>JAANMY010000230.1_pt1 | contig 81308 bp, 82 predicted proteins | sample 7279691 | NCBI WGS metagenome assembly JAANMY01 (sample SAMN14094543, study PRJNA606508) | bioreactor metagenome | isolation source: A lab-scale SPAN reactor treating ammonium-rich wastewater day 388 | place: Ireland: Galway | collected 2018-02-07 | reverse complement strand
GTTGGGCCGGGCGCGCCGCGCAGGCGCGGCGCGCACAGGGGGGCGCTCGCGCCCCCCTCTTGGCCGTTCCGGCCAATTCACCCCCCTGAGGATATTTGCGGCGCAAAGTTGGGGCGGCGCGCGGCAGGGACAATTTGAATCAAATTGTCTGTTTCTGCCCCGTCTTTGCTCTGAAAATATCCTCCAGGAGGGTCCGGGAGGATGGAAAATCCTCCCGGCGGCCTGGGCCGGGCGCGCGGGCCGGGTCGGGGCGGGCCTTATCGTTCCGTCAGTTTCAGTTCGATCCGCCGGTTCGCCGCCCGCGCTGCCGGGGACGAGCCCGCCACCACCGGCCGGAATTCGCCAAAGCCGGTGGCCGCCAGCCGTTCCGGCGGAAAGCCCAGTTGTTCGATCATGTAGAGCACCACCGACAGCGCCCGCGCCTGGCTGAGTTCCCAGTTCGAGGCATAGCGCCCGCCCGGGCGGATCGCCGCGTCGTCGGTATGGCCGTCGACGCGCAGCACCCAGTCGATGCTGTCGGGGATCTCGCGGGCGGCGTCGAGCAGGATGGCGCCGACATTGGCGATTTGCGCCTGGCCTTCGGGCGAGAGATCGGCCGAGCCCGGTTCGAACAGCACTTCGGAGGAGAACACGAAGCGGTCGCCGACCACCTGCACGCCCTCGCGCCCGCCGAGGATTTCGCGCATCTGGCCGAAGAATTCCGACCGGTAGCGTTCGAGCCGCTGCGCCTCGGCCTCGAGCCTTCGGCGTTCGGCCTCTTCGAGGGCGGCGCGGCGGCGTTCCTCGGCGGCGACCCGGGCCAGCGCGGCGTTGAGATCCGAGCCCAGCGACTCGATCTGGGTGTTCGATTGCGATTCGCGCGCCTGCGATTCCCCCAGCAGATCCTGCAGCCCGGCGACCTGGCGCTGCAATTGCGCCACCTGCTCGTTGAGGAGGGCCAGGCGGCGCTGATCCTCGGCGCCGACCGCCTCGGCCTCGGTCAATTGCTGCTGGGCCAGCCGCAGCAGCGCGGCGCGGGTCTCGGCCTCGGTCATCTCGCGGTCGCGCGCGGCAGTGGCCTCGGCGGTGGCCGCCTGCGCGGCGGCGAGCAGGGTCAGCGTGTCCTCGGCCCGCTGGCGCTGCGCCTCGAGCGCCAGGGTCATCGCCGTCAGTTCGGTATCGGCCTGCGCCAGCCTTGCCCGCAGCGCCTCGGCCGCAGCGGCCTGCGCCAGCCGGGCGCGTTCGGCCGCGGTGAGATCGGCCTCGGCCCCGGCCAGCCTTGCGCGCAGGGCCTCGGCGGCGGCGGCCTCGGCCAGGCGGGCGCGCTCGGCCTCGGTCATCTGCGCGCCCATGGTGTCGCGGGCGCGGGCCAGTTGGGCCAGCACCTGCTGCTCGGCGAGCTGCGCCGCATCGAGCTGCGCCTCAAGCGCCGCCATCCGCGCGCGGGTGGATTCGTCCAGGCTGGCGAGGTCGGCGAGGGCCTGTTGGCGGGCGAGATCGGCGTCGGAGAGTTGGGTTTCGAGGGTGGCGATGCGGGTGCGGGTGGCCTCGTCGAGCGAGGCGAGGTCGGCGAGGGCCTGTTGGCGGGCCACGTCGGCGTCGGAGAGCTGGGTTTCCAGCGCGGCGATGCGGGTGCGGGTGGCTTCGTCCAAGGCGGCCAGTTCGGCGAGAGCCCTTTGGCGGGCGAGGTCGGAATCGGAGAGTTGGGTTTCGAGGGTGGCGATGCGGGTGCGGGTGGATTCGTCCAAGGCGGCCAGTTCGGCCAGGGCCCTTTGGCGGGCGAGGTCGGAATCGGAGAGTTGGGTTTCGAGGGTGGCGATGCGGGTGCGGGTGGCTTCGTCCAAGGCGGCGAGGTCGGCCAGAGCCCTCTGGCGGGCCACGTCGGCATCGGAGAGCTGGGTTTCGAGGGTGGCGATGCGGGTGCGGGTGGTCTCGTCGAGGGAGGCGAGGTCGGCGAGGGCCTGTTGGCGGGCGAGGTCGGAATCCGAGAGGGCGGCGTCGAGACCGGCGATGCGGGCCGCCTGATCGGCGGACAGCGCGGTCAGGGTTGCCAGCGCGGCCTCGCGGCTGGCGAGGGCGGCGGCGGTGCGGGCCTGCTGGGTCAGGGCGCTGGTGCGTTCGGTGTCAATGCGGCGCAGGCGTTCCTCGGTCTCGGCGAGGCGGGTGCGGGTGGCGCCTTGTTCGGCGCGCAAGGCAGTCAGCGTTTCCTCAAGGCCCGCCAGCGCCGTCACCGCCGCGCCGCGCGCCGCTTCGGTGGCGGTCAGCCGGGCGAGCATCTCGGCCAGCGAGGCCTCGCCGGTTTCGGCCCGGGCGCGCATGTCGGCGAGCGCGGCCTCGATGGCCTCGCGCTCGGCGGCGGCCAGCCGAGCGGCCTCGACCCCGGCGTCGATCTCGTCGCGGGCCTGCGCCAGCGCCAGATTGAGCGCCTCGGCCTCGGTCATCAGCGCGTCGCGCCGGGCCTCGGTGCTGGCCAGACGGCTGCTCAGATCGCTGCGCTCGGCCAGCAGGGCGGCCACCTGCGCCTCGAAACTGGTGATCTGGGTGCGCGCGGCCTCGAGATCGGCGCTGCGGGCGGCGAGATCGCGGCCCAGCGCGGCGATCGTCGCCTCTTGCTGGCGGGCGGTGCCGCGCAGCGCGTCAAGATCGCTGTTGAGCCCCGCCACCTGCCCCTCCAGCGTGCCGACCCGGCTGCGCGACAGGCCCAGAGCATTGGTCAGGCTGGCGACCTGCGCGGTCAGCCCTTCGAGTTCGTGGTCCTGGGTGGTGATCGTGTCGCGCAGGATGCTCTGCACGATCATGAAGATCGACAGCACGAACATCAGCACCAGCAGCAGCGCGGTCATCGCATCGACAAAGCCCGGCCAGATCGAGGCCGAGAAGCGTTGACTGCCGCGCCGCGAGAGGCCCATCAATAGGGTTCCTCGGGATCGACACGCGGCGGCGCCTGACGGCCCAGCATCCGCACCGCCTGCGTCAGCCCCGACAGATCGGCGCGCAGATCGGCCATGGATTCCTGACGACCGGCGGACAATTCCTCAAGGATGCGAACCAGTTGCACATCCATCGAGCGCAGGCGCAGGCGGGTCTCGGCCTCGATATGCGGCTCGGCGCCGGTGCCCGATTGCGCTTCGAGCAGGGCGATCAGCCGTTCCTGCCCCGCCGCCAGCCGGTCGAGCGCGGCGCGCGTCGCCTCATCGCCCGCCGCCCGGTCGGCCAGCCGGCTGACCGCCGCCGCCAGTGATTCGAGCGACCCGTCGAGCTGCATGCGCCCGGCCTCGGCCTGGGCCTGCAGGTCGCGCATGCCCTCCATCTGCTCGGCGAGGGAATCGAGAACCTCGGCCATGATCGCCATGCCGCCGCCCTCGCCCTCGCCCATCGCGGTGCCGAGGCGGGTGATCGAGGACAGCCATTCCTCGAGTTCGCGGTAGAAACGGTTCTGCGCCTGCGAGGCGAACAATTCCAGAATGCCCACCACCAGCGACCCGGCCAGACCCAGCAGCGACGAGGAAAACGCCGTGCCCATGCCGCCCATCTGCGCCTCGAGCCCGCTCATCAGCCGCCCGAAGCCCGAGAGCGCGCTTTCGCCTTCCTGCGGCGCCAGCGAGCGGATGGTTTCCACCACGGCCGGAACCGAGGTGGCCAGCCCGTAGAACGTGCCCAGAAGCCCGAGGAAAATCAGCAGGTTGACCAGATAGCGCGTGATGTCGCGCTCTTCCTCGATGCGCGTGCCGACCGAGTCGAGGATCGAGCGCGCCGAGGTGGCCGAGATATGCCCGCTGCCATGCGAGCGCAGCAGCGCCGCCAGCGGCGCCAGCAGGCGCGGGGCGATGGTGATCTGGTGGCCCGGCGTTCCGGCGACGAAACCGCCGATCCAGCGCACCGAATTGAAGAGCTGCGCCGCCTGCCAGATCGTCGCAAACACGCCGATCACGAACACCAGCGCGATGAAGCCGTTCAGCCAGACATTGGCCAGAAAGATCCCCGAGACCCGCGGATAGGCAAAGGCCACCCCGGTGCCGACCAGCAGCAGCGAGATCAGCATCAGCGTCAGTTGACGCAGCGGCGGCGTGAACTGGACCCGGCCGATAGGCCCCAGCGCCCCTGCTCTTAGCTGTCTCGCCATGCGCCTCACCTGCCCCGTGTCACCACAAAATCTAGGGGTTCGGCGGGGGTTTGCCAACCAGGAACTACACGCCCTTCAACACCTTGACGCGATCTGACAGCCAGTCCAGCTCGGGATCGGGCAGGCCCAGCGCCGCCAGATGCGCGGCGGTCTGGTGCAGGTATTCGCAATTGGGGCCGCGGCCGCCAGTGGCGCGGGCGATGCGCTGCGCCTGATCTTCCAGCGTCAGATCGCCGCGATACTGGCCATGCGCGCGGTCGATGACATAGACCACGGCCTCGACCGCGCGGCCATCCTGCAGGGTCAGCGGCGCGACCTGCTCCAGATAGGCGGCGGAAATCAATTCGCGCGCCCGCAGGTATTCGAGGGTTTCATCGGCGATTTCCGCCGGGATTTCAAAGGCGATACCGGTGCATTCCGCGCCCTCGGCGGCATCGAGCGCCAGCACCAGACCCGGCAGTTCCTCGGTTCCGCGGTGGTGGATCGACAGCATGCAAAAGGACCGCCGATAGCCCGCAAGCCGGGCGATCTGGCGCGACGACCAGGCGAAACCGGGGTTCCAGACGAGCGAGCCGTAACCGAATACCCAAAGCGGGCGCATCTGTCGCCTTCCGTCTGCGCGCGGCAGGTCTGGCCGCGCCCTCGCCGGGGATGTACACAGCAGCGGCGGGAAAAACAACGGGGACCGGCATGCGGGCCATCAAAGCGTTGACGGTACTGGCGGTTCTGGCGACCGTGGCCTGGTGCGGCTATTGGTTCGTCGGCGCGCGGGCGCTGGACCGGGCGGTGGCCAATGTCCTCGCCGAGGCGCCCGAACTGAGCGCCGACGGGCACCGGGTGCGCGGCTTTCCCAACCGGTTCGACGTCACGCTGGAGGGGCCGCGTCTGGTATCCGACGGGGTGGAATGGTCGGCGCCCTTCGTGCAGATCTTTGCGCTCAGCTACCGGCTGAACCATCTGGTCGCGGTCTTTGCCCCCGATCAGGCGCTCAGCCTCGACGGGCGGCGGGCGACGCTGCACAGCCGCGACCTGCGCGCCTCGGTGGTGATGGAGCCGGGGCTGGACCTGCCGCTGGACCGCTTCACGCTGATCGGCGCGGATCTGGATCTGGCGCTGGACGGGGCGACGCACGGGCTGGATGTGCTGCGCCTCGCCAGCCGCCGGACCGGCCCGACGCAGCACGAGATCGCCCTCGTCGCCGAGGCGGTGTTTCCCGATTCGGGCTGGCTGGCGCGCAGCGACCCCGAGGGCCTGTGGCCAAGGCGGCTCGATCTGCTGCGGCTCGATGCCGAGATCGAGCTGAGCCGCCCGCTGGACCGCCATGCGCTGGCCAGCGGCGGGCCGCATCTGACCCGGCTGACGCTGACCGGCGCCCGCATCGCCTGGCCCGGGGTCGGCATCGACGCCGCCGGCCGCCTGACGGCGGGCGCGGATGGCGCCCTGTCGGGCGATGTGGTGCTGACCGTGTCGGGCTGGCGGGCGCTGCTGGCGCGGCTGCGCGATCAGGGGGTGCTGACGCCGGATTACCATGAATTGCTGAGCACGACGCTGGCGCCGATGGCGATCGGCACCGAGGGCGACACGATCGAGGCGCCGCTGTCGGTGGTGGCGGGCGATGTCTATGTCGGCCCGCTGCTGCTGGGCACCCTGCCCCGGATCTGACACCGCCTGCGGCGAAACCGGGGCCCGGCGGGAAGTTTTGCGGGCAGACATTTTAAGCTTGAAATTTGAAACCCGAAATGTCACCGTTCGAGCAACCGGGAGACCTGACATGAAGATTCTCTGCCTCGGCGGCGGCCCTGCGGGCCTCTATTTCGCCATCTCGATGAAGCTGCGCGACGCCTCGCACCAGGTCACGGTGATCGAGCGCAACCGCGCCAACGATACCTTTGGTTGGGGCGTGGTGCTGTCTGACGACGCCCTGACCCGGATGCAGAAGAACGACCCCGAATCGACCGCCGCGATCCGCGACCATTTCGCCTATTGGGACGATATCGCCGTGGTGCATCAGGGCCAGCGGATCGTCTCGGGCGGGCATGGTTTCGCCGGGATCGGCCGCAAGCAGATGCTCATCATCCTGCAGGAACGCGCCCGCGAACTGGGGGTGGACCTGCGATTCCAGACCGAATTCGACAGCGCCGAGAGCTATCGCAAGGATTACGATCTGGTGGTCGGCTGCGACGGGATCAATTCGCGCGTGCGCAGCGATTATGCCAGCGTTTTCAAGCCCGACATCGACATGCGCAAATGCAAGTTCGTCTGGCTGGGCACGCATCAGAAATTCGACGACGCCTTTACCTTCATCTTCGAGAAAACCCCGCATGGCTGGGTCTGGGCGCATGTCTATCAATTCGACGACAACACCGCGACCTTCATCGTCGAATGCCTGCCCGAGACCTGGGACCGCTGGGGTTTCGAGGCGATGAGCAAGGAAGAGACGGTCGAGACCTGCCGCAAGATCTTTGCGGCGCATCTGGACGGGCATGAGCTGATGTCCAACGCCGCCCATCTGCGCGGCTCGGCGGTGTGGATGCAATTCCCCCGGGTGATTTGCGACACCTGGTATCACGAGAATGTCGTGCTGATGGGCGATGCGGCGGCGACCGGGCATTTCTCGATCGGCTCGGGCAGCCGTCTGGCGTTCGATTCCGCCATCGCGCTGGCCGATTACCTGCATTCCGAACCCGATATGCAGGCCGCCTTTCAGCGGTATCAGGACGAACGCCGCGTCGAGGTGCTGCGCCTGCAATCGGCGGCGCGCAACTCGCTGGAATGGTTCGAGGAAGTCGAGCGGTATCTCGACATGCCGCCGACCCAGTTCGCCTATTCGCTGCTGACCCGCTCGCAGCGCATCAGCCACGAGAACCTGCGCCTGCGCGATCCCGACTGGCTGCGCGGCGCCGAGGACTGGTTTCAGGCGCAATCGGGCGGGCAGCCCGGCCGCACGCCGATGTTCGCCCCCTACCGGCTGCGCGACATGGAGCTGGTGAACCGCATCGTCGTCTCGCCCATGGCGCAATATCGCGCGGTGGACGGCTGCCCGACCGACTGGCATTTCGTGCATTACGCCGAACGCGCCAAGGGCGGCGCCGGGCTGGTCTATACGGAAATGACCTGCGTATCGCCCGAGGGCCGCATCACGCCGGGCTGCCCCGGTCTCTATGCGCCCGAGCATCAGGCGGCCTGGACACGGCTGGTCGATTTCGTCCATGCCGAGACCCCGGCGAAGCTGTGCTGCCAGATCGGCCATTCCGGGCGCAAGGGATCGACGCAGGTGGGCTGGGAGGAAGGCGATGCGCCGCTGGTCGCCGACAACTGGCCGCTGATGAGCGCCAGCGCCCTGCCCTGGTCGCCCGCCAATGCCACGCCCCGCGCCATGAGCCGCGCCGATATGGCGGCGGTCACGGCGCAATTCGTCGCCGCCGCCGAAATGTCGGAAAACTGCGGATTCGACATGATCGAACTTCACGCGGCGCATGGCTATCTGATTTCCGGCTTCATCTCGCCAAAATCCAACATCCGCACCGATGAATACGGCGGATCGCTGGAGAACCGGATGCGCTGGCCGCTGGAGGTGTTCACCGCCATGCGCGCCGTCTGGCCCGCGCACAAGCCGATGTCGGTGCGCATTTCCGCCAACGACTGGGTGGGCCAGGACGGCGTCACCCCCGACGAGGCGGTGCAGATCGCGCGGATGTTCCACGAGGCGGGGGCCGATATCATCGACGTCTCGGCCGGGCAGACCTCGATCGACGCGCGCCCGGTCTATGGCCGGATGTTCCAGACCCCGTTCAGCGACCGCATCCGCAACGAGACCGGCATCGCCACGATGGCGGTCGGCAATATCTACGAGCCCGACCACGTCAATTCGATCCTGATGGCCGGACGGGCCGATCTGGTCTGCCTTGCGCGGCCGCATCTGGCCGATCCCTATTGGACGCTGCACGCCGCGACGCAGGCGGGCGACACCGCCACCCGCTGGCCGCTGCCCTATCTGCCGGGCCGCGATCAGGCCCGCCGTCTGGCCGAACGCGCCGCCGAGGCGATCCGCGCATGAGGGGGCGGCGCGTCCTCGTCACCGGCGGCGGATCGGGCATCGGGCGGGCGCTGGCGCGCGGCTTTGCCGATCAGGGCGCCGATGTCACCATCACCGGCCGCCAGATCGAGGCGTTGCAGGAAACCGATTCGGGCCGCGGCATGACCTGCCGCACCGCCGATGTGACCGACGAGGCGCAGGTCGCCGCCCTGTTCGACACGCCCTTTGCGGTGGTGATCGCCAATGCGGGCGGCGGCGCGGCGGGCGGGCTGCGCAAGACCAGTCTGGCGCAATGGAACGCGACGCTGGCGGTCAACCTGACCGGCACGTTCCTGACCTTCCGCGAGGCGCTGCGCGGCATGGAGCCGGGCGGGCGGCTGATCGCCATGGCCTCGACCGCCGCGCTCAAGGGCGGGCCGACGATTGCCGCCTATGCCGCCGCCAAGCATGGCGTGCTGGGGCTGGTGCGGTCGGTGGCGCTGGAGGTGGCGGGCAAGGGCATCACCTGCAACGCGATCTGCCCCGGTTTCGTCGATACGCCGCTGGCGCAGGCGGCGGTGGACGCCGTGCAGGCCCGGTTCAAGCTGAGCCCCGAGGCGGCGCTGGCGCAGGTTGTCGCCGACAACCCGATGCAGCGGATGATCGACCCGGCCGAGGTGGTGGCAGCGGCGCTGTTCCTCGCCTCGCCGGGGGCGTCGATGGTCAACGGGCATGCGCTGTCGGTTTCGGGGGGCGAGATATGAGCGATCTGTCGAAACGTCGGCTGAAAACCTGGATCCGGCTGCTGCGGCTGACGCGCAGCGTCGAATCCGATCTGCGCGACTATCTGCGCACCGCGCATGAGACCACGCTGCCGCGGTTCGACGTGATGGCGGCGCTGTACCGGCGGCGCGAGGATGTGACGATGTCGGAATTGTCGCGGATGCTGCTGGTGTCGAACGGCAATGCCACCGCCGTCGTGGACCGGCTGGAAAAGGACGGTTTCGCCCGCCGCACCCCCGCCCCCGCCGACCGCCGCATCCAGCATGTGGCGCTGACCGAGGCCGGGATCGCCGCCTTCGAGGCGATGGCCGCCGGGCATGAGGCGCGGCTCGATGCGCTGCTGGCCGGGCTGAACGCCGACGACCTCGACCTGCTGCGCGACATGCTGCGCCGCGCCCTTCCCGGACAGGAGACACCATGACCAACCTCGCCACCCTGCAGCCGCAGCATTTCCTCTGGTCGGTGCAGGACCGGGTCGCCACGATCCGGTTGATGCGGCCGGAACGCAAGAACCCGCTGACCTTTGACAGCTATGCCGAATTGCGCGACACGTTCCGCGCGCTGGCCTATGCCACCGATATCGACGTGGTGGTGCTGGCACCGAATGGCGGCAATTTCTGCTCGGGCGGCGACGTGCATGAGATCATCGGCCCGCTGGTGGCGATGGAAATGCCCGAATTGCTGGCCTTTACCCGCATGACCGGCGATCTGGTCAAGGCGATCATCGCCTGCGGCAAGCCGGTGATCGCCGCGGTGGACGGGGTTTGCGCCGGGGCCGGGGCGATCCTGGCGATGGCCGCCGATCTGCGGTTGGCTACCCCGGGCGCGACCTGCGCCTTTCTGTTCACCCGGGTCGGGCTGGCCGGGGCCGACATGGGCGCCTGCGCGATCCTGCCGCGGATCATCGGTCAGGGCCGGGCGGCGGAACTGCTATACACCGGGCGGGCGATGAGCGCCGACGAGGGCCATGCCTGGGGCTTCTGGAACGCGCTGCACGCGCCCGAGGCGCTGGAAGGCGCCGCACAGGCGCTGGCCGCCCGCATCGCCGCCGGGCCGAATTTCGCGCATATGATGACCAAGACGCAACTGGCGCATGAATGGTCGATGGGCGTGGAACAGGCGATCGAGGCCGAGGCGCAGGCGCAGGCGATCTGCATGAAAACACAGGATTTTGCCCGGGCGTACCGCGCCTTTGCCGCCAAGGAGCGGCCGGTGTTCGAGGGGAACTGACCCCTCGCAACGGATCATTGGGGACGGATGACATGGCGGATCGCAGCTTTCTGGACTGGCCGTTTTTCGAGGAACGGCACCGCGACTGGGCGGCGGCGCTGGATGAATGGTGCGCGCACAACCTGCCGGTGGATCACCGGGATGTGGACGGCGCCTGCCGGGCGCTGGTGGCCGATCTGGGCCGCGGCGGCTGGCTGCGCCCGACCGGGCTGGCCGAGGGCGAAACGTTCGATCTGCGCACCCTGTGCCTGACGCGCGAGACGCTGGCGCGCCATGACGGGCTGGCCGATTTCGCCTTTGCCATGCAAGGGCTGGGCATGGGCGCGGTCAGCCTGTTCGGCACGCCCGAACAGCGGCGCTGGCTGGACCGCACGCGGGCGGGCGCGGCGATTTCGGCCTTTGCGCTGACGGAACCAGGCTCGGGCTCGGATGTCGCGGCCAGTCAGATGAGCGCCCAAAAGGTGGCGGGCGGCTGGCGGCTGAACGGCGAAAAGACCTATATTTCCAACGGCGGGATCGCCGATCTTTATGTGATCTTTGCCCGCAGCGGCGAGGCGCCGGGCGCGCGGGGCCTGTCGGCCTTTCTGCTGCCCGCCGATACCCCGGGGTTCGAGATCCTGGAACGCATCGAGGTGGTGGCGCCGCATCCGCTGGCGCATTTCCGGCTGACCGACGCGTTCCTGCCCGACAGCGCGCTGATCGGCGCGGCGGGCAAGGGCTTTGCCCAGGCGATGGCGGTGCTGGATGTGTTCCGCCCCTCGGTCGGGGCGGCGGCGCTGGGCTTTGCCCGCCGCGCGCTGGACGAGGCTCTGGCGCGGGTGCAAAGCCGCCGGGTGCAGGGCGCGCCGCTGGCCGATCTGCAACTGGTGCAGGGCCATATCGCCGATATGGCGCTGGGGATCGACGCCTCGGCGCTGCTGGTCTACCGCGCGGCCTGGGTACGCGACAGCGGCGCGCCCCGCATCACCCGCGAGGCGGCGATGGCCAAGCTGCACGCCACCGAAACCGCGCAGCAGGTCATCGACACCGCGGTGCAATTGTTCGGCGGCGACGGGGTGCGCAAGGGGTTCATGGTCGAAAGCCTCTACCGCGAGATCCGCGCGCTGCGGATCTATGAGGGGGCGAGCGACGTTCAGCGCGTGGTGATCGCGCGTCAGGTATTGGGAGGAAGCGCATGAGCGCGCACGAGATTTTGCATCCGAGCCACTGGAAGGCCACGCCGGGCTATTCGAACGGCATCGCCGCGCGCGGCAGGCTGGTGTTTCTGGGCGGGCTGATCGGCTGGAACGCCCAGCAGGAGTTCGAAACCGACGATTTTCTGGGCCAGGTCGATCAGGCGCTGGCCAATATCGTCGCCGTGCTGGCCGAGGCCGGGGCCGGGCCCGAGCATCTGACCCGCCTGACCTGGTACGTCACCGACAAGCGTGCCTATCTCGACTGCCTGCCCGATCTGGGGCGCGTCTACCGGCGGCATCTGGGGCGCAATTTCCCGGCCATGGCGCTGGTGCAGGTTGTCGCTCTGGTCGAGGACCGCGCCCTCGTCGAAATCGAAGCCACCGCCGTCATACCGGACTGACGCGGCATAAAGACCGCGAAACCAGGGAGTTACCCATGCTGGGAGCCAGCGCGCATCTTGATACTTTCACCCGCGACAGCCTGCCGCCCGCCGAGCTGTGGCCCGAGCTGCGCATCGGCGGTTTCCCCTATCCCGAACGGCTGAACGCCGCCGTGGAACTGACCGACCGCATGGTCGCGCAGGGGTTCGGCGACCATACCGCGCTGGTCGGGAACGGGCGCGAGCGCACCTATAAGGAGTTGACCGACTGGTCGAACCGCATCGCCCATGCGCTGGTCGAGGATTACGGCGTCAAGCCCGGCAACCGGGTGCTGATCCGCAGCGCCAACAATCCGGCGATGGTGGCCTGCTGGCTGGCGGCGACCAAGGCGGGGGCGGTGGTGGTCAACACCATGCCGATGCTGCGCGCCGGGGAACTGACCGCAATCGTGGACAAGGCCGAGATCAGCCACGCGCTGTGCGACACGCGGCTGATGGACGAACTGGCGAACTGCGCCAAGACCTCGGGTTTTCTGAAAACCGTGGTCGGCTTTGACGGCACCGCGAACCACGATGCCGAACTGGACCGCATCGCCCTGTCCAAATCCGTCCGCTTTCAGGCGGTCGAGACCGGGCGCGACGATGTGGCGCTGCTGGGGTTCACCAGCGGCACCACCGGGGCGCCCAAGGCGACGATGCATTTCCACCGCGATCTGCTCATCATCGCCGACGGTTATGCCCGCGAGGTGCTGGGCGTCACGCCCGAGGACGTCTTTGTCGGCTCGCCGCCGCTGGCCTTTACCTTTGGGCTGGGCGGGCTGGCGATCTTTCCGCTGCGCTTTGGCGCGGCGGCGGTACTCCTGGAAAACGCCTCGCCGCCCAACATGATCGAGATCATCCAGAAATACCGCGCGACCGTGTGTTTCACCGCGCCGACCGCCTACCGCGTCATGCTCAAGGCCATGGACGAGGGCGCCGATCTGGGCAGCCTGCGCGCCGCCGTCAGCGCCGGGGAAACCCTGCCCGGGCCGGTCTATGACGAATGGATGGCCAAGACCGGCAAGCCGATGCTGGACGGGATCGGCGCCACCGAGATGCTGCATATCTTTGTCACCAACCGCTTTGGCGACAGCCAGCCCGCCTGCACCGGCCGCCCGGTGACGGGCTATGAGGCGCGCATCGTCGGCGACGACATGCAGCCCCTGCCCGACGGCGAGATCGGCCGGCTGGCGGTGCGCGGCCCGACCGGCTGCCGCTATCTGAACGATCCCGAGCGTCAGAAGGTCTATGTCCGCGACGGCTGGAACCTGACCGGCGACAGTTTCTGGCGCGACGCGCAGGGCTATTTCCATTTTGCCGCGCGGTCGGACGACATGATTATTTCGGCCGGCTACAACATCGCCGGACCCGAGGTCGAGGCGGCGCTGCTGGCCCATGCCGATGTGCTGGAATGCGCGGTGATCGGCGTCGCCGATCCCGACCGCGGCCAGATCGTCGAGGCCTATGTGGTGCTGGCGAGCGGGGTCAGCGCCGATGACCAGACGGTCAAGCGGCTGCAGGATCATGTGAAATCGGTGATCGCGCCCTACAAGTACCCGCGACGGGTGGTCTTTGCCGATGCGCTGCCGAAAACCCAGACCGGCAAGATCCAGCGGTTCCGGCTGCGCAAGGATCAGTGACGGCGATCACCGCGCGGCGGGCCGTCGCCGGGCGGGTCCGGCGGCGGATTGCGGTTGAGCCCGGCCAGTTCCTCGCGCAGGACCACGCGCAATTCGTCCATCAGCTCGGCGCGCATCGCGTCGAGCCGCCCGGCCTCGTCGGCATCCTCGGGCGCGGGCGGGCCCTCGACGGCAAAGAAACGGTCGCGGATCCGGTCATGCAGGATTTCGGCCAGCGCCGCCCCGGCCAGAACCCCGGTCAGATCGGCGCCGAAATCGAGCCATTCCGCGCTGCGCCCGACCGACGGCTGGATCAGCTCGATGGCGCCGCCGTAGGCCACGGCCAGCGGCACCGCCCAGATCCAGCGGCGGGAATCGGTCAGGATCAGCGGAAAGATCAGCGCGGCGAAGGCGAGGAAGTGATAGATCTTGTCAACGCCGCCGACCAGCACCCGGTCAGGCGGCAGCGGCGTCAGCGTGAGCATGGCGATCAGCAGCGCGACCAGCAGCCCCGCCACCAGCCCCATGCGGCGCCAGACCCAGGTTTGCCCGACCAGCAGCGCGGCCCCGGCCCGGGCGCGCCGCGGAGCCGTGTCTTGGGGCGCCTTCGGGCGCGCCTGCTGCTGGTCGGTGTCGGTCATCGGCTCAGGCCGCCCGTTGTTGTCACCTGCGTGCGTCCGGCATGAACCCTGATCGTGGCAACAGTGTGTTGCCAATCCGGCGGCTTGTGGCCCCGCCTCACTGCAATTCGAAGGCGCTGGCGGATCGCACCAGCTCGGTCAGCCGCCCCAGCGCCCGCTCTTCAAGCTGGCGCACCCGCTCTTTCGAGATGCCCATCGCCGCGCCCAGATCGCTCAGCGTCGCCGGATCGTCGGACAGATGGCGGGCGGCGACGATGCGGCGCTCGCGCTCGGGCAATTGCTCGACCGCCGAATAGAGCGCCGCGCGACGCCGCGCCCCGTCCAGCTTTTCGGTCACATCGGCCTCGGTCGCCACATCCTCGTCCTCGATCGTATCGACCCACGAGCGCCCGTCCTCGTCCGAGGATTGCGGCGCATCGAGCGACAGGTCAGGCCCGGCCATGCGGCCCATCATCGCCTCGACCTGATCGACCGGCACCTCCAGCTCGCGCGCGACGCGCACCGACAGCGGCTCGTCGCTGCTCTCGTCGCGGGCGTGTTTCTGCAGCGCGCGGCGCAGATGGAAGAACAGCTTCTTTTGCGTGGCATTGGTGCCCGTGCGCACCAAAGACCAGTTGCGCATGACGTAATCCTGCATCGACGCACGGATCCACCAGGCGGCATAGGTCGAAAACCGCGAGCCGTTGTTGGGATCGAATTTCTCGGCGGCGCGCATCAGCCCCAGATTGCCCTGCTGGATCAGATCCTCATAGGGCACGTCATAGCGTTTGAACCGGCCGGCAAAGGACACGGCAAGACGGGCATAGGCCTGGATCAGCCGGTGCAGCGCCGCCTCGTCGCCATGGTCGCGCCAGGCGAGGGCCAGCCGGGTCTCGGTCTCGGCGCTGAGGATTTCCTCGGCCATCGAGGCGCGGACATAGCGGCGGATGTGGGGGTCCTGAAAGCCCATGGCATGTTCCTTACCTGAGGCGCCAAGTGGTAGCGAGACGACGCCTTGTTGTTTCGAATCGCTACTATCTGTCGCAGCCCTTGTCAAGTCGCGGGCGGCGGATTACCTCCCCGCCATGAACGACCGCGCCCCGATCATGCCGCAACCGAACCAACCGCAAATCGTCGCCTCGCCCTGTCATTCGGCCGAGATGCTGCTGCATCTGGCGCGTCTGGTGCACAGCGCCGCGGCCGATCCCAGCCTGACCCCGGCGCAATGGACGGCGCTGCGCTATTTCGCCAGCGCCAACCGGTTTTCGCGCACGCCTTCGGCGTTTTCGGAATTCAACGCCACCACGCGCGGCACCGCGTCGCAAACGGTCAAATCCCTGATCTGCATGGGCTTTCTGGAAAAGCGCGCGCATGAGAGCGACGGGCGTTCGGCGCTGATCGAACTGACCGAGGCGGGCTATGCCAAGCTGGCCGACGATCCGCTGGGCGATCTGATCCGCTGTATCCGCGCCCTGCCCGACAGCCAGCGCGAGGCCTTTACCGCCACGGTGAACGAATTGCGCGGCGCGCTGGCGCGGATGCGGGCGGCGCCGACCTTTGGCAAATGCGGCGATTGCGGCCATTGCGACCGCGAGGGCCCGGAATCGGCCTATTGCCGCTGCACCCAGTCGATGCTGACCGGCGGCGAGATGACCTCGCTGTGCATCGATTTCGCCCAGGCGACGCCGCTGTCGCGCTGAACCGCAGTTTTCCGACAATCCTGCCTCACGCCTGCGCGCGCTGCTGGCCGGTTCCCGCCGCCCGGTGCCGCAATTGCCGCGCGCAACCCTGGTGGATTGAACGATTCCCGAACGTCTGACCTCTGATCGTCAGACTCTGGGCGCCCTCCCCTGCCCGGCGGCCATGTTGTCAGTTTTCCAACATTCCCTGCCAACCGACGCGACGATTGACACCCCCCGCCCCGCCGCCCAATCTGGCGCAAACGGAGGCGCCGATGATCCCTGTCCTGACCCGCGACGCGGTCGAGCCGCTGCTCGACTGGCTCGATCTGACCGAGGCCCTGCTGGATGGCCACCGCCGCCCGCCCGCGCAGATCAAGGACGTGCTGATGGCGCGCGGCGACGAGCGGCTGCTGTCGCGCTCGGCCTGGATCGACGGGCTGGGGCTGGGGGTGAAATCCGTCACCGTGTTCCCGGCCAATGCCGCCGCCGGGCGCCCCAGCGTGCAAGGGGCGATGCTGGTGTTCGACGACAACAGCGGCGCCATCGAGGCGGTCATCGACAACGCCTTGATTACACGGTGGAAAACCGCAGGCGATTCCCTGCTGGGCGCGCGGCTGCTGGCCCGGCCCGATGCCGCGCACCTGCTGATCCTGGGGGCTGGCAGCGTCGCCGATTCGCTGATCGAGGCCTACCGCGCCTGGAAACCCGCGTTGCAGATCACCCTCTGGGCCCGCAGGCCCGAGGCCGCGCAGGCCCTCGCCGCCGCGCACCGCGATGTGCAGGTCGCCCGTGACCTGCCCGCCGCCGTGGCCGGGGCCGATATCGTCAGCACCTGCACCATGGCCAGCCAACCGATCCTGCAGGGCGACTGGCTGCGCCCCGGCCAGCATATCGACCTGATCGGCGCCTATACGCCGCAGATGCGCGAGGCCGACGATACTGCCCTGCGCCGCGCGCGGATCTTTGTCGACAGCCGCGCCACCACGCTGGGCCATATCGGCGAATTGATGATTCCGCTGGCAAATGGCACGATTACCGAGGCCGATCTGCAGGGCGATCTGCACGACCTCGCCGCCGGAACCGCCGGTCGGCGCAGCCCGGAGGACATCACCCTCTACAAGAACGGCGGCGGCGCGCATCTCGATCTGATGACGGCGCGGATGATGCTGGACCGCTGGCGGGCGGCCGGGGCCTAGCGCCCCGCCTCCCAGTCGCGCATGCGGGCGACATAGCGCGCCAGCGTGTCGATCTCCAGATTGACGCTGTCGCCGACGGCGACCTCGCCCCAGGTTGTCACCTGCTGGGTATGCGGGATCAGGTTGACGCCGAATTCGCGGCCCGCCACGTCGTTCACGGTCAACGAGGTGCCGTTCAGCGCCACCGACCCCTTGGGCGCGATGAACCGCGCCAGCGAATCCGGCGCGCGGAAACTGACGCGGGTGCTGTCGCCCTCGCGCGCGACGCCGATCACCTCGGCCACGCCATCGACATGGCCGGACACGATATGCCCGCCCAGTTCATCCCCGACCTTGAGCGCCCGCTCCAGATTGAGCCGTTTGCCCGGCTTCCAGCCAGCCAGCGCGGTTTTCGACACGGTTTCGGCGGAAATATCGACGTCGAACCAGTTCTGCGGCTGGCGGCCCAGCGCCACCACGGTCAGGCAGATGCCGTCGCAGGCGATGGAGGCGCCGATCTCGATGCCCTCGACGTCATAGGCGGTACCGATCCGCGCTCGCAGATCGCCGCGCGATTCCAGCGACAGGATGCGGCCGATATCGGTGATGATGCCCGTGAACATGCTCGTTTTCCCAGCTTTCCCGCGGTGCGGCCACCTTTTGGCCACCTTCGGGGTTTATGCACAGGCCATTCTCTGGCATCCTTTTCGCAAAAGGGGAACACCCCAAGGGCAGCAGGCAGGCCAAACCATGATCCGTACCACCGGCGACGATCGCCGATTCCTGTTCTTGCAGGGGCCGCATGGCCCGTTTTTCCGCGAACTGGGCGGCATGCTGCGCCGCGCCGGGGCCGAGGTCTGGCGCATCGGCTTCAACCGGGGCGATCAGGCCTATTGGGACGGGCTGGGCTATATCGCCTATACCGGCCCGCAGGAGGACTGGCCCGCGGCGATCGAGGGGTATTTCGACCAGCTCTCTGTCACCGATCTGGTGCTCTATGGCGATACCCGTTTCATCCATGCCGAGGCGGTCAGCCGCGCCCGGGCCCGCGGCATCACCGTGCATGTGTTCGAGGAAGGCTATCTGCGCCCCTGGTGGGTGACGTATGAGCGCGGCGGCTCGAACGGCAATTCGCGGCTGATGGAGCTGAGCGTGGCCGACATGCGCCGCGCGCTGGAAAGCTGCGAGATCGACCTGATCGACGCCCCCGCCCATTGGGGCGACATGCGCCATCATGTGTTCTACGGTTTCGCCTATCACGCGCGGATTCTGCTGGCCAATGGCGCCTACAAGGGGTTCCGGCCGCACCGGGCGCTGAACGTGGTGCAGGAATTCCGCCTGCACCTGAACCGTCTGGTCGCCATGCCGCTGCACGCGATCGAGCGGCGGCTGGCCACCTGGCGGGTGCGCACCGGCGGTTTTCCCTATCATCTGGCGCTGTTGCAGCTCGAACATGACAGCAGTTTCCAGCGTCATTCGCCGTTCCGCAGCATGACCGAATTCCTGGAGGTGGCGATTCAGGGCTTTGCCGCCGGGGCGCCGCGCCACCATCATCTGGTGTTCAAGGCCCATCCGCTGGAGGACGGGCGCACCAGGCTGAAGGCCGATATCGAGCGCATCGCCAGCGAGGCCGGGGTGCGCGAGCGGGTGCATTTCATCCGTGGCGGCAAGCTGGCGCAGCTATTGAACCACGCGCGGTCGGCGGTCACGGTGAATTCCACGGCGGCGCAACAGGTTCTGTGGCGCGGCATGCCGCTGAAGGTGTTCGGCGCCGCGGTCTATGACAAGCCCGAATTCGTCTCGACCCAGCCGCTGCCCGAATTTTTCGCCCATCCCAGCCGCCCCGATCTGCGCGCCTACCGCGATTATCGCCGCTTCCTGCTCGAGACCTCGCAACTGCCGGGCGGATTCTATTCCGCCTCGGCGCGCCGTCAGTTGCTGCGGCAGGTGGTCGATCTGATCCTCTCGCCCGAAGACCCCTACAGCGCGCTGATCGCCGGACGTGCGGCACCTCGGCAACACCTGCGGCTGGTGCCCTAGGAACGTCAGACATCCGGCGCCACCCGGCGACGCCCCACAAGATGCAGAGGGCGCCCGGGCAGCCAGCCCTTCATCTTGCCCCCAATACTCCCGGGGGACGCGCCTGTGGCGCGCGGGGGTGGAACCCCCGGGCGGGCCGAGGGGGCTCGATGCCCCCGAGGCCCGCCCCCCGCCGACCCCGCCGTGACATCCCACTTGGAAATTTTTCCGCTTCTGTCTATACTTGCGTAAAAAACTTGAGGCAGATCCACCAAAGGAGCCCGAGCAGTGATTGCCAGACCTTCACGCCGCGCCAATGCGCTGGCGCTCGGTGTGCTTGTTGCAGGCCTAGCCGCCTGTACCGTGCCGCGCCCCGGGCCCAATATGAACGAGATCTTCGCAGGCTCTGTCCTGCGCGAGGGTGACAGTTTCATCGTCGCCGTCGGCGACCGGGTGAACCGCGCCGCCAATGTGCCGATGGCGCTGGGCTTTTCCGATGCGCTGCGCAACGCGCGGCTGCTGGGCGGCGACACCATCCGCACCGGCGACACCGTGGCCGTCACCGTCTATGAAAACGTGCCCGAGGGGTTGCTGACCTCGTCGGAAACGCCCGGCGCGCGGCTGACCGAGCTGCAGGTTGACGACCAGGGCTATATCTATGTGCCCTTTGCCGGTCGCGTGCTGGCCGGGGGCCAGTCGCCCGAGGCGCTGCGCGACGCCATCGCCCGCCAGCTCGACCAGCAGACGCCGGACCCGCAGGTCTATGTCAGCCGCACCGGCGGCGACGGCGCCACGGTGGCCGTTGTCGGCCGGGTCGGCGCGCAGGGCGTCTATCCGATCGAACGCCCGAACCGCCGCCTGACGGCGATGCTGGCCAGCGCCGGCGGCGTCAGCATTCCGACGCAGACCGCGGTCGTCACCGTCTCGCGCGGTTCCGTCACCGACCGGGTCTGGCTGAACGACCTGTTCGAGCATCCCGAGCTGGACATCGCCATGCGCGGCGGCGACCGCATCTTTGTCGAGGCCGACCAGCGCCGATTTACCGTGCTGGGCGCCACCGGCGAGCAGGCGCTGATCACCTTCGACCAGCAGAGCCTGACCGCCATCGAGGCGCTGGCGCAGGTCGGCGGTCTGGACGCCACGCGCGCCGATCCGACCGGGGTGTTCGTGTTCCGCGACGAACCGGCCGACATCGCCCGCAACGTGCTGGGCCGCCCGGATCTGGTCGGCGATCAGCGCATCGTCTATGTCCTTGATCTGACGGCGCCGAACGGCATGTTTCTGGCCCGCGATTTCGACATCCGCGACGGCGACACGATCTATGTGACCGAGGCCTCGGCCGTCACCTGGAACCGGCAGATCTCGGTCCTGTCGGGCACTCTGGGCGCGACCGGCGCCGCCGTCTCGGCGGCCCAGGACGCCTCGACGCTGTAATCGCAGGGGCGCCCCGCCATGCCGCAGGGCGCCCCTTCCCGTCTGATCGCCGCCAGTCTGGGCTTTCTCGGCCCCTCGGCGCAGGCCCGCCGCATCCGCCGCATCCTCGATCTGGCCGGGCATCGCCCCGGCTGGGGCTGGCCCGGCGCGGGCGATGCCGTCATCGCCTGGGGCCACAGCCCGCGCGCCGCCCGGGCCGAGGCGCTGGCCCGGCGCAGCGGTGCGCCGCTCTGGCGGGCCGAGGACGCCTGGGTGCGCTCGCTGCGGCCGGGCCGGGCCGGGGGCGAGCCGCCGATGGGCCTGCTGCTCGACCGGCGCGGCATGCATTACGACCCGTCCTGCCCCTCGGATCTGGAGGTTCTGCTCGCCAGCCATCCGCTGGATGACGGCGCGCTGATCGCCCGCGCCCGGCTGGCGCTGGAGCGGCTGCGCGGGCTGCATCTGTCGAAATACAACCTGCATGATCCGACGCTGCCGCCGCCCGACCCGGGCTATGTGCTGGTCATCGACCAGGTGCGCGGCGATGCCTCGCTGGCGCATGGCGGCGAGGCCGGGCCGCTGCCCGCCGACCGGCTGTTCCGCGAGATGCTCATCCTCGCGCAGGAGGAAAACCCCGGCGCCCGGGTGCTGATCCGCGCCCATCCCGAAACCACCGGCGGGCTGCGCCCCGGGCATTACGGCCCGCAGGATGCCGGGGGCGCCGTGCAGTTCACCGACGGGCCGCAATCGCCCTGGGCGCTGCTGGAAGGGGCTGTGGCGGTCTATACCGTCTCGTCGCAACTGGGCTTCGAGGCGGTGCTCGCCGGGCACCGCCCGCGGGTATTCGGCGCGCCCTTCTATGCCGGCTGGGGGCTGACGGCCGACGAGACCCCGCTGCAACGCCGCCGCCGCAGGCTGACGCGCACCCAGTTGTTCGCGGTGGCGATGCTGGAGTATCCGCTCTGGTACGATCCGCTGCGCGACCGGCTCTGTCCGTTCGAAGAGGTGCTCGACCAGATGGAGGCGCGGCTGACAGCCTTTCGTCAGGACCGCCATGGCCATGTCGCGCAGGGCATGCGGCGCTGGAAACGCGGGGCGATTCAGGCGTTCTTTGGCAGCGTGAAGCCGGTGCGCTTTGCCCAAGGCGGCGCGACGCTGGCCTGGGCCTCGGGTGCGCCCTCTGATTTCAACGGCTTGCGGGTCGAGGACGGTTTCCTGCGCTCGCGCGGGCTGGGGGCCGAACTGGTGCCGCCGCTGTCGCTGGCGGTGGATGATCTGGGCATCTATTACGATCCGACCCGCGAGAGCCGTCTGGAGCGGCTGATCGCCGGGCCGCTGCCGCCGGGCGGCGCCGAACGGGCAGAACGGCTGCGCCGGGCGATTCTGGCGGGCGGGGTGACGAAATACAACCTCGCCCCGGCGCCCGCCGACCTGACGGCGCGGATCGCCGCCCTGCGCGCGGCGCGGCCCGGCGCCCCGGTGGTTCTGGTGCCCGGCCAGGTCGAGGACGACGCCTCGATCCGCCTTGGCGCCGGGGCGATCCGCACCAACCGCGCCCTGCTCGAGGCGGCGCGCGCGGCGCTGCCCGGGGCGATCCTGCTCTACAAGCCGCATCCCGATGTCGAGGCGGGGCTGCGCCCCGGCCTCGTGCCCGATGCCGCGGCCCTCGCCGATCTGGTGCTCGACCGGATCGACGCGCAATCGGCGCTGGCGCTGGCCGACCGGGTCTGGACCATCACCTCGGGCCTTGGCTTCGAGGCGCTGCTGCGCGGCCTCGCCGTCACCACGCTGGGCGCGCCGTTCTACGCAGGCTGGGGCCTGACCGACGATCGTGGCCCGGTGCCCGAGCGGCGCAAGCAGCCGCAGCCGCGCCCCGATCTGGACCGCCTGACCCATGCCGCGCTGATCGCCTATCCGCGCTATCTGGACCCGATCAGCGGCCAGCCCTGCCCGCCCGAACGCGCCGTCGAATGCCTGGCGCAGGGATTGACCGGCCGCCGCCCGCCCCGGCTGCGCCTGCTGGCCAAGGCGCAGGGCGCGCTGGCCGCTTACGCCTGGCTCTGGCGCTGACCCGTGCACGGGCATGGCGCGGCCCCGGAACAGCCGGACCGCGCCTTCATCTTGCCGTCAAATACTCACGGGGGTTCTCAGGGGGGGCGTGCCCCCCCTGAGGCGGGGGGTTCGGGGGGCGGCCGCCCCCCGACCTTGCCGCCTCAGCGCGACATCGCCACCAGACCCATCTGTTGCGCCGCCTGCAGCGACAGCACGCCGCTGTCCAGCCCCAGCGGCGCCTGATAGCGCCGCACCGCTTCCGACGTCGCCGCATCCCATCCGCCGCTGATCGGCCCGCCGTAATAGCCGCGCGCCGCCAGCGCGCGCTGCAGCGAGGCGATCATCGCCTCGTCGATCTGTTCCGGGCAGGGCACGGCGAACAGCCGGTCCTCGGCCGGGCGCAGCACCACCTCGTGCACGCGCTGTTCGGCGCTGCCCGCCACCGGTTCGACCCGGGTTTCGGTCACGGCGCGGATGCGGTCATTGGCCCAGCAGGCGCCTTCGGGGGCGCTGAGCGGCGCGCTGGCCAGCGGCGCCGCCTCGGCGCGGCGCACCTCGGGCTGTGGCGCGGCGCTCTGGCAGGCGGCCAGCAGCGTGACGAGGATCAGGGAGGGGAGAAGACGCAGCATGATGACCCCGGGCCGATTCGGCGCATTGTTTCTGAACTTGCGGGTAATCTGGCTGCCAAACCGGGCATTTTCCGGGCAGGGAAACGGCAGCGCCGCGACAGGGCCGGCACGATTTTGCGGCGCCGCACCCGGGGTGGCGCTGCCCGCGCCGCGGCTCTCTGGTCAAAGCCGCCCTGCTGCCTTATGTCGAAGCCTCAGGCACGACGCATAACCGAGGCACCCATGGTCAAGATCACCTATATCGAGTTCAACGGCACCGAGCACATCGTTGACGTGCCCAGCGGCCTGACGGTGATGGAGGGCGCGCGCGACAATGGCGTGAAGGGGATCGAGGCCGATTGCGGCGGCGCCTGCGCCTGTTCGACCTGTCATGTCTATGTCGATGCCGCCTGGGCCGGAAAACTGCCGCCGCGCGACGCGATGGAGGAGGACATGCTCGATTTCGCCTACGAGCCCGATCCGGTGCTGTCGCGGCTGACCTGCCAGCTCAAGGTGACGCCCGCTCTCGAAGGGCTGGTGGTGCGCATGCCGGAACGGCAGATCTGACGCCATGACGCTCAGCATGCGCCGCCAATTGCAGATCTGGGGCGCTGTCGCCGCGCTGCTGGTGCTGGTGCTCTGGGCATTGGGCGATGTGATCCTGCCCTTCGTGCTGGGGGCCACGCTGGCCTATTTCCTCGACCCGCTGGCCGACCGGCTGGTGCGCGCCGGGCTCAGCCGCGCGGTGGCGACGGTGGCGATCTCGCTGGCGGTGCTGCTGGTCTTTGCGCTGGCGATCCTGCTGGTGGTGCCGCTGCTGGTCGAGCAGACCCGGGCGCTGGTCGCCGCCATGCCCGGGCTGAGCGAGCGTTTCAACACCGCGATCACCGCCTATTTCCCCTCGCTCGCCGATGCCGATTCGACGCTGCGCCGTTCGCTGGCCAGCCTGACCACGGCCGCGCAGGAGCGGGGCGGCGAGCTGGTGCAGGCGGTGCTGGGCTCGGCGATGTCGGTGCTCAACATCGCCTTGCTGATCGTCGTGGTGCCGGTGGTGGCCTTTTACCTGCTGCTCGACTGGGACAGGATGATCGCGCGCATCGATTCCCTGCTGCCGCGCCAGCACGCCCCGGGCATCCGGCATCTCGCCCGCGAGATCGACAACACCGTTGCCGCCTTCGTGCGCGGCATGGGCACGGTCTGTCTGGTGATGGGGGTCTATTACGCGGTCGGGCTGATGGCGGTCGGGCTGCAATTCGGGCTGGTGATCGGCGCCGTCACCGGGCTGATCACCTTCATTCCCTATGTCGGCGCGATGGTCGGCGGGGCGCTGGCGCTGGGGCTGGGGCTGGTGCAATTCTGGGGCGACTGGGTGTCGCTGGGGTTGCTGGCGCTGGTGTTCGTGGCCGGTCAGGCCATCGAGGGCAACGTTCTGACGCCGCGGCTGGTCGGGCGTTCGGTGGGGCTGCATCCGGTCTGGCTGATCTTCGCGCTCAGCGTGTTCGGCGCGCTGTTCGGCTTTGTCGGCATGTTGGTGGCGGTGCCGGTGGCGGCGGCGATCGGCGTGATGGCCCGGCATCTGGCCGGGGTCTATGTGCAGAGCGCGCTTTACGCGGGGCCCGCCGATTCGGCGATCCTGCGCGCCGATCCCGGCCATAGCGGCGCCGCGCCGCGTGTCACGGTGCCCCGCGACCAGCCGCCGCGCGTGGCCGGGGAGCACGATGACCGACCCGAAATCCGCTGAGCAGCTTTCGCTGGCCTTGCCCAGCGCCACGGCGATGGGGCGTGCGGATTTCCTGACGGCGCCATCCAATGCGCTGGCGCTGGCGACGCTCGACGATCCGCGCGGCCTGCCCGCCGGGCTGTCGGTGCTGACCGGGCCCGAGGGGTCGGGCAAGACGCATCTGGCCCGGGTCTGGGCCGGGCGCACCGGCGCGCGCTGGCAATCCGCCGCGACGCTGGCCGACGAGCTGCCGCTGCTGCTGGCCCCCGATGCCCCGGTCTGCGTGGTCATCGACGACGCCCAGCACCTGGCCGGCACGCCGGGCGAGGAGGCGCTGTTCCATCTGGTCAACCATCTGCGCGGGCGCGGCCAGTTGCTGCTGACCGCGGCGCGGCCGGTGCGCGACTGGGGGCTGCGGCTGCCCGATCTGGTCTCGCGCCTGTCGGCGGCCGCGCATCCGGCGCTGGCCGAGCCCGACGAGGCGCTGCTGGCCGCCGTGCTGGTCAAGCTGTTCGCCGACCGCCAGTTGCGCGTCGATCCGGCGCTGATCGATTACCTGCTGGGCCGCATGGAACGCTCGCTCGCTGCCGCGCGCAAGCTGGTCGAGCAGCTCGACACCCGCGCGTTGCAGCTCAAGCGGCGCATCACCCGCGATCTGGCCCGCGACATCCTGACCGGGAGCCTCGACAACGACGACCCGGAGCAGGCATCATGAACGGGCTTCACCAAACTGTCGCAATTCCCGGTTACGCGAGCTTCATGAGCACCTCCGATTTCCTCCATGGCCCCTTCCCCGAGCCGATCGACCCGCCCGAGGGTTTCGATCCGGCCGCGCCCGGGCGTTTCTTCAACCGCGAATTGTCCTGGATCGCCTTCAACTGGCGCGTCCTGGAAGAGGCCTCGAATCCCCGGGTGCCGCTGCTGGAGCGAATCCGGTTCCTGTCGATTTCGGCCACCAACCTCGATGAATTCTATACCGTCCGCGTGGCGGGGCTGCGCGAATTGCACCGTTCGGGCAATACCACGCCCTCGACCGACGGGCTGACGCCCTATGAGCAGCTCACCAAGATCAACGAAAACGCCCGGCAGTTGATGATGCTGCAGCAGCGCACCTTCAGCACGCTGCGCGCCGCTCTCGAAGCCGAGAAGATGGTGATCCTGGACCGCAAGGCCCTGACCGAGGCTGACCGCGCGTTTCTGGACGAGTATTTCCTGTCCAACGTCTTTCCGATGCTGTCGCCGCTGGCCATCGACCCGGCGCATCCGTTCCCGTTCATCCCCAACACCGGCTTTTGTCTCGCCTTGCAGATCGAACGGCGGGCCGACGGGCTGCGGCGCAACGCGCTGCTGCCGGTGCCGCAGCAGATCGACCGGTTCATCCAGCTTCCCGGCGAAGGTGGCGCCTACCGGTTCCTGCCGCTGGAGGAATTGCTGCTGGACCAGTTGCAGGCGCTGTTCCCGGGCTATAGCGCCCGCAACTCCTGCGCCTTCCGGGTGCTGCGCGATTCCGACATGGAGGTCGAGGAAGAGGCCGAGGATCTGGTGCGCGAATTCGAGGTTGCCCTCAAACGCCGTCGCCGCGGCGAGGTGGTGCGCCTGACGCTGACTGCCGGGGCCGAACCCTCGCTGCGCAGCCTCATCATGGACGAACTGGGCGTCAATGCCGACGAGGTGATCGTGCTCGACGGGCTGCTGGGCATGTCGGACGTCAAGGAACTGGTGGTGGATGGGCGCCGCGATCTGCAATGGCCGCCCTTTACCCCCCGGGTGCCCGAGCGGGTGCAGGACCATGACGGCGACATGTTCGCGGCGATCCGCCAGAAGGACATGCTGCTGCATCACCCCTATGAAACCTTCGACATGGTGGTGCGCTTTCTCAATCAGGCGGCCAGCGACCCCAATGTGCTGGCGATCAAGCAGACGCTCTACCGCACCAGCCGCGACAGCCCGATCGTCACCGCGCTGTGCGAGGCGGCCGAGGCGGGCAAATCCGTCACCGCCTTTGTCGAGCTGAAGGCCCGCTTTGACGAGGCCGCCAACATCCGCCAGTCGCGGCGGCTGGAACGGGCCGGGGCGCATGTCGTCTATGGCTTCATCCATTACAAGACCCACGCCAAGATCTCGGCGGTGGTGCGGCGCGAGGGGGACAAGCTGGTCACCTATACCCATTGGGGCACCGGCAATTATCACCCGATCACCGCGCGCATCTATACCGACCTCAGCCTGTTCACCTGCGACGCCGCCATCGGGCGCGATGCGGCGCGGGTGTTCAACTATCTGTCGGGCTATGCCCAGCCCGAGCGGCTGGAAAATCTGGCGATCTCGCCGCTGACGCTGAAGGACCGGCTGCTGGAGCTGATCGCGCGCGAGGCCGATCACGCCCGCGCCGGGCGGACGGCGCAGATCTGGGCCAAGATGAACTCGGTCGTCGATCCCGATGTGATCGACGCGCTTTATGCCGCCGGACAGGCCGGGGTGCAGATCAGTCTGGTGGTGCGCGGCATCTGCGGCGTGCGGCCGGGGATCAAGGGCTTTTCCGAAAACATCCGCGTCAAATCCATCGTCGGGCGGTTTCTGGAGCATTCGCGCATCGTCTGTTTCGGCTCGGGCCACGGGCTGCCGTCGGAACAGGCGCGGGTGTTCATGTCCTCGGCCGACTGGATGGGGCGCAACCTGCTGCGGCGGGTGGAAACCCTGGTCGAGATCCGCAACCGCACCGTCAAGGCGCAGATCGTCAGCCAGATCATGGCCGCCAACCTCTATGACGAGGCGCAAAGCTGGGTTCTGGACGGCAATGGCCGCTATGAGCGCCCGATGCCCGACACCGCCACCGAGGACCGCACGATGTTCAGTTGCCACCGCTTCTTCATGGACAACCCCTCGCTGTCGGGCCGGGGTTCGGCCGGGGCCAACGACGTTCCGGCGCTGGCGCACAAGCCCGAATGAATCGCGGGCCGCGGTCCGCCGCGGCCTGGCAACACCGACCCGATGGCGACACGCGCCCCGAAGGAAAGACCAACGCCATGGATGCCGAAACCGAAACCCTGACGCCGCCGACCCCGGTGCGCGGCCATATCGGCGGCGAACCCCTGTTCGATGACGAGGCGGTGCGCGCGCTGCACCGGGTTGGGGTGATCGACGTCGGCTCGAACTCGGTGCGGATGGTGGTGTTCGACGGGGCGGCGCGCTCGCCTGCGTATTTCTTCAACGAAAAGATCCTTTGCGGCCTGGGCCGCGATCTGGCGCAGACCGGGCGCCTGCACCCTGAGGGGCGGGCCCGCGCGCTGGCCTCGATCAAGCGGTTCGCGGTGCTGGCCGCCGACATGCATCTGACCAGCCTGACCATGGTGGCCACCGCCGCCGTGCGCGAGGCCGAGGACGGCGAGGAATTCAAGGCCGAGGTGGAAACCCAGACCGGCCTGACCATGCAGATCATCCCCGGCTCGGAAGAGGCGCGGCTGTCGGCGCAGGGCGTGCTGCTGGGCTGGCCCGGGGCGCGCGGTCTGGTCTGCGACATCGGCGGCTCGTCGATGGAACTGGCCGAGATCGGCGACAACACCGTGGGCCGCCGCGTCAGCTCCTCGCTGGGGCCGTTCCGGCTGCAACAGGTGCCGGGCGGCAAGAAGGGCCTGCGCACCCATATCGCCACCACCCTGCGCCAGTTGCGCGACGAGGTGGGCACCGGGCATCAGGCGCTGTATCTGGTCGGCGGCTCGTGGCGGGCGCTGGCCCGGCTCGACATGGAGCGGCGCGGCTATCCGCTGACCGTGCTGCACGAATACGAGATGACGCCCAAGTCGATCCGCAAGACCATCGACTGGCTGGAAACCCAGGATCTGAAGAAGCTGCGCGACCTGACCGGCATCTCGCCCGAGCGCATCATGCTGGTGCCGCTGGCGACCGTGGTGCTGCGGCAGATGCTGACGGTGTTCCGCCCCAAGCAGATCTTCATCTCCAGCTATGGCATCCGCGAGGGCGTGCTGTTCGAACAGATGCCCGAGGAACTGCGCGCCCGCGATCCGCTGATCGAGGCCTGCCGCCATCTCGAGGCCTCGAACGCCCGCGTGCCGGGGTTTGGCCGGCGGCTGTTCGAATTCCTGATGCCGCTCTATCGCAACGCGCCGCCCGAACGCATGCGGCTGGTCAAGGCCGCCTGCCTGCTGCACGATGTGAACTGGCGCGCGCATCCCGATTACCGGTCGGAAAGCTGCTTTGACACCGCGACCCGGGCCAATCTGGGCGGGCTGGATCACAAGGGCCGGGTCTATCTCGGCCTCGCGCTGATGAACCGCTACAAATCGCCGGGCGCCGACAGCCGGCTGACGCCGCTGCTGAAGCTGCTCGACGACGAGGAAATCCGCCACGCGATCATGCTGGGCCGGGCGATGCGCTTTGGCGCCATGTTCTCGCTGGGCGGGCCGGAAATGGCCGGGGCGCTGCGCTATTTCCCCAAGAAAAAGGTGCTGGAGCTGATCCTGCAGCCCGAGCGGCGCGACCTGTTCGGCGAAGTGGCCGAGCAACGCTTTGCCGCGCTGGCCAAGACCCTGGGCGTGACCACCAACCTGCGGGTGGCGCGGATCTATAATTCCAAGGGCGTCGTCACCGCCGATTCGTCAGACGAATCCGGCGAGGATTCGGGCGAGGCGCCGGGCGCCTGATCGGGTGCGCGGCGGCGGATCAGGATGTCGCCGTTGGGCAGGAATTCGGGCGCATGCCAGCCCGACAGATCGCCCAGCATCTCGCCCAATTCGCTGAACCAGGGCCCGACCGCGCCCAGCATTTCGTCCATCAGCTCGTTGAAACGGCTGTCTTGCGCCTGAACCGGCGTGGCCAGCAGCGCCGCCAGCCCGGCAATGGCGATCCGATGATATCGCATGGCTCCTCCCTATGCGGCGCGGCGTTGCTGCACCTCTTCCCAGGCATTGTTCAGCGCCTTGAGCCGCTCTTCGGCCAGCAGCACCGCCTCGTCGGGCACGCCGCGCGCGCGCAATTGATCGGGGTGCGAATCGCGCACCATCCGCCGCCAGGCCGCGCGCGCCTGATCCAGCGTCGCATCGGGCGGCAATTCCAGCAACTGGAACGGATCGGGCGCCTCACCGGGCACGAAACGGGCCATCAGGCTGCGAAAGCAACTGTCGTCCAGCCCGAAGATCCCGGCGACGATGCGCAGGAATTCTTCCTCGGCCGGGTGCATGTCACCATCCGCCAGCGCGATGTGAAACAACCCCTCCATCAGGTCGCGCAGCGCCGGATCGCGCGGCGGGAACAGCGCGGCGATCTTGCGGGCATAGGAATCGAACCCGGCGACATCCTGCCGGGCCAGATTGAACACCCGCGCCGCATGCGGCTCGTCGGCGGGCGGAATGGTGAAAACGGCGCGGAACATCGCCACCTCGTCGCGGGTGACGGCGCCGTCGGCCTTGGCCAGCTTGGCCCCCAGCGCGATCACGCCGATGGTAAAGGCGATGGTCCGTTCGGGGCGCACCCGCAGCCGGTCGAACACCGCGCTGAGCGGCTCGCCCGCGCGCAGGGCTTCGATGGCATCGGTGATCCGGGTCCAGAGCGACATGGGGTTATTCTAGCGATGCCTCACGGTTTTGAACATGCGACGATCCCAACATTTTCTGCATCAGCACAAGATCGTGCCATCTGCCCAGTTTCCAGCCGACCTCGGGCAGGCGACCGACCTCGCGGTAGCCAATCGCCGCGTGAAAGGCGATCCCGGCCGGGTTCGAGCCGCTGACGCCGCCGATCATCGCGTGATGCCCCTGCCCGCGCGCCGCGTCCTCAAGCGCCGCCATCAGCGCCCGGCCGACGCCGCGCCCGCGCGCCGCCGGGGCCAGGATGATCGTGTGTTCCTGCGCAAAGGCATAGCCCAGCCCGCCGCGAAACTGCGCATAGGTCGCAAAGCCCAGCGTCGCGCCGTCCTGTTCGGCGACCAGAAACGCCTGCCGCTCGCGGATCATGGCGGCGATTTCGGCCCCGGTCTTTTCGGTGGGGCTGAAGGTGACGGCGGTGTCGCGGATCAGCGGGTTCCAGAAGGCGGCGATCGCCGCCGCATCCCCGGGCGTGGCGGCGCGGATCATGCCAGCACCCGGCGGCCCCGGGGCGTGTCGAACGCCGCCTCGATCCCCGGCGATCCGACGACGATGCGCAGCCGGGGGTCATCGACCAGCCCCTGCAGGGCGGCGTGCAGGGCATCGGGCTGCGGATGGCGCAGCGTCAGCCCGGCCAGCCGCACGCCGTGATCGGGCAGCCGCCCCGCCGGGTGCGCCACCCCGGCGCCCCATTCGATCAGCGCCGGAAACACCCCGTCAAAGGGCAAGAGGCCGCTGTCGGGCACCGCCATCTGCCAATGCAGCGCATCGCGGCGAAAGGCCATGGGCGTGCCGGTGCCCGCCGGGGCCAGGGCCAGCGCCGCCGCCAGATCGTCGCAGCGCAGGATCCAGGCGCGGGGCGCGGGCGGGCCGTCGAACGTATCGAGCGCGAACCAGCGCGGGCGCCCCGGCCCGGGCGCCGCCGGGTCGATGGCGATCACCTCGAGATAGTCGCCCGGCCCCAGCGACAGCAGCCGGTTATGCGTGCCCATCGCCGCGTGCTGGCCGCCCGGCGCCAGCGGGACGCCCAGCGCGGCCTCGATGGTGGCCGCATCGTCGAGCGTCAGCGCCGCAATCGCCAGATGATCGAAAACCGCCATGCCCAACCCCCGATGCCGCGCCCCTGAGGCTGGGAAACTGGCGCCAAACCGCCCCCGCCGCAAGGGGCGACGAAAAAGGGGCGGCCCCCTCCCCGGGACCGCCCCTTCCTCGGCACTGCCCTCCCCTCCGGAGGCGCGCCGTGTCGCTGCGCCTCAGCTCCTGGCCTCACGGATGAGCCGGAGAATATCGCGCGCAGCGTTGGGAATATTGGTGCCGGGGCCAAAGATCGCCTTGACCCCGTGGTCATAGAGATACTGGTAGTCCTGCTGCGGAATCACCCCGCCGCAGATCACCAGAATGTCCCCCGCCCCGGCCGCTTGCAAGGCCTCGACCAGCTTGGGCGCCAGCGTCTTGTGGCCCGCCGCCTGCGAGGAAATGCCGATCACATGCACGTCGTTGTCGATGGCATCCTGCGCCGCTTCCTGCGGGGTCTGGAACAGCGGGCCCACATCGACGTCAAAGCCGATGTCGGCAAAGGCGGTAGCGATCACCTTGGCGCCGCGGTCATGGCCGTCCTGGCCCATCTTGACCACCAGCATGCGCGGGCGGCGGCCTTCGGCCTCGGCAAAGGCCTCGACGTCGCGCTGGATGGCGGCGAAACCCTCGTCGCCCTCATAGGCGGCGCCGTAGACCCCGGCGAGGGTCTTGACCTCGGCGCGGTGACGCCCGAACACCTTTTCCATCGCCATGCTGATCTCTCCCACGCTGGCGCGCGCGCGCGCCGCCTCGACCGCGGCGGCCAGCAGGTTGCCCCCCTCGCGCGCCCGACGTTCCAGTTCCGCCAGTGCCGCGGTGCAGGCCGCTTCGTCGCGGGCGGCGCGGGTGGCGGCCAGCCGGGCGATCTGCGACAGGCGCACCTTGACGTTGTCGATATCGAGGATCTCGATCGGGTCTTCCTTGGCCAGCCGGTATTTGTTGACGCCGACGATCACCTCTTCGCCGCGGTCGATCATCGCCTGCCGCCGCGCCGCCGATTCCTCGATGCGCAGCTTGGGCATGCCGCTGGCCACCGCCTTGGTCATGCCGCCCAGTTCCTCGACTTCCTCGATCAGCTTCCAGGCTGCCTCGGCCAGATCGGCGGTCAGTTTCTCGACGTAATACGACCCGGCCAAGGGATCGACCACCCGCGTCACCCCGGTTTCTTCCTGCAGGATCAACTGGGTATTGCGGGCGATCCGGGCGCTGAATTCGGTCGGCAGGGCAATCGCCTCGTCGAGGGCATTGGTATGCAGCGATTGCGTGCCGCCCAGCGCCGCCGCCAGCGCCTCATAGGCGGTGCGCACGACGTTGTTGTAGGGGTCTTGTTCCTGCAGGCTGACGCCCGAGGTCTGGCAATGCGTGCGCAGCATCAGCGAGCCGGGCTTTTTCGGCGCGAATTCCTGCATGATCCGCGTCCACAAGAGACGCGCGGCGCGCAGCTTGGCGGCCTCCATGAAGATGTTCATGCCGATGGCGAAGAAGAAGCTCAGCCGCCCGGCAAAGGCATCGACATCCATGCCGCGGGCGATGGCGGTGCGGACATATTCGCGCCCGTCGGCCAGGGTGAAGGCCAGTTCCTGCACCAGATTGGCCCCGGCTTCCTGCATGTGATAGCCGGAAATCGAGATCGAGTTGAATTTCGGCATCTCGGCCGAGGTATATTCGATGATGTCCGCAATGATCCGCATCGAGGGTTCGGGCGGATAGACATAGGTGTTGCGGACCATGAATTCCTTGAGAATATCGTTCTGGATGGTCCCCGACAGCACGGCGCGCGAATGGCCCTGTTCCTCGCCGGTGACGATGAAACTGGCCAGGATCGGGATCACCGCGCCGTTCATGGTCATCGACACGCTGACCTTGTCCAGCGGGATGCCGTCGAACAGAACCTTCATGTCCTCGACGCTGTCGATGGCCACCCCGGCCTTGCCGACATCGCCCTCGACGCGCGGGTGGTCGCTGTCATAGCCGCGGTGCGTCGCCAGATCGAAGGCGACGGAAACTCCCTGCTGCCCGGCCGCCAGCGCCTTGCGGTAAAAGGCGTTCGATTCCTCGGCGGTGGAAAAGCCCGCGTATTGCCGGATCGTCCAGGGCCGCCCGGCGTACATCGTCGCCTTGACGCCCCGGGTAAAGGGCGCCAGCCCCGGCACCGATCCCAGATGATCCAGCCCGTCAAGATCCGCCTCGGTATAGAGCGGCTTGACGTCGATCCCCTCCAGCGTGTGCCAGGTCAGGCTGTCGGGGCTGGCGCCCTTCAGTTCCTTGGTGGCCATGGCCTGCCAGGCTGCCGTCTTGTCGGTATCGGACATGGTGCGTTCCTTGCGTTCTTCAGGCCGCGATCGGGGCGGACCGGGGCGAAATCGTCGTCGTGACTGGTGCATTCGGGCCGCGGGTGACTATATCGTGGCTCAAGGGAGACCCGCCGCCGATGAAATCCGTATTGTTCGCGTTGCTGCTCGGCCTCGCCCTGCCCGCCTGGGCGCAGGACGTCGCCGTCGAGACCCCCGCCGCCGGGACCGTGCCGGAACAGGACGCGCCCGCCCCGGTCGAAGGCCTGCTGATCCTCGACGCCGCCGGCATCGACCCCGACAGTTTCCTGTGGGAATTGCGCATCGTCGCAGTGATGGCCGACAGCCCCAACGACCCCGCCTTCCAGCAGCAGATGCGCGAGATCGAGGACCGGCCGGGCGATCTGTTCGACCGCGACGTGGTGGTGCTGGTCGACAGCGACCGCGCGTCGAATTCGCTGCTGCGCCAACGGCTCAGGCCGCGCGGCTTCATGCTGGCGATCATCGACAAGGACGGCGAGATCAAGCAACGCCGCCCCGCCCCGCGCGACGTGCGCGAGATCAGCGCGATCATCGACCGTTTCCCGCTCAGGCGGCAGGAAATGCTGGAACGGCGCCCCTCGGGGCGGTGAGGCCCCGCGCGGCGGCCCGCCGCAGGATGCGAGGGGCCGTGCCGGTTCATTCGAACTCCATGATCACGTCATCGACAGCCATCGAGCCACCGACCACCGCGTTGACCTTCATGATGACGCCCTTCTTTTCGGCGCGCAGGATGTTTTCCATCTTCATCGCCTCGACGGTGCACAGCGCCTGCCCTTCGAACACCGCGTCGCCCTCGGCCACGTTCAGCTTCACGATCAGGCCCGGCATCGGGCAGAGCAGCAGCTTCGAGGTGTCGGGCGGCAGTTTTTCCGGCATCAGCCGGGCCAGTTCCGCCTGACGCGGGCTGCGCACATGCACCTTCAGCTCGGCGCCGCGCAACCGCACCCGGTAGCCGCCGGTGATGCGCCCGACCTTCAGCACCAGGGGATCGCCATCGACCAGCAGCCGCGCCAGGGGCTGCCCCGGCGTCCAGTCGCTTTCGACCCGCATCGCCGCGCCACCCTCGAAGGCGACCGTCGCCCCGCCCTTGTCGGCGCGGATCGCCACTGGGTATTCGCTGCCCTGCAGCGCCACCACCCAATCGTCGCCGACATGGCGTTCATGGTTGTCCATCCGCCCCGAGACCCGGGTGCGCCGGATTTCCGCCACCCGGTTCATCGCCGCCGCGGCCGCCGCCACGCGGCGCAGCATCGGTTCCGGCAGGGCAACACCATGGAAACCCTCGGGGAATTCCTCGGCGATGAAGGCGGTGGTGATATTGCCCGAGACAAAGCGCGGATGGTCCATCACCGCCGAGCAGAACGGCAGGTTATGACCGATGCCCTCCACCTCGAACGTGTCCAGCGCCAGCCGCATTTCCTCGATGGCCTGCGCGCGGTCGCGGCCCCAGGTGCAGAGCTTGGCGATCATCGGGTCGTAATACATGCTGATCTCGCCGCCCTCGAACACGCCGGTATCGTTGCGCACGATGCCGCCAAGCTGGGTGCGCCCCTCGACCGGCGGGCGATAGCGGGTCAACCGGCCGATCGACGGCAGGAAATTGCGGTAGGGGTCTTCGGCGTACAGGCGCGATTCCATCGCCCAGCCGTTGATCTTCAGATCTTCCTGACGGAACGGCAGCGGCTCTCCGGCGGCGACGCGGATCATCTGTTCCACCAGATCGATACCGGTAATCAGCTCCGTCACCGGATGTTCCACCTGCAGACGGGTGTTCATCTCGAGGAAATAGAAATTCCGCTCGCCATCGACGATGAATTCCACCGTCCCGGCGCTGGTATAGCCGACCGCCTTGGCCAGCGCGCAGGCCTGTTCGCCCATCGCCTTGCGGGTGGCGGCATCGAGGAACGGGCTGGGTGCCTCTTCGATGACCTTCTGGTTGCGGCGCTGGATCGAGCATTCGCGCTCGTGCAGATAGACGCAATTGCCGTGCTGGTCGGCCAGCACCTGAATTTCGATATGCCGCGGCTGCGTGACGAATTTCTCGATGAAAATGCGGTCGTCACCAAAGCTGTTGGCGGCCTCGTTCTTCGAGCTCTCGAACCCTTCGCGCGCCTCCTGCTCGGTCCAGGCGATGCGCATGCCCTTGCCGCCGCCGCCGGCCGAGGCCTTGATCATCACCGGGAAACCGACCTGCTGGGCGATCATCGCCGCCTCTTCGGCATCGGCGATCAGGCCCATATAGCCCGGAACCGTGCTGACCCCGGCTTCCTGCGCGATCTTCTTCGAGGTGATCTTGTCGCCCATCGCCTCGATTGCGGGGCTGGGCGGGCCGACGAAAACCACGCCCTCACGCTCGAGCGCCGCGGCGAACAGGCGGTTTTCGCTGAGGAAGCCATAGCCCGGATGCACCGCCTCGGCGCCGGTCGCCCGGATCGCCGCCATCACCTTGTCGATGACGATATAGGATTGGTTGGCGGGCGACGGGCCGATATGCACGGCCTCGTCGGCCATCCTGACATGCAGCGCGTTGCGGTCGGCGTCGGAATAGATCGCCACCGTCTGGATGCCCATCTTGCGCGCGGTCTTGATGACGCGGCAGGCGATCTCGCCCCGGTTGGCAATCAGGATCTTCTTGAACATGCTCACTCCCCGGCCCCGGGCAGGGCCCCCAAAACATTGCGTGCGGCGTGACGGGTCGAGGGGCTCATTCGTCCTCCTCCTCCCAGTCGAATTCCTCGGAATCGTCAAAGACCGTCGGGAAACTGACCCGGGCCACCGCGACATCGATGCGCAGCAGGGCCTCGTAATCCTTGGGATTGAACGGCTCGTCCACGGCGACGACCTCGCGGCCGAACAGCCACGACAGACGCCCGGCATCGAGGTTGCCGCGCTCGAACGGTTCCTCGCCGAAATGGTTCCACAGCGCCGCCATGAAGCCGAGATCGGCGCGGCGGTCGGCGGGGCGGCGGTCGGGGAAACGCTTGCGCTCGATCAGAGGGGTGGGCCCCTCCTTCATGTTCGCGCGGCGGATGGTGAACTGGAAATCGGTTCCGGGCAGCCGCCCGGGAAAGCCACGGTGTTTCAGCATGGAAAACCCTCCATGCGGCCCGCGGACAAGCGAACGGGCGAGGCCGCGAGCGGCCCCGCCCGGCGCAACACGCCTAACGGCGTGAAATCAACGATATTTCGGGGTAACAGGCTCGACGTAGATCGGCTGGGGTGCCGGCTCGACCATGACGAATTCTTCCTGGCGGTTTTGGTTGCAACCGGCCAGAACCGACAGGCCGACAACGCCCGCGAGGACGGCGAGGGTGGTCTTGGACATGAATAGCTCCTGCTCTCTGCGCGGTCCGGTCGAAGGGAAAGCCCCAAACGCCGGATGCTCTTATTCGCACAAACCACGGCGGTTGCGCTGGGGGCGACCATAACCCATCTCAGGGGCCAAATCCAGTTTTTGTGTTCAAACATGGGGGCTTGCAAGGCGTTCTGTGGTTTTGGCGCACCAGAGCACGCCGTGGGCAGGGTGAAAATCTCAACATCTTGCGCCAGAGCCGTCTCTGGCCGCTGATGCTGGTGAGCCGGGCCCGCCATCACAGCGGGATGTTGTCGTGTTTCTTCCAGGGATTTGCCAGCTTCTTGCCGCGCAGCGAGGCAAAGGCCCGTGCCACCCGTTTGCGCGTCGAGCGGGGCTGGATCACCTCGTCGATGAAGCCCTTTTCCGCCGCCACGAACGGATTGGCAAAGCGCGCCTCGTAATCCGCGGTGCGCGCGGCGATCTTGTCGCGGTCGGCCAGTTCGCTGCGATAGAGGATTTCCACCGCGCCCTTGGCCCCCATCACGGCGATTTCCGCGGTGGGCCAGGCATAGTTGAAATCGCCGCGCAGGTGTTTCGAGGCCATCACGTCATAGGCGCCGCCGTAAGCCTTGCGGGTGATGACCGTCACCTTGGGCACCGTCGCCTCGCCGTAGGCGAACAGCAGCTTCGCGCCGTGCTTGATGACGCCGCCGTATTCCTGACCGGTGCCGGGCAGGAAGCCGGGCACGTCCACCAGCGTCAGGATCGGGATCTCGAACGCGTCGCAAAAGCGCACGAAGCGCGCGGCCTTGCGGCTCGAGTCGATGTCCAGACAGCCGGCCAGAACCATCGGCTGGTTGGCGACCACGCCCACCGTCTGCCCCTCGATGCGGATGAAGCCGGTGATGATGTTGCGGGCGAAATCGGCCTGGATTTCATAGAAATCCCCCTCGTCGGCGACCTTGAGGATCAGTTCCTTCATGTCGTAGGGGGTATTGGCGTTGTCGGGGATCAGCGTATCCAGGCTGTCCTCGATGCGGCCCGGCTGGTCGAAGAACGGCCGCACCGGGGGCTTTTCGCGGTTGTTCAGCGGCAGGAAGTCGATCAGGCGACGCACCTCGATCAGCGCCTCGACGTCGTTTTCAAACGCGCCGTCGGCGACCGAGGATTTCTTGGTATGCGTGCTGGCGCCACCCAGTTCCTCGGCGGTGACGATCTCGTTGGTGACGGTTTTCACCACATCGGGGCCGGTCACGAACATATAGGACGAATCGCGCACCATGAAGATGAAGTCGGTCATCGCCGGGGAATAGACCGCACCCCCGGCGCAGGGCCCCATGATGACGCTGATCTGCGGCACCACGCCCGAGGCCATGATGTTGCGCTGGAACACATCGGCATAACCCGCGAGGGATGCCACGCCCTCCTGGATGCGCGCGCCGCCCGAATCGTTCAGCCCGATCACCGGCGCGCCGTTCTGGATCGCCATATCCATGATCTTGCAGATCTTTTGCGCATGGGTTTCCGACAGCGAGCCGCCGAACACGGTGAAATCCTGGCTGAACACATAGACCATGCGGCCGTTCACCGTGCCCCAGCCCGTCACCACCCCGTCCCCGGCCGGGCGATCCTGCTCCATGCCGAAATCGGTGCAGCGATGCGCCACGAACATGTCGAATTCTTCGAACGAATCCTCATCGAGCAGCAATTCGACCCGCTCGCGGGCGGTCAGCTTGCCCTTGGCGTGCTGGGCGTCGATGCGACGCTGGCCACCCCCCTGACGCGCAGCGGCACGGCGGGTTTCGAGCTCTTGCAGAATGTCTTTCATCGGCGCCTCCTCGGATCTGGGGCGCAATCTACGGGCGCGCCCGCGGCAGGGAAAGGAAAATAGAGCATATTTGCAAAGACATTGGCAAAGCCAGCTTGCGAATTGCAAATCCGCTAATTCACGCCGCTTGCCTGCCGCCGCACAAGGCCTATAGCGCGCCTGTTCGTCCCCCTTTGCAACCCCCCGCGCATCATGCCCCTGTCGATCCCGCTGCAAACCATCCTGCTGCTGCTCGCCTCGAATGTCTTCATGACCTTCGCCTGGTACGGGCATCTGAAATACAAGACCGCGCCCCTGCTGATCGTCATCCTGATTAGCTGGGGCATCGCCTTTTTCGAATATGTGCTGCAGGTTCCGGCCAACCGGATCGGCCACGGCCATTTCTCGGCCGCCGAACTGAAAACCATTCAGGAAGTCATCACGCTGAGCGTCTTTGCCGCCTTTTCGGTGTTCTATCTGCGCGAGCCGCTGACCTGGAATCACGCGGTCGGCTTCACGCTGATCGCCGCCGGGGCCGCGTTCATTTTTCACCGCCCCGGTTGAGCGCCTCTGGACAGCCTCGCGCCGGGTCACTACGCTTGTGAAATGAATGGTACAACACCACGTTTCCTCGACCGGAAATCCCCCCCGCATCTGGCCACGCTGATCCTGCTGTCGGCAGTGTCGGCCCTGTCGATGAACGTGTTCCTGCCGTCATTGCCCAATATGGCGGCCTATTTCGATGCCGATTACCGGCTGCTGCAACTGTCGATCTCGGTCTATCTGGGGTTCAGCGCGGTGCTGCAATTCGTCATCGGGCCGCTGTCGGACCGCTATGGCCGACGCAACATCCTGCTGGTGTCGCTGGCGGTGTTTGTGCTGGCGACCATCGGCACGCTGCTGGCGCCCAATGCGACGATCTTTCTGGCCTTTCGCATGCTACAGGCCTCGGTCGCCACGTCGATGGCGCTGAGCCGGGCCATCGTGCGCGACATGGTCGATGAAAGCCGCGCCGCCTCGATGATCGCCTATGTCACGCTGGGCATGTCGATCGTGCCGATGCTGGGGCCGATCATTGGCGGCGCGCTGGACGAGGCCTTTGGCTGGAAGGCCAGCTTTGCGATGCTCCTGGTGCTGGGGATCATGGTGTCCTGGCTGGTCTGGGCCGATCTGGGCGAGACGATGGTGCGCAGGCCCGGCGGGTTCCGGGCGCAGATGCGCGACTACCCCGAATTGCTGACCTCGCCGCGGTTCTGGGGATATGTGCTGTCTACTGCCTTTGCCTCGGGCGTGTTCTTTGCCTATCTCGGCGGCGCGCCGTTCGTCGGCAGTGCGATCTATGGCCTCAGCCCCACCACGCTGGGCCTGTATTTCGGCGGCACCGGCGTCGGCTATGGGCTGGGGAATTACCTGTCGGGGCGCTATTCGATGCGGATGGGCGTGATCCGCATGATCGTCTATGGCAATATCGCCATGGCGCTGGGCATGGCGATGCAGATCGTCGCCGTCGCCACCGGGCTGGGCGGCGCCGCCGGGTTCTTTCTGCCGTTCCTGATTATCGGCGTCGGCAACGGGCTGGTGCTGCCCAATTCCAACGCCGGGATGCTGTCGGTGCGCCCGCATCTGGCGGGCACCGCCGCCGGGCTGGGCGGGGCGATCATGATCGGCGGCGGGGCGGCGCTGTCGGCGCTGGCCGGGGCCTGGATGACGCTGGAAACCGGCGCCTGGCCGCTGATCGGCATCATGGCGGCCTCGCTGCTGGGCTCGATCCTGTCGATCCTGCTGGTGGTGCACCGCAACCGCAAGCTGGGCGTCTGAACCCGCTTGGCAAGTCCGCTTTGCAAAGCTAGCCTGAGCAGGTTGCAAAGCGGGGGAAGCCATGGCGGTGCAGAAACTCTATGCCGGCGCCAAGCTGCGCGAGATCCGCGCCCGCCTGCAACTGACGCAGAAGGAATTCGCCGCCCGGCTGGGGGTGTCGCTGCCCTATCTCAACCAGATGGAGAACAACAACCGCCCGGTCAGTACCGCCGTGGTGCTGGCGCTGGCGCGCGAATTCGGCACGGATGTGACCGAGCTGTCCACCGGCGACAGCGAGCGCATGGTGACGGACCTGCGCGAGATGCTGGCCGATCCGGTGTTCCCCACCCCGGCCCCCAGCGCCGCCGACTTGCGGCTGGTGGCCTCGAACGCGCCGGGGGTGGCGCGGGCGCTGCTGGCGCTGCACCGGGCCTATCGGCAGACGCATGAGCGCCTCGCCTCGCTGGACGAGGCGCTGGGGCGCGAGGACCGCATGCTGCGCGCCTCGCCCTGGGAAGAGGTGCGCGACTTCTTCCATTACTGCGACAATTACCTGGATGCCGTGGACCGCGCCGCCGAGCATTTCGCGCAGGGCCCCGACAGCCTGGAAACCAAGGCCGCCCGGCTGCTGGAGCGCAAGGGCGTCGGGCTGCAATTCTCGGACGATCCGATGATCCGCCGCTATGACCCGCAGCGCCGGGTGCTGAGCCTGTCGAGCAAATCGGCCCCGGCCACCCGCCGTTTCCAGATGCTGCACCAGATCGCCCTGCTGACGCAGAACGACCTGCTGGAGGCCACGCTGGATCTGGCGCGGTTCCAGTCGGACGAGGCGCGCGCCATCGCCAAGATCGGCCTCGCCAATTACTTCGCCGGGGCGGCGCTGCTGCCCTACCGCGCCTTTCTCGCCGCGGCGCAGGAAACCCGCCACGATGTCGAGATGCTGTCCGACCGCTTTGGCGCCTCGATCGAGCAGGTGGCGCACCGGCTGTCCACCCTGCAACGCCCGGGCGCCAAGGGCGTGCCCTTCTGGTTCGTGCGCGTCGATCAGGCAGGCACGATCACCAAGCGCCATTCCGCCACGCGGCTGCAATTCGCCCGCTATGGCGGCGCCTGCCCGCTGTGGAATGTGCATCAGGCGTTCGAAACCCCGGGCCGGTTCCTGCGGCAACTGGCCGAAACCCCGGACGGCGTGCGCTATTTCTCGCTGGCGCGGGATGTGTCCAAGACCGGCGGCTCGTTCCGCGCCCCGGTGCGGCGCTATGCCATCGGGCTGGGCTGCGAGATCCGCCACGCCGAGGCGCTGACCTATGCCGACGACATGGATCTGACCAACCCGCAAGCCTTTGAGCCGATTGGCATATCCTGCCGCATCTGCGCGCGGCCGGATTGCCACCAGCGATCGGTTCCGCCGCTGGAACAGCGCCTGCGGATCGACCCGGACAGGCGCGGCGTGCTGCCCTATGCCATCGCCGGGCAGCCGGGGGTGTGAAAAAACGGGCCGCGCGGTGGCGGCCCGTTCCATGCTTTCGGGATACCTCAGACCGTCGCGCGCAGGATCGCCGCGATCTCGTCCTTCAGGACCATCCGCTGACGGCGTAGCGATTCCTCGTGTTCTTCGGCCACCGGTTCCAGATGGGTTTCGGCGCGGTGGATCGATTTGTTGACCGCGTGATACTCGTCATAGAGCCGGGCGAAATGGGCGTCGCTGACCTTGAGGGCCTGCATCCGGGCGATATCGGCCGGGAATTCCTCGGCCAGTTCGTGGGGGGTGTGCGACATGGCAATCTCCATCCTGTTTGCCCGGTCAGGTTAGAGGGTGGCGCCGCGCGGGCCCTTGATCTGGATCAGGCCCGCCCGCGAAAGCGACACTGCCGGTGCATGTTGCGCCCTAACGCTGCGCAACCGCCCAGTCCGGGTTGACCCAGGGCTCCAGATTAGAAGCGGGCAAGGGAGCGCGGCCCAGAAGGTGATCGGCGATCTTTTCGCCCACCAGAATCGACGGTGCGTTGAGGTTGCCGTTGGTGATGCGCGGAAATACCGAGCTGTCGGCCACCCGCAGCCCCTGCACGCCGATCACCCGGCCCTGCGGATCGACCACCGCCATCGGGTCGCTGGCCCGCCCCATCCGCGCCGTGCCGCAGGGGTGATAGGCCGATTCGGCATGCGCGCGGATGAACCCGTCGAGCGCGTCATCGTCCTGCAGCGCGGCGCCCGGCTGGATCTCGTGCTGGACATAGCGCGCCATGGCGGGCTGGCCGATGATCTCGCGCGTCAGGCGGATGGCGGCGCGGAATTCGGCCCAGTCGTCAGGATGCGACATATAGTTGAAGCGGATCACCGGATCGGCGGCGGGATCGGCCGACCGCAGCCGCACAGAACCGCGCGATTTCGACCGCATCGGCCCCACATGGGTCTGGAATCCGTGCCCTTCGGCGACCGCCTTGCCGTCATAGCGCACGGCGATGGGCAGGAAATGATACTGGATATCCGGGTAATCGATCCCGGCGGCCGAGCGGATGAAGCCGCAGCTTTCGAACTGGTTCGAGGCCCCCGGCCCCTTGCCGAAGGCCAGCCATTGCGCCCCCACCCAGGCCTTGCCCCAGAGGTTCCAGTATTTGAACAGGGTGATCGGGTCTTTGGTGGCGAATTGCAGATAGAGTTCCAGATGGTCCTGCAGATTGGCCCCCACCCCCGGCCGGTCGGCCATCAGCGGGATGCCGTGCTGCGCCAGATGCGCCGCCGGGCCGATGCCCGACAGCATCAGGATCTTGGGCGTGTTCAGCGACGAGGCCGCCAGCACCACCTCGCGCCCGGCGCGCAGGATGCGCCCGTCGGCCAGTTCGACCCCGGAGGCGAGCCGCCCGTCGAACAGCACCCGCGCCGCCAGCCCGCGCACCACCCGCACCCGCCCGGTGCGGATCGCCGGTTTCAGATAGGCCTTGGCCGCCGACCAGCGTTCGCCGCGCCAGATCGTCGCCTCCATGGCGCCGAAACCCTCTTGCTGGCGGCCGTTGTAATCGCGGGTGACGGGATAGCCCGCCTGTTCGCCCGCCGCGACAAAGGCGTCGAACAGCGGGTTCGACCGCGACCCGCGCGACACATGCAGCGGCCCGCCCTGACCGCGCCATTCCTCGCCGCCGCCCGCATCGGCGCCCGCATCGGCGCCGCCGTGCCAGCTTTCCAGCCGTTTGAAATAGGGCAGCACATCGGCATAGGCCCAGCCATCGGCGCCCTGTTCGGCCCAGTGATCGTAGTCGCGGGCATGGCCGCGCACATAGACCATGCCATTGATGCTGCTCGATCCGCCGATCACCTTGCCGCGCGGCGTGGCCAGCACGCGGCCGCCCAGCCCCGGCTCGGGCTCGGATTTCAGGCCCCAGTCATAGCGTTTCATGTTCATCGGATAGCTGAGCGCGCCGGGCATCTGGATGAACGGCCCGGCATCGGTGCCGCCGTATTCGACGACCAGCACCGAATGCCCGGCCTCGGCCAGCCGGTAGGCCACGGCCGAACCGCCCGATCCGGCGCCAACGATCACATAATCCGCCTGCATGACGTCTCTCAGTACGGGGCGTCCACGGGGCCGGTGCCCACATAGACGGATTTCACCTGGGTATAATGTTCGAGGGCGGCATGCCCGTTCTCGCGCCCCACGCCCGATTGCTTCGAGCCGCCAAACGGCGCCTCGACCGGGGTGAGGTTATAGGCGTTGATCCAGCAGGTTCCGGCCTGCAGCTTGCCGATGACCCGGTGCGCGCGGGCCAGATCGGCGGTGAACACCCCGGCGGCCAGACCGAATTCGCTGGCATTGGCGCGGGCGATCACCTCGTCCTCGGTGTCGAAATCGAGGACGGCCATGACCGGGCCGAAAATCTCCTCGCGGGCGATGGTCATGGAATCGGTCACATCGGCGAACACGGTGGGTTGCAGGTAATTGCCGGGCCGGTTCAGCCGCGCGCCGCCCGTCACCAGCCGCGCGCCCTCGGCGATCCCGGCGTCGATATAGCCCATCACCTTGTCGCGCTGCGCCGCCGTCACCAGCGGGCCCATCTGCGTCGCCTCGTCCAGCGGCTCGCCGATGACGATCGCCTCGGTCCGGGCCTTGAGCCGGTCCAGAAACCGCGATTTCAGCCCCTTTTGCACGAAAACCCGGGTGCCGTTCGAACAGATCTGCCCGGCGGAATAGAAATTCGCCAGCATCGCCGCGCCGACCGCATCCTCGAGGCTGGCGTCGTCAAAGATCACCAGCGGCGACTTGCCGCCCAGCTCCATCGTCACCGCCCGGATTCCGGCGGCGGCGGCGGCATAGACCTTGCGCCCGGTCAGCACCGATCCGGTCAGGCTGACCTTGGCCACGCGCGGGTCCGTCACCAGCGCCGCGCCGACCGCGCCGCGCCCCTGCACGACGTTGAACAGGCCCGGCGGCGCCCCGGCCTCGATCAGGATTTCCGCCAGTTTCAGCGCGCCCAGCGGCGTCACCTCGCTGGGCTTGAACACCATGGCATTGCCAAAGGCCAGCGCAGGCGCCGCCTTCCAGCAGGCGATCTGGGTGGGATAGTTCCAGGCGCCGATGCCGACGCAGACGCCCAGCGCCTCGCGCAGGGTATAGACGAAATCGCCGCCGCCCAGCGCGACGGTCTGGCCGGTGACGGTGGCGGCGAAGCCCGCGAAATATTCCAGCGCATCGGCGCCCGAGGCCGCGTCGGCGACCAGCGTTTCCTGCAGGGGCTTGCCGGTATCCAGCGTTTCCAGCTCGCTCAGCGCGCGGTTGCGGTCGCGGATGATCCCGGCGGCGCGGTGCAGCACCCGGCCCCGCACCACCGGTTTCAGCGCCGCCCAATCGACCTGCGCCCGCGCCGCCGAGGCCAGCGCGCGTTCGATCAGCGCGGGCGTCGCCTCGTGCAGGCGGGCGATCACCTCGCCGCTGGCGGCATAGACGCAGTCGATCACCGCCCCGGCGGTATCCTCGACATAGGCGCCGTCGATGAAATGGCTGGCCTGGGGTTGGGCGCGCATGTCAGACCTCCTTGAGGGCGAGCGTCAGATAGGCTTCGACCCGGGCGGTGGCGCGGGACGCATCCAGCGCCTCGGACCCCAGCGCGGCGTGCAGATAGGCGCCGTCGATCATCGCGGCGATGGACACCGCCACCTCGCCCGCCCGCGCGCCGACCAGCGGGCGCAGCGCATGCGTCAGGTTCGACACGATCCGCCGCTGATAGACCCTCAGCAGCCGCCGGACCTCGGCCTGGGTCTGCGCCAGGACGTAGAAATTCAGCCAGGCCGCCACCACCTCGCGGCGGAAATTCGCCCCCGCGAACGAGGCGCGGATCACCGCCCGCGCCCGCCCCTCAGGGCCCTGCGCCCCGGCCAGCGCGCCGCGCACCTCGGCGCCGTAGACGGTCAGCACATGGCGCATGGCGGCGAGGAACATCGCCTCCTTGGAGCCGAAGTAATGATGCGCCAGCGCCGACGACATGCCCGCCCGCTTGGCGATGCGGCTGACCGTCACCTCCAGCGATCCCACATTGCCGATTTCGGCGATTGTGGCCTTGATCAGCGAAGCACGTCGTATAGGCTCCATCCCGATCTTGGGCATGGTCGGCTCCTTCTTTGGCGGCGCAGACCGCGCCCGTCACCGCAAAACTGTTGATTCCGTGCTAGACGATCGTTTATTGACTCGTCAATCAACAAAAACCGCCAACAGGAGAGACCCCATGACCCTGACCCGCCTGTGCAGCACCACCGCGCTCGTCGCGCTCGTGTCCGCGCCCGCCTTCGCCAATTGCGACACCGTGCGCTTTTCCGATGTCGGCTGGACCGACATCACCGCCACCACGGCCGTCGCCACGACGATCCTGGGCGCGCTGGACTATGAAACCGAAGTGACCGTGCTGTCGGTGCCCGTGACCTATACCTCGCTGGCCTCGGGCGACATCGACGTGTTCCTCGGCAACTGGATGCCGACGATGGAGGCCGATATCGCCGCCTACCGCGAGGCCGGAACCGTCGATACCGTGCGCCGCAATCTGGCCGGGGCGAAATACACGCTGGCCACCAATGCCGCCGGGGCCGCGCTGGGCATCACCGATTTCGCCTCGATTGCCGCCCATGCCGACGCGCTGGAAGGGCATATCTATGGCATCGAGCCGGGCAATGACGGCAACCGGCTGATCCTCGACATGATTACCGCCGATGCCTTTGGCCTCAGCAGCTTTGACGTCGTCGAAAGCTCGGAACAGGGGATGCTGGCCCAGGTCGAGCGCGCCGACCGCCGCAACGAACCGGTGGTGTTCCTCGGCTGGGAGCCGCATCCGATGAACGCCAATTTCCAGATGACCTATCTGGCGGGCGGCGACGAGTGGTTCGGCCCCGATTTCGGCGGCGCCGAGGTCTATACCAACACCCGCGCGGGCTATGTCGGCGAATGCCCGAATGTCGGCCAGTTGCTGGCCAATCTCGAATTCACCCTGGCGATGGAAAACGAGATCATGGGCGCCATCCTCAACGACGGCACCGACCCCGAGGAAGCCGCCGCCGCCTGGCTGGCCGCCAATCCGGCGGTGCTGGGCCCCTGGCTGGCGGGCGTGACCACCCGTGACGGCGGCGACGCGCTGGCCGCCGTGACTGCCGCCATCGGCGGCTGACCGGGCCGGGCCGGTTCCGCAGGGGCCGGCCCGCCCGCCAAAGGGACGACAGCGCGCCGATGCAACGTTTTGACAGTGAAGCGATCCAGAACGCCTTTCACGCCCTGGTGAATGCCCTCGTCTGGTGCGCCGTCGCGCTCTACGACTTCGTCGTCTGGGCCATCGGGGCCCTGGGCTGGTTCGTGCTCTGGCTGCCGCAGCGCCTGACCGGCGCCAGCGCCGAGCGCCTGCCGGTCGGCGCCACCGCCGAGCGCGGCTTCAACTATGTGCAGACCGGCGCCGAGGGCTTTTTCGACGGGCTGTCGGCGGTGCTGCAATCGGTCATCGACCTGATCCTCGCCCTGCTGACCCGCGGCCCCGGCGCCAACTGGCTGGCGGGCGGGCGGCGCTATGAGCCCTGGTTCGACTGGTGGACGCCCGAGCGCCACAGCCTGCTGGTCATCGCCCTGTTCGTGCTGCTCGCCTTCGCGCTGCAACGCAACTGGAAGGTGGCGCTGCTGGTGCTGGTGGGGTTCCTGTTCATCCTCGATCAGGGGTATTGGGTGCAGACGGCCGAGAGCCTGACGCTGGTGCTGACCGCCTGTCTGGTCTGCATGGGCATCGGCGTGCCGGTCGGCATCGCCGTCGCCCACCGGCCGAAACTCTATGCCTGGATCGCGCCGGTCCTCGACCTGATGCAGACCCTGCCCACCTTTGTCTATCTGATCCCGGCCATCGTGTTCTTTGGCCTGGGCATGGTGCCCGGCCTGATCGCCACGGTGATCTTTGTCGTTCCGGCGCCGATCCGGCTGACGCATCTGGGCATCTCCAGCACGCCGCCCGCGCTGCTGGAGGCCGCGCAGGCCTTTGGCGGCACCCGAAGACAGGTGCTGTGGAAGGTCGAACTGCCCTCGGCCTTTCCGCAGATCATGGCCGGGCTGAACCAGACGATCATGCTGTCGCTGTCGATGGTGGTGATCGCCGCGCTGGTCGGCGCGCGCGGCCTCGGCGTGCCGGTGGTGCGGGCGCTGAACACGGTCAACACCTCGCTGGGCTTTGAAAGCGGCATGGTGATCGTGGTGGTGGCGATCATCCTCGACCGGATGCTGCGGGTAGGAAAACGGAAATGACCGACATCGCCCAGACCTCCGGCCTTGCCGATGAAACCGCCGTGGCGCCGCCGCGCACCATGGTGTCGTTCCAGCATGTTTCCATCGTGTTCGGCGACAACCCGTGGAAAGCCATCCCGCTGATGGAAACCGGCCAGTCGCGCAGCGAGATCCAGAAGCAGACCGGCCAGATCCTCGGCGTGCACGATTGCTCGCTGGAGGTGGCCGAGGGCGAGATCCTGGTGCTGATGGGCCTGTCGGGCTCGGGCAAGTCCACGCTGCTGCGGGCGGTCAACGGCCTCAACCCCATCGTGCAGGGCAAGGTCATCGTCTATGACGGCGACTGGAGCGCCTCGGTCGGCGATGCCAAACCCGCCGAGCTGCGGCGCCTGCGGCGCGAATGCGTGGCGATGGTGTTCCAGCAATTCGGCCTGCTGCCCTGGCGCACGGTGCGCGAGAATGTCGGGCTGGGGCTGGAACTGGCGGGCGTGGGGCGCAAGGAACGCGCCCGCCGCGTCGAGGAACAGCTCGAACTGGTCGGCCTCGCGCAATGGGCGGGCCGCAAGGTGGGCGAGCTGTCGGGCGGGATGCAGCAGCGCGTCGGGCTGGCCCGCGCCTTTGCCACGCAGGCGCCGGTCCTGCTGATGGACGAGCCGTTCTCGGCCCTCGATCCCTTGATCCGCACGCGGCTGCAGGACGAATTGCTGGACCTGCAGGCGCGGGTGAAACGCACGATCATCTTCGTCAGCCACGACCTTGACGAGGCGTTCAAGATCGGCAACCGCATCGCCATCATGGAGGGCGGGCGCATCATCCAATGCGGCACCCCGGCGCAGATCTATACCCAGCCCGCGAATGGCTATGTCGCGGATTTCGTGGCGCATATGAACCCCCTGGGCGTGCTGACCGCGCGCGACGCCATGGTGCCCGCGCCGCGCCCGGCGCCGACCGGCCTGACCCTGCCCGCCGCCACGCCGCTGCGCGAGGCGATGCAGCGGCTGGCCGAGGCGCGCGGGCGCATCCTGCTGACCGAGGGCGGACAGGTGGCCGGGATGCTGACCGACGCCAGCGCCGTCAACGCGCTGGTCGCCGGACGCGGCAAGGACGGGCTGGCCGAGGAACCGGCGTAGGGTGCGTGCTTGCACGCACCTTGGGCGGGATCGCACGGCAGGTGCGTGCAAGCACGCACCCTACGGCACCCGCCCGGTCGCCGGGAGGTCGGATGACATCCCATCCTGCGCCGGGGCGGTAGCCAGAGCCACGCAACGACGCCTCGGGCCGTTCCGGGCGACGGGTAGGGCGGGGTTTCACCCCACCCCCGGCAGCCCCGGCCTAGCGCGGCGCCGCCGCCACCATGGACCAATGCCAGCGCCCGTTGGCGGCCAGCGCCACGCCGTAGCCGGCATCGCGCGCGTCGCGGGCCAGCATGTTGACGCGGTGCCCGGGCGAGTCCATCCAGCCCCGCACGATCTCGGCGGCGCTGCGCTGGCCCTCGCCGATGTTCTCGACCGCCATGGCATAGGGGTAATCCACCCGCCGCAGCCGCCGTCCCAGCCCGGCGAACCAGCTTCCGCGATGCGTCAGCCGTTCGCGCCCGGCGGTGCGGCAGGCCTGGGTCTGCGCCGCCTCGTCGAGCCGGGGATCGGCGCGCAGCGCGCCCAGCCCCTGCCCCGCCCTTTCGGCATTGGTCAGCGCCAGCAATTCCACGCGCAGCCCGGCCAGCCCGGCGGGGATCTCGCAGGCCCCGGCCGGAAAGGCCAGCATCATCAGGATCATCAGCCGCCAGATCATCCGGCCAGCGTTCCACCTTTCGCGGCGCGGCGCAACTGGTGCTCGCGCAGCGCGATGAAGATCACCGCCGAGACCACCATCGCCCCGCCCGCCACCACCCACAGATCCACCGGCTCGCCGAACAGCAGCGCCCCCAGGCTGACCGACCAGACCAGTTGCAGCGCCGTCACCGGCTGCGTCACCGAAATCGGCGCCGAGGCAAAGGCATAGGTCATGCAGTAATGCCCCAGCGTGGCGAAACTGGCGATGCCGAAGAACCACAGCCAATGCTCCGGCTCGACCGGTTGCCAGACCGCATAGGCAAAGGGCGCCAGCCCCAGCGTCACCGTGACCGACATCATGCTGACGATCATCGTCGGCGAGGCCTGATCGCTCAACCGCTTGGCCAGCAGATACGAGATGGCGAACAGCACCGAGGTACCCAGCATCGCCAGATGCCCGCTGCCCAGTTCGCGCAGCCCCGGCCGCAGGATCACCAGCGCGCCCAGAATCGCCACGACGATCGCCAGGATGCGCCGCAGCCGCAGGGCCTCGCCCAGAAACAGCGCCGCGCCGAGGGTGATATAGATCGGATTCAGGTAGCCCATCGCCGAAACCTCGGCCAGCGGGATGCGGGTCATGGCATAGAACCACAGGATCACCGCCAGCGTATGCGCCAGCCCGCGCCAGCCAAAGCTGCGCCAGACCGCGGGCGGCAGCTTTTCGCGCCGCAGCACGCCGATCATCGGCAGCAGGAACACCAGCCCCAGCAGATAGCGCAGGAAGGCCGATTGCGAGGCGGGCACCTCGGGGCCGATATGCTTGACCCCGGCGGTCATGCCGACAAAGCACAGGCCCGAGGCCATCATCCACAGCACCCCGGCCACGGGGCGCGGTTCGCGCGGGGCGGGCGGCGACGGAGCGGGCGGGCTGTCAGTATTTAACGCGTTCATGAAATCAGCCTTGCCCTGACTGCCCGCCGGTTTCAAGGGCCAATCGGCCGCGCCTCACATCGGCCAGATCCAGGGGACGATGGTGCAGACCGTCGCCGCCATCAGCAGGTTGAGCGGCACGCCGACCTTGAGGAAGTCGCCGAACCGATAGCCGCCCGGCCCGTAGACCAGCGTGTTGGTCTGATAGCCGATCGGCGTGGCAAAGGCGGCCGAGGCGGCGAACATCACCGTCACCACCAGCGGCCGCGGATCGACGCCCATCGATTGGGCGAGGCCGATCGCCACCGGCGTCACGATCACCGCCACCGCGTTGTTCGACACCACCTCGGTCAGGGTACCCGCCAGCAGATAGACCGCCAGAATCAGCGCCCAATGCGGCAGGTCGCGCAGATGCGGCGCCACCCAATCCACCATCAACTGCACCGCGCCCGAGGTTTCCAGCCCGGCGCCGACGATCAGCATGCCAAAGATCAGCGCCAGCAAGCGCCCCTCGATAAAGCTGAAGGCCTCGTCGGCGTCGATGCAGCGGGTCAGCAGGATCACCACCACGCCGATCAGCGCCAGCATCTGGATCGAGGCCACGCCCAGCGCCGCCAGCCCCACCACCCCGGCCAGCACGCCGATGACGATGGGCGCATGGCTGCGGCGAAAGGCCCGCTCGCTGGGCTGGCTGACGTCGACCATGTCCATGTCGACGGCGAGGCGGCGAATATCCTCCATCGCCCCCTCCAGCAGCAGCGTGTCGCCCACCTGCACCACCAGATCGTCGAGCTGACGGCCGATGTTCTGGCTGCGCCGGTGCACCGCCAGCGGATAGACGCCGTACCGGCGCCGCAGCCGCAACTGCCCCAGCGAGCGGCCGATCATCCGGCAGCCGGGGGTAATCAGCACCTCGACCGTCGAGGTGCGCACCGAGCTGAGCTGATCGACCAGCCGCAGCTCGGGATTGGCCTGCAGGCCCAGAACCTCGGACATCTGCGTGCGCAGCACCACGCGGTCGCCGGCCTCGAGCACCACCTCGCCCAGCGCCCGGCGCAGCGAGGCATCGCCGCGCAGCACGTCGATCACCCGCGCCCCGCCCCGGGTGAACACATCGGCCTCATTGACCCGCTTGCCGATCAGCGACGAACCCTCGGGCAGCGCGACCTCGGTAAAGAACTTCATCGGCGCCCGGTCGCCCAGCAGCGCCGCCATCGAATCGCGCTCGGGCAGCAGCCAGCGCCCGGCCAGCGCCAGATAGGTCACACCGACCACCGACACCGCCAGCCCGACCAGCGTGATCTCGAAAATGCCGAAAGGCGCCATGCCCGCCGCCTGCGCCACCCCGTCGACCAGCAGGTTGGTCGAGGTGCCGACCAGCGTGATCGTGCCGCCAAAGATCGAGAAATAGCTCAACGGGATCAGCAGCTTGGACGGCGGAACCTGCATCGCCCGCGCCATCTGCATGAACACCGGGATCATCACCACGACAATCGGCGTGTTGTTGACAAAGGCCGACATGCCCAGCACCGTCAGCGTCACCAGGATCAGCGTGGTTTTCGGGCGCGCGCTGGCATGGCGCACCGCGCGCTGCGACAGGAAATCCAGCGCCCCGGTGCGCACCAGCCCGCCGACGATCAGGAACATCGCCGCGATGGTCCAGGGCGCCGGATTGGCAAAGACCGCCAGACCGCGGCTTTCGGGCACGATGCCCAGCACCAGCATCAGCGTCGCGCCCGACAGCGCCACCACCTCGACCGGATAGCGTTCGCGCACGAACATCACCAGCATGCCCAGCACGATGAGCAGGGTGATCCAGGGCGCCCAACCGACCGGCAGTTCAATCCCGAACATGCGTCTCTCCGACCGTGACGGCGGCGGTCCGGCGCCGCGCCGGTTGCGCGCGGGGCCCCTGGGCCGGATGCGCCCGCGCCGCCACCCTGTGCCGATCCGATCCCGCCACGCCGCCCTGCCCCCTTGCCCGATGATCCGGCGAATCCCGCCGGGGCCGCCCCGTGGCGACGCCCCTCACTGGCACCAAAGGCCCGAGGTCTGGCAAGGGCGAAAATGGCGCCGCAGCGGCGCGATCCGCGCAGGGCCTGCCGCGCAGGCCGCCGCGACGCCGCGCGCCCGCTTTCACAGCGCCGGACCCGAGGGCGCCAGCCGCCCGCCCTGGCGCACCATCACCACCCGCAGCGCCTTGCCGCTGCGGTCGTCGGTCTCGACGAACACGCCCGAGAGGCTGGCCTCGCCGGTCGCCGGCTCGAACCGCGCCTTGGGCATGCCGGTGATGAACCGCCGCAGCGGCTCGTCCTTTTGCATGCCGATGACGCTGTCGTAATCGCCGCACATCCCGGCATCGGTCTGATAGGCGGTGCCGCCGTTCAGGATCATCGCATCGCCGGTCGGCACATGGGTATGCGTGCCGACGACCAGACTGGCCTGGCCGTCGCACCAATGGCCCATGGCCATCTTCTCGCTGGTGGCCTCGGCATGGACATCGACCACCGCCGCCTGAACGCGCGCGCCCAGAGGATTGGCGCGCAGCACCGGCTCGATGGCGCTGAACGGGTCGTCGAAGGGGCGCTTCATGAACACCTGGCCCATGACCTGCGCCACCAGCACATGGCGCCCGTCGGCCAGCGCATAGACCCGCGCCCCGACCCCGGGCGCCACCCTGGAGAAATTGATCGCCCGGATCAGCCGCGGCTCGCCGTCGATATGACCGGCCATGGATTTCTGGTCAAAGGCGTGATCGCCCAGCGTCACGCAATCGGCCCCGGCGGCGAACAGGCCCTCGGCATGTTCGGGCGACAGCCCCATGCCCGAGGTGGCGTTCTCGCCGTTGACCACGACAAAATCGAGGCCCCAGTCGCGCCGCAGCCCCGGCAGCCGCGCGGCCACCGCGTTGCGACCGGACCGGCCCATCACATCGCCCAGAAAGAGAATACGCATGAGCGATGTCTACGACGCGGCATGGCGCAAGGAAAGCGGAAAGGGAGGCGCGGCGCTCGGCCCCGTCGAGGGGCCTCGCGCCGCGCGGGGCCAGCCCCGCACCCCGCCGGGGGACGCATGCGCCCCCCGGTCCCCCCGTGGATATTTCCAGAGCAAAGACGAACAAGGTTAACGAAATCTCGCGCCTCTTTGCTCGGCAAATATCCCGGGGGGTGAGGCGCGCCTGCGCGCCGAGGGGGGCTGCCCCCCCTCTCTCAGCCCAGCAGCGCCATCCAGCCCCAGGCGGTCAGCGCGCAGAGCCCGGTGGCGATCAGCACGGTCGAGGCGGCGACCCGTTTCGCCCGGCCATAGAGGTTGGCGAAGAGATAGGCGTTGACCCCCGGCGCCATGCCCGCGGTCAGCACCGCCGAGCGGAACGGCCCCGGCGCCAGGTCGAAAAAGCGCCCCAGCCCCCAGGTCACCACCGGATGCAGCAGCAGCGACACGGCGGTGATATAGGCGATCAGCCGCAGATCGCCCTCGGGCCGGTAGCGATAGAGCACCCCGCCGAGGCCGAACAGCGCCGCCGGCAGCCCGGCGCGCGAGACCAGTTCGACCGCATCCATCGCCACCCCTGGCAGCGCGAGGCCGCTCAGGTTCAGCCCGGCGCCCAGCCCGATGCCGATCACCAGCGGGTTGCCGGCCATGCCGCGCAGCACCCGCAGCGCCGTCTTGCCCAGGCCCGCGCCGCGCGCGCGCACCCCCTCCATGGCGACGATGCCGATCATGTAGCACAGCGGCGCATGCAGGGCGATGATCGCATAATTCGGCGCCAGCGCCTCGGCGCCGTAGGCGCGTTCGGTGATCGGCACGCCCAGCAGCATCGAATTCGAAAAAAGGCCGACAAAGCCCACCGCGACCGAATCCTCCCAGTCGCGGCCGAACAGGAAATGCGCGCCCAGCAGCCCGGCGGCGAAACCGCTGATCGCCCCGCCGTAGAAGCTGACCAGCAGCCTCCAGTCGAACGCCGCGCCCAGATCGAGCCGCGCCAGCGCCAGGAACAGCAGCATCGGGATGGCGAAATTCTGCGCGAAGCGCATCAGCCCCTCGACCGCATCGCCCGTCATCCAGCCGCGCCAGGTCGCGCCGTAGCCCATGCCGACCACCAGAAACACCGGCAGGATGACCTCGAGCAGCGCCTGCATCTCAGCCCCCGTCCCGGGCGCTCAAAGATCGAACTCCAGCACCATCCCGTCATGCGCCACCGACACATGCGCCGGCGTCTCGGATTCGAGCCGGGCATGATCGAGATCGACATGCATGTTGGTCAGCACCGCGCGGCGCGGCGCCGCCCGGGCGATCCAGTCAAGCGCCAGCGCGACATGGGCATGGGTCGGATGCGGCTTGTAGCGCAGCGCATCCAGAATCCAGCATTCCAGCCCCTCGAGCAGCGGCCAGGTCGCCTCGGGGATGCGCACCACGTCCGGCAGATAGGCCAGATCGCCGATCCGGAAGCCCAGCGCATCCATGCTGCCGTGGTCCACCCGGAACGGCACCAGTTCCAGCCGCCCGCCCGCGCCGTCGATCTGCACCGGGCCGTCGATGGTATTCAGGTCGCAGATCGGCGGATAGGGCGACCCGGCGGGCTGCACGAAGGCATAGCCGAACCGCGACAGCAGCGCATCCTGGGTCTGCGGATCGGCCCAGACCGGCAGCCGCCTGCGGGTGTTGTAGACGATCATCCGCAGGTCATCGATGCCATGCACATGATCGGCGTGGCTGTGGGTATAGACCACCGCATCCAGCGTGCCGATCCCGGCATCCAGCAATTGCGCGCGCATGTCGGGCGAGGTGTCGATCAGCACCCGCGTCACGCCGCCCTGCCCGACCCGCTCGACCAGCAGCGAGCAGCGGCGGCGGCGGTTGCGCGGGTTCATCGGGTCGCAGGCGCCCCAGTCGCCGCCCAGCCGCGGCACCCCGCCCGATGACCCGCAGCCGAGGATCGTCGCCCGCAGCCGGTCCATCATGCCCCCCGCGCCCGGGTGAACAGCCGGTCGAAATTGGCGCTGGTCTGGCGGGCGAAGGCCGGGTAATCGAGCCCCCAGAGCCCCGCCACCGCCTGCGCCGTCAGCGCGGTATAGGCCGGTTCGTTGCGCCGCCCGCGGTGCGGCGGCGGCGCCAGATAGGGCGCGTCGGTCTCGACCAGAATCCGCTCGACCGGTGCGGCGGCAAAGATCGCCCGCAGTTCGGTGCTTTTGGGAAAGGCGGCGATGCCCGAGACCGACAGGTAAAAGCCCAGATCCAGCGCCGCGCGCGCCAGCTCTGGCCCCGAGGAAAAGCAATGCATCACGCAGCCGAAGGCCCCGGCGCGGTGCTCCTCGGTCAGGATGCGGGCCATGTCGTCATCGGCGGCGCGGGCGTGGATGATCAGCGGCAGCCCGGTCTGGCGCGCCGCCTCGATATGCACGCGCAGGCTTTCCTGCTGCACCCCGGCGCTGTCGGGGGTGTAATGGTAATCGAGCCCGGTCTCGCCGATGCCGACGAATTTGGGATGCGCGGCAAGGCGGGTCAGATCGGCCAGCGCCACCACCGGCTGTTCGGCCGCCCGCATCGGATGGATGCCCGCGGCATAGAACACCTCGGGATAGGTTTCGGCCAGCGCCCGCACCAGGGGTTCGCGGTCCAGACGGGTGCAGATCGTCACCATCCGCGTCACCCCGGCGGCGCGGGCGCGGGCGATCAGCGCGTCATGTTCACCGTCGAAATCCGGGAAATCGAGGTGGGTGTGGCTGTCAACGATCTGCGGTGTCATCGGCGTTCCGGGGTTTCATCCACTCGCCGTGCGCGCCGCGGATTCAAGTCGCAGGAACATATCCAGCACCAGCGCGCCGGGGTCAAGGTTGACCGCCCGCCCGGCGCGCGCCCGCGCGCCGAGATCGGCGGCCAGTTCGGCCCAGTGGCGGGCGGCGCGAGCATCGGGCGACAGGCGCGCGGCCAGCGCCGCCTCGCCCGGCGCGGCCTCGGGCAGCGGGCCGCCGACCCCGGCGCGCGCCAGCCGCGCCAGCGCCAGATCGATCAGCCGCACGGTCAGGTCAAAGCGCGGCTCGGCCTCGCGCCCGCCCAGCGAATTGCACAATTTCAACAATTGGGGGCGTGAGAGCCGGGGAAGATCGCTCAGGACTGACAGAATTTCTGCATACAGCTCCAACCCGCCACCATTCAGCACCCGGATCGCCTCGCCCACCGATCCGCCCGACAGCGCCGCCAGCGCCGCCCCTTCGACCGGCTCGCCCAGCGCCTGCTCCAGCGCCAGCGCCATATCCCCGGGGCCCAGGGGCGCCAGCCGCAATTCGCGGCAGCGCGAGCGGATGGTCGGCAGCAGCCTCGACGGCTGATGCGCCACCAGCAGCAGCATCGCCCCGGCGGGCGGTTCCTCGAGCAGTTTCAGCAGCGCATTGGCGGCATTGGCGTTCATCTCGTCGGCGGCATCGACGATCACCACCCGCCGCCCGCCCTCGGCCGACGAAAGACCGAAGAAATCCCGCAGCTTGCGCACCTCATCGACGGTGATCTGCGTGCGCAGCCGCCCGGTCTTGTCGTCCAGCGCGCGCCGGATCGGCAGCAGCCCCGGTTCCGACCCGGCGGCGATGCGGCGGGCCACCGGATGTTCGGGGTCCACATCCAGCGAATCGGGCGGGCCGAACAGCGCGCCGCCCGGCGCCTCGGCCAGCAGGAACCGCGCCAGCCGCCAGGCCAGCGTCGCCTTGCCCACGCCGCGCGGCCCGGTCAGCAACCAGCCGTGGTGCATCCGCCCCTGCGCCAGCGATTGCAGGAACCGCTGCTCGGCCGCCTCTTGCCCGTAAAGACGCCTCGTGTCGCGCGGATGCGGCGCGCCAAGGGTCCGGTCGGGCTCGGGCGTGGCAGTCATGCCAGCGACCGCCGCACCGCGGCCAGCACATCGGCGGCCACGGCATCGACCGGCCGCGCGCCGTCAACCACCCGGAAACGTGCGGAAAATTCATCGGCCAGCGCCAGAAATCCGGCGCGCATCCGGCGTTGCAGCCCGGGCCCGAAATCCTCGAACCGCTCTTCGGTGCCGCGACGGGCCCGGGCGCGCGACAGGCCGGTTTCGGGGTCCATGTCGATCAGCAGCGTCAGGTCCGGCTCGCGCCCGATCATCAGCACGTGCAACTGGTCCACCAGCGCCCGCAGATCGCCGCGCGACAGGCCCTGATACATCCGCGTGCTGTCGGCAAAGCGGTCGCACACAACGATGCGCCCGGCCGCCAGCGCCGGTTCGATGGTGCGTTCCAAATGGTCGCGGCGGGCGGCGGTGAACAGCAGGATCTCGGTTTCCGCCGACCAGCGGTCCGGGTCGCCCTCGAGAACCAGACGGCGGATTTCCTCGGCCCCCGGCGAGCCGCCGGGTTCGCGCGTCAGCACCACGTCGCGGCCCGCCGCGCGCAGGGCCTCGGCCAGCAGCCGCGCCTGGGTCGATTTGCCTGACCCGTCGATCCCCTCGAAGGTGATGAACACCCCGCGCTGCGGCCCTGTCACGGCGTGACCAGACCCAGATGGCTGCCCAGGACCAACGCCGCCGTGCGCATCCGCGGCATGAAACCGCCCTCGGGCACGTCATTGCCCGCCACCAGCGGCAGGGTGAACGGCTCGGGCAGGCCCGGCACCTCGACGATCAGCCGCGCCACCTCTTGCCCGCGCGTGACCGGCGCGGCCAGCGGGCCCTCGTATTCCACCCGCGCGGTGATCGCGCCCTGGGCGATCACCGGCGCCAGCACGGTCAGCGATTCGGCGGCCACCAGCGGCACGCTGTCGGCGGCGCCCATCCAGACATCGGCCTCGGCGATGGCCTGACCGCCCTCCAGCACCTGACGCTCGACGAACTGGCGGAAGGCCCAGGTCAGGATGCGCTCGCTTTCCTCGGTGCGCTCGGTGGTGGAATTGAGGCCCGAGAACACGAAAACGATCCGCCGACTGCCCTGCTGCGCCGAGCCGACCAGCGAATAGCCCGCTTCCTCGGTATGGCCGGTTTTCAACCCGTCCACCCCGACCCCGGCATTCAGCAGCGGCACCCGGTTGGGCTGGGTGATGCCGTTCCAGGTGAATTCGCCCTCGCCCATGTAATGGTAGTATTCTTCATGCTCGACAATGAGATAGCGCGCCAGAACCGCCAGGTCGTGCAGGCTCATGCGGTGGCGCGGATCGGGCCAGCCCGAGGCATTGGCAATCGTTGTCTGCGTCATGCCGATCTGCGCGGCGCGGGTCTGCGCCATCTGCGCAAAGCCCTCCTCGCTGCCGCCCAGCCCCTCGGCGATCACCACCGCCGCGTCATTGCCCGAGACCACGGCCAGCCCGCGGATCAGATCCTCGGTCGTCGGCCGGTCGCGGGTTTCCAGGAACATCGACGAGCCGCCCATGGCATGCGCCCGCTCCGACACCGCCCAGGTGGTGTCCATCGCCACCCGCCCCGCCGCCAGCGCATCGAGCAGCATCGCCATCGTCATCAGCTTCGACATCGAGGCGGGCGGCAGCGGGATATCGGCATTCTGCTGCGCCAGAACCTGACCGGTGCCGACATCGAGAATGTAGTAATTCGGCGCCCGCCCGCCATAGGGCGAGGGGACAGGCGCGGTCTGGGCCAGAACGCTCTGGGCGCCAAGAACGAGGGCGGCAGCGCAGGCGATCAGCAGGCGCAGGATGGGCATGGATGTCTCCTTCGGGCAGGCAGGGGCAGGCCCCGCCGGGGGGCCGCCCGTCTCGCGCGGCAAACTCTCGGGCCGCAGTCTAGCGCCATTCGGCAACCGGATTCAAACCCGGTCAGCGCACAACCGCGTAAGCATCGGCAAAACCCAGCCCCCGGACGCGCTGCAGGATCTCGCCGCGCTCGGCGGTCGAGGCGGCGGGGCCGACCACGACGCGCCAGAACTGGTTCTCGCCCACCTGACCGCGGCGGATCTCGGCGTTCAGCCCGGCGCCCTGCATCTGCGCCCGGGCGTTCACGGCGTTCTGCTCGACGCTGAAGATGCCGATCTGCACGAAGGGCCGGTCGATCCGGCTGGCGGCGGGCTGGGTGGCAGGCTGGCTGGCGGGCACGGCGGCGGGCGGCACGGGCGCGGTGCCCGCCGCCTGCAACGGCGCCGCGGCGGCGGGAACCGAGCCCCCGGCATCGACCAGCGGGATCAGCGTGGTATCGGGCTCGGGCGCGCGGCGGCGGAACAGATCGCGCAGACCGCGCCGTTCGCGCGGGGCTTCGGCCAGTTCGGCGGGGGCAGTGGCCGCAGCGGGGGCCGGACCGCCGGCCGGGGCCAGCGGCGTCTCGGCAATGGCGACAGCGGGCGCCTCGTCGCGGCGGCGGAACAGGTCGCCGAACCGGCGGCGCGGCTGCGGGTCGGCGTCGGTGATCGCCACCTGGCCCTGCGGCGCCCCGGCGGGCACCGGCGCGGCACCGGCCGGCAGCGGCGCGGGCGCGGCAACCGGGGCGATGGCCAGGGTCTCGCTGGCGGCGGTGGCGGGCTCGGGCGCCGGGTCGATCTCCATCTCGACCCGCTGCAGGCGCAGCGCCGTCACCTGGATCTCGGTCGGCGCCCCGGCGAGGATGCCCAGCGCATTCGCCGCCTCGGACGAGACCTGAAACCGCGGCCCCGGATTCTCGCGCTCGCGGCGGAACAGCGCGCCGATCACCGTCGCCCCGGTGCGGGCATTGCGGATCAGCACCCGCTCGGGATCATGCGCGGTCGGATGCGCCACCCAGACCCCGCCCAGCGAGGGGCGGCCATCCCACAGGCCGGTCTCTTGCGCCTGAAACACCTCGGGCGCCTCGACATCGCGCTCGATCACCCGCTGGCCCGGCCCCGGGGCACCCTGCGGCGCCGCCACGCTGGCGGGGGCACCGGCATCGGCGCCGGTCATCTGGCACCCGGCCAGCGCGAGGCCAAGGGCCACAAGAACGACCGGAACGGCCGAAGCGACCGAAACGACCGGCGCGCGCGCGGACGCCCGGACCGGTCGCGGCAAAGCGATGCTGGCAAGTCTGTTCATTCTGCCCTCGTACCCCGGCGCATGACCGGCATCGACCCGGCCCGCACGCTTTTTCGTCGCCCGTCAGGCGGGCGCGGCTTTTTGCGGCAGGATAGCGCCTTCACCGCCACAAGGAAAGCCTTCTGGTAGGGCCCCGGCAGGCGCGCGCATCAACTTGCCGAAAGGCGGGGCGCGGTTTCGCCCGCGTTGCCCGCTGTCGCGGGCGCCTTGGGCGACCCGGCGGCGCGTGCCGCGCCGCGAAGAAGGGGGGCGCTCGCGCCCCCCTCGGCCCGGTCGGGCCTCACCCCCCTGAGGATATTTGCGGCGCAAAGTTGGCATGGTTAACATTTTGTGAACGCGCCTCTTTGCTCTGCAAATATCCACGGGGTTTCCAAAGGGGGGCGTGCCCCCCTTTGGCCCCGGCCGCCCCCGGGTGCGGCGCCGGGATGCCTTGTCTGCGGCGCGCGGAGGCTTAGCTAGCGGCGAAAGGAGACGCTCCGTGCAACATTTCTCGATCCTCGATCTTTCGCCCGTGCCCGAGGGCAAGACCGCCGCCGATGCGCTCGCCGCCTCTGTCGCCCTGGCGCAGGCGGGTGAGCGGCTGGGCTATCACCGCTTCTGGCTGGCCGAGCATCACAACATGCCCGGCATCGCCAGCGCCGCCACCGCCGTGGTCATCGGCCATGTCGCGGGCGCCACCAGAACCATCCGCGTCGGCGCCGGGGGCATCATGCTGCCCAATCATGCGCCGCTGACCGTGGCCGAGGCGTTCGGCACGCTGGCGACCCTTTATCCCGGGCGCATCGACCTGGGGCTGGGGCGGGCACCGGGGACCGATGGCGTGACCATGCGCGCGCTGCGCCGGTCGTTGCAGGGCGAGGACGACTTCCCGCAGGATGTGCTGGAATTGCTGGGCTATTTCGGCGATGACGACCCCAAGGCGCCGGTGCGGGCGGTGCCGGGCACCGGCACGCATGTGCCGGTGTGGATCCTGGGCTCCAGCCTTTATGGCGCGCAACTGGCGGCGTATCTGGGCCTGCCCTATGCCTTTGCCAGCCATTTCGCCCCCGCGGCGCTGGACGAGGCGCTGGCGATCTATCGCGCCCGGTTCCGGCCCTCGGCCTATCTGGCGCGGCCCTATGCGATGGTTGCCGCCGGCTGCTACGCCGCCGAGACCGACGACGAGGCGCAGTTCCTGCGCTCGTCGCAGACGCTGGCGTTTTCGCGGCTGCGCAGCGGCCAGCCCGGCAAGCTGCCGCGCCCGACCCGCGACCTGAGCGAGGTGCATCCGCAGATGCTGGCGCAGGTGAACGCGGCGCTGTCGTTCTCGGCCACCGGCGGCCCGGCGACGCTGGAGGCCGCCTTCGCCCGGCTGATCGAGCGCACGCAGCCCGACGAGCTGATCCTGACCGGGGCGATCCATGATCCGGTGGCGCGCATCCGCTCGTTCGAGATCGCCGCCCGGGTGCTCAAGGGGCTGGTGCGCCAGCCCGCCTGACGCCGCTCAGGCCGCCAGTTGCACGATCACCGCCCCGGCGGCGATCAGCGCCATCAGCGCCACCCGGCGCGGCCCGGTGCTTTCGCCCAGCATCAGCCAGCCGATCAGCGCCGCGAACACCGTCGAGGTCTCGCGCAGCACCGCCGCCTGACCGACCGGGCCCAGCCGCGTCGCCAGCATGATGCCGCCGAAACTGGCAAAGGCCACCAGCGCGCCGATGAACCCCTTGCGCAGGAGGTCGCGCAGATCGGCCCGCGGCATCGCCGCCAGGCGCCGGGCGCAGACCAGCGGCATGAACAGGCTGTCGATCAGGAAGAACCAGGCCAGAAAGGTGAACGGGTCCGCCGCGAGGCGGATACCCCAGGCGTCATAGGTGGTATAGAGCGCCACCATCGCCCCGGTCGCCACCGCGAAACCCAGCGCCGGAACCAGCCGGTCGCGGCCCACCGTCAGGCGGCGCAGGTTATAGAGGGCGAGGCCATAGATCCCGGTCAGCAGCACCGCCACGCCGATCCACTGGCCGATGCTGAACCGCTCACCAAAGATCAGCCCGGCACCGATCACCGCGAACAGGGGCCCGGTGCCGCGCACCACCGGATAGACCACGGTATAGGCGCCGCGGGTATAGGTCATCGCCTGCAGCACCTTGTAGACGACATGGATCGCCCAGGCGCCGGCAAAGACCGGCCACATATGCGGCTCGGGGAAGGGCACCAGAAACAGCGCCATCGGCAGCGACAGCCCGAAGATCCAGACATCGATCCCGGCGCGCGACAGCCAGGGGTCGTGGCGGCCCTTTTGCAGCGCGCCGAAAATGGCGTGCAGCAGCGCCGCCGCCAGCGCCAGCGCCATCGACAGCCGCAGCCCGGCCTCGGTGCCTTCGAAGGAGATCAGCCAGTCGCTCATGCGTCGTTCCGGTGGCGGGCGGCGGCAGGGGGGCCAGCCCCCCTCGGGCCGTTCCGGCCCTCACCCCCCGGGATATTTGCGGCACAAAGTTGTCAGCGGGTGCCGGTGAGGGCGGCGGCGAATTCGGCGGGCTCGAACGGGGCCAGATCGTCGATCTGCTCGCCGATGCCGATGGCGTGGATCGGCAGGCCGAACCGGTCGGCCAGCGCCACCAGCACCCCGCCACGCGCCGTGCCGTCGAGCTTGGTCATGATGAGGCCCGTCACATCGGCCATCTGGCGAAACACCTCGACCTGGCCCAGCGCGTTCTGCCCGGTCGTCGCATCCAGCACCAGAAGGGTGTTGTGCGGCGCCGAGGGGTCTTTCTTGCGCAGGACGCGGACGATCTTGGCCAGTTCCTCCATCAGGTCGGCGCGGTTCTGCAGCCGCCCGGCGGTGTCGATCATCAGCAGATCCGCGCCTTCGGCCTGCGCCCGGGTCAGCGCGTCAAAGGCCAGCGAGGCCGGGTCCGAGCCTTCGGGCGCGGTCATCACCGGCACCCCGGCGCGCTGGCCCCAGACCTGCAATTGCTCGACCGCGGCGGCGCGGAACGTGTCGCCCGCGGCGATGATCACCGTCTTGCCGGCGGCGCGGAACTGCGAGGCCAGCTTGCCGATCGTCGTCGTCTTGCCCGCGCCGTTGACGCCGACCACCAGCACCACCTGCGGGCGTTTGGGATAGAGCGGCAGCGGGCGCGCCACCGGCTCCATGATGCGGGCGATCTCGGCGGCCAGCGCCTCCTTGATCTCGGCGGTGGTGACGCGCTTGCCAAAGCGCCCGGCGGCGATATTGGCCGTGACCTTGAGCGCGGTATCGACGCCCAGATCGGCCTGAACCAGCAGGTCCTCCAGTTCCTCGACAAAGGCATCGTCGAAGATCCGGCGCGGCGCCTCGGTGCGGCCGGTCAACCGCGACAGCAGGCCGGGCTTTGCCGCCTCTTCGGCCAGGGGTTCCGCCGCGACCAGCGCATCCAGCCCCTCGTCGAGTTTCGAGGACGAGCGGAACATCCGTTCCTTGAGTTTGCCGAAAAAGGACATGCGGCCTCCGCGCCGGTTGGGCCTTTGTTTACCCCTTGCAGTTAGCCTTTGCGGGCCGCGGATGGAAGGGGCCGTGCCCCATTCTGTTCGACACCCCTTCTGTGTTGCGCCTCTTGCCCCTATGGTCGCCCCATGCGCCTGACCGCCTTTGCCCTCGCCACGCTGACCCCCGCCGCGCTGCTGGCGCTGGGGGCGTTCTGGGGCGGGCCGGTGCTCTGGGCGGCGCCGGTGGCGGTGGGGGCGCTGTGGGTGGTGATGGACCGGCTGCCGGGCCCGTCGCAATCGGGCGAATTCCCCGCCGGGGACGGGCTGCTGGCGCTGCTGGGCCTGCTGCAACTGCTGCTGTTGCCGCTGGCGGTCTGGGCGCTGAGCACCCGGCTGCACGGCGCCGACTGGCTGATCGGGCTGATCGGCTTTGGCCTGTTCTTCGGCCAGGTCGGCAACCCCGCGGCGCATGAGCTGATCCACCGCGCCGACCGGCGGCTGATGCGGCTGGGCGTCGCGGTCTATATCGCCTTTCTGTTCGGCCATCACACCTCGGCGCACCGGCTGGTGCATCACAGCCATGTCGCCACCCCGCACGACCCCAATTCGGCGCGCCGGGGCCTGGGGTTCTGGCGCTTTCTGCCGCGCGCCTGGATCGGCAGCTTCCGCGCCGGTTACGCCGCCGAAGAGGCGCTGCGCCTGCGGGCGGCTGGGCGGCGGCTGAATCCCTATCCGCTCTATGTCGGCGGCGCGCTGGTGCTGATGCTGGGGGCGCTGGTCTCGTTCGGGCCCCGGGGGCTGGCGATCTATCTGCTGCTGGCGGCGCATACCCAGTCGCAGCTTCTGGTGTCGGATTACGTCCAGCACTATGGGCTGCGCCGCGCGCGGCTGCCCGATGGCCGGTTCGAACCGGTCGGCCCGGCCCATAGCTGGAACGCGACCGGCTGGTATTCGGCGGCGGTGACGCTGAACGCGCCGCGCCATTCCGACCACCATGCCCATCCCTCGCGGCCCTACCCGCAACTGCAACTGCCGCCCGGATCGGCGCTGCTGCCCGCGCCGCTGCCCGCCATGGCGCTGCTGGCGCTGGTGCCGCCGCTCTGGCGCCGGGTCATGGACCCGCGGCTGGCGGCGCTGGCCCCCCGGGCCTGACTCGCGCCAACGTGACGCGGAGGCGCTGGCCCTCGCCCGCCGCCTCTGGCACAGTGCTGCATCATCACTTGGAGGGGATCATGCTGCCCGACTTCCGCCTGACCATCCGCGCGCTCTCTGTCCTTGCCGCCCTCGGACTGGCGCTGCCCGCCCTGGCGCAACAGAGCAGCCCGGCCGGCATGGGCGCCGCCGAGTTCGAAGCCTTCACCACCGGCCGCACCCTCAGCTTCAACTTCAACGGCACGCCCTATGGGGTGGAACAATACCTGCCCGGGCGCCGGGTCCGCTGGGCCTTCATGGGGCAGGAATGCCAGGACGGCGTCTGGTACGAGCGCAACGGCAATATCTGCTTCCTCTACGACAACGCGCCCGCCGACGAGCAATGCTGGTCCTTCACCGCCACCGACGAGGGGCTGCGCGGCGTGTTCCAGGGGCCGGACGGCCCCTCGACCGAGCTGTATTCGGTGCAGCAGAGCGATGCGCCGATGGAATGCACCGGCCCCGGCGTAGGTGTCTGACATTCAGGTTATGTTGGAAAAATGACATTCCGGGCAGGCGTTCTGCGCCCACCCGACCCGGAAATATTGGGAATCTGACAGCCTAGCCCACCGGCACCGCGACCACCGCCAGCGTGTCGCCCAGTTGCACCAGCCCGGGGAAATGCCGCGCCGCCAGGATTCCGGCGCAGCGCGCCTGCACCGTGACCGGCGCCACCCCGCTGCGGTCGGCGGGCCAGATCCGCGCCAGCGCATCCCCCGCCACCACCGCCTCGCCCAGATCGACCAGCGGCTCGATCAACCCGGATTCAGGGGCGCTGTGATAACACTCGTCGAAGGGCATCTCCAGCCGTTGCGACGGCGCGCGCGCGGGCTCGCCCGCCAGCAGGCCGCCGTGGATCAGCACGTTGCGCAGCCCGCGGTGGGCGATCCGCGCCGAACGCGCGCTGGCCGTGCCGCCGCCGCCCAGCTCGGTGGTGACGAACACCTTGCCCTGCTCCTCGACCGCGCTGTCGTACATGCCGACCGCGTCGATCTCGCGCAGCATCAGCGTATAGGGCGCGTTGAACGCCGTCACCGCCGCCACGCAATCCGCCTGCCGGGCTGGATCGTCGCGGTAATGCGCGCAGGCCAGCGGCAGGAAATCCAGCGTCTTGCCGCCGGAATGGAAATCGACCACCAGATCGGCCATCGGCACCAGAACGCGCTGGAAATAATCGGCGATCTTCTGCGTCACCGAGCCGTCGGGCGCGCCGGGAAAGCTGCGGTTCAGGTTCAGCCCGTCCACCGGCGAGACCCGGCTGCCGACCCGGAAGGCGGGCAGGTTCATGAAGGGCACCACGATCACCCGCCCGGTCACGTCGCCGGGCTCCAGCCCCTGCGCCAGCGCCTGCAAGGCAATCGGCCCCTCGTATTCGTCACCGTGATTGGCCCCGGTCAGCAGCGCCGTCGGCCCCGGCGCCCCCACCACCACGGTGAGCGGGATCATCACCGCCCCCCAGGCGCTGTCGTTGCGCGAATGGGGCAGCACCAGAAAGCCGTGGCGCTTGCCGGGCGCGTCCAGCGAGATGGTCGGGCGGATCGGGTTTTGTGGCATGGGGCACCTCTGGCACCATCCTGCCGCGCCACCGGCCGCCGCGCCAGCCCGTTCCTGCGGCGCCCGGCTACAACGGCCGGTCGATCGCCTGATAGACCGCGTCCAGCTCGGACCGCCGCTGCGCATAGGCGGCGCGCAGGCAGGCGAGGTCGGCGCCGCAGGCCTTGCGCTGCTCCAGCCAGACCTGCTGCGCATCCATCATCGCGCCGCGCTGGCCCATGGCGAACAGCCCGGCCAGCAGCCGCAGCATCGTCGCCACCTCGACATCGGCATCGTTCAGGTCGCGCGTCGCGCAGATCGCCTGCTCGTCCATCGCCAGCCCCGGCGCGTCGCAATCGAAACTCGCCGCCGCCGCCGCGCCGCCCGTCCCCAGGGCCAGTATCAGCCCGGCCGCCCATCCCTTGACCATGATCCACCCTCCGGTTGCACCGGCGTCAGTCTACGCCCGCCGCGCGCAGCCCGCCATTCCCGCTCAAGCGATCTTGTCCACAGGAAATTTCCCTTTACAGCCACAAGCCTTTGGGTCAGCATCTAGATATAGTGAGAGACACCGGGTATACCCGCCGTACCTTGCCAGAGCCCGCAGCATAGTGGGACCGGCCCTTGTTGAGGCTAGAACAGAGAAAGCTCAGGACATGCCGCTGTCCGAGGATCATCTTTTGTCCGATGAGATCCACCCGATCGACATCGTCGAGACTCTGGCCGAACACCACGCCTGGGAATTCGACCGCGTCGGCGACGACCAGATCGCCATGGCCGTCACCGGCCAGTGGCGCAGCTATTCGCTGACCCTCGCCTGGTCGGGCAGCGACGAGACCCTGCGCCTGATCTGCACCTTCGAGATGGAGCCGCCCGCCGCGCGGATGGCCGCCTTTCACGAAATCATCAACCTGGCCAATGACATGGCCTGGTCGGGCGGGTTCACCTATTGGCGCCAGCAATCGCTGATGGTCTGGCGCTACGGGCTGTTGCTGACCGGCGGCCAGATCGCCGCCCCCGAACAGATCGACCAGATGATCCAGTCGGCGGTTGCCGCCTGCGAACAATTCTACCCGGCCTTTCAACTGGTCGCCTGGGCCGACCGCGCCCCTGAGGACGCGCTGAAACTGGCGATCTCGCGCGCTTACGGCCGCGCCTGATCGCCGCTCAGCCGCGCCGGATCGAACGGCAGATCGGCCCGCTCGCGTTCGCTCATCCGGGCGATATCGGGGTGGCTCAACGGGTCGCGCCACCAGCGGGCGCAGGATTTCATCAGCATGCGGATCATCTTGGGCCTCCTGGGTTCGCTGTCAGGATGCCTTAACCCGGCCCCGTCATAAATTGACTTTTCCAGCGCCCGGGTTCAGAAAATCTGAATGCGCCATCTCAATGCCCTGCCCCTCTCTGCCCTGCGCGTGATCGAAGCCACCGGGCGGCTGGGCACGCTGACCGCCGCCGCGCAGGAGCTGGGCGTCACCCCCGGCGCGCTGAGCCAGCGGCTGCGCAAGGCCGAGGAGGAGCTGGGCCGCCCGCTGTTTCACCGCCCGCCCGAAGGCCTGACCCCGACCGAGGCGCTGCTGGAAATCCTGCCGCGCCTGTCACGCGCCATGGCCGATCTCGATGCCGCCGCCGGGGCGCTCAGGGGCGGCGAGCCGGGTGTGCTGACCCTCTCGGTCGCGCCGGTCTTTGCCAGCCGCTGGCTGATCTGGCGCATGCACCGCTTCGCGCAGGCGCATCCGGAAATTTCGGTCCGTCTTGACCCCAAGGTCGCCCGGATCGACCTCGACGCCGCCGGAATCGATGCCGGGATTCGTGTGGCCCGCACGCCCGGGCCCGGGGTTCAGGCGGTCAAGCTGCTGGAGCAACGGGTGTTTCCGGTCTGCGCCCCGGCGCTGGCGGCGCAGATCCGCCAGCCGGGCGACCTGTTCGCGCATCCGGTGATCCGCGAGGACGCGGCGCTGTTCGGCTGGGACATCTGGCTGGGCGCGCAGGGGCTGACGCCGCAGGGCCTGCGCCCCGGCCCCACCTATGGCGACGCCGCGCTGTGTCTGGATGCGGCGATCACCGGCCAGGGCCTGTTCATGGCCTGGGAAACCATCGCCGCCGATGCGCTGGACCGCGGCACGCTGGCGGCGCCGCTGCCGCTGAAAGTGCCCAGCGGCAACGCCTTCTGGTTCGTCACCACGCCGCTCAGCGCCCGAAAACCCGCCGTGCGCCGGTTCCGCGACTGGCTGCAGGCGGAAATGCAGGCCTCGGCCGCGCGCTGGTGAGGGGGTTCCCCCGGCCGCGCCCCGCCGCTAGTCTGCGCAAAAATCCGGGGGATGACGATGGACAAGGCTGACATTTCCGCGCGCGGGCTGGTGCTGCTGGGCTGCGGCAAGATGGGCTCGGCGCTGCTGCAGGGCTGGCTGGCCGATGGCCTGCCCGCCCGCGCCGTGCATGTGATCGAACCGCATCCCTCGGACTGGCTGCGCGCCAGCGGCGTCAACCTCAACACCCCGCTGCCGCCCCGGCCCGCCGTCGCCCTGCTGGCGGTCAAGCCGCAGATGATGGGCGCCGCCCTGCCCGCGCTGCAGGCCCTGGGCGGCGGCGGCACGCTGTTCGTGTCGATCGCGGCGGGCACCAGCCTCGCCAGCATCGAATCGACGCTGGGCACCGGAACCCCGGTGGTGCGCGTCATGCCCAACACCCCCGCCGCCGTCGGCCGCGGCATCAGCGCGCTGATCGGCAATGCCCATGCCGGGGCCGCGGCGCTGGCGGTCGCGCGCGATCTGATGGCCGCCGTCGGCCAGACGGTGATGCTGGAGCATGAGGGCCAGATGGACGCCGTCACCGCCGTTTCGGGCTCGGGCCCGGCCTATGTGTTCCACCTGATCGAGGCGCTGGCCGCCGCCGGCGAAGCGCAGGGCCTGCCCGCCGCGATGGCCATGCAACTGGCCCGCGCCACGGTGACGGGCGCCGGGGAACTGGCGCAGCAATCGCCCGACAGCGCCGCGCAGCTCAGGATCAACGTCACCTCGCCGGGTGGCACCACCGCCGCCGCGCTGGGCGTGCTGATGGACCCGGACACCGGCTTTCCGCCGCTGCTGCGCCGAGCCGTCAAGGCGGCGGCCGACCGCTCGAAGGAGCTGGGCCAGTGATAGAATTCGAGGATTTCCTCAAGGTCGATATCCGCGTCGGCACCGTCACCGCCGTCGAAGCCTTCCCGCAGGCGCGCAAACCCGCCTGGAAGCTGAGCGTCGATTTCGGCCCCGGAATCGGCGTCAAACGCTCGTCGGCGCAGATCACCACCCATTACGCACCCGAGGATCTGCTGGGCCGTCAGGTGCTGGGCGTGGTCAATTTCCCGCCGCGACAGATCGGCCCGTTCCTGTCCGAGGTGCTGGTGCTGGGCCTGCACGATGAGGCGGGCGCCGTGGTGGTGATCGGCCCCGAACGCGCGGTCCCCGATGGCGCGAGGCTGTGCTGATGCGCCTGTTCATCAGCCGCCCGCTGCCCGAACCGGTCGTCGCCGCCGCCCGCGCCGCCTTTGACGTGACGATCCGCGACTCGAACGCGCCGCTGACCCACGACGAGATGGTCGCCGCGCTGCGCGAGCATGACGTGATCCTGCCCACCCTGGGCGACCGGTTTCAGGCGCCGGTCTTTGCCGCCGTACCCCGGCCCCGGGCGCGGATGCTGGCGAATTTCGGCGTCGGCTATAACCATATCGACGTCGCCGCCGCCAAAGCCGCCGGGCTGGTCGTGTCGAACACCCCCGGCGCCGTCACCGACGCCACCGCCGACATCGCCCTGACGCTGATGCTGATGAGCACCCGCCGCGCCGCCGAGGGCGAGCGGCTGGTGCGTTCCGGCCAGTGGCAGGGCTGGCATCCGACGCAGATGCTGGGCCTGCATCTGACCGGCAAGACACTGGGCATCGTCGGCATGGGCCGGATCGGTCAGGCGATCGCCAAACGGGCGATGCACGGCTTTGACATGCAGATCGCCTATGTCACCCGCACGCCCCGCGATCTGCCCGCCCTGCCCGGCGCCCGGCCCGTGGCCAGCCTGCAGGATCTCATGGCGCTGGCCGATGTGGTGGTGATCGCCGTCCCCGCCTCGCCGCAGACCCATCACCTGATCGACGCCGCGGCGCTGGCGGCGATGCGCCCGCATGCCCATCTCATCAACATCGCCCGTGGCGACATCATCGACGAAGCGGCGCTGATCGCCGCGCTGCAGGAGCGGCGGATCGCCGGGGCGGGCCTCGATGTCTATGAATTCGAACCGCAGGTGCCCGAGGCGCTGCGCGCGCTCGATACTGTCACCCTGCTGCCGCATCTGGGCACCGCCGCGCTGGAAGTGCGCACGCAGATGGGGTTGATGGCGGTCGGGAATGCCGTTGCCTTTCAACAGGGACAAGAGGTGCCCAATGCCGTCTGACATCACCACCGCGCTCAAACGCCTCGGAATCGCCCTGCTGAACGCCACGCTGCTGCTGGCGGCGCTGGTCCTGTTCCTGGCGGTCATGCTGGTCTGGCAATTGCGCGGCTTTGCCGACGACATGCGCGGCGGGCTGCGGGCCGAACTGGTCGCCCTGCAGCCGCAGGTCGAGGCGGCGCGCACCAGCGCGCGCGAGGCGCTGGCCGCGCTCGACAGCGCCGATGGCCGCCCCCGGATGCGCGAGGATCTGGCCGCCCTCGTCGCCCGGCTCGATGCGCTGGACCCGGCCAGCGCGCCCCGGGTCGAAACCGAATCGCTGCTGCAGCGGCTGGTGCTGGCGATCCTGTCGGCCGCCGCCGCGGGCCTGCTGGCGCCCGCCGATCCGACCTGACCCGCGACACCGGGCGCACTGGAAAAATCGCGGCGGATGCCTATCCTGATGGCGACAGGAGATGCCGATGACCATGATGCCCGACCCCGATTCCGAACCCGGCCTGCCCCGGCTGGTGAAACTCTATATCCGGCAGGTCGGCATCGGCTTTGCCCTCTCGGCGCTGTTCGTCGCGCTGCTGCTGGGGTTCAACGTCGCCAACCTGCGCAGCCTGGTGCTGACCACGCAGGGCGGCTTCATCGCCGCCTTCATGCTGTTCTTTTTCAACGGGTTGGTGTTTGCCGGGGTGCAATTCGCCATCAGCATCATGCGCATGGCCGATCCCGAGGACAAAGGCCCCAAGGGCGGCCACCGCGCGCCGCAGGCAACGCGCCGACTGGCGCCGGTCCGCATCGCCTCGGGTCGTTGAAAGCAAGGGTGGCGGGCCCGCAGCGACCGTTTCCGGCTGAAATTTCCCGAGAGCCTGACGTATCAGGTGGGCGCCAGATACCAAGGCCAGGACCTCAGCAGAGCCAGCTCCCTCGGAAATGCTTATCGGCCACTGGAAAAGTGCCATCGACGTGAAGAGCAGCACCCGCCGTCCATCAATCTAGGCCTGCCCCCCCTCGGCTGCAAGCCCCCCGCACCAACGCCCCCGCGATTTCGCCGATGGCCTGCCCACGGGGCTTGGAAGCGGCATGTTCTTGGTTTATTCTCGCCGCCATGCCCAGCGACGCCCCTCTCTTGCTGCCCGGCCAGCGCCTTGCCCGCGGGGTCTGCCGCCTGCTGCGCAGCCATGATTTCGCCACCCTCGACGAGGTGACGCCCAAACCCGGGCTGCGCGTCGATGTCATGGCGCTGGGGCCCCGGGGCGAAATCTGGGTGATCGAGTGCAAATCGAGCCGCGCCGATTACCGGACCGACCGCAAATGGCAGGGCTATCTGGATTGGTGCGACCGGTTCTTCTGGGCGGTGTCGGCCGATTTCCCGGTGGAAATCCTGCCCGAGGGCGCCGGGTTGATCCTCGCCGACGATTTCTTTGGCGAGATCGTCCGCTATGGCCCCGACACGCCACTGCCCGGCGCAAGGCGCAAGGCGGTGACACTGAAATTCGCCCGCATGGCGGCGCTGCGCCATCACGGCCTGCGCGATCCCCGGCCCTGAACGGCAAAACGCCCCGCCGGGGGCGGGGCGTTTCACGATTCCGGGTGTCAGGTCACTCGGCGGGCGAGACGCTGACCAGATAGGCCCACAGATCCTCGGCGCCCGCGGCCAGCCGGAAGCTCATCCCCGAACGCGCACCCGCCTCGCCCAGATGCGAGCGCAGGAAGGCGGTGGGATCGGCGACGTAATCCACGAACAGCTCTTCGGTCCATTCGGCGCCTTCGGGCATCGCCGCGAAAGCCAGCAGCGGCGCGCTATAGCGGAACCCGTCGATCGAGGCGACAGCCCGGCCCGGCAGCCCGTACAGGTTCGGCCCGGTGCGGCCGCCGCGCTGGATCACGGTGTCGGAATCATCGACGATGGAATGGCAGCTCCGGCAGTTGCGCCACAGCCCTTCACCGGCCGCCGCGTCACCCTCGGCAAAGGACGGGGCCGCGCCGAGCGACAGCACGAAAGCGGCGGACAGGCTCAAGGATTTCATCATCGGCACTCACTCCGGCTGAGCGGGGCCCGGGGGCACCGCGAATGGCTTGTGGCGATCATATAGCCCATCGCCCCCCGCTGCATCCAGTGGATGCAGCCATTTGTCGCGGCACCTCAGGGTTTGAGCCGATATCCGCGCGTCAGCCAGACCCAGCACAGCGCCGACAGGCCCAGCGCCGCCACCAAAGTCACCGCCAGCCCCAGCCAGGGGTTGCTGTCGGACACCCCCAGATAGGCATAGCGCGCGCCGTCGATCATATAGAACACCGGGTTCAGGTGGCTGGCCAGCGCCATGGCGGGCGGCATGGCGGCAGCGGAATAGAAGGTGCCCGACAGGAACGACAGCGGCGTCACCACGAAATTGGTGATCGCGGCGATCTGGTCGAACTTGTTGGCCAGGATCCCCGCCGCCAGCCCCAGCGCCCCCATCGCCGCGCCGCTGGCGACGGTGATCGCCAGCAGCCAGAGCGGATGCGCGGGCCACAGCCCCAGCACCGGCCCCACCGCCAGCACGATCACCAGCGACACCAGCAGCCCGCGCGCGATCCCGCCCGCCAGATAACCCGCGATCAGCTCGGACGGCGACAGCGGCGGCATCAGCGTATCGACGATATGCCCCACCACCTTGGCGCTGACCATGGACGAGGCGGTGTTGGCAAAGGCGTTCTGGATCACCGACATCATCAGGATGCCCGGCACCAGGAAATGCAGGAACGGCACGCCCATCACCGGCGGACGGTCGCTCATCGCCAGCGAGAACACGCCAAGGAACAGCGCCGCCGTCACCAGCGGCGCCGCCAGCGTCTGCTGCCAGACCGCCAGAAAGCGCCGCGTCTCGCGCCCGGCCAGCGTCCAGGTGCCCAGCAGGTTGAACCGGCCAAAGCGGCGCGCGCCCTTGGCCCGCAGGGCGGTCAGCCGGGCGGCGGCCTGGGTGGCGGCGGCGCTGGGTTGCAGGGGGTGGGATTGGTTCATGGCACTTCTCCGGGTCTTTGCGGCGTTCGGTCGGCACTCCGGGGTTGCCCTCGGCGCGCGCTGCTTGTATCTCACCCGCTCGCAGATAAGATAGGGACGATCGACGGCCAGTCCCGCGCGCCTGATACCACGCGAAGGGTCCGTCTTCATTCTTGCGGAGCATCACGGATGTCCTGGACCGACGAGCGGGTCGAATTGCTCAAGAAGATGTGGGGCGATGGCAAATCGGCCTCGCAGATCGCCAAGGAACTGGGCTCGGTCACGCGCAACGCGGTGATCGGCAAGGTGCATCGCCTTGGCCTCTCCAGCCGCGGCGACGCCGCCGACAGCGCCGCGCCGGTGGCCGAGGCCCCGGCGCCCGAGGTCGTGGTGGAAGCCCCGCGCGCCGCCGAACCGGCGCCCGCGCCCGAGCCGGTGGCCGAACCGGTCGTCGAGGCGCCCGAGGCACCGCAGCGCCCCGCGCCCGCCGCCGCAGCCGCGCCCGCGGCGCCGACCGGCACCAACATCACGCCGATCCCCGGCCGGCGCCCCATCGTGCCCGCCGGCCAGCCGCTGCCGCCGCAGCCCTCGGCCAACGAAATCTCGCCCGAGGCGCTGGCCACCGTGCGCGAGGTCGAAAAGACCGCCCGCAGGCTCAGCCTGATGGAGCTGACCGAACGCACCTGCAAATGGCCGATCGGCGACCCCGCGACCGAGGAATTCTGGTTCTGCGGCCTGCCCTCGGTGGCCGGAAAACCCTATTGCGAGGCGCATGTCTCGGTCGCTTTCCAGCCGATGCAGGCCCGGCGCGACCGCCGCCGCTGACCCTGCCCCGCCAAAGTCGAAAAAGCCGCGCCCCTGAGCGCGGCTTTTTCATGTCTCCGGCGCCGCTGGGGGTGTTCCCGCCGGTACAGCGCGGCGGCGCCCGCCGTGGCAGACTGGACGCCAGCAAAGGAGATCATCATGACCCGTACCCTCGCCCCGCTCACCCTTCTGGCCCTGCTGGCCGCCCCCGCCGCGCTGGCGCAGGACCGGCTGACCCCCGGCTTCTGGATCTTTCCGCACGAACCCGCCCTGTCCACCGAGGCCCTGGCCGACCTGTGCCAGCACGGCATGTCGCTGGTTCAGGAGGACGGCAGCAGCGTCAGCTACCTCGCCGATGTCGAGGGCGGCCGCAACCGCCTGGTGATCGACAGCGAAAAGGTCTGCCGGGTCGAGGACGGCTTTGCCGATTGCATGACCCGGCTCTACACGGATACCGGATACGAGGAATTCCCGACCGTCACCGAATTCTACCGCGACGATCAGGGGCATCTGATGGCGATGTCGATCAACATCGCCAACGGCGCCCACAACACCAGCTATCCGCAGATGTGCCCGCCGGTCGGGGTGCGCGATTTCATGGTCGGCTGGCTGGCACCGCAGGCCGCGGGCTGAAAGCCGTCAGACAAAGGCCTCGGGCCGCGCCTCGCGCGCCATGTGGTCCAGCACCGCGTTGACGAATTTCGATTCGCGCCCCTCGGGGAAAAACGCCTGGGTGATCTGCACGAATTCGGTGATGACCACCCGCGGCGGGGTGTCCAGCTCGATCAGCTCGGCCCCGGCGGCGCGAAACAGCGCCCGCAGCGTCGGGTCGATGCGCGCGATCGGCCATTTCGCCACCAGCGCGCGGTCGGTCATCTGGTCGATCCGGGCCTGCTGATCCACCGCCATATCGACCAGCCGGGCGAAATGCTTGAGATCGGCCTCGACCCAGGTTTCTTCCTCGCCCTCGGCACCGATCCGGTGCACCTCGAATTCGCGGCGCACCTGCTCGACCGTCTGGCCCGAGCTTTCCATCTGGAACAGCGCCTGCACGGCATAGAACCGCGCCGCCGAGCGCAGCGCCCGCTTGTCGGTGGGCGTGCTCATGCCTGCGCGCCCCCGTCGGCCAGCAGGATCGTCCCGCCGGGCCGGAACCCGACAGACCCCCGCGCCCCGCCCCAGCGCCGTTGCAGCGCGATCAGATGCAGCGCCGCGGCGGCCGCGCCGCCACCCTTGTCCTGATCGGCCGGATCGGCGCGCACGATGGCCTGTTCGATGTTCTCCACCGTCAGGATGCCATTGCCCAGACAGGCGCCCTGCAGGCCCAGCAGCGTCAGCGCGCGCGAGCTGTCGTTGCAGACCGTGTCGTAATGCGTGGTCTCGCCACGAATGACGCAGCCCAGCGCAACAAAGCCGTCGAAATTGGCCATGCGATGCGCCTGACCGATGGCCAGCGGCACCTCCAGGGCGCCCGGCACCTCGATCAGCTCATGCGTCGCGCCCGCCGCCTCCAGCGTGGCTGTCGCCCCGGCGACCAGATGGTCGGCGATGTCGCGGTAATAGGGGGCAACGACGATCAGCACCTTGACGGGCTTGTCGAAGCTGGGCAGCGGCAGGGTATAGTGGCTGGCTCCGGCCATGGCTCACTCCTTGGGGATGGGGCGGGTGCCCGCGATATGCAGGCCATAAGCCTCGAGGCCGACGACACGCGGCGTCGGCGAATTCGTCACCAGCGTCAGGCTGTGCAGGCCCAGCGCGGCAAGGATCTGCGCGCCCAGCCCGTATTGGCGCAAGGTCTGCGGCGAGGCCGCATCGTCGAGCGACAGCTTCATGCCGGTGTCGCGCAGCAGCACCACCACGCCGCGCCCCTCGGCGGCGATCAGCCGCATGGCGCAGCGCAGGTCGCCCGCATGGCCCTCGCCGATGCCCAGCACGTCCTCGAGCGGGTTCATCGCATGCATGCGCACCAGCACCGGCGCCGGATCGGTCAGGTCGCCCATCGTCAGCACGACATGCTCGGCGCCCTGGGTCTGGTCGGTGAACACCCGCATCGCCCAGTCGCCGCCATGCACGGAACGCACATGCCGCTGCGCCGTCTCGCGCACCAGATTGTCGTGGCGGCGCCGATAGGCGATCAGATCGCTGATCGTGCCGATCTTCAGATTGTGCTTCTGCGCAAAGGCGACCAGATCGGGCAGACGGGCCATTTCGCCGTCGTCCTTCATGATCTCGCAGATCACGCCCGAGGGGTTCAGCCCCGCCAGCCGCGAAATATCGACCGCCGCCTCGGTATGGCCCGCGCGCACCAGCACGCCGCCGTCGCGCGCGCGCAGCGGAAAGATATGCCCGGGCGTGGCGATGTCGGCGCCGGTTTTCGACGGGTCGATGGCCACGGCGACGGTGCGCGCGCGGTCATAGGCGGAAATGCCGGTCGTCACGCCCTCGCGCGCCTCGATGGACACGGTGAAGGCGGTCTCGTGGCGCGAGGCGTTGTTGGTGGACATCAGCGGCAGGCCCAGCGCGTCGATCCGCGAGCCCGGCATCGACAGGCAGATCAGCCCCCGGCCATGCGTGGCCATGAAGTTGATCGCCTCGGGCGTCGCCATCTGCGCCGGGATCACCAGATCGCCCTCGTTCTCGCGGTCCTCGTGGTCCACCAGAACGAACATGCGCCCGTTGCGCGCCTCGTCGATGATCTCGTCGATCGTCGAAATGGCGTCGCGCCAGTTTTCTTCGACCGGGCCCGCCTGTTCGTAGACCCCAGACTGCTTGTCGTCCATCGCGCGCTCCTTGCGTCCCTGCGGTGCAGATAACCCAAGGCAGGCCCGGGTGAAAGGGGGACCGGCGGAAAGGCAGGCGGCGGCGGCCCCTGCCCCGCGGCAGACCGGCGGCGGGCGGAAACATGCCGCAGCGCAGCAAAATCACCCGCCCCCGGGCCCGGCCCAAGCTGGACATCACCCGGGAAGCGTGTAAATCCTTCCGCCGCACAGCGGCCCGTCGCCGCCCGCCCCACCGCACCCGCGCCGCCCCGAACCGCAGCCAGACCGAGCCCCGCCGATGCAGACGCACACCATCATCGCCTATCACCTGTGCACCTATACCTGGGCGCTGGCCTATATCGGCATCATCTATCGCGGCTATAAAGACCAATCCTATGGCATGCCCATCGTGCCGCTGGCGCTGAACCTGGCCTGGGAGATCGTCTTTGCGCTGTTCATCCCGCCCTATGGCAGCGCCGATGCCGAGCTGATCCCCCATGGCGGGCTCAAGGCGCAGGTGATCTTCCTGATCTGGGCGACGCTGGATCTGGTGATCCTGTATACGTTCTTCAAATACGGCTACAAATACTTCGAACGCAGCTACCGCATCACCCGGGGGCAGTGGATCGGCTTTACCGTGTTCATGCTGATCTTCTCGTTCTTCATCATGTATTACGGCGGCTTGTTCTTCTGGCAGTTCGAAACCTATTTCAACCGCGACCAGATCGAGGGCGCCAAGCTGATCGCCTTCGTGCAGAACGCCATCATGTCGATCTCGTTCATTGCCATGTATTACCTGCGCGGCAATACCGACGGGCAGAGCTTTACCATCGCCTGGGCGAAATGGATCGGCACCTCGATGACCGGCGGGATCATCTATGCCCTCAGCCGCCCCGAGGACGGCAAGTTCGTCATCACCTTCATCGTCGCCATCTTCGTCGCCGATGTCTATTACATGTGGCTGATGTATACGTCGCTGAAAAAGCAGGGAATCAACCCCTGGACCCGGCTCTGAGGCGGGCCGAAAAGCGGCCGTTCAGGCGAACAGCCGCAGCCCGTCCTCGGTGACGATGCCGTCAAGGCGCTGGTCATAGGCGTCGGTCGGCACCTCGGGCAACTCTTGCGCGCCATACGCAAAACCCAGCGCCGTCACCGGCCCCGCCGCGCGCAGCAGCGCCAGCGTGCGGTCATAGAACCCGCCGCCATAGCCCAGCCGGAAGCCGCGCGCGTCAAAGGCCAGCAGCGGCACGATCAGCACCTGCGGCACCACAACCACGCCCTCGGCGGGCACCATGGCGCCGAACGGGCCGTCGATCAGCGGCGCCCCGGGTGCCCAGCGGTGAAACACCAGCGGCTGCGCCGCTCCCGGGATCACCGGCACGCCGACCGGGCCGGGATGGTCGGCCATCACCGGGCGCGGATCGATCTCGGTGCGGATCGGCAGATACCCGGCCAGCACCGCCCCGCCATGCCCCGCCAGCGCCCGGCGCAGATGCGCCTGCGCCGCGCCGTCCAGCCCGCAGCCGAAGGCGGCCTTGCGCGCGGCAAAGGCCGCCTTGCGCAGCGCCGCCTTTTCCAGATCCGCCGCGCTCATGTCAGAACCAGCGTGGCGAGGCCGAGGAAGGCAAAAAAGCCGACCACATCCGTCACCGTGGTGACAAAGGTGCCCGAGGCCAGCGCCGGGTCCTGTTTCAGCCGGTTCAGCACCAGCGGCACCAGCACCCCGGCCATCGCCGCCACCACCAGATTGATGACCAGCGCCGCGCCGATCACCACCGCCAGCAGCCAGTCGCGCCCATAGAGCACCCAGGCCACACCGCCCATCACCAGCGCAAAGGCCAGCCCGTTGAACAGCCCGACCATGATCTCGCGCCGCACCACCCGCGAGGCATTCGACGGCGTCAGGTCACGCGTCGCCAGCGCCCGCACCGCCACGGTCAGCGATTGCGTCCCGGCATTGCCGCCCATCGAGGCGACGATCGGCATCAGCGCCGCCAGCGCCACGATCACCACGATGGTCGATTCGAACAGGCCGATCACCGCGGCGGCGATATTGGCCGTCACCAGATTGACCGCCAGCCAGGGAAACCGCTGGCGCAGCGTGTCCCAGACACCGTCGGACAGGCTAGATTCCTCGCCGACCCCGGCCATGCGCAGCATGTCCTCCTCGTGCTCCTCGTCCAGCACGATCATCGCGTCGTCGATGGTGATGACCCCCACCAGCCGCCCCGATCCATCGACCACGGGCGTACTGATGAGGTGGTATTTGTTGAACATCAACGCCACTTCGGATTCCTCGACCGTGGCCTCGATGGTGCGGAAACTGTCCTCGGTGATCGCCGCCATCGCCACGTCGCGCTTGGCGGCCAGCACCCGGCCCAGCGTGGCATAGCCGACCGGGCGATGACGCTCATCGACCAGAATGACGTGATAGAACTGGTCGGGCAGCCATTCGACGGCGCGCAGATGGTCGATGGTCTGGCCGACCGTCCAGTCCAGCGGCACGGCCACCGTCTCGGATTGCATCAACCGCCCGGCCGAGCCCTCGGGCCAGGCGAGCGAGCTTTCCACCGCCGCCCTGTCGTCGCTTTCCAGCGCATCGAGGATGAAGGCCTGGTCGTGGTCCTCCATGTCCTCGATCAGATCGACCACGTCATCGGTATCGAGCTCGCGCACCGCCTCGGCCAGCGCCGCGCGCGGCAGCGCCTCGATCACCTCGTCGCGCACCCCCTCGTCGAGTTCCGACAGCACGTCGCCGTCGATCCCCTCGGGATAGAGCGCCACCAGCGCCTGCCGCTGGGCGCTGCTGATCTGCTCCAGCAGGTCGGAAATATCGGCCGGGTGCAGCGGTTCCAGCGCCGCCGCCACCGCCTCGGCATCGCCCGCCTCGACCGCGTCCAGCACCAGCGCGATGCGCCCGGCGTCCAGCGTCTCGTCCGCCGCCTGCGGCGCCTCGGCTGCCGGGTCTCTGGTCTCGTCGCGTTCCGGTTCCGTCATCGCCGCCTCCCGCGCCATGGCCCGCGCCGTCCGAATCGCGCACACCCCCGGTTGTTAAGCGCAAAAGGTCGCGCGATAAAGACTTGTCCCCCCTTGCCAGAGGCCCCCATGGCAGACCTGCTCCTCGGCCAGACCCTGACCTTCGCCGCCGATCCCTTTACCGAGGGCCCCGAGGCCGCGCGCCACGAAACCCACGGCGCCGTGCTGATCGAGGGCGGGCGCATC
>JAANMY010000229.1_pt1 | contig 81477 bp, 75 predicted proteins | sample 7279691 | NCBI WGS metagenome assembly JAANMY01 (sample SAMN14094543, study PRJNA606508) | bioreactor metagenome | isolation source: A lab-scale SPAN reactor treating ammonium-rich wastewater day 388 | place: Ireland: Galway | collected 2018-02-07 | reverse complement strand
CCTCATCCATCCAAGGGAGAACGACCTGATCGTAGCCACGCACGCCCGCGGAGTCTACATACTCGACGATATTGGCAGCCTTGTTGCCGCTGCTAATGGTGTCTCCGGCCGGATGGCGCTGTTCCCGCCGGTCCCTGCAGTCATGTATCGGGGAACGACAGCAACAGCCACGCTTACCGGGAACAGGCAATACGATACACAGGGCGAGCCAACCGGCGCTCGTATCCATTATTGGCTCGCCGAGGAACCGACTCTGACGAACGCGCCGGAACTGACGATATTGACCTCTCATGGGCAGGTGGTCACCCGTAGACGTCTCACCCTGGCTAACGCCGGTTACAACGTGACAACCTGGGACTTTCGCGAGGATCTCGAGTCCGCAGCGCCAACAACGACCACGCGCGCCGCATCGTCGGGCGGCACGGCGCAAGATCCGCGATCGAGTCGTCCGCCGCAGAGGAGCGCTACGCCCGCACGTCGGCCATCGAGGTCCATCGCCCAGCGTGGGACACGGGTCCTTCCGGGAGGGTATCGGGTGCGCCTGCAACTAGGCGACACCGTGCAGGAGCAGCGGCTTACGGTCATCGACGACCCGCGGATAAGGCTTTCCCGTCGGGAACGGGCAACGCTGATTCGCCTGATCCGGGATATGAACCGTCGCGCGCTGCTCGCTCGGCGGGCAGATGATCGTGCACAGGCGCTTGAGACGGCGCTCAAGACCAGCGCCGAGTCCGATCCGGTCAAGAACGGTCCCGAATCCGCGAGGATCGCGTTGAAGGAGATGCAAAACGCGGTGGCCGCATTGAGGAATAGCCTCGCAGGACGCACCGCAGGACCTACCGCCGGCGCGCTTGTTCAGACACTCGGAGCGGGAGGGCAGATCGTCGAGTTTCGGTCGTCAGGCAACAACGCTGTGAGCGCTCGATTGGCACGGTATGCTATGCGGCTGGACAGCATATCGGAGATGCCGTCTCGCGGTCTGCGAGCGGAGATGGAGACTCTGATGAAGGAGAGCGATCGGCTGATCCGCGAGGCCGATGAACTATCCGGCCGAGCCCTTGTCAGGCTCAACACGATATTCAAAAAGGCGAAGCTGCCGGAGCTGGTGCTACAGCCGTCAAGCGAGGAGGGCGGATCGGCAGAATCCGTACTGGAGGTCATTGGGCGCGAGGACGGAACCGAGGTCGACATATCCGACATGGGCGGGTGATGATGGATGCATACCCGCCCTGATCATCGGGGTGAGCGGACTTGAACCGCTGGCCTCCTGGCCCCCATCCAGGCACTCTACCAAACTGAGCTACACCCCGCGAGGTCTGGACATTATACTGGGACACGGTGATTGTGTCAACGCATAAGGATCGTAGTCGCAGGACCAATATCGGCTTGAGAGGAACCGCGACAGAACGGGCTGGACCTACGTTAGTTCGGTGGTACCGAGCGAGACGACGCGTATTTCCGTGGCGGACGGAACGGCCAGATCCCTATGCTGTTCTCGTGTCGGAGGTCATGCTCCAGCAGACCCAGGCCGCCACCGTGATTCCTCGGTACATCAAGTGGATGGAGCGATTTCCGACGATCACCGACCTTGCCGACGCCGATCTCGAGGAAGTGCTGCGCTACTGGCAGGGTCTCGGATATTACTCGCGGGCGCGTTGCCTTCACGAGACGGCGCGGAAGGTTCGAGATCACTATCACGGGCGTCTGCCGGACGACACGAAAACGCTCCGACAACTTCCGGGAATCGGCATCTATACCGCTGGGGCGGTCTCGTCGATCGCATTCGGGCGTGAGGCGCCGGCGCTGGATGTCAATGCCACTCGGGTTGTCAGCCGTTATGGAGCCCTTGCGCCGCCAATCCATACGGCCGACCTTCACGCCGTATGGACCGGATTGTCGCAGAATACGAGCGCCAGGGATTATTGCGAAGCGCTGATCGAGCTCGGTGCGACGGTATGCACCGCAACCCAACCGCGTTGTGCCGAGTGTCCCATACGACGGTGGTGCAGGGGCGCCGCAACGGGATCGCCCGAGGTCTATACGCCTCGCCCGGAGACGCCGAGGACAGTAGATCGAATCTACGTTTGTCTGGTGGCGCAGGTACCGTACGGGGTTGCAGTGCGCCGACGCGATCCCGACGGGATATGGGGTGATCTATGGACATTCCCTGAGACGCTGGTGGAATCAGCTGAGGAACCAGAGAAGGCCGCACGTCGTCTGGCGCAATCCCTGGGAGCAGTGATGCTTACCGACCTGGACTACCTTGGCAGCTTACGATATCGTGTCACACGATATCGGATTACGCTCCATTCGTATCAGCTCCAATGGACATCGGCGCCGAAGTGCGAGAAAGACGTCGAGTCTTACGTAATCCGTAGTTGGAGAGACGTGATGGAACTGCCGATGCCCAGTCCGCACGCGCGCTTGCGATCGCTCGTGAGTCCGCCTCCCACCAGCCATTATATTGAAGGATAGACGACCATGGTAGGGGAACTTATCCGCATATCCGAACTGATCCGACCGGGACGGTGGAAGGGGCGATCGTGAAAGACCTTGCATATCTGGCGCTGGAGACCGCGAGATTACGCGGAGCTGATTATGCGGATGTACGGTTGATGCGGTATCGACGGCAGAACATAATCGCCGAGGATCTGAACCTATCAGGCTTCGTCGATAGTGAAGATATCGGTCTGGGTGTGAGAGTACTAGTGGACGGCGCATGGGGCTTCACTGGAACCAGCAGTTTGTCCCGTGAGGCCATCCAACAAGCGGCTGCGGAGGCTGTGGCGATCGCCAGGGCCTCGTCCTCAGTGCTCTCACACAAGGTGTCTCTTGCCCCTGAAACGGCGGTTTCGTTTACGTTTGAATCGTCCTGCGCGATCGACCCGTTCACCGTCCCGATCTCGGAAAAGACCGGCCTGCTCCTTACGATTAACGAACGCCTTCTGGCCACCAGGGAGGTGCGTAAGGCCGGAGCGTTTATGACGCTTCGCAAAGATGAACGAATCTATGTGAACACCGACGGCTCCGATCTGCAGAGCACGGTGGTCACCACGGGTGCGGGATATCGGGCGACCGCGATCGGGGACGGGGATGCGCGCTCAAGGAGTTATATGCCACCTCCTCAAACCCGAGGGTATGAGAATATCGATCAGGAGGAGATGTATCGGAACGTCGAGCGGGTGGCTTCCGAGGCTGTCCAGCACCTGCATGCGCCGGATTGTCCAACGGGAGTGACGGACCTGATCCTCGACCCTCAGAACCTTGCATTGACGATTCATGAATCGGTCGGGCATGCAACGGAACTGGATCGGGCGCTCGGTTATGAGGAGTCGCTGGCCGGGCGCAGTTTCGCCACACCGGACAAGCTGCGCAATCTGAAGTATGGTTCCGATATCGTCACGTTCATCGCCGATAACACTCTCGAAGGAGGCCTCGCTACGCACGGTTTCGACGACGATGGGGTGCCCGGACAGCGCTGGGCCATCGTCGACGACGGACTGTTCACCGGGTACAGCTCCGGACGAGAGGTCGCGTCTGAACTCGGTATGTCGCGCAGTACGGGCGGATGTCGGGCCGATCATTGGGGCAGTGTCCCGATCGTACGGATACCGAACCTCTCCCTGATGCCCGGTCGGGAACCCCTGTCGCTGGACGAACTGATCGCGGATACCGATGATGGCATCTACATCGAGGGGCGAGGGTCCTTCTCGATCGACCAGATGCGCTGCAACTTCCAGTTTGGAGGCGACGCGTTCTGGGCGATTCGGCGGGGTAAGATCGTCGGCATGTTGAAGAACGTCACCTATCAGAGCATGACGACGGATTTCTGGGGGAGCTGTGATGCGATCTGCGATGAGCGATCCTGGATTCCCGACGGCGTTCTGAACTGCGGCAAAGGGGACCCGATGCAGATATCGCAGATGACGCACGGCGCTGCACCCGCCCGTTTTCGGCGAATCACCGTTGGTGCGGCACGCTAGAAAGGGATGATCAGGTGATGGTCAAAATCGAGGTGTTGAAAAACGGCCCGTTGTACATTACCGGCGATATTGAGATCGTGGACGCTCAGGAGAATCCGATCCCGCTCAGGACACCCGGTAAGGCAGTACTATGTCGCTGCGGTCGCTCAAAGGATAAACCGTTCTGCGATGGATCGCATAAGCAGACTGGCTGGTCGGACGAAGGTTAGATTTCGTGGGATGAGGACCTCTCTGAGCCGCACCCGGGTGGGTTAGTCTGAGCCCGGCCTGGCCGCTGGGATCTCGTCCGTTGCTACCTCATCGTTACGCAGGACTTCGATCGAGGCAACGCTGTCGTCAGGCTCCATCCGCTGCAGACGGACACCCTGCGTGCTTCTGCCTGCCGCTCGTATCTCATTGACTTCCATGCGAATGGCTACGCCGTTGACGGTGATGAGCATCAGGCGATCAGCGGGAGTCACGACGGTTGCGGCAACGACGGGGCCCGTCTTTTCGGTTACTTCCATTGTGATGATGCCGCGTCCGCCCCGGGATTGGATACGATACAGGCTGAGGTCCGAGCGCTTACCGACGCCTCGTTCTCCGACAACGAGCAGCTGACGAGAAGGATCAACAAGATCCACGGCTACAACGGTATCCGCAAGCTGCTTGTTTTCGTCGCGCATCTCAATGCCGCGAACGCCGCCGGCTGGTCTACCGCGGACAGGGATATCGGATTCGTGGTAGCGAATGGATTTGCCCATTCGTGTTACCATGATGCACTCTTGATTGCCGTCGGTCAGCATGGCCCAGCGAAGTTCATCGCTCGGTTCAAGATCGAAGCAGATGAGCCCGTTCGCCCGGAGATTGGCGAAATCTCGGATATCTACCCGTTTCACCTCACCCTGGCGCGTCGCCATCAGCATGTAGCCGGAGGCAGATTGGAGATCCTTAACCGGCACCGACGCAGTCACCAGGTCGCCGGCCTCGATGTTGATCATATTGACAACCGCCGTGCCCATGGCCGTTCGGGAGCATTGGGGCACTTCATAGGCGCGGAGTTTGTACACTCGACCACGGTTGGTAAAGAACAGGATGTAATCGTGGGTGTTGGCCACGAATAGATGTTGAATCGCGTCTTCCGCCCGGGTTGTCGCCCCGATGATGCCGCGACCTCCCCGCTTCTGTGTTCGGTAGGCATCCATCGTGACCCGCTTGACATATCCGTTACGCGTAACGGTGATAATCATGTCCTCTTCGGGAATGAGGTCCTCGTCGCCGATATCTTCCGGCTCAGTACCGATGATTCGTGTCCGACGCTCATCCCCATGTTTCGCCTTCAGGTTCCGCAGTTCATCCTTGATAATCGCTGTGATGCGGTCCGCATTAATGAGAATGTCCTCATAGTTGCCGATCTCCTTCAGTTTCCCGCGATACTCGGCCTCGATCCGCTCACGGTTCAGTCTGGTTAACTGACGCAGCTGAGTGTCCAGGATCGCGGTCGCCTGTAGTTGGGTCAGACCGAAGCGTTCCATCAGGCTGTTGCGAGCGATATGGTCGTTGTCGGAGGCCCGGATGATTCGGATGATCTCGTCGATGAAGTCCAGTGCGATCTGGAGCCCTTCGAGAATATGCGCACGGGCTTGAGCACGGCCGAGCTCGTACAGGGTCCTGCGATAGATGATTTCCCGTCGGTGCTCAAGGTACAGGCGGATCAACTCCGCGAGGGTAACCAGCTTGGGCTGATTATTGACAAGAGCGAGGAGGATCACACCGAAGGTTGTGCGAAGCGCCGTGTGTTTCAGCAGGTAGTTCAATACCTTCTTTGGATGGGAATCTCGTTTCAGGGTAATGACGACACGGATGCCGTGGCGATCGGTAAAGTCCTGAATATCTGCGATCCCCTCGACCCTGCGGGCCTTCGCGAGCTCAGCGATAGTCGTCTGAAGGGTCTGTTTGTTGACCTGATAGGGGAGTTCGGTAATGACGATCGCGCTCCGCCCGCCGTCCGCCGGTTCAATCTGAACGTTCGCCTGGACTACGACTCGGCCTCTGCCCGTAGCATAAGCATCCTGGATGCCCCGTTTACCCAGGATAAATCCGGCTGTCGGGAAATCCGGCCCCGGCACCATCTGAAGCAAGTCGGTTACGGTGGCCTCCGGATTGTCAAGCATATGCATGCATGCGTCGCATATTTCGCTCAGATTATGGGGTGGGATCTTCGTCGTCATCCCGACGGCGATGCCTTCTGAGCCGTTGCATAACAGGTTGGGAAATCGGGCCGGCAGCACCGAAGGCTCGCTCCGCGATTGGTCGTAGTTCTCCATCCAATCGACGGTATCACGATCGAGATCGGCGAGCATTTCGGTAGCGAACACGGCCATGCGTGCTTCCGTATATCGCATCGCAGCCGGCGGATCTCCGTCGATGCTGCCGAAGTTACCCTGCCCGTCGACCAGAGGATAACGCAGGCTAAAGTCCTGCGCCATTCGCACCATCGTGGGGTAGATTACGCTCTCGCCGTGAGGATGATAGTTGCCCGAGGTATCCCCGCAGATCTTCGCAGACTTACGATGCTGTGAGCCGGGAACGAGGTTGAGATCGTGCATGGCCATGAGTATTCGGCGCTGCACGGGTTTGAGACCATCACGGGCATCAGGCAGGGCGCGTGCTATCAGCGTAGAGACAGCGTAGCCGAGATAGGAGCGTCGCAACTCATCTTCGATGTCAACGACCAGCAGATTATCCGATACTCCTTCGTCGCTTTGTCTCGGCTCAAATGGGAGTTCGGGTTCTTCTGACATACCTGGCGCCTGCTCTCTGGGGATTGCTGCTTCTGTCCTATTATACCTTGGGACGTACCCGTACCGCTCGTCAGGCACAGGGCGATTCGACTGGGGTATATTCCGACGAAGATCCTTGTCCGCATTCCTCCTGCAAGGACGCTCGATGCGTTATGGCCGCAGTTTCGGTGCACGGTACATCGCGGCCAACACCGTTCGGTACCTGCTTATTGCGCGACCAGGCGCACCGGAGGCCGCTTTCTCGGATGATGATGAACGCGAGAGAACCTGATATCAAGAGCGCAGCTGCCGGATCATTCGCGGATTCGTTGAGGCATTTACCCGGCGTCAGCCCGCAGGCGGCCCGCTCGTTTGAGCGCCTTGGTATTCGGACGCTCGACGATCTGCTGGGCCACATTCCGCTGCGCTATGAGGACCGAAGCGTTGTTACGCCCATCGCGGATCTTCGGCCTGGCCAGACGGCCCTCGTTAGGGGTCTGATCAGCTCCGTGGACAAGCGGGACACAAAGCGCCCGGGTATGACGCTGGTCCGGGCCGTCATCTCGGATGATACCGGATCTGCTGAGATGGTGTTCTTCAATCAGCCATACCTGGTCAAGCAGTTTGCCGAGCGAATCAGGCGCCGAAGTCCAATCTACGCCTACGGCAACATTGCGGCATCGGGCTTTGGACTCAGGACCATAGAGCACCCCGAGTGGGAGGATGACGATCCCCGCCATCAAACACTCGCTGGGAATCGGATCGTTCCGATCTATGGGCTTGGCGATGGTTTGAACCAGGCTCGTATTCGACGTACGGTATCCACGCTGCTCGGTACGCGCGGGAGCGCGATCACCGATCAGCTCCCGGCGCATATCCGAACCAGATATGGGCTTCTTGATGCCAGGACTGCCTACCGGGAAGTGCATCTGCCGAACTCCATGGCACAGGCGGCGGCGGCAAGGAAACGATTGGTATTCGAGGAGTTTCTCGTCCTGCAGTTAGCCTATGGATTGATCCGTGGCGCCAGAGGGAATAGGACTACTGATCATGTGATCCCATACGGACCATCGATTTTGGACGATTTGACCGAGCTGCTCCTACCGTTCCAGCCGACATCGGCGCAGCGTCACGCTATCCGGACGATAGCCGAGGACATGGCATCTGGTCGGCCAATGAACCGATTGCTGCATGGTGATGTTGGATCGGGCAAGACGGCTGTTGCGGCGGTAGCCATCGCGCTAGCGGCACGGGCCGGCATGCAGTCTGCGGTGATGGCGCCCACGGAAGTATTGGCGCAGCAGCATGCAGCTTCGTTAGGCGAGTGGCTTGCACGTGCCGAGATCCGGACCGGACTGGCGATCGGAGGCGCGTCGGCATCGGATCGTACCAGTCTGCGCTCAGGCGCCGCCGCAGGTACGATTCCCGTGATCATCGGAACTCATGCACTCATAGAGGCGGAGGTGCAGTTTGCGAATCTCGGCCTCGTGATCGTCGATGAACAGCACAGGTTTGGCGTCCTTCAGAGACAGGCGCTGCAGGAAAAGGGCCATGAGGTGCATATGCTCGTGATGAGCGCCACCCCGATCCCGAGAACGCTGACTCTCGTTCTATACGGTGATCTCGATGTCACAGCGTTACATGAGATGCCGCCAGGACGGCGTCCCGTGATAACTCACCTGAGATCGCAGGCACAGGCTCGCCAGGTATACGAAGGCGTCGGCGAGCTGATTCGGCGCGGACGGCAAGCCTATGTTGTCTGTCCGCTGGTCGACGACAGCCAGGCGGTCGAAGCTGTTGCCGCCACGCGCCATGTCGAGCGCATACGGATGGAATATCTGCCCGCGTGTCGCATAGGCTTATTGCACGGACAGATGCCGGCGCAGGAGAAGCGTCGCACGATGGCCGCGTTTCGGGCAAATGAGCTTGATGTGCTTGTCAGCACATCAGTCATCGAGGTCGGACTGGATGTTCCGAACGCTGCCGTAATAGTGATCGAAAACGCTGATCGCTTCGGCCTGGCGCAACTGCATCAGCTCCGGGGGCGCGTAGGGCGAAGCGATAAAGCCTCGTACTGTGTGTTGATCGCGGATCCGAAAACCGATGAAGCGAAAGCCCGCCTTCGGGCGATGGTAGATACCAATGACGGATTTCGGATTGCAGAAGCGGATCTCAGATTGCGTGGGCCGGGCGAGTTCTTCGGAACTCGTCAAAGCGGTATCCCGACATTCCGGTTTGGCGATATACTCAGAGACGAGTCCATATTGCTGGAGGCCCGAGAGTGTGCGAATGCAGTACTACAACAAGATCCGGATCTCACGATCGATGAGCATCGGAACCTTCGTATATCAGCGCTCGCGATGCTTGCCAGGCTCGAAGCAGTGAGGGCGGGGTAAGCCGTGTGCAGTTTTGATGCTGTAGTCCCGGGCAGCTTCGATCCCGCGACCAACGGTCACGTAGATATCATCGAGCGTGCCGCTCGACTATTCCGTCGTGTCATCGTCGCTGTTGCAGCCAACGGCATCAAACAACCGTTGTTCAGTCCCGAGATCCGGGTGGAGATGCTGCGCGATGCCTGCCGTCATCTCGAAAATGTCTCGGTGGCGTCGTTCGACGGGTTACTGGTTGATTACGCAAGGTCCATTGGGGCTCGGACGATCGTACGCGGACTCCGAGCGGTGTCGGATTTCGAGTATGAGCTGCAGATGGCGCATACAAACCGATGCCTAACCGACGAGATCGAAACTATCTTCGTCCCGACGCGGACGGACTATTCATTCCTCAGTTCCAGTATAGTCAAAGAGATCGCCCGCTTAGGCGGATCGGTGGAAGGATTGGTGCCTGAAGGTGTTCGACGACGACTTGGCGACAGACACGAATAACGGGGATGACGGCTCGAAAACCGTCTCGGATCGACCGCTGCCGAGGACCGGAGGGCTACAGCGTCCGGATAGCGAACACGCGGACGTCTACGCAATCCTGCGGGAGCTCGAAGAGCTCCCGGATAAGGCAACCCGCCTCCCTATTGGGTCGATTCTCATCGGTTTCGACCATAGGCGGTTTCATGATCTTGTATTGAAAATGCGTGCGAATCTTCCCGCTGATGTTCGAGTTGCCCGGAGGATTACCCGGGATCAGGATAAAATGGTCGGCCAGGCGAAGCAACAGTGCGATAACCTTATAGCCGAAGGGAAGCGTAAGGCCGACGAGCTGATCGCCAATGCCGAACATAACGCCAGTGAGCTGATCGAAAAAGCGCAGTTGAAGTCCGAGCGAATCATCGCTGAAGCCGAGATTGAGGCGCAGAAACTGGTAAGCGAAAGCCAGGTAGTCCAGGTAGCTCGGAGCCAGGCCAAGGAGATTCTGCATCGGGCCGGTGCGGAGGCGGAGGACATGCGGCTGGGGGCAACGGATTACGCCTCGGATGTCCTGACGAACCTTGCCGCAGCTCTCGAGCGAGCCCATGGTGAGGTAGAACGGGGCCGCAAACGTCTGGAGGATGTTCGCGTGGAACTCTCAGACCCATCCGATAGGGGCTGATACCGGGGTTTGTCATGCCAAAGCGCCCAACTTTGGACCTCTCTGAGGTACTCTCGCATGTCGGCCTGACACGGGAGTATCCCATCGACGTGCCGGCAATCGTAGAAGATCCACTGTACGGCGTCGACGCCGTACGCGGCTCAATACGGCTGACGAACTCCGGGAGCGCTTTGATCGTTGCGGGCCGGGTGGATACTGTGGTACAGCTTGAATGCTGCCGATGTCTTGCTCCGATGGTAGAAGCGATCGGAGCGGATCTTGACGAGCAGTTCGTGCTAACTCCGTCCCGCTCGCGGCGCTCTCCGGCTGCAGTCGAGGAGGAGGAAACGGAGCTGAGCGGCAGGTTGTTCCAGGGCGCGATCCTGGACCTGGCGGAACTGCTCCGACAGGTGCTGACGCCGATGTTGCCATCTCGGCCTCTGCACAGTGCGGATTGCCTGGGGCTCTGTTCCCAGTGCGGCAAGGATCTAAACGAAGGACCCTGTGGATGCCTTACGGCGAGCGAGGCTTCGCGTTCGCGCCTCGGGACGCTGCTCTCTGAACTACGCGATCGGTCGGGTTGAGACAGTCGCGCTTATCCTAACTGAACGAGGAGACCCATGCCCCTACCAAAACGTCGTCATTCGAACCAGCGGACGAGATTGCGTCGCACCCATTATAAGCTCAAACTGCCAGTCGTCGGTGAGTGCCCCCGATGCAATGCACCAAGACAGCCGTACCATGTCTGCCCTTCTTGCGGTTACTACAACAACCGAGCGGTGGTCAAGACCAAACGGAAGCCTGGTACCTCTAACTAGGCGCGCGGGCGAGTGACCCGTAATAATATGCCGCGCGTCGCTGTGGACGCCATGGGCGGCGATCTGGGACCTATCGAGGTGGTGCGAGGCGTAGCGCTCGCGGCGCCGAAGATCCCTGCAGGCACTGCCATCACGATCGTTGGTGATGAGAACGCGTTACGCGATGCGGTGGCTCGGCTGGATTTGGACCGGATTCGAGTCACGATCCAGCACGCTTCGCAGGTGATCGGTCCGGGCGACCGGCCCTCGGAAGCATTTCGCACCAAGCAAGACGCTTCGGTGGTCGTATGCGCGCGCCTAGTGAAAGAGGACGCAACGGATGCGTTCATTTCTATTGGCAATACAGGCGCTGCGATGGCTTCGGCGATCCGCCATCTCAGGCCGTTGGATGGGATCGATCGGCCAGCGATCGCTGCAGTGGTTCCGACCAAAGGCGCACCGGCTGTGATGCTGGACATGGGCGCTACGGTCGATTGCGAACCTCACCAGCTGCTTGAGTTCGCCGTCATGGGTCTGACCTATTGTCGTATGCTCCTCCATCGACCGAATCCCACGGTCGCAATCCTCTCCAATGGGGAAGAATCGGGCAAGGGTAATGAGCTTACTAAGGCGGCGCATCAGCTGCTCCGTGAGCATGTGCCTGAGTTCGTCGGCAATATCGAGGCGGGAGACGCGTTCCGAGGCGGCGCCGATGTCGTGGTCTGCGACGGCTTCGATGGCAATATCCTCCTGAAAGGCGCCGAGGGCGTTGCGGAGATGGTCCTGTCTGCGATGCGAGAGGAGCTCACTCGCCATCCATGGATGCGGGTCGCGCTCCTGCCGCTCCGCCCGTCTATGCGCCGACTTCGCCAGCGGCTCGATTACCGCGAGTTTGGCGGAGCGCCCTTGCTGGGAGTCAACGGTGTTTGCGTCATCGGTCATGGACGATCCGACGCCGTAGCGATCAGCAACGCCATCAAAATGGCGGTGGATTCCGTTGGACAAGGGCTTGTCGCTGAACTACGGAATGCCGCTCAATCGCTCAGGGAACGCAGGGCGATATCGGTAGTGGCTCCGGCCTGATGCTATCTCCGGCTTCTTCGCCAACAAGGCGGCGCGGCGCGGCGATTCGCGGGCTTGGTATGGCTGTCCCTGCGACCGTTTTGGCCAATCACCAGCTCGAGGAACTCGTGGCGACATCCGATGAGTGGATCGTCACCCGTACCGGCATACGAGAGCGGCGTATCGCACGAGATGGTGAGACGACATCCGCGTTGGCCGCTAAGGCCGCTCGAGATGCGATTGCCGATGCCCAGCTCGAACCCGATGAGATCGACATGATCCTGTGCGCGACCTGTACCGGCGATTACCTGTGGCCGGCCACTGCCTGTATCGTGCAAGACGCAATCGGCTCACGGCGTGCGGCAGCCTTCGATATCTCAGCCGCCTGTGCCGGTTTCTGCTATGGGGTCGAGGTCGCCGCGGCTCTGATCGAATCCGGTAAGGCGAATAACATCGTCTTGATCGGCGCCGATACTCTTACCAGGCATGTCGACTGGTCGGATCGATCGACATGTGTTCTATTCGGTGATGGAGCTGCCGCTGTCGTGTTACGACCTTCGGAACCCGCTCAGGGTGTGCTCGGTTCGTCGATAGGGGCCGATGGGTCGCACCATCGCAGTCTTTTCATACCCGCGGGCGGCACGCAGTCACGGCTAACGCCTGCCCTGATTGCCGCTCGATATGATAAACTCGTGATGCGAGGCGGCGAGGTGTTCAAGTTCGCCGTACGGATCATGGGTGAGGCGTGCCTGAATGCCCTGGCCGAAGCCTCTTTGAGCGCGGATGATGTTGACCTATTCATCCCGCATCAAGCGAATATCCGCATCATCAACGCCGCGGCGACACGGATGGGCCTTCCACCGGAAAAGGTCTTTTGCAATCTTGAGCGATATGGAAACACGTCCGCGGCATCCGTTCCGATTGCGCTTTTCGAGGCGGCAGCCATGGGGCGCATAAAGGATGGCGATATCATCGTCCTTGTCGGCTTCGGAGCCGGGTTGACCTGGGGTGCGAACGTCATCCGGTGGGAGCGAACGCCAACGTCCGACGGGGCGGTACTTTGAAGGTCGTCTATACCTTTCCAGGTCAGGGGTCCCAGCGGGTAGGCATGGGGCAGGATTTCGTTCTAAAGTCGGAAGACGCCAGATCGCTCTTCGCACGCGCCGAGGCCATCCTTGGCTACGATCTGGCGGCTCTCTGCGCCGACGGCCCTTCCGAGGCGCTCTCACAGACCGAAGCTGCACAACCCGCATTGTATGTGACAGCGTGCGGAGCGCTCGTGGCGCTGCAGCGGAATGTTGCCATTGGGAGACCCTTCGCCGTTGCAGGACATAGTGTTGGTGAGTTCGCGGCGCTGTATGCGGCGGGCGCTATCGATTTTGAGGCTGGTCTTGATCTGGTACGCCGTCGTGCCGCATTAATGGCTTCTGCTGCGGCAGCACGTCCCGGGCAAATGGCGGCGATCCTCGGCCTGGATGCTGGTGTGGGGGAGTTGATCTGTGCTGAAGTGCAAGGCGCGGGGATCGTAGTGGTTGCGAACGATAATGGTCAGGGGCAGTTCGTCCTATCAGGAGATCCCGAGGCTGTCGAACGTGCAGGAGCGATTGCGAAGGAGCGAGGCGCTCGTCGTGTGATCGGCCTCGCTGTCTCCGGAGCCTTTCACTCTCCGCTGATGGCCGAAGCGGCTTCGGAGTTCAGCACGATGCTCGAGGATGCGCCTATCCGAGATCCTCACGTGCCTGTCGTATCGAACACGACCGCCACGTATTCACGCTCACGTGCGGAGATAATAAGTGGATTGCAGAGCCAGATGGCTGGTAGAGTTCGCTGGCGTGAGACGTTAGATCGGCTTGTAGGTGAACAGGTCGACTTGTATCTGGAGCTCGGTTCTGGCGATGTTCTAACCGGGCTCCTGAGGCGTCATAGCGCGGATGCGCGTTGTATCAACGTCAGTACGATGGATGATCTTGAGCGCGTCAAGCTCGAGATCGGAGAGGCGAGGAGTGGAACTCTCGGGTAAACGTGCGCTGGTTATCGGAGCAGGTCGGGGGGGGCGTGGCTTAGGCCGAGCCATCGCCATGGGTCTGGCGAGGGCTGGTGCGGTAGTAGCGATAAGCGGCGCGAACGAAAAGAACGCTGCGGAGGCTGCAACAGCCATCCGTGAGACCTTCGGCCTCGAGGCCTTCCCGTTTATCGCCGATGTCACCAAAAGTGAGGAAGTCACCCGGTTGTTCGAAGCGATTGTAGACGCTATTGGCGGACTGGACATTATGGTCTACAATGCCGGGATTACTCGCGACGATCTGTTGATCCGGATGTCGGAAGAAGCATGGGATGCCGTGCTTGATGTAAACCTGAAGGGCGCTTTCCTCTGTTCAAGACTTGCCGCGAAGCTCATGATACGGCAACGATCGGGCAGGATCGTCCATATCACGTCGGTGATGGGCATAGTAGGCAACAAGGGGCAGGCGAACTATGCGGCCAGCAAAGGCGGCCTGATATCGCTGACGAAGTCGATGGCAAAGGAACTCGGTTCGCGAGGGATAACCGTCAACGCGATAGCGCCGGGTTTTGTCGAAACTGCAATGACGGATGGGCTTCCGGAGGAATATCGACAGGATATCCAGAAGATGATACCGATTGGGCGTCTGGGCAGACCCGAGGATATCGCTGGGCCTGTGACGTTCCTTTGTACGGACGAAGCCGGCTATATTACCGGCCAGGTGATCTCGGTCGATGGAGGCCTGTTCACCTGACGTAGAGTACCGATGGCGTACGGATCGACAGCAAGACAGTTATAACCAAACCTGGGAGGATACGGATGACGAATTTTGATCGCGTGAAGAAGGTGATCGCCAACAAGCTCCATTGCAGTGAGGAGGAGATAACCGAGGGGGCGTCGTTCATCGAGGATCTTGGCGCGGATTCCCTTGATAATGTTGAGCTAGTCATGGGACTCGAGGAAGAGTTCGATGTCGATATCTCGGACGAGGAAGCGGAGAAGATCCGCACGGTCGGCGATGCCTTGAAGTTCATCGAGGAGAAGACCAAGCCCTGACTACTCGTGGATCGACCGCAATAGATAGGCGAGAATCCAGTCCTCCTCCACGACGGGTAGTAGTTACCGGTCTTGGTGTGGTCACATCCCTTGGATGGGACTTGACGACGTTCTGGAACCATCTGCTTCAAGGGCGGTCAGGCGTTCGGGAGATAACCTCCTTCGATGTAAGCGCCTATACGACCCGAATCGCCAGTGAAGTGGTCGGCTTCGATCCGGCGCAGTTCATGACGCCGAAAGAGGCCCAGCGTATGGATCGGTTCGCCCAGTTCGCTGTGGCGGCCGCCAGAGGCGCGCTGGAGGATGCCGACCTTACCGTGAAGCCGGAGATCGCTGAGCGTACCGGTGTCCTTATTGGGTCTGGCATCGGTGGGATCATGACGATCGAACAGCAGTTTGCGGTCCTCTGCGATAAGGGACCCTCCCGTATCAGCCCGTTCTTTATACCGATGCTGATCTCAGATATGGCCTCGGGACAGGTATCGATCCTGTTTGGCGCCAAAGGACCGAATAGTGCGGTTGTAACCGCCTGCGCAACGGGTACGCACGCGATCGGTGATTCCTATCACATCATACGACGCGGAGACGCCGATGTGATGATCGCTGGAGGCGCAGAAGCGCCGATGTCGCGCCTTGGCCTCGGTGGTTTTTGCGCAGCCAGAGCGCTATCTCAACGGAATGATGATCCGGAACGGGCTAGCCGTCCGTTCGATCGCGATCGCGACGGATTCGTGATGGGTGAAGGTGCAGGGATCATCATCCTGGAATCCCTTGAGCACGCGCTCGCTCGAAATGCGAGGATCCGGGCGGAGGTAGTCGGTTACGGTATGACCGGCGATGCTTATCATGTTACCGCTCCGGCCCCTGGAGGGGAAGGCGCGGCCCGTGCCATGTCCATGGCTCTGGAAACTGCCGGCGCGACGGCTCAGGATGTGGACTACATCAACGCCCACGGCACATCGACCATTCCCAACGATCGCCTGGAGACCATGGCGATCAAGACCGTCTTTGGGGATCACGCATACTCGGTGGCGATCAGCTCGACGAAATCCATGACCGGGCATCTTCTCGGTGCGGCGGGAGCCGTGGAAGCGGTCGCGACGATCATGGCGATGGAGCATTCGCAGATTCCGCCCACGATCAACCTTGATAATCCTGATCCGGAGTGTGATCTGAACTACACGCCCAACCGCGCCGTTCGGCGCGAAGTGCAGTGTGCGATGTCCAACTCATTCGGGTTCGGCGGCCACAACGCGAGTATTATGTTCCGAGTCTATAACTGACAATCGATCGATCAATCTGGCTCGATGAGGCGCCATGCGCCAACACGAGCATTACGGCCAGGATATGCAGGAAGCCGCATCTGAGATAGATCCGGAAGAGCTGGCGACGGGACTTCACGTACGGTTTCGTGATCCGTCGCTGCTCCAACTAGCGACCACCCATCGTAGTCGCGTTCCCGACAACCCGCTGGCCAGCTATGAGCGTCTGGAGTTCCTGGGTGACGCCGTCGTGGGGTTGGTTGTGGCGGAATGGCTGTACTCCCGCTACCCGGAGCTCTCTGAAGGCGAGCTCGCACTGCGCCGTACACGCCTGGTGAACCGTGAGGCGCTTGCCCGAGCGACCGAGAATCTCGGAATCCAGTCCCTGTCTGCACTTACCGAGACTCTAGGCCATTGCCATTCCCGAGGTAGGCTGTCCATACGCGCCGATCTTTTCGAGGCTCTGATCGGCGCAGTGTTCATCGACCGGGGATACCGGACCGCCCGTCGTATCGTTAGAGCGGCTCTCCGAGGGGCATTTCGGTCGCTAGCGATGGAGCCGAATACCTCCGATCCGAAATCTCGGTTGCAGGAGCTGACACAAGCACGCTGGCGAGTCTTGCCGGCCTACGAGATTGCCCCTCGTGAGGGCAGCGCGCACCAACCGCTATTCCGCGCCACCGTATCGATTCGCAACCAGGTGATCGCTCACGGAAGCGGCGCCTCCAAGAAGGAGGCTGAGCGCGATGCGGCTGCTGCCGCACTTGGCTTGCTGGAGGAGAGTTCCTAGCGGCATGGGAGACGGGAAAAAACCCAGGGCCGACTCGGCCACAGGCGCTCCACCTACCATGGTCTGGACGGGCGAGGCGCTGGCGCTTTTGGATCAGCGCCTCGTCCCAGAGCGTGTCGAGTACCTGTCGCTCCGTGACCATTCATCGATCGCAATGGCGATTCGGGACATGGCGGTTCGTGGCGCCCCTGCCATCGGTTGCGCCGCGGCCTTCGGGTTAGCCCTGGCTGTTCGCTCAGCAGCGAACCAGTCGGATGTCGATTGGGGTCGAGCGATCGACAGAGCGAGCGCCGAGCTTCTCAGCGCCCGCCCAACGGCTGTGAATCTGCGCTGGGCGATCGAAAGGGTTCGCCGCGTGTGCGAAACAGAAGGCCGGGAGGCCGCAACGGCTGCTGCGTTACGCGAGGCGGAGCGCATGCTCGCAGAGGATCGTGAGATAAATCGCCGCATCGGTGACCATGGCGCTAATCTGTTACCCGATCCATGCACAATCCTCACCCACTGTAATGCTGGGGCTCTCGCAACCGCAGGCTACGGTACCGCCCTTGGTGTCATCCGCTCGCTGCACAGAGCGGGAAAGCTATACCGTGTATATGCCGATGAAACACGACCACGGCTGCAGGGAGCGCGATTGACGGCATGGGAGCTCCTTCAAGAAAACATACAGGTAACGATTCTACCGGACGGAGCGGCCGCGTGGTTGATGAAAAATCGCCGCGTCGATTGCGTGGTTGTTGGGGCAGACCGTATCGCCGCAAATGGTGATACTGCGAATAAAGTCGGGACCTACGGTCTAGCGATCACGGCGCAAGCGCATGACGTCCCGTTGTATGTCGCAGCGCCGATCTCGACGTTCGACTGGCGCACACCTACGGGGAGTGAGATTCCGATTGAGGAGAGGGATCCGGACGAGGTGACGCATGTAATGGGCGCTCGAATCGCTCCAGATGGTGTGTCCGTCTGGAACCCGTCATTTGACGTCACGCCAAAGCGCTTGATTACTGCGTTTATCACCGAGCATGGAGTGTATGAGCCAACCGCAGAGGACCTATTGCGCCTTCGCGGGATCAGTGAGGAGCGATGATATGGGTCTGCGAGCGGCGAGTCTGATCCGGGACATACCGGATTTCCCGGAACCCGGTATTGTCTTCAAGGATATTACGCCCATCCTGCGTGACCCGCAGGCTTACCGCGAAGTAGTTGGTCTGCTTTCGGAAGGCGTTGCGCAGCTTCAAGGCGAGGTGGTGTGCGGTGTCGAGAGCCGGGGCTTCCTGTTCGGAGCTCCCGTTGCGTTGGATCTCGGACTACCGTTCGTACCGCTCCGTAAGCCCGGCAAGCTTCCCTATCGGACAACCAGCGAGGAGTACGAGCTCGAATACGGCTCGAGCGCGATCGAGATCCACGTGGACGCGATTAACGCAGGCGAGCGCGTGGTGATCATCGATGATCTTCTCGCGACGGGAGGCACTGCGGCGGCGGCAAACCGTTTGATCGCGCGCGCAGGTGGTGTAATAGCAGGATCTATGTTCGTCATCGAGCTGGGATTCCTCAAGGGGCGCGATAAGTTGACTGCGGGTGACGTTCGGTCGTTGATCCTGTTCGAATGAGCGATGGTATGCCGTGGTCGGACAATCATCGATACTCGGCGAATGTAGTTGTTGATGTGAAACGACGCGTGGTGCTGAACCGCGCACAACATGCAAGGATTGGAGGAATAAGACATGGGTGACATGGTCATCGGGGTCGAATGCCGCGCAGCGGGGGCGGAGAAGTGTTATATGAGGGAAATCGTCGCGGCAGCAGAGGATTTCCAGGTACCGCTGACGTGGCTTATCGGTGTTTCGCTGCACGATCCGATGGGAAATGCAGCCCTGTATCGTGATGAATACCTTCATCGGATACCTGCGTGGCATGAGGTCGGTGTCCTGCTGATTGCGGAGAACGGAGCGGATTGTCCCGACAGTGCCGGCCACTGCGACCTGGCACGACTGGGTAAGGATGTCTTGAAGCAACTGCATGTTAAGCCGGTGTGTTGTAAGCTAACCGGAGCCGACCTGGCAGCCACCTCGGTTAAGACCATGGAGGACATCGGCATACTGGTGGCGGCAGGGAATGTCGCGGGATGCTGCGATTGTGCGGGTGAACCCTACCATCCCGCTCTATCGGATGTTAGGAAACCGGGCGACGCCCGACTCGTCGTTCTACCACATGGCGGAGCCTCAGTGTTGACAGGTGAGGCCATGACGAAGGTGCGGTCGGGAGCTCCGCTGACGTTCGGTGTCCTCCGGGACGATGAGGATCCTGGTACACGGCTGAGAGAGCTGTTGGAGGCGGCCACGCAGTCCGGTGCGACTGTGCGGACATTGACGCCTGCCTGCCTTGTGTGAGTAAAGCCGGCCAGCGCGACCGTCATCCATGGACTCCTGGCGCCGTCCTTGCGCTCGGAGGCGCCTCTGTACTATGGGCGGCGGCAGGGATTGCGGCTAAGATCGCCCTTGGTTATGCCGATAAGGATCAACGTGGCTATGTACCCCCTATTACCCTCGCCGCGTTGCGTTTTGGTCTCGGTGGGGGACTGCTGTATGTCGCACTTCGCTCTCGTGGCCACTGGTTTTCCGTCGAACGTGCAGATCGATCTCGCTTTACGATCCTCGGCACTCTCGGGGTTACCATAAGCTATTCGATCTTTTACGCCAGTATGCGGTTCACTTCTGCCACGGATACGACGCTAATCGTCGCGGCTGAGCCGATCCTCATCGTGTTGCTTGCCTGGCGATTTCTTGGCGAAACGCTGTCGATAGGGCAAGCGTTCGGGATGGTAATGGGCTTACTCGGGGTCTACCTGATCGTATGCCAGGGAGCAGCGCCACGGTTAGAGAGTACGGCATTGGCAAACGGCATGATCGTCCTTGCTCTTATATCCGAGGCTACATCCAGTATCGTCGGTAAGTCGCTTACGCGCACCTACCCGGGTCTCGTCGTGGCGTGTCGAGGCATGTTGATCGGAGCGGCTGCGCTGACACCGCTATCCATCGTCGAGATCATGTGGATTCGACCCAGTCTGCCGGGCCCTGAAGCGCTGCTCGCTATCGTCTATCTGGCTGTCATCTGTTCCTGCCTATGTTACGCAATCTGGTATTCGCTGATGGAGAGATACCCTGTGTCGAGTATGGCAGGCTTTCTACTCATCCAACCCGTATTGGCGCCCGTATACGGATATCTTTTCTTGCGGGAATCCCTGACGGTATGGAGTCTAGTCGGTGCTCTCCTTACGGTAGTCGGGATCTGCACCATCTCGACCATCCGATCCTCGGCCGCAGTTCACGATCTATCGCACGCCCCCTGAATCTATGGATGCTCCAGCACCAAAGGGCGATAGGACCTGTCTGTATTGCGGCCATCGACTGGAACCCGAGGACGATGTGTCGATGTGCAGCATCTGCTATGCTGGACATCACACTGGGTGTTGGCTGCGTAACGGTCGTTGCAGTACCTTCAGGTGCACAGGGTCGCCGCTGCACCAAACGGGGAACTCCTATCTCCGCGCCCTCGAGACCGCGCTGGAGGCTGCCAATGCCGAACCTCTCACATGTAGACTGTGCAGCCAGCGCGTATATGGCGGTCGTCTTCTTGCTAAACGTACGCCAGCGGAGTCCGGCCTAACGTTTACGATCGGCAAGAACCGAGGGTTCGACAGCCAGAGAGCGAGCCGCTTCCTTCTCCGAGGCCTGTTTCGCCAACGCTCGTGGTCCTTGCCCGGCTGCCAGCTCCGATGCAGATCCTGCGGATCCTGCCGAATGCTGTATCTATGGGGGATCCCGATTGACGAACCGTTTATCGCCGCGGCGAGGGAAGCCGCACTCGATCGGTATTGCAGTCACTGTGGCTCGTCCCTTTACCCTGGAGAGCTCAGACTGAATGATGTACGGTTCTGGAGTGACACGACACCGGAGTTCCACAGCGAGTGGTTCCTGCACAACGTTCTGGACCGCTTTATCTACAATCGGTGGGCCGTTTCCGTCCGATCCGTTCCGGCCGCCTCCTGTGTTCAGTGTCGATACACGGAGATCGCGGGCCGACCGATCTATCGGTTCTGATCGTCGCGACGCTCCAGTCACAAATCGTTCGCGATCTCCTACAAGCGGTTGCATGAACGGTCAATCACGGGCCATAATAGATCTACCAACGCTGTTAGGGTCCTAAACGGCCTGCCCGGCGTGAACGGGGAACCAGGCTGTCGCGTCGTGCGTATTCAGGTAGTCCTGTGCGCGATAGGATGGGTAGTTGAGTCGGATAACGATGTTTTGTACATGGTACATAAGCCCGCTGACAGTCGGAGCGTCCCGAAGGAAGTTACTTCAGTTGGTAGGAGGCCCGTTGATATGAAAGCGTTCATCGAGTATCTGGTGCAGGCCGTCGTTGACCTTCCTGAAGAGGTTAGGGTCGATGAGGAGCCAGGCGAGATCGCCACGACCTACAGAGTGCACGTTGCGCCGAGCGATCTCGGCAAAGCGATCGGTAAGCAGGGACGCATTGCTAATGCCATGCGCGTTCTTGCCAAGGCGAGTGCGATGAAGCACAAGCGACGCGTCTATCTCGAGGTTGTTGGCGAACCGTCTGGAGAAACGACGGAGGAATAAGCCATATCCTGCGATCTAATCCCGACTGCCTGCGACAACAGCCAATCTTGTTCGTAACGCTTACGGGGCGCTTCGGTTATTCCGAAGCGCCTCGGTAAGCGTTTCTTCGTGGTTGCTTGTTGGAAGCCAGTCGGGTGTCCTATCGCCTGGACCGATCCAACAAACGGGCTTCCGGGATGATACGGCGTCTTCGAGCACTCGCTGCATATGTCCGCCAGCCCGCAGATGACCAACAAGAATGATGCGGGCGAGTCCGGCGATCAGACTATCGCGCTGTAGATTCCATCCAGGGCTACCCGTGGCGACCGGTGAGAACGGCGAGATGATCACGTCGGCGCCATGGATGGGCGGTGGCCAGATCCGCGCGGCCTTAAATGGGGGCGCATCGTTCCGGCCCTGTACATAGCCCAGGATTCCACGGTCGAGCACATAACACGAAGGATAGCCATGGCGTAAGGCCGCAAGGGCGACGCTCTGGTATTCAGGACGGTTGTGTCCGGTGACCGGAATATACCCTTCCGCAACAGCGCTTTCGATCGCCATTCTGGAGGCTAAGGCTACTTCCGCAGAAGGTCGATTGGAGTTGCACACGGCAACAAGAGGAGCCTGCACGTTCGCGACGTTGCCATGTAAATAGAGCGCCGCGGGCGGATGCGCCATGGCTCGAACCAGTTGTGTCGGATAGGCTGCATCGAGAACCGTGAGGATCTCGACGCGGGCCGCCCGCAGTCGATGCCGCACCTCGGTGAACTCGCGTGAAGGGGCTTGGAGAGCCTTCCTCAGCGCAGTCGATTGCTCCTGGTTGAGGTTGAACGAGCGCCGGAGCTCCGTCTCGGTTAGGTGTTGGAGGTCAGCGGGAATGAGACCGGATACCGCAAGTCCGTTTAGGATCGCTGATAGAGCCGTGTTCCCGATGCCGGGCGTCAAATGCGCCAACACCACCAGGTCCTCGGCGGTCATCGCGGTTCGATTAGGCGTCGGAGGCAAGGCTGGCGGTGTACTGTAACCGTGGAGCGAGCAGTGACGTCGTAGTCACGATCGGCATCGCCGATCCATAGTGGCCCCGCATGGTCTCCCACCGGCTGTGCCGGGGCCACGTATCGAGACCGCACCGGGGATCCTTGCTCCGCGATCACAGGTCACTCCGTACGCGTGACCTGCAATCCGTTCAGCTCAAACTCGAACGGTATCACTCGGGCTCCGGCTCGCTCGAGCGCCTCCGCTACGTTCTCCTTTCTACCCGGCGAGGCGTAGAACAACAGACACCCGCCACCGCCCGCCCCACAGGCCTTGCCATGGGCAGCGCCACCTTGATGGGCAACGGAGAAGAGTTCCTCGATCTGCTCATTGGTCACCGAGCGGGCCAGGGCTTTCTGATTTACCCAGCTCTCGCTAATCAGCTCGCCGAACTCCTCGATCCGACCGCTCTCAAGGGCCGTCGCCATATGCTCTGCGCAGTCTCGCAGGGAGTAGAGAGCGGCGACGGTGGATCGATCGCCTCGACGAAACGCATTCCACACATCCTCGTGGATCGTGCTCGATAGGCGGGACTTGCCCGTATAGCAGAGAATGAGTCGTTCCTGCAACAGCTCGATGGTGCTGGATGCCACGTTGATCTGACGGATAGCGACCTCATCGCTAAAGGTCATGTGGCAGAATCCCCCGACGGCTGCGGCATATTGATCTTGTTTACCGCCAAGAATACCGAGGAGATCCTCGAGCCGATAGGCTAGCTCGGCAAGCTTCAGCCTCTGTTCGATATCAGGGTTTGTCTGCGCGTGGACGAGACTGAGCCAGCATACATTGAGCGCGGCGGAAGTGCCAAGCCCGGAGCCTGAGGGTAAGTCGCACCAATAGGTTACGCGAATACCCTCCTGCTTATCGACCGATGCTGCTATGGTGTCATACACTTCGAGCTGGCCGTGTACGTACTTATCAATCGTTGCGTTCACGACTACACCCCGAGCGCCTTTCGAGAAGATATCGACATCGGTCCAGGCTCCCGCGAAATCGATGCGGACGGGAGCTCTGCTCTTGATGATCATGAACCACGTTCTCCATTTCGTTCGATGTATCAAATGCGGCGATCAGGGCACGAATAACGGCGGACACAGGCCATTCGTCGACCCTCCTGCGTCAGATCCAGTGGTCGGAGGCAGGGATCACAGTTAATTTCGGCGTATTATATGATGCACGGTATGTTCCGTCAATGTAGCAAGCACGTATGAGTGAGGTAACTATGGCAGGATACAAAGCCAACCAGATCGAGGCAGGGCGCGCCCCTCTGGAAACAGCGCTCCGGCAGGATCACTGGTGGCTGGAACCGGTACTGGTGGTCGGGAGCCTCACGCTCTTTTCCATTTACGCGCTGTGGCGTGCGTGGGAGGGAGCGTACTTCAGCGGCCTACAGGCGTTCCAGAGCGGCGCCTCCTGGGCTCCGGCCTATTTGTCGCCCTTCTACTCGCCCCCAGTGCACGAGTGGTTCCCCCATCTTGCCGCCAGCATGCATATATCGCCGGCGTTTTTCGTGCTGCTCTTCCCTCTGAGTTTTCGGGCGACGTGTTATCACTGCCGCCGTTCCTACTATCGCGCGTTCTTTCTTGATCCTCCGGCTTGCGCGATGGCGGAGCCCTGTGCCCAACGTCGTAAGGCGTATACCGGAGAGAGCGCTTTCCCGTTTATTCTGCAAAACCTCCATCGATATGCTCTGTACGCGATCCTCGTCGTCGTTGTCTTCCACTTTCTCCACCTGTATGATGCGTGTTTCGTCGTCCATAAGGACGGTTCGCGACACTTCGGAATAGGTGTGGGCACTCTGATCTTCGCGCTCGATACCGCCTTACTGTCGCTGTATGTCTTTTCCTGCCATTCCTGGCGGCATCTGATCGGAGGTGGCCTCAATCGTATGAGCGCCGCGCCGATCCGGTCCATGATATGGACCGTTGTCAGCAGTCTGAATACACGGCACGGATTGTACTTCTGGCTAAGCCTGGTAACCGTCGGTATCGCTGATGCCTATGTCCGCATGGTGGCATCGGGAGCCATCACGGACTTCAGGATCATCTGAGACATGGAAGCCTACGAGACCCTGAAATACGACGTTCTGATCATTGGCGCCGGAGGGGCCGGTCTGCGTGCGGCCATATCGGTTTGCGAACGGGGCCTTCGGTGCGGTGTCGTGTGCAAGTCCCTCCTTGGCAAAGCGCATACGGTTATGGCGGAGGGCGGCGCTGCGGCCGCTCTTGGGAACATGGGCGAGAAGGACAGCTGGGAAGTCCACTTTCGGGATACGATGGTGGGCGGCGCCTCCCTCAATAATCCTCGGGTCGTCGAGATTTTCGCTCACGAAGCGATCGATCGGGTACTGGAACTGGAGCAATACGGCGCCGTGTTCGACCGTACGCCAGAAGGGCTGATCTCACAGAGGCCATTCGGCGGCCATACCTATCGTCGACTGAATCATGTCGGCGACCGGACCGGCCTCGAGCTGATCCGTACGCTGCAGGATAAGGCTGTATCGCTGCATCCAACCTTCCATATGGAAGTTACCATCACATCGTTGTTGCGTGATGGTCAGCGAGTGATCGGCGCCTACGGCTACGATCGAATCTCAGGTAAGCCGATCGTGTTCCAGGCACGCGCGGTCGTGCTTGCGACTGGCGGATGGGGGAGGATGTACCGCTATACGTCGAACTCGTGGGAGTCCACGGGCGACGGCGCCGCAATGGCGCTGGAGGCAGGCGCCGAGCTGATCGATATGGAAATGGTCCAGTTTCACCCAACGGGCATGTTATGGCCGCCTTCGATGCGAGGCATTCTGGTTACAGAAGCCGTGCGGGGCGAAGGCGGTGTACTGCGCAATGCCACCGGTGATCGGTTTATGTACACCCCGGAATACACGCCCGAGCGATACAGGGGTAAGTTCGCGGAGTCTACTGAGGAGGCTGAACGGTGGCTCGATGATAAGAGCGCTAATCGCCGCCCTCCGGAGCTTCTGCCACGGGATGAAGTATCTCGGGCGATCTATAAAGAGGTGAAGGCCGGACGCGCCACCGAACATGGCGGCGTTCATCTCGATGTCAGTCATAGGGGCGCCGCGTATGTCAAACGCAAACTGCCGGCGATGTACGACCAGTTCCTGCACCTCGGAGGGGTTGATATCACCCGAGAGCCAATGGAGGTGTACCCGACCGTCCACTACACGATGGGCGGCATCCGTGTCGATCCGGAAACCTGCGCATCGACGCTGCCCGGACTGTTCGCGGCAGGGGAGTGCGCAGCCGGCTTGCACGGTGCCAATCGCCTTGGGGGCAACTCCCTGACGGATATCCTGGTATTCGGCAAGCGGGCTGGAGACGGCGCCGCCGCGTTCGCGGAGGCTACGGATCATGGAGTCGTCGACCCCGACCAGATTGCCCGCGAAGAGGCAACGCTTAACGCGCCGCTAGGACGTCCTGCCGCAGAGACACCTGCGACCATCGGTGCGGAGCTGCAGGAGGCGATGCAGACCGACGCGATGATCGAACGGACGGAGGTATGCCTTTCGCGCTGCCTCGACCGAATCCAAGAGCTTCAACAGCGCTGCGACCAGATCGGCGTCGAAGGCGGGCGCACCTACAACCCGGCCTGGCATGCAGCTCGGGACCTTCGGTTCCAGCTTCGTTTGTCGGAGGTTATCGTCCGAAGTGCGATCCTTCGAAAAGAGAGCCGGGGCGCCCATTGGCGCACAGATTATCCGAATATGGATCCGGATTGGGGTCGTAGGAACGTGGTAGCTCGGATGGTGAACAGTGTCGTCGACGTTGACACTACCCCGTTACCCGAGATGCCCGAGCATCTGCGGCTTGTGATGAACGAGGGGGCGAAATGAGGGATAAGATCCGGCTGCGCGTATATCGCGGCGACGCATCGGGCGGCGAGACAAAGGAATACGCAGTCGATACGTATCCGGGTATGGTCGTGCTGGATGCTCTCCGCGAAATCCAGGCGTCTCAAGACGGATCGCTCGCGTGTCGATGGAACTGCAAGGCGGCGAAGTGCGGTTCATGCAGCGCCGAGGTCAATGGCAAACCCCGGCTGATGTGCAAGACCCGCGTCGAGGAGGTCTATGATGCAGCGGGAGTGATCACGGTTCACCCTCTGAAGTCGTTCCCGATTATACGGGATCTGGTCGTCGATGTATCCTGGAACTACAAGATGGCCGAAACGATCGCTCCGTTATCGGTACCGGATGACGTTCCCCGTCCGTTCCGGATGCAGCAGGCGGATGTATCTCGCGTTCAGGAGTTCCGGAAGTGCATCGAGTGTTTCCTGTGCCAGAACGTCTGTCATGTCCTCAGAGACCATAATCGGAAGGACGGCTACTATGGCCCTCGGTACATGGTTAAGCTCGCGTCGCTCGACATGCATCCCCTGGATGATCAGAACCGTCGGGAGTTTCTGCATGAGACCGCCGGCATTGGCTTCTGTAATATCACCAAGTGCTGCCAGGAGGTCTGCCCCGAGGAGATCAAGATCACCGATAACGCGATCATCCCGTCGAAGGAGCGAGTTGCGGATGTATACTACGATCCCGTGCGGATGCTGTTGAGAAGATTACGCCGTAGCTAGTGTCGCTTCGTACACATACGGTGTCTGTCTCAACCTGCGGAGTGCCCTTTGACGGGCTCAGTGTACGGGCTATCGTTGACGAACTCGCCCCGATCGTCGCAGGTGCACGTATTCAGCATATCGTACAACCCAGCGCTACCGATCTCGTCCTGCGTTGCTACCGTCCGGGCCGTACCGTCAAGCTCCTGATCTCCTGCCATCCAGAATGGGCCCGAATGCACCTGGTCGAGGATGCAGGTCCAAATCCTCCAACTCCGCCGACGTTCACGATGGCGCTGAGAAAGTGGATCGAAGGCGCGGAGATCGTGCGCGTAGCGCAAAGGGATGCCGATCGTATCGTTGATATCGAGATCCATCGATATGCCCAGCGTTTCACTCTCATCGCGGAGTTCATGGGGCGACATAGTAATATCATTCTAGTGGCCGAGGATGGAACCATCGTTGATTCCGCCAAGCATGTTCCGCCGCGCCTCAGCCGCGCGCGCCAGACCCTTCCCGGCCGCCCCTATACGAGTCCGCCTCGGCCATCGGGATTACACATTCCGTGGGAGTCGTCCTCAAGGGAGTACCTGAGACCGGTACTATCTCGACGGGACACGGAGTTGGTATCCGTCCTTCGCGAAGCGCTAATGGGTCTCTCGCCGTATTTAGCCCGCATCATCGTTCGAGAGACGGCCGCGCGCGGCCTGGATGCCGCCTGGGAGGCGATCTACGGCCCGGTGCGTACCCATCAGTGGAGTCCCGGCGTGGTTCTCACGGAACAGGGCGATGTCCTTGGAGCCTATCCAGTTACCCTCGAGCCCGATCGCTCCCGATCGACGCCGACATTCAGCGAGGCCCTGGAGCAGGCGTACGGGGCAATGGAGCGGGACCGGGAGCTCCGTATCCGGTCGAAGGACCTGGCGGACCGTGTCGCTGATATCGTCGCGAAACTGCGACGACAGATAAAGGACGCCCAATCGTGGCAGGACGATCTGAACGAGGGCGAGCGGCTGCAACGATGGGCGGATCTACTCCTCGCATCCGCCGGCGACACGATCCGGGTCGACAACAAGGTCCGTGTTACCGATCATTATGATGGGGGAGAGGTGGAGATACCGATCGCCGTCGGTCATTCCATTCACGACACAGCGACCGGCTACTATCGTAAGGCGAGGAAACTGGCCATCAGAAGCGGGACCAAGCGAGAACGCCTTCCGGAACTGGAGGCCGAGCTGCAGGCGCTTGTTCCTATTCAGCAACAGATCGAACGCATGGAGTCCCTGGAACAGCTCGAGCGCATCGCCAACACGCCTATAGCACGTTCTGCGCTACGCTCGACACAATCGGAGCGTAAGCAGGTCTCAGCACGACAGGCACCGGCGATGCCGCCCGGAGTCCGTTCGATCACGACCGACGACGGATGGGTGATCCTGGTCGGATCCAATGCGGAGGGCAACGATACCCTCCTCAGGATGTGCAGGCCCAATGACCTCTGGTTTCATGTTCGCGGGGGCACGAGCGCCCACGTGGCAATCCGATGCGGCATGCATGGTCGTACGCCGCCGCCGGCCTTGATCCGCTTCGCTGCGGGCTTCGCTGCGGCGAACAGCCCGTCGAAGCATAGTCGATTGGTAACCGTGGACTATACGCTCCGAAAGCACGTTCGCCGCGTCAAAGGAGGACCTCCCGGGCGAGTTCGCTACAGTCACGAGCGTTCCATCGACATCGAGCCCGGCGCGGGCCCGGCGGGTTATACGGCCACCGGGTCCCGAGACAACTAGCCTCTCTAGGTGCCTTCCGACCAGCTGTTGAGGTACTTCACCTGAGCTGGCGTCAGTTCATCGATCCGGATGCCCATGGCAGCCAGTTTCAAACGGGCAATCTCCCGGTCGATCTCGTCGGGTACGGAGTAGACCTTTCGATCCAATCCCTTCGCAGTTCGGACCATGTACTCGCTGCACAGAGCCTGATTGGCGAAGCTCATATCCATGACGCTTGCCGGATGCCCTTCAGCAGCAGCCAGGTTGATTAGGCGTCCGTCGCCCAGGACGTACAGTCGCCGCCCATCCGGCATCGTGCATTCCTCAACGAACTCCCGTACCTGGCGCACCGCAGTGGCGGTGCGTCGTAGATCCTCGAGATCGATCTCAACATTGAAATGACCGGAGTTCGAGATGATTGCCCCGTCCTTCATAAGGCCGAAGTGTTCGGAGCGAAGGACCTGGGTATTGCCGGTCAACGTGCAGAATATGTCGCCGATTGGGGCGGCGTCTGGCATGGGCATCACATCGTAGCCGTCCATGGTCGCCTCGAGCGCACGAATCGGATCAATCTCACAGACGATTACCCGTGCACCCATCCCTCGTGCACGCATCGCCACGCCTCGTCCACACCAGCCATATCCAGCCACTACAAAACGCGCGCCGGCCAGGAGGCGATTGGTTGCGCGAACAATGCCATCGACGGTGCTCTGGCCCGTACCGTAGCGGTTATCGAACAGGTGCTTCGTTGCAGCATCGTTGACTGCGACGATTGGATACATCAACACACCATCCGCTGCCATAGCACGGAGACGAATCACGCCGGTGGTCGTCTCCTCCGTGCCGCCAATGATCGTCTCAGCCAGGTCCTTGCGCTCCTCGTGGATCACACCGACGGTGTCCGCACCGTCGTCCATCGTAAGATGGGGTTTCGTGTCCAACACATCATGGATGTGGCGATAGTACGTATCTCGATCCTCACCTTTGATGGCATAGGTCGGAATATCGTAGGTCGTCGCCAGCGCTGCAGCCACATCATCCTGAGTGGATAGAGGGTTGGATGCGCACAGGGCCACATCCGCCCCTCCGGCCTTCAAGGTGATGGCCAGATTCGCCGTTTCCGTCGTAACATGCAGGCAGGCGGCCAATCGCATGCCGGCCAACGGCTTTTCGCGGCTGAAGCGTTCTCGGATCTGGCGTAGGACTGGCATTTCCATCTCGGCCCATTCAATCCGCAGTTCACCTTTGGCCGCTAGGCCAGTATCTTTGACGTCGTAGCTCATGATCACTCCTGTCGGCGGTCTCTCACAATAACGGCGGGCGCGCATCGCGACGTCCGCCAGACAACCAACCAGTATACCGGATAGGCGGCTTCGCAGAAATCCGTGCCGCTCCTGCAAAGGAACCGCGCTTACAGCGAGTACACTTAGTGCATGCTAGATCCGAAATACGGGGCAAGGTATGTCTGAACGGGTGTTTCTGTATTCCGACGAGTATCAACGCTATGATATGGGCGCCGATCACCCTTTACGCCCGTCTCGCCTTGTAAACACGTATCGACTCCTCTCAGCGTACTCAGCCTTCGATGGCGTGGTCGTCGCACACCCCAAACCCTGTTCGCTCGATTGGTTGGGGACGGCCCATTCCCAGGAGTACATCGATGCGGTCGATCGGCTGAGTACCGGCGAACACGTGCCCTTTCCGGGACGGTACGGTTTTGGTCACGGCGATAATCCCGTATTCCCGGATATGTACGAGGCGTCGCTCCTCTATACCGGGGCGTCGCTCGATGCCGCAGAAGCAATCTGCTCCGGTGAAGCCCGGGCATCGTTCAATATCAGCGGTGGATTGCATCACGCCCATTTCGATCGCGCCGCCGGTTTCTGTGTGTTCAACGATTGTGTTGTGGCAATCAACAGGCTCCGCGAACGCTTCGACCGCGTCGCCTATATTGATATCGATGTCCATCACGGCGACGGTGTACAAGAAGCGTACTATTCCGATCCATCGGTGCTTACGATATCGATCCACGAAAGCGGTCAGACGCTGTTTCCCGGCACCGGTTTCGTGAAAGAGATCGGTGAAGGGTGCGGCGCTGGGTACAGCGTTAACCTTCCTCTTTGGCCGTACACCGATGACGAGGCCTGGTACTACGCGTGGTCTTCAGGCGCCATGCCGATCCTGCGCGCCTTTCGACCGGAGGCGATCTGCCTGGAGTGTGGAACCGATCCCCACTACCTCGATCCTCTAGCGCGCCTGTGCCTTACCGCCCAGGGCTGGCTCAAGGCGATCGACGATGTGATGAGTCTAGGCGTGCCGGTGGTGGCTCTTGGAGGCGGCGGTTATAACGCTACGACGGTACCGAGGATGTGGGCTCTGGCCTACGGGAGCATCTTCGGTGTGCAGCTGGCGGACGAAACGCCAACGGCGTTCGAGCATCACGCGAAGATTCCCACGCTGCGAGATACTGAGGAGCCGGAGATTGCCATGCGCGATCGTGACTATGCCCGTGGATACGCTCGACAGATGATCGAGGAAGTTCGCAGTCGGCTATTCTCGTACCACGGATTGTGAGCCAGATACTCCGCACATCCGGCTGAGCTCCTGAAAGAACGTCGGGAATGTCTTGTTGACGCAACTCGGATTACGGATGGCGAGATTGGGAACACGAAGGCCAAGGATGGAAAAACTCATCGCCATCCGGTGATCATCGTACGTGTCGACAGCCGCGCCCGTCACCGGTCCTGGGTAGACCGTCAGGCCGTCGGTGTGCTCCTCCACTACAACTTCCAGACGCCGGAGCTCTGTCACGAGGCATGATATACGATCGCACTCCTTGTATCGGATGTGCTCCACGTTTCTGATATGCGTGGGACTGGTGAACAGAGGTGCGATCGCCGCCAGCGTCAACACCGTATCGGAGATCGGGTTCATATCGATATCGATACCGTGCAGTGGTCCGGCGCCTTCTACGATCACTGCGTCCTCCTCCCACGTAACTTTGCCGCCGCATTGCTGTAGAACAGCTGCGAATGCGGCATCGCCCTGGAGGCTCTGTGCGCCAAGGCCATTGATCCGAACACGCCCGCCGGTTACGACTGCTGCTGCCATGAAGTACGAGCTCGCGGAGGCGTCAGGCTCCACGAAGTACTCTCGAGCCCGGTACTTCTGTGGAGCAGCAATATCGAACGTATATCCGTCCGGTGTCTCATGACAGGAAATATGAATCCCCCATGCGCGCTGCATTGCTTCGGTCATTCGGATATACGGTTCCGAACTGACCGAGCCTGCAGTGTGCAGTCGCAAGGGACTTTGCGCGTAGGGCGCGGCCAGTAGAAGGCCACTCAAGAACTGACTGCTCACATCGGCCCGAATGCTAGTCTCGCCGCCGTGGAGCCCGTTGGCGCTCAGGAGCACGGGAGGATATCCATTCCCTCGTTCGGAACGGATCTCCACCCCCAGCTCACGAAGCGTGTCCAGCAGAGGACCGATCGGACGCTGCCTCATTCGCTCTGTACCATCGAGGTGGTACTGGCCATGGCCAAGGGCAAGAGCCGCGGTAAGAAAGCGAGCCGTAGTCCCGGAGTTGCCGACGAACAGATCGGCGCGGGAAACCGGTATCTCGCCGGCACAACCATGGATCACGATCGTCTGCGAGCTCGGGTCGGTGGTTAGGCCGATGCCAAGAGCGCGAAGAGCCCCGATCATGACCTCGGTGTCGTCGCAGAACAGCGCATTACGCAGGGTGGAGACTCCATCCGCCAACGCGGCGATGATCAGGGCACGGTTGGTAATCGACTTGCTGCCCGGCAGATTGGGCGCACCCTGAACCGGCCCGGGAGCTAACGCGACCGGATAAGGATCCGGCAGTTGGACCGAACGGCTCACGACGGTGTATGGCCTTCGCGCAACAACTCTGCCACGTGATCGATGTTCCTTGCGTTCAGGGCTTCGCGTATGGAACGAAGTCGCGCCTCAGTCTCGATGAGCGCATCGACGACGTTCGAGCCATTGTCGGCAAGGATAGCAGCCCAGACATCGGGGCTGCTTCTAGCGACTCGGGTCGCGTCCCGGAAACTGCCGCCAGAATGGGCAGCGGCGTTTGTATCGAGCTGTTGACCGACCGCGGCCAGGACAAACGCAAGGAGATGCGGCAGAGCGCTCAGCCGCGCCTGAAGCCGGTCGTGCTGGGCTGGCGAGATGTACGACGGTTGGGCGCCCAACGTGGCGACGAGGCCCGTAATCCGATCCAACGCCCACGCCTGCGTTGCCGGTGTCGGGGTTAGCACCCACGGCGCATGTCGGAACATGTCCGGCCGTGCAGCCGAGGGGCCGGATCGCTCTGAACCCGCCATAGGATGACCGCCGACGAAGCGCCCGCCGAGCAGGGGTTCACATTCCCGAACGATCCGTTCTTTGGTGCCGCCGACATCAGTTACCGCAGCATCATCCCTTACATACGGGATGATGGCGCTCGCGACATCGACCACCGTATCGATGGGCGTGGCGATGATGATAACATCCGAACATTGAACGGCTTCGGAACCGTGCTCAGTGACACGGTCGACAGCGCCTATCCGTAAGGCAGTGTCGGCGGAGGTTGGCGATCGGTCGAGGCCGACGATACGGGTCCGAGGCGCAGCTCGCTTCAGGGCAAGGCCGATGGAGGAGCCGATCAGCCCCAGACCGATGATCGCTATGGATTGTCCGTCCGAGGTGTCTCCCATCAGACTCTCACCGCCCAGTGTGCGCAAGATACCGGAGGTTCAACGTGTGGCGTGGGTAAAACCGGCACCGGGCTGGCGCCGTACGGCCCCGCTCGTCACCTAGCAATCGCGGCCGACGGCATGGACGATCGCCCTGAGCCTCTCCATCAACGCAGTGAAGTTGGCGAAGGTTAGAGACTGCGCGCCATCCTTCAAGGCCAACGCGGGAGTCGGATGCACTTCGACCATCACGCCGTCGGCGCCCGCAGCCACCGCACCGCAGGCAACGGGCGTGACCAGGTCCCATCGACCGGTTCCATGCGCGGGATCCGCGATGATCGGAAGATGGGACAGGCTCTTGAGCGCGGGTATTGCGTTGATATCGAACGTATTTCTCGTATATGTCTCGAACGTGCGAATGCCACGCTCGCAGAGGATGATATCGTAGTTGCCGCGCGACGCAATGTACTCGGCGGCTTGAAGCCATTCCTCGATCGTGCTTGCCCATCCCCGCTTCAGCATGACCGGCGTTCTCGCCGCTCCGATCTCCCGAAGCAGCGTGAAGTTGGTCATATTACGGGTGCCGACTTGCAGGATGTCCGCATAGCCGCATACCAGCTCCACGTCCCTCGGGTCCATGACTTCGGTGATGATCGGCATGCCCGTGGCGTCGCGCGCGGCGGCAAGCAGCTTCAAACCGTCCTCACCCATGCCATGAAAGCTGTACGGCGACGTAGACGGCTTGAAGGCTCCGCCACGCAGAACGTGCGCGCCCGCTTCCCGTACATGGGTCGCAGTGGCGATCATCATCTCTTCCGATTCGATCGTACACGGACCCGCCATAACGCAGATCCGCGAGCCGCCAATCTCGACATCCCGGACGCGAATCGTCGTACCCTGAGGGCGAAACTGACGCGCCACCACCTTATAGGGTTTTGAGATGGGTACCACGCGATCAACGTACGTAAGCGCAGCCAGTTGACCCTCGAGTTCGGCCTTCTGGTCGTCGAGCGCCCCGATGGCTCCAAGGATCGTCGTCTCCACGCCGCGGGAGAGATGGATCCCGAGGCCTCTCGCTTCGAGAAACGCCCGTACCTCATCGATCTGGGTATCGGTGACGTCGCGGTTCAAAATGATGATCACGTTATGTTATCTCCGTGGCGGCATTATAGCACGGCGCCCGATCGCGACTTCAGGACCTTGACGCCGATTAGTCGCAACGGTATACTCCAGGAAATCGCATAATGAGACGTTGATGGGGAGGAGTACCTCGACTCGAGCCTCAGCGAGGGCGGGATGGTGTGAGCCGCCTGGCTACCAGCGGGGGAACGTCGCCCCGGAGTCATCCTGCGAACTCCTTCAATGCGAGGCAACAGGATCGGGTACCGCCCGTTACAGCGTGATGAGCGCCCGTCTTGGAATGGACGGGAATGAAGGTGGTACCGCGCGGCCAGGCCTGCGTCCTTCGTAATGAGGACGCGGGCTTTTTGTGTTTTGTTATGGAGGGCGTTTGTTAGGAGGTTGGAGGCACTCGTACTTATGGAACTGGCAAAAGCATACGATCCGAGCACCGTAGAAACACGGCGATATGAGGCTTGGCGACAGGCGGGCGTGTTCGACGCTTTACCCGGAGCCGGGACGCCCTATTGCATCACGATTCCGCCGCCAAACGTGACCGGCAGCCTTCACATCGGCCATGCCCTCAATAACTCGATCATCGATTGTCTCATACGATGGCGGCGGATGATGGGCGACAATGTGCTGTGCCTGCCCGGCACCGACCACGCGGGCATCGCGACGCAAGCCGTTGTTGAACGGGAGATCGCCAAGGAAGGCCTGACGCGGCACGATCTTGGCCGTGACCGCTTTGTGGAACGCTGCTGGGAGTGGCGTCGTGAGTACGGTGACCGGATATACACCCAGTTCCAGCGCCTTGGCTGCTCCTATGATTGGTCCCGCACCAGGTTTACTCTGGACCGTTCGTATGTGGACTCGGTCTATGAGGAGTTCCTTCGATGGTGGGATCGAGGGCTCATCTACAGAGGGATCCGAGTCGTCAACTGGTGTCCCCGTTGTTCCTCTGCGATTTCGGATATCGAGGTGAATACTGAAGAGCGGCAGGGGACGCTTTTTCACATCCGCTATCCGCTGGAGGACGGCTCGGGTTGGGTCACGATCGCTACGACCCGGCCTGAAACCATGCTCGGAGATACCGCTGTCGTGGTGCATCCGGACGATGGACGATACTCCGGACTGCACGGACGATTGGTTAGCCTGCCGCTAACGGACAGAACGATACCCATTATCCCTGACTCGCACGCTCGGATGGATTTCGGCACGGGAGCGGTGAAAGTCACGCCCGCCCACGATCTAGACGATTTTGAGATCGGCATCAGACACCAGTTGCCGCAGCTCAAAGTGATCGGTGATGATGCGCGTATGACCGAAGAAGCAGGTGACCGGTACGCAGGCCTGGATCGATACGACTGTCGATCTCGAGTGCTCGAGGACCTACAGCATCTGGGCTTGTTGGAGCGTGACGAGCCATACGTCGTCAAGACCCCACTCTGTGATCGTTGTCGCACCGTGCTGGAACCCTTGCTCTCCGAACAATGGTTTGCGCGACAGGAGGAGCTCGCCCAGATTGCGATCAGGGTCGTAGAAGAAGGCCGGATCCGAATCCATCCGGAGCGCTACACCCGTGTTTATCTGGATTGGATGACCAATATCCGCGATTGGTGCATCTCGCGGCAGCTGTGGTGGGGACACAGAATACCGATCTGGTGGGCGGAGGATGGGCGCTATTCGGCCGGGCGATCAGTGGAAGACGCGGCAAGCCGCCTGGGGGTCACGGCCGACTCGCTCCGGCAGGATGAGGATGTTCTCGATACATGGTTCTCTTCCGCTCTGTGGCCACACGCCACTCTTGGCTGGCCGAAAACTACTGATGACCTCGCCTTCTGGTATCCAACTAACGTGCTGTCTACGGCGCAGGAGATCCTCTACCTCTGGGTGGCACGAATGATCATGACCGGTATGGACTTCATGGGTGATGTTCCGTTCCGTGATGTGTACATTCACGCAACCGTACTCGATGCTCGCGGAGAACGGATGTCCAAGAGTAAGGGCAATGGAGTCGATCCACTGGAGATGATCGACAAGTACGGCGCCGACGCGCTGCGGCTTTCCCTGTTGCAGCATGCGGGCAAGAATCAGGATATTCGGTTCTCAGAGGAAAGGGTGAAGCTCGCGGGCGCCTTCGCGAATAAGCTCTGGAACGTCGGGCGTTTCGTCCTGGCGCAGCGATCACAGGCGGATATCATGACCGAGTGCGAGGATGCTGCTGCATTATCCGCGCTACCGGATCGATGGATCGTATCGCGACTGCACCGGACGATCCGAGCCGTCGAAGAGGGCTTTCGCTCATTCGATCTCGATGATGCGGTGCGCGCTCTCCATGGGTTCGTATGGGACGACTTCTGCGACTGGTACGTGGAGGCTGCGAAGGGGCGCATGCGTCAGCCAGGCCCGGATCAGGATGCCGCTGTACGGACACTGGTGTACGTGATGGACCAGGTATTGCGGCTCCTCCATCCCATCGTTCCCCATGTGACGGAGGAGCTATGGCAGGCGCTGCACCATTCTGAAGCCCGTGTGTCGGGCTCGCCTTATCTGGCACAGGCGGATTTCCCGCGCGCTGATGTCCGTCGCTTCGATGACGCCGCCGAAACCGATATGGACCTCTTGATCGAGGTGGTGCGCGCGATCCGGAATACCCGATCCGAGCTCAAGATTCCTCCAGCAGCGCGTTCCGATGTCTGGCTCGTTCCCGCTGCGGATCGGTCCCGGGCGTTGATAGCCGAAAACCAGGACACCGTACGATTACTTGGCCGAGTTGGCGAGTTGACCGTTCATGTTATGCCGCCCAATGAAACGCGCCTCTGGGCAGGGCAGCTGGCGGATACCGTCGAAGTGTTTGTCCGCGTTGACACCGGCCTGGATCTCAACGATGAACGCCGGCGGCTGGATAAGGAAATCGCGGAGGCGCGGAGCGATGTCGATCGGTGCCGCGGCCGTCTGGACAACGAGGCGTTCGTCTCGCGCGCGCCGTCGGCGGTGGTCGACAAGGAGCGCGCACGCCTGCAGGAACACGAGGAACGCCTGGCTCGTTTGCTCGCGCGCCTTGCGGCGCTTCCGCCCGACGGCCCATCGTAAATAACGCTTGACTGCGCTGAGGGACATCGTCCGATGCGCGTCTACTCCCTGGAGAGGGCGGGTATCCTTCTCCCGGCGATCGGGGCATGCGTCGATCATCCGATGATTGCGGAGGACTATGGAACAGGATGCGTAGATTGGACGGCAGGACGCAAGATCAGTTACGGGAGGTCTTGCTGCAGCGAAACTATCTCCCGCAAGCCGAGGGGTCCTGTCTCATCACGATTGGCAATACGAAGGTGATCTGCACCGCCTCGGTGGAGGAACGCGTCCCTCCGTTTCTGAAAGGCAGCGGTCAGGGGTGGGTCACCGCCGAATACTCCATGTTGCCACGCTCGACTTCAGAGCGTTCACCGCGTGAGACACGCGGGCCGGGCGGGCGCACCATGGAGATACAGAGGCTGATCGGCCGGAGTTTACGCGCGATCGTCGACTTGAATGGGTTGGGAGAGCGATCAATCACGATCGATTGCGACGTGCTGTCCGCGGATGGAGGCACCCGTACTGCGGCAATCACCGGCGCCTATGTGGCGTTGGTGGATGCAGTACGCTGGATGACAGCACAACGCTGGATCCAGAAATCTCCGGTCGAGGGCATGGTCGCGGCCGTGAGTGTCGGGGTCGTCCAGGGCGCAGAGGTCCTCGACCTGTGTTATGAGGAGGACCGTCAGGCGTCCGTTGATATGAACATCGTCGCAACAGACAAGGGGCGATATATCGAAGTCCAGGGAACGGCGGAAGGTATACCGTTCGATCGCTCAACGCTGAACCGGCTCCTGGATCTCGCCCATCATGGCATACAGCACCTGATAAAAGCCCAGCGTGAAGTACTCGAACTCGCCTGACGTTCTCCCGGACTGTTGTCGACCATGATGCGCCTCCTGTTGATGCGGCATGGCGCGGCGGAAGATCGCGCACCGTCGGGACGAGACGCGGATCGGCGGCTTACCGATACAACCGTCACTCGACTCGCCGTTACAGGGCGGATCCTTGCAGATCAGGGATATGCACCCGAGGTGATCCTCAGCAGTCCATTCGAGCGGGCGAGGCGGACGGCGGAGTTGATGGCCGAGGCGCTCCACCCCCCGTGCGGCGTGGTCGTATGCGACCTTCTGGCGGGATCGTACACGCTGGCGATGCTCGAGGATGTGGTGGGTGTGCACGCGGGGGTAACCGAGTTGATGATCGTTGGACATAATCCGACGGTTACGCACATCGTCCGGCACTTGACCGATACCCAGAACGTTTCGCTCTCACCCGGGATGATCGCCGTCGTTGATCTTCCATCGGGATCGTTCATCCGCCGGGAAGGCGTTCTCCAGCGTGTTATCGACACCGAAACGCTGTCCACAAGTGACTTTGATAGCGCCCGCCATGGATGAGCGATTGCCGCAGTTGCTGATGTGCCGTGAACTCGATATTGCCCCGCTAGATCCTTACGTTTCGTGTGATTTCCTCGTCCGCCCGGCTACAACCGATGATGAGCCTGGTATCGCGGGCGTTCTCACGGACGCGTTCAACGACGCATGGTCTGTGGATAGGGTCGCTCGCGAGTTAACGCGGCGCTGCGATGTCGACACGGTTTTCGTTGCAGAGGCGGACGTTAAGATCGTTGGCACTGCTTCGGCCCGTCTCGGGACTCACCTTATCCCCGGAGCCGGCTATGTACACTGGGTGGCGACGGCGGGCGGGTATCGGGGTCGCGGCGTGGCCCGGGCGCTCTGTGCGGCCGTCCTTCGCCGATTTCAGGAACTTGGCTGCCGTTCCGTCGTACTGGAGACCGATGACGCACGAACTGAAGCCGTGCGACTCTACTGGCGCCTCGGCTTTCGCCCGTTATCTCGCCACCCGATGGACGGGACACGATGGGACGCCGTACTTGCGGCCTGCGATCTCTGTGATAGGGAGGAATAGGCGTTGAAAAGGGCGCTGATTGTCTGGGGCGGATGGGAAGGTCACGAGCCGGAACCGATCGCACGGTGGTTCGGTTCACTGTTGGAGGACATGGGCTTGGAGGTTCGGCTCGAGAACTCGCTGGAGGTCCTGCGACACCGTGACCTGCTGTTCGAGCAGAGCCTCATCGTCCCTGTCTGGACGATGGGGACGATTCACCCGGATGAGATCGCGAGTCTGGACGAGGCGGTCCAACGGGGCGTCGGGCTTGGAGGCTGCCATGGCGGGATGTGCGACGCCTTCCGAGATTGTCCGGACTACCAGTTCATGACCGGTGGGCAGTGGGTTGCTCATCCGGGTAACGACGGCGTGACGTATGATGTGCGCATAATCCGTCCTGATCACCCGGTGACTGCGGGCGTTCCCGATTTCACCGTTACCTCGGAACACTATTATTTGCACGTGGATCCTTCGAACACCGTACTGGCCGTGACGCCGATGCCGGTTGCGGGAGGACCGCACGTCACCAACGGTTCCTTTGACATGCCGGTCGTGTGGGTACGCCTCCACGGTCAGGGGCGGGTGTTCTATATCTCGCTTGGCCACACCCTCGCCACGCTGCAGAATCCGGAACCGAGCGCTATTTGTCGGAACGGCCTGGCCTGGGCTGCGAGGATCGAGCCGCTGTAACGGTATAGCCGATGGAGCCGGGGTCACGTTTGCGAGGAGCAATATGAACGAAACACCATCCATTGTCGAACAAGTCCGAGAGGCCTTGCGTGTTGTAATCGATCCAGATCTGCATCGAGATATCGTCACCCTCGGCTTTGTCAAAGAGATCAACGTTGACAATGGGCATGCACGATTAACGATTGAGTTGACGACCCCTGCGTGTCCGGTTCGCGACGCGCTCAAGCTACAGGCCGAAGAGGCCGCTCTCGGAGTTCCCGGAATCGCCACGGTTGAAATCGAAATGACGGCTCGGGTACGAGTAACGGGCCCCCAGGGCTCCCTCGCTCCCGGGATCAAACACGTCGTTGCCGTTGCAAGCGGAAAAGGCGGCGTGGGTAAGTCAACCGTGGCGGTAAACCTGGCCGTCGCGTTAGCTCAGACCGGAGCCGCAGTCGGCCTGCTCGACGCCGATATTTACGGCCCCACGGTCCCTCTCCTTATGGGCGCAGATGGCGAGCCGGAGATTGTCGATGAGCATATCGTTCCTTTGAACAGGCACGGGGTTCGGTTTATGTCCATGGGATTATTCCTCGAGGCCGATCGAGCCGTGATCTGGCGCGGCCCGATGATCGGCAAGGCTCTCCAGCAGTTTTTCGAGGATGTTACATGGGGCGAACTGGACTACCTGATCGTCGACCTGCCTCCTGGAACCGGCGACGCGCCGATGTCCCTCGCACAGATGATCCCGATCACAGGTGTCGTCGTCGTGATGACGCCTCAGGAGGTTGCTCAGCAGATCGCGAATAAATCCATTCTGATGTTCCGGACACTGGAATCGAGTCTCGGCAGACCGCTTCCGATCCTGGGCGTCGTAGAGAACATGAGCGGTTTCGTCTGTCCGTCCTGCGGCGTGGTCTCCTATCTGTTCGGTGAAGGGGGCGGTCGCCGCGCTGCAGAACGATTGGAGGTTCCATTCCTCGGGGAAATCCCCATCGATCCCATGATCACCGCCGGAGGAGACAGGGGCGAGCCCGCTATCCTTGCGGAACCCGAGTCCGCGCAGGCGCTCGCGTTTCGCTCGATCGCTGGACTGGTGGCGGCACGAATCAGCGCACTCACCTTGAATACCGAGGAACTTGATCCTGCGTCGTAGAGCATGTAGAATCACTCCATAGGGCATGGTAACGCCCGAAAGGAGGCTGGGATGAAGCCTGAACATCGATATCGGTTCTGGCCCGTCGCAGCGCTTGCACTGTTCATTCCGACGCAACTGCAAGCAGGCGAGAAGCCGAGGCCCATTTCACTACCACCCGGCACGCGGATTGCTGTCGTTGCCATGGATTCCAGAGGCGGGGCGCAGGTGGATGGTGTTGTGGCCGATATGTTGACCACTGTGTTGAGACGGAATGGCTGGCGAGTCCTCGAACGGCTCGAGTTGAATCACATCGTGCGCGAACACGATCTCGTTCGAGACGGCGTCATCGATCCCGAGACGGCTAGCGAGGCGGGCAAAGTTCTGGGGGCGCAGTTTATCCTGGGCGCCCGCGCGACGGAGTTCGGTGTACGGGAGTCCCGCCACGGCGGATTATTCGGGCTCGGCCCATTTGCGGGTCTGCAACTCCGTACGACGACGGGACGCGTTGTCCTAGACGCCAGGATCATCGATGTGCGGACTGGCGAAGTGTTGACCACCGCGACCGGTGAAGGGAAAATCGTCAACCATGGCGGCACTCTGGTCGGCGGTTCATGGGTGGGAGGCTCGATCTCGCTGGGCGGCGTCGACATCAACAGCAAAGAATGGTCCGAGAGTCTTCTCGGGCGGGCAGCCCGCAAAGCGGTGGATGTCGTACTGGGTCGCCTACTGGACGTTCAGACTGTGCCCGGCGCCCGAGTCCTGGCTGTTGCGGAGAACGGCGACGTGGTGCTTGGACTGGGGCGGAACGATGGGGTCCGCCCGGGTGACAGGATCGAACTCCTCTCCATCGACGCCATTCGAGATGCTGCAGGCGCTCCGGTATGGACTGAGGAGAGCGTAATCGGATTGCTGGAGGTTACAGAAGTGAGGTCGGATCGGTCCAAAGCTCGCGTCGTCGACGGACGAAGCCCGACGGAAGGTGACACCGTCCGACGTCAGACGAAATCTGGCCCTTCGAAAACGCGCACCAATGGCTAGCCGCATGATCGGCGCGCATATGCCGACCGCAGGCGGTCTTAGCACAGCGATCGCTGGCGGCGCCGCAATCGGCTGCACCGCGGTGCAGCTCTTCACGGCAAACCCGAAGCAGTGGCGCCATCCTCCGCTCGCTGATGAAGAGATCGCTGCGTTCCGCGCCGCAGTCGACGAGACAGGCATCCCGTTCACCTGCGCCCATGATTCGTATCTGATCAATCTCGCCGCACCGGATGATCGTATTCTACAGACGTCGATCAGCGCGTTTCGCCGCGAACTGGAGCGCGCCGATGCTCTGCGTATTCCATGGGTTGTGACACACATGGGCGCCCACTTGAATACGGGCGAGGAGGCGGGCCTGCTACGCCTCAGCGAATCGATTGCTCATCTCCTCGTGGAGACGGACCAGCTTTCCGCGGGTATCGCGCTGGAGACCACTGCAGGGCAGGGTACCGGTCTCGGCTATAGGTTCGAACAGATTGGGGATGTGATGCGGAACGTGGGCCCACACCCAAGGCTCGGAGTGTGTCTCGATACCTGCCATGTGTTCGTCGCCGGCTATGATCTTACGACCGAAGACGGCTACCGCGACATGTGGGCGCGATTTGATGACGCCATCGGCCTGCAACAGCTCAAGATAATCCATTGCAATGACGCCAAGAAGCCGCTCGGAAGTCGCGTCGATCGCCACGAGCATATCGGACAAGGTTCCATTGGTCTCGAACCCTTTCGACGATTGGTGCGAGATCCTGCGTTGGCGGCCGTGCCTATGATCGTCGAAACGCCGGAAGCCGACGCCATGCATGTCGAAAACGTTCGACGCCTGTGGGAGATGGCACAAGAGGGTTGATCCGATGCGAGCCCTCGGTATCCTCCTCGGCATCGCGATCGCCGTTGGGCTAGCGTACTTATTGGTCCAGCGGGCGGGGACTACTTCATCCCGGCCTGAGCTCCAATCAACCGGTGGCAAGTCACCCGCTCGTCCACGGAGCAACGCCGGCCGGGCGCTTCCCCCTCCGTTGTCAGAGGAGGAGAAAGAACGGGATCGGTATCAGGAGGCCCGAACACCGTTGTTCGCCCGGTTGCGGGCGCGCTATACGGACTCGACCGCGCGTTTTCGCGTAGGCGATCGTCTCGACACCCTGGAGATCCTGATAGACACGCGTCCAACATCGCCCGAGCTTAATCGATTGATTGAAGAAGCGCTTGCCGAGCAACCCGGTGGATACGGATTTCGGCACATTCAAATCGCGCTGTCGGCGACGCCGGGTTCGGGAGCGCCGGATGAGCTGCTTGCCGAGGTAACCATGAGTGAAGACGGTCGTTGGATTACATTTCTTCGGTGAGGAGCCATGTGCCATCGGACCCGATTCGGTATGTCGGAGGCAGAGGAGCAGGGCGATCGGCCGTACAGGTGATCGCATGGTGCATACCCGTCTCGGAGGAGATATCGGCGCCTGCCATCGCGTCCAGGACATGCCCTGCGAGCTGGCCAGATGCACGATGAGGGCGGTTCGCTTGGATCGCTTCCGCCATCTCCGCGACGCCCAGACCGCGGGCGTTTCCGAGAAAGTCGGCGATCGGCGCAACTACTCGCCATTCCGAGTCCCGTATAGACCGGATCCGGACCTCGCCGCCGAAGCCGTTAGGATCCGGGACCAGCAGTGTACCCTCCGACCCGTAGACTTCGATCCTCGGTAACGTTGTATGCCAAACATCGAAGCTCATTACCACGGAGGCGATTGCACCGGATTGGAAATCCAGTACAGAGCATATGTGTGTCGGCGTCTCTACGGCAATACGCTGCCCTGCCAGAGGGTTGCTGGTGATGGTTCGGCTCGGAAAGGTTGCGCGGGATATGCCCGTTACTCGCTTGATCGGCCCATATAGGTTCACCAGCGCCGTGAGATAGTAGGGGCCCATGTCCATCATGGGACCGCCGCCAGCTTCGTAATAGAACGCCGGATTGGGATGCCAGCTCTCGTGGCCATGGCAGAGCATAAAGGCCGTGGCGCCGACTGGCTCTCCGATATCGCCACGGTCGATCAACCTTCGACAGGTTTGGTGGCTTCCCCCGAGGAACGTGTCCGGCGCGCATCCGATTCGGAGCTCTCGATCACGCGCTTGTTGGAGAACGGCAGCAGCGGCGTTGACATCTACGGCAAGGGGCTTCTCCGAGTAGACATGCTTACCCGACTGGACGGCGTTCGCTGAGATTGCGCTGTGGGCCTTGGGCACCGTTAGATTGATAACGAGGTCGATGTCCGGGCGCGAAAGAAGCTCATCGACCGACAAGGCCATCGGGAATCCGTAGCGTTCCCTCAGAGCGCGAGCGCGGTCCATATCTAGATCGGAGCATGCAAGCAACTGTACCCCGCTATAACGCGCCAGGTTTTCGCAATAGATGCCGCTGATGTTGCCGCACCCGATAATGCCGATCTTGAGCGTGGCCAAGGGGGCCTCCATGTCCATGAGATACTGCTTGTCGATTGTAGCACGCGTCACACAAGGACGATCGTGACGTATCATATAGTCACTACCCGGTGGCGGTTGAGAGCCGTCAATCGTCGCCTCGGAAAGGGCCATCTTATGAGCGATGTAATACGTAACGGCCGGCGATATGCGGCGATCCTGGGCGCGGTCGTCGGAGCCATATTAACCGGTTGCGGCGGCGGCTCCGTACCTGGGACGGATCTCGCGGGTTTGGTCACCGATGTGGACGGCAAGCCCGTCGCAGGAGCCCGGGTAACCACATCGACACAGTCGACAACCTCGATGACGAATGGTTCGTTTACGTTGACGGGCCTACCCCAGGGTAATCGGATGGTGTCCGCATCCATTTCCATACAGGGTCGTACCTGGAATGGAGAGACGATGGTCGATATCGCCGGTGGTGAAAAGAACCGGAGTGTGAATATCGTTGTCTCGGACGCTCGGTACCAGGCGAGGCTTCGAGGTTACGTCGTCGGACCTGGAGGCTTCGGTCTTGAGGGCGCCAAAGTGTTTATCGGCGGCCCGTGGGGTTCAACACTTGCAGTATCGGGCTCCGACGGAGCCTATGAGGCTCGCCGCCTGACGCCGGGTGTGACCTATACAGTCACCTGCTCTCTGGCGGGATATTTGAACGACACGAGGACGGTGCACCTTGCGGCTAACGATGTTCGGGATCTTACCTTCGCTCTCACCCATGGCTCAGCCTCGGGGCCGATACCTGCCCCAGAGGATCCTGCCGCGCAGGCCTGGACCATTACGGACACCATCACACGGAGCCCTGGCAACGATCATGGATATCTGGAATGGCTGAAACGCCAGTACCGAAAACGGCGAGGGCTCCCCGCGGCGCCAACGCGGAGCAAGATCGCGCCGACTCACGGATCACGGGCCACGCCAGTGGGCTCCTTGATCGAGGTCGATCTATTCTGGGATTACCGCGAATGGGAGGACCTTCTCGGTTACGCGATCAAGCGGGGGACGAGCAATCCGCCGTCCTTTACCACAGCCGTCCTCCGGGATCCTCTCGCAGCCTCCTTTTTCGATATGGATCCGACGCTAACGCCGGATGTAGTCTATTACTACACGATACATAGCCTGGACACGATAACGTTTCCCGTAAACGGGTCTCTGGGACCTGCGAGCGAGGTCGTCTGGGCCCAGCCTCTCGGTCCGATCCAGGCTACAGCTCCGGGGCGTGATGATCTAGTGGTCGGTGATCCCCGATTTATGTGGACGGGTGTGACCGGCGCCAAGCACTATCAGGTGATCGTATGGGATCGTTTCCCAGATCTGCAAAACTCCGATGATCCAGCGGGAGCTGCGCCGATCTGGCCGTACGACCTGGGCAATCCGGGCGACAGTCGGGTTGCCGCCCCCCAGACGTCACTTCGGTATAACGGCCCATACCTCCAACCGGGCAAGGTCTACTACTGGCTCGTCGTGGCCTCGGATGATGGCGAATACGCCGTATCGGTCTCGCACTTAATGAAGTTCAACGCTCGATAATCAGCGACAGCGAAGCCTGCTAAGGAATCCGGGCAGCGGTTGCCCGCTGCCCGGTCTTCTTGAGGAACGGCAAGGGGTCGCCGTTCATGACCCGAAGGCTAAAACAGCGTTAGCCCTCGCCGCACCTCCGTTGACTATCATCCATCCTTAGTCACCACCCCCTTTCCTAGTCTGCTGTCATTATCGTACGAACAGACGCGGATGTCAAGAGGTAGGCGATCAGGGCTCCTGTCAAGTATCCAATCCCAGCCGTTGTGCGGTGGTCATCGCACCTTCCCAGTCCGTCATCGCCCTTGCCAGCTCCTTCTGGGCTTCGCCGTGCTCATAGGCAAGCTTGACGATATCGTCTGCCGGCGTGGGATTCGATAGACACTCTTCAATACGGCGAATGAAATCTTCGATTTCCGCCACCCTGGCCTCGCAATCCTGTACGGCCCGTTGAGCTTTCCGCCTCGCTCTGGATAGCTCAAACGAGTTGCGCGGTGTATGGTCGGAAGCGGTGGCAACTTCTTCCGCACGTCGAACAGGCGGCGTGATCGTCTTACGTTTTTGACGGTAGTCGCTGTAACTGCCGTCAAAGAGGGTGGCGTTGCCATCGGCGATTTCGAGTGTCATGAGGGTCGTCTGATCCAGCAGATGCCTATCGTGGGACGCCACGATCAACGTGCCTGTGTAGGCCTGGAGCGCATGGACCAGCGCCTCTCTGGCCGCGATATCCAGATGGTTGGTGGGTTCATCGAGCAATAGGAGATTGGGCGCCGCGAGTATGACCTGGGCGAGAACCAATCGATTTCTCTCTCCGCCTGATAGTTGGGCAGTGGTTCGATACGGATCATCACCGGTGAACAGAAATCGGGCCAGGTAGTTTCTCGCCTCTGTCTCTGAGATCTCACGGACGGTTTGGAGCGTTTCAATAAGATTCAGGGCGTCGTCCAGCGTTTGGCCTTGTTGATCGAAATAGCCGATCCGTACTCCCGATCCAATCCGAATCATGCCCGCATCCGGCGCACGCCGTCCGAGCGCCGTCTTCAAGAACGTCGACTTACCCGATCCATTCGGTCCGATGATGCCGATCCGCATGCCTCTCGTAATCAGAAGGGAGAAGTCGCTGAGTAGGGTACGATGCTCGACTGTAAGAGACAGACGGTCGATCCTGATCACTTCGTCCCCGCTTCGCGACGTTTCGCTGAAGGAAGCGTGGATCGTGGCCATACGGGACGGCGCATCGCTCGTTTGTTCACGCAAGCGCTGAGCGGTTTTGTACTTCGACCAGGCCTGATTACGCGCCTGACCGGCTTTGTTCCGTCGCCAGAACTCCTCCAACCTTCGGATCTCGTCTGCCCTCTGGCGGCTGTCGCTGTCGGCCTGGGAGATCCTCGTCTGCCGCGCCTCCCAGTAAGCGCTGAATGAGCCCCGGTAGGTCTCCAATCGGCCGCGGTCGAGCTCAGCGATCCCGGTCACCACGGTATCGAGGAAGCGTCGGTCATGCGAGACTACAATAACGGCGCCGCCGAACGACTGCAGATACTGCTCCAGCCATTCCGTTGCTTGAAGATCGAGATGGTTGGTCGGCTCATCCAGGAGCAGGATTTCGGTACCCGCAAGGAGCATACGAGCCAGCGCCAGTCGGGTCTTCTCTCCTCCGGACAGCAGCATCACAGGCCTGGCAAAGTCCGTTTCGCGAAAACCCATGGACAGCAGCACCCGCGGAATATCGCGCGTGGCGTCGTAGCCACCCATCGCCTCGTACCGCTCCCGTAAGGCGCCATACTCTTCGAGAACAGCGTCGAGGTCTTTATCCCTGGCTTCAGCGACGATGGTCTCATATGCGCGAAGCCGCGCTTCCATCTGGATTGTCACCGCGAGAGCCGCTTCCGCTTCGCCGAATATCGTACGATCGCCGCTCTCCACAGGATCCTGTCGGAGCCAGCCGACACGGGTTCCGCGCGCAAGCGTGACTTTGCCTCGGTCGGGCGAGAGATCGCCCGCAAGCAATCGGAGCAGTGTGGTCTTTCCCGTTCCGTTCTGGCCGACCAAACCGATCCGCTGTCCCCAGCCGACCCGAACGTTGACGCCCTGAATCACATCGTTCGCGCCAAAGGCTTTATGGAGATCCTGGGCGACAAGCACGCTCATGGTCACGATTCTACCCGTGGCTCAAGCGGTCGTTGACAGCGCTCCTACGGAAAGGACATAATCCATCAAGTGAATAGGCCGATGCGAGCAAAGGATAGCCGCGGGCTATCCTTCGTCGCTTTCGGGGAGGCTCGTCATGCCGAATACGGTCGTCGTAGGCGCTCAATGGGGCGATGAGGCAAAGGGTAAGGTCGTTGACTACCTGGCTCAACAAGCGGATGTCGTCGTCCGGTATGGCGGAGGCGCTAATGCGGGTCATACCGTCAGCGCAGGAAACGAGGTCTATAAGCTGCACCTTGTGCCGTCCGGGATTCTCCATGAGCATGTCACCTGTGTGATTGCCGACGGTGTCGTCGTTGATCCCCGGCTATTAGCAGAGGAGATCCAGGGCTTGCGCCATCGCGGCCTGCCCCTCAATAACCTCCGCATCTCCTCACGGGCGCATCTGATCATGCCGTATCATATAGTCCTGGACCAGCTTGAGGAGACAAAGCGAGGCGCATCGGCGATTGGTACAACCGCGCGGGGTATTGGCCCGGCCTACGCGGACAAGGCCTCTCGCGTTGGCATACGAATGCAGGATTTAATCGACGATCGGCGTCGCGATCGGATCCTCAGCGCCGCTGTCGATGCCAAGAACGAAGTCCTCACTCGATTGTATGGCGCTGACGCGCTGGACACTGGTACGGTTATCAAGGAATATTCTGCGTACGCGAACGTTCTCAGGGAATATGTGTGCGACACTGCGCCCATCGTCGCTGCCGCCGCCGCTAACGACCGCGGTGTCGTATTCGAAGGCGCCCAGGGAACTCTGCTCGATCTCAATATCGGCACCTATCCCTATGTGACGTCGTCCCATCCGATTGCAGGAGGCGCCTGTCTCGGCACCGGGATCGGCCCGCGGGCGATCGACCGCGTTATCGGAGTTGCCAAATGCTACACCACTCGGGTCGGTGCGGGGGTATTCCCAACGGAGCTCCTCAACCCGACAGGCGACCATATCCGTGAACGTGGCCAGGAGTACGGCACGACCACAGGACGTCCCCGCCGATGTGGCTGGCTCGATGCCGTTGTGCTCCGATACGCCGTGATGCATAACAGCCTCGATGCGCTGGCGCTTGGCCATCTGGATGTGCTCTCGGGATTGTCCACCGTGAACGTGGCTATCGGGTACAACGTCGGCAATCGCTATGTTGAAACGCTGCCGTCCGACCTGAACTCCGGTGAAACAGTCGAGCCCGTATATGAAGAGCTGTCCGGTTGGTCCGAGGAGATCACCGGAGTCACGAGATACGATGATCTCCCCTCTACCTGCCGGGTCTTTGTCAATCGTATTCAGGAACTCAGTGGCGTACCGATCTGGTCGGTATCTGTCGGACCTGGGCGCGAACAGATGATCCAACGGACCGACGGCAGCTAGTTCGGGTTATCGTTTCGGATCAGCGTCGGCAACGCCCGGCGTGAGGCTTGCCCGGTGGAGCGTGGCAGTCTGGACAAAGTCCTGGCCCGTCCCAGATATGCTCCTGCTTCTGGCCACGACGGGCGGCGTGTACCGGTCTTCTGACGGTTTTCGTCGGCGCTGGATCGTCCGGCGCCGTGGTGTCAAGCTCCGGCGCGAACTGCGTACCATATCCTGCCATCGCGAGCGCACGACCGACAGCCCCGGTCTCGGCTTTCTCAACCCAACCCGCAGGGAACTCGGCTTTGCTCTCGGTCTTAAGTCCTGTCGCGATCGGACGGGATCGGTCCGTGAGGACTGTAGCTCGCACCGTTGCCCAGCCCGCTTCGTAACCTCCTTCGACGAGATCGGTTAGTATGGTCCAATCCGGATGCTCCATGCGAAACCACAGGACCCGTGCCGCCGAGGGGAGATAGAGAACACCGTCGCGAAGGTGGATCAGGTGTTTTCGTACCTCGTCAGGCATGCGGCGCGGGACTGCCTGAGTCTCCACAGTGGCGCTTTCCGAGGCCTCGGGGAGATCACCTGCCAGCTTCGGTGTATCCGCGTCAATCATGAGCGTGTACCTCCGTTCTCGTAGCTTCATTCAAATACTCAGTTATTCGCGAACCAAACCGGAAACGAACACTCAACAAGCGAATAGACCCGGCACTGCAGTCTATGAACGATCGTGCCAGAACTCGACAACGGCTTCCCAATCCGTCGCGAGTCGAGCGGGCGGAAGCGTACGAAGAAACTGCTGTCCATAGCCTCGCGTTAGGAGCCGACTATCCAGCACGCAGACAATACCGCGATCGGAGCGGGTACGGATCAATCGTCCAAAGCCCTGTTTCAAGCGTATCTGAGCTTGCGGCAGACTGAGCTGGCGGAAGGGATCCCCACCGGCCCTGGTCAATTCTTCGGACCGAGCCCGGGTTATCGGCGAATCTGGAACCGCGAATGGTATCCGATCGATTACAACGGCGCTGAGCGCATCGCCCTGGATATCAACGCCTTCCCAGAACGTCTGATTGCCAAGAAGGACTCCGTTTCCGCTCTCGCGATACACCTGGAGCAGCTTTTGCGGCGGTCGGTCCCCTTGACGGAATAGCGGGTTAGGGATTCTGCTGCGCAACCGCGTGTAGAGCTCCGACAACGCCTTTCGGGATGTGAACAGAAGGAAGGCGCGGCCGCTTGTCAGGGCGATGAGTCTGATCATCTCCTCAGCGATCGCGTCATAATACGCCGGAAGAGGATTGCGCGATGGTTCGGATATATGGTTTGGTATGTACAGGAGGGCTTGAGTTGGATAGTCAAACGGCGAGCCGATTACGGCTTCGATGGCGGCACCGTCAAAGCCCAGGCGTTGACGCAGGTAGGAAAATCCCTCTGATGTAGCGAGTGTAGCCGAGGTCATCACTACCGCAGGCGTCCGCGACCAGAGTAGATCAGCAACGCATCGAGCGATGGCGAGAGGTGTCCGGTGGAGAGTAAGTCCTTGCAGATCGTTGGCCGCGGCGTTGCTCTTCCGCGCCGGCCTTGATGCAACCGAACACCACAACACGTCTCCGTCCGACGGTTCGGCCAACAAGCCACTGAAAGCGTCAGCCAACAACCCTGCGGTCTGCGATAGGCCCTCCCGGCGCTCTCTCGCGGTATCATCCTCGTCTGGCAACGAGTCGGTTAGATCATTGGCTACAGCGGCCAGTTCGGTCTGCAATACTGCACCGGACAAGCGAAGGCCGTCCATACCTTCGTGGTCCAGTCGGTCGGAAAGCGTAAAATCATAACTGCCATCATCAAAGCGCTCGAAGAGGTCGTGATGCAGATCCCTCAGACCGCGGGATCGCAGCCGGACATCAGGCCGCACCGCCGAGCGTTCAAGCCGGTCACAGAATGCCGGCACCTCGGCGCTGTCGATGGAGAGGGTGAGCGCTGCGGTAGCAGCGTCCTCGAGGTGATGGGCTTCATCGATGACCAGGACATCGTAATGCGGTAGGATCCCTGCTGACTGCGCGGCATCGGTCATCAATAGCGCATGGTTTACAACGATCAGGTTTGCGGCTAGTGCGGCGCGTCGAGCGGCGTAGTAATGGCAGCTATTGAAGTAGCGGCAGTCTTTACCCCGACAGGTCTCCTCCTTGGCAGCGATGTCGTGCCAATGCGGATACGTGCGTGGAAGTTCCGCCATATCGCCGGTTTGGGTGCGCTGGGCCCATGCTAGGATCTCGGAGAACTGCGGATCGGAAGCGTGGATGAGGTCTGCTGCGGCATGGTCGAGATCCAGTTTGCACAAGTAGTTCGATCGGCCTTTGAGAAGGAACGGGCGGAGAGGCGCCTCGGGAATCGCCTCCGCGAGGATAGGGATGTCTTTCTCGATCAGTTGAGTCTGGAGGTTGATCGTGTATGTGGACAGAACGACCACCAATCCTTCGGCAATGGCGAACGCGATGGGCGCAAGATAGGCGAGGGTTTTACCGACCCCAGTACCGGCTTCTATGAGGCAGCCCTGCCGTCGGCGAATCGCATCGTGGATTAGTTCAGCAGAACGAATCTGCTCTTCTCTGTATTCGTAGATAGGGAGACACCGGCTCAACCGTCCTCCGGGCCCGAAGATGTCCGTTAGAGATGGTACAGGAGAGTGCGGGGCGTCAGCCACCACGAGCAGACCCATTCGCAACATAGATCAGGGTATGGGTTTGGCTAAGAATCGTTCCGTTCGGTCCAATCGAGCGTACCTCGATCAGGTGTTCCCCGTCGGCCCAATCACGACTGTCCCACCGCACACTGTAGGGAGGGCGATTAATGATCGCCACCGTTCGACCGTCGAGCAGGAACGTCGCGGAGGTCGGAGGTTCGTTTACGGGAAAGCGCGCCGTCACAGTGATGTAACCCTTCGTAGCGGATTTGCCGGTGGCTTTGTGACGTTTAGAGGCATACTCCGCGTAGTCCTTCGCCGCTCGAGATAGGGCTTCCAGCAGTGTGTCGCTGGTACTTGCGGTCTTAAGATCGACGCTCAGTAGAAGGTAATCGTGCGGAGCCGGGCTATATCCGGAATAGAGAGTTGCGGCTCCTCGGGAGGACCAAAGGCCGGGCATAACTGTACCCTGCGTAGCCAGGGTTGTGAGCGTTGCCATGCACGTGTCAGGGTAGACGCTGAGGGTGTCCGGAGGCGTTCGCGCGCCGTTGTCAAGGCGAATATCGATTCGACGCGATGTTGGGATACCGATGGATAGACCGTTCGACGATTTGGTGAGCGATCCTGATGGGGTCTTCGCTGCGGAAGTCCCGATCGCAGGTACTGCCACACGGCCAATGAGGAGCCAGCTCTGACCGGTGTCACTGCTGTACTCGATAGCGCCGAACCGGGAGTTTCTTATGCGTACAAGAGCGATACCGTCCGTCTTCGCGGTGCGTTGGGGTTCTGGCCTAGCCTCCGCCAGACTGATACGGAACGACAGGCAGAGTGCGATCGATAACATCAACGGCGCCAGGCGCCGTGACCGCATCATGCGCTGTCCGCAGCTGCGAGACGAGATCGAGATAGGCGTGCGGCGCATACGGACGTCCCTGCAGGGCTTTCTCGAGAACCGGCCACCAACCGTACGTGTATACGTGCGAAACATCGAATATCATTACTCCGGCCGAGCGTCGAATGGCCGTATCGACCGCCTGGGCGAAGTCATCTGGACGTTGCTCATAGTTCAGCGCATATAAGCCAGCATAGACAGGAACCGCGTTGGCTGTGACCCTGGTCGATAACGCTGCCGCGGTCTCAACAGTAGCGCCTTCGTTGAGGCCCAGAGCACGTGCTCCGGCTCGGGTAGGTATTCCGTAATAGCATCCGGTCGTCAACCAATCAAGATGCTCAACATAACCGGTATCTCCGTATGAGGGGGTGGCCCATGTGAAGAGTACCGGATAGCGCTCGCTCGCCCAGTTTACCCCGACACCATAGTACGACGCGAACCAGCTCCCAACGTAGGCGGCGATCCGCGTCTCCGGACGCACGCCGCGCACGATCGCGGCCGCTTCGGCCAGGTACTCTTTGATCACCCGAGCTCGGAACTCAAGCCATGGTTTGAATAGCGGTCCCCGTATCACCGGTTCTCCTGGTACAGGATTTGCCTCCAGTATATCCTGCGGCCAACGTGCGACGGATCGCCCGAGCCAACGTTCGAACGCCGCCCGGGAGATCGGACTGAAATCGGCGAAGATCGACGGATACCGCATTCGATCCATCACGATTGCGTCAACCGGATACTTGGCAGCGACTTCCCGAATGAGACTTAAGGTATAGGATCTAGCCTCGGGATGCAGCGGGTTGACGAATGCGGCGATTCGTTCGCTCGGGGCATCCGCGATGGGAAGCAACTGCGTGCTGACTCGGAAGCCGAGTTTATCGCCGGGCCGAAGATGGGCCGCGGCCCAGGTGCGCCGCTCCGACGAAAAGGACACCATATGTCCCGTCTCCGGAGGGCCGAGGGGTTCATCACCGAGCAAAGCCGTGTCGACGATGGCCGATACAACGCCGGTATGCTCTATGGTCGCTATTAGGTTCTTTCCGACCGTCGTGGCGCCACTGATGATTCCGTCGGGACCGTAGACGATCGGCACGCCAGCTTCTTCCGGATCATCATCCGCCCGAACCGGTGTATCGGAGCCGTCATTTGCCCGCAAAAATCGGCGCACGGTGAGAACTGTCGCCTGCCAATCTCGTTTCGCGTACGCCTTCCCGACACGGTAATACTTGTGTCCTTCCGAAAACACATTCAAAGACGCTGCGACTTCGAGGCCAGCCTTATGCCCTTCCTCGACAAACGCCTGTAGTACGTCAAAGTCGGGTACCGGTCGCCCCTGCCAGCTACGGAGTCGCTCTGCGATCGTGCTGCGATAGACCACCTGGCCGCTGACGGGTTTGACGTCTACCACTAGCGTGGTGAAGCCCGCCGTTCGCGCACGGTTGACCATTTCGGCAACGCCTTCGCGCGTCGTTGTTCGTGCAAGGTTGGCGGTGGCGTCGATCCAGAGAACTCGCCCCTGGAGCCCCGTATAATAGAACAGCGTGCGCGCGAAGGACGGCGCTCGATCAGCAGCGCTGCTCGTCTGGGTAAGACAACACGCGGTTAGGAATAGGAGCCATCGCCGCCATACTCGGAACCATTCCGACGTCATCATCGGCTGGCGTTGTCCGTGCATTCATCGCAGTACGCAGCTACGTACGATGCCAACGCGTTCTCCCACGGCCGCATGGCCGTGAGACCAACCGACGGACACATCAGGCTGGTCATGACGGAATAACGAGGTCGACACGCCGCTGAGGGCCAATCGCGAGTTCGAATCGGTTCTACGACGGAAGGGTCTATGTTGGCAAACTGCAGGGCATGACGGGCGAACTCATACCACGATGTCTGCCCGGCATTCGTGCAGTGATATGTACCGTGTGGTGCGTCGAGTACGTCCGCGATTGCTTCGGCAAGGTCGACCGTAAAGGTCGGGGACCCAACCTGATCGGCCACCACTCGCAACGGGCGTCCTTCCCGAGCCGCGCGGATGATGACGCCAGGAAAGGCCCGTCCATTGAGTCCGTAGAGCCATGCCGTGCGAACGATCCGCGTGTCGGGACACGCCGTACAGGCCGCCCGTTCTCCCGCCAACTTGGTCTCCCCGTACGCATTGATGGGATGGGGTACATCGAACTCATGGTACGGTTGACGTTTGGTCCCGTCGAATACGTAATCCGTACTGATATAGCACAGCCTTACGCCATACCGTCGGCAAGCCTGCGCGATGGACCAGGTTCCCAGAGCGTTCAACCGATACGCAGCGTCCGTGTCGGTTTCCGCGCCGTCCACGTTCGTATAGGCGGCACAATGCACGACCGCATCCGGTCGGATCTCATGGAACGCGGCGCTCACGGCTGTTGGGTCGGTAATATCGAGCATCCGATCGGAGGCCCGGATATCCACACCGAGGGCCGTATGACCCCTGCCTTTCAGGACCGCCAGTACGTCGGTTCCGAGCATTCCTGCTGAACCGGTTACTAGAATCGTCATCGGTGCTCCTTGTTGGATAAGGTCCGCTTTACAGCGCAGCAGAGCATAGCGCTGGCACTCACATCGGTACTCATACGACCTACCACTGCAGATGGAACGCCGCGATCACCGTGATCAACCATGCGGCCAGGGCTATCTGAAGAGGACGGTCTTTCACCAGGACCGTCTCAGGGCTGCCACCCAGGCGCTGGATGTGGATCACGTACAGGTATCGGAATACCCCATAGATAACGAAGGGCAGGGTGGCCACCATGCCTGGATGGGCGGCCGCTGTCGGGGATGCTGCGGAATAGACAGCGTACGATACGATCAACGATCCCAGAATAATGGAGATCATCTGGTCGAGAAAGGCGATGCTGTACTGTTCCAGGGCGATTCGGTGCGCGCCCGCGTCATCCGATAGCGTTACCAGTTCATTTCTCCTCTTGCCGAAGCCCAGGAAGAGGGCGAGCTGCAGGGTGCAGATCAGGAGCCATTCGGATACCGGGACGTTGATGGCCGCCGCGCCTGCGGTCACTCTGAGCACAAAGGCCATTGCAATCGTGAATACGTCAACAAGGACAACGGTCTTCAGAAAGAGCGTATACGCCAGTTGGAGCGTGAGGAATGCGACCGCGGTCCAGGCCGAACGAGGTCCGAGAGCCGAAGCGCCGCTGACACCGAGACTCACGAAGAGCGCTCCGGCAATGATCGCTGTTGTCGGTGTGAGATCGCCTCGTGCTATAGGCCGCCGCTTTTTCTCCGGATGGACTCGATCTCGATCCCGATCCCGTACATCGTTGACAAGATATACGCCGGACGATATCAGGCAATAGGCTGCAAAGGCCGCGATGACACGGGGCATCGATTGCCAGTTGTCCGTGAACACCAATCCGACAAAAACGAACAGGTTCTTGGACCACTGGAGAGGCCGCATACCTTCCAGTAGAACCAGGGCCTTGGTCAATCGGCTTTGCACCTCACCGTTTTTGGCCTGGTGTCTGGGTCGCGTAGACCGAGAGCACGCGCTCGACGATGTTCGACGTTGAATGCGCCTCGACTTTGGCAGTGGTTACGATAGCGCCGCCGTGCCTGCGGACGGTGGGCGCCTCAGGCACCAGAGCGGGATCGACATCGCCTCCTTTGACATAGATGTCCGGTCGAACCATCTCGATCAACGTGTCGGCAGTCCGTTCTCCGAAGACGATCACATAATCGACTGCGCCCAGGGACGCCAGCATCTCGGCGCGCTCATCCTCGGGTATCAACGGACGATTCGGGCCTTTCAGCGTCCTTACAGATTCGTCGCTGTTCAGGCCGACAAACAGCACATCGCCGAGGGATCTAGCCTCCTTCAGATAGCGAACATGTCCGATATGGAGCAGATCAAAGCAGCCATTGGTAAAGGCAATGCGATCCTTGCGTTCCCGATGTCCGTCCACGACGGCTGGAAGGTTTGCCAGATCAACGATGCGTCCCATGGCGTTTACAGGTCGTCCCCGAGGATCGGTCCATAGTAACCCGCAACGAAGCTGCGATATGCTTCAGATTGTACGATCGCCTCCCACCAGGCGCGATGGTCACAATACCAACGAACTGTACGCTCAAGCGCATCGTGCATGGCTTGTTGCGGCCTCCAACCAAGGGATCCGATCCGGGTGCAGTCGAGGGCATACCGGGCATCGTGAGCCGATCCGCGCGGATCGGGAACGTGCCGAATGAGGCAGTCCGGCTTTCCAAGTAGCTGTAATACCAGTTTCGTGATGTCCAGATTGGTTAGCTCGTTCCCGCCGCCCAGATTATAGACTTCGCCGACGGCTCCATTTAGGAGAGCGGAACGGATCCCACGACAGTGATCAGTGACATAGAGCCATTCACGCACCTGAGTCCCCGTGCCGTAGAGCGGTAAAGGACGATCCTGTAAGGCCCGGGTTATAAAGAACGGCAGGAGCTTTTCGGGATACTGATACGGACCGAAGGTATTGCTCCCCCGGGTTACGACGGTCGGTATGCCGTACGCGATGTGATACGCCCGTACGAGCATCTCGCCCCCGGCTTTGCCTGCCGAATAGGGGGTACGGGGTAATAGGGGATCGGTTTCTCGAAACCGTCCGTTCTCGATCTGTCCATAAACCTCATCGGTAGATACGTGGAGGAACCGTTCGATATCGAAGTGCTTCGATGCCCGAAGCAGAATGCCAACGCCTGTGACATTGGCATCGATCAACCCGGTCGGGTCGACCATGCTCCGATCATTGTGGGATTCCGCCGCGAAGTTCACCACATGGGTGATCCGTTCGCTCCGGCAAATCCCGTCCACAACAGTACGGTCCTCGATACGACCTGGATAGAACCGGAAACGAGGATTGGTCACTGCAGTTTGCAGATTGGCCAGATTCCCGGCATAGGTCAGGGCGTCAAGAACCACGACCCGATCCTCGGGATACTCCTCCAACCAGAAATGGACGAAGTTGGATCCAATGAAGCCAGCTCCGCCGGTTATCAGCACGGAACGGCTCACAGTTCGTACTCCGAGCCGATCTCTTCGTGACGGATCTCGTCGACCGCGTGCTGCTTACCCCATCCGGCATACAGACGATCCGGCAGGTTAATCACGAAAGCGTCTGTGGCGCCGATGTTTCGATAACCGTGAATGACCCCTGGGGGCACGGTAATCAACGCTGGCGTTTGTTCTCCCACCTCGAACGTTTCATCAATCGGATGGTCTGGGTGGCGTCGGTCCCATAGTTTGAGAAGAAAACGTCCGGATACAAAACAGAAGACATCGGTTTGATCGCGGTGCTCATGTGGCCCCCGGCCGACACCCGGATGGGTAACGGATATGTAGCTCATCACCGGTCGAATACCCAGAGGCAACTCATCCTCTCGAAACAGTTCGGTCAGCCATCCGCGCGCGTCTTGATATCGTTTTAACGTCCGGATCAGTACGCCGTCGATCTCGGACTGTAGATCATCCAATGCTCAGTACCTCCGGTTCGTTTCCCATTTCCACGCGGTCGCCACGATCTCGTCGAGGTCCGGATGGCTGGGTCGCCATCCGAGCTCGGTTCGCGCCTTTTTGGAGGCTGCGACCAGCTGAGGAGGGTCGCCCGGGCGTCGCGGTCCCATCTCGACCGTTATCCGGCGCCCCGTAATCCGACGGCATGCCGCGATCACTTCGAGAACCGAGCTGCCCGTTTCGGAGCCAAGATTATACTCCCCACGATCAACGCCCGAACGGAGGCGGTCCAGGGCAAGGGCGTGGGCTTCGGCAAGATCGCAGACGTGAATGTAATCCCGTACGCATGATCCATCCGGAGTCGGATAGTCCGCGCCATAGACGACAACCTTATCCCGCTTGCCGAGCGCGGCCTGCAAGACGATCGGGATCAGATGGGTCTCCGGCTCGTGGCTTTCGCCTATAGCGGCGAACGGATGGGCTCCTGAGGCATTGAAATAGCGGAGAGACGCGTATCGAACGCCGTATGCACGCCCATACGCTTGCAGCATTCCCTCACACACCCGTTTTGATTCCCCGTATGGGCTAAGAGGAGCCTGCGGGTGCTGTTCGTCGATTGGTATGTATTGCGGGTCCCCGTATGTCGCGCACGAGGACGAAAAGACGATATTACGAACGTTATGGCGAACCATCGAGTCTAGAAGATGGATCAGCGGCACGACGTTGTTGCCGTAATAACGGTCGGGATGCGCGACGGACTCCGGCACGCTCGTATATGCGGCGAAGTGAACGACACTCTCGATCGTATAGGTGCGAAACGCCAGATCGACAACCGCGGCATTGTTGAGATCGCCGATAAGCAGCGGTGAGTCGTCGATAGCCGCTCGATGACCGAGACGGAGATCGTCGAGCACGAGAACCTCGCTGCCGCGGTCCCGTTCATAACGCACGTAATGACTGCCGATGTAGCCGGCGCCCCCCGTCACGAGTATCACGTTCGCCGGTCCGTACTGTTCATTTCGTTCTTGTAAACCTGTGGGCCGATCGGCATCCTGAGTGATACTTCAGCCTTCTCTCTTACCCTGGACTACAAGGAGTGCGCGATAGGCAGCATTGCGAGAACATCCCGTCAGATCCATGGTGCGTTTCAGCGCATCGGATGGGCGTTGCCCTGCCTCGAGAGCAGTACGGATGGCATATTCAATCTCCCATGCGGAGGACTCTACGGTTTTTTCTGTATTCGGATAGAGGACGATCGTCACCTCGCCGATGGGAGGCGACTCTGAATAATGGGAGCATGCCTCGGCAAGATTGCCGCGAAAAATATCCTCGTGTACCTTCGTGAGTTCGCGACCGATGAGGACCTGTCGCGATCCAAGAGAGTCGTGCAGCTCGGTCAACGTGCGGATCAGACGTCGGGCTGTCTCAAAAAGGACTACGGCCCGATGTTCGCTGCGAAGCCCACGGAAGAACTCGGTTCGATCAGAACGCCCACGCGGGGGAAATCCATCAAAGGCGAACCTCCCTCCCGGCACAGCTGCGATCGATACCGCTGTCGTCACAGCAGACGCGCCGGGGATGGGCGTAACGGTGTGGCCCGCCTCGAGCGCAGCGCGAATCAGTCGGTCTCCGGGATCTGACACACACGGCGTCCCAGCATCCGTGATATGTGCGATCGATCGTCCTGCGCTTAATACATCCAGAAAGCGTTCGATATCCTCCGCGCGCGAGTGCTGATGGCAGGACTCGACACGGGTCCTGATCTCGTACCTGCTCAGCAACTTCCGCGTTACCCTGGTGTCCTCCGCGACAATCAGATCCGCAGTGCGAAGGACATCGAGAGCCCGAATGGTTATGTCCGTCAGATTGCCGATTGGCCCTGCGACGATATACAACCTACCGCGTCTTAGGTCGGATTGCTCTGCTGCCGGGTTACCTACTCGGGGTTGATCGGCCGTTCTGGGCTGGCGTCTTCGACTGGTCACGGTCTGGTGAGTTCCCGGATGTCGTCTTATCAGTCTTCGCAGCTTCGGCTTTCTGTCGATCCTGCTCCTGCTTGGCGCGCTCTGCCGCCTCCTTCTGTTCTTTGGCTTGCTGCGCCCGAAGTTCAGCGATCCGTTTCGCTTCCTCGTCGGCGAGTTTCGTATCGCCAAGCTCCCGTAAGGCCTTCTCCACCTGTTCTCGGACGTAGAGGCTCTCAGGGCGATCATCCCACTCCATCAGTCGATGGACCATTCGATAGTGATCCAGGGCTTTACGATCGTTCTTCTCCTCTCGATACATCCTTGCGAGGGTAAGACGCGTATCCTGGTCTTCTGATACATTCAAGGCGCTTTCATAGGCGGCGATGATCTCGGCCTGGAGCTTCTTACGATCGATCTTATCCGCCTTCGGCGGTACGGTGCCGGCGATTCCTTGCGGTAGGCTGATCATCATTAACTGCTGGTTCAGAAGCTGACCAAGGACGATCGCAGCGGCGCTATCCGATTTGTGTGCCGGCACATAGGCCCTCAGCCGCTTAACGAGACGTTCCTCCGCTTGCGATCGGTCCTGGCCGATTGTCATCATGCCGCCCATCGGACCGCTCTTGGCGTATTCATAGCGCCATTCCATCGCGCTATCCTTCCAGACGATCTTCGCTTTGGGCTTTAGGCGTTCCAGCAGCGCCCTCAGCGCTTCCGACGCCTTCTGTGAGCGGTACTGGGTTAGGAGTTCGGTTTTGTTCTTCTCGAAATCCTTGGGCAGCGACCGACGGGATTCATCTACCTTGATAATATGATAGCCAAACGGGGTCTTTACCACACCGCTGATCTGACCTGGTTTGAGGGCAAACGCCGCCGCCTCGAAGTCCTTATCGAATCCGCCGCCGCGCTTGTACCAACCAAGATCGCCCCCTTTTGGCGCAGCTCTTGCGGGTTTGTTGCTGGGGTCGTCGGAGTATCGATTGGCCAGTTGAGCAAAATCAGCGCCAGCATCCAACTCCTTCTTGATGTTCTCGGCCTTCTGCCTCGCTTGATCGTCGGGAAGTCCTTTCCCCCCGGGTGCGCGTGGCCCAACGACACCGATTAAGATATGACGCACCTTGATCTCGTCATAGGACTTCGCGAGATCGTCATAGGTGAGCCGATCGACGTTACCCTCGATTTCGCCGAGCCTCTGTGGTAGGAGATCCTTGCGGAGCTTATCCTTGAGATCCGATAAGCTCAGTGATCCGGTCATCTGGAGTAGGTCCTGATCGGTTAGACGTTCGGTCCTGCCACCCTGCCTGAGATTGCGCATCTCGTTCAGCGTTCGATCGACGTCTTGATCTGAGACCTGGATTCTCCGCTTCTTCGCCTCGGCTCGCAGCAGCGCCGCATCGGTTAAGGAGGATAGGATATAGCCCTCCTGCATCACCGTCATCATTACGTTACCGCCGCTCTGGCGACGAGCGTTACGCGCCAGATTCTCATAGTCGTCGCGGGTGACGGGCTCGCGGTTCACCGTACAGATCGCATCCTGAAGGTAGTCCTCACGAGCCGAGGTCCCGGGATTGCCTAGCGGACTGCTGCCGAAGTAGGCGATAATGCCGAATCCGATAAGGCCAGCCAGTCCTACATAGATGATCCTGTGGCTCGCGAACTTCCTCCAGTAGGTGATCGAGGTGATGTTCGGTTGACGCGATCCCCGGCGAGGCGCCTGCTTACGGGACATCCTTTTGTCCATCCTTCAGGAGTTGATCAAGTGATGCGAGACTGGGCCTCGAACCATCCTCAGGTGTGCCGCCTTGAGGGATGTAGTGGGTTTCGAGAGATACATAACCCTTGTATCCGGCATCGTGCAGAGCTGATAGATGGCCGCGGTAATCGATAATGCCGGAACCAACCACACACCATTCCGGCTTCCCATCCTTCAGTACCGCGTCCTTGACATGAACATGGGCAATCCGGTCGCGAACGGCCAGATACCCATCGGGGTAGGGAACCTCGCCCGCAGCAAGGGCGTTGCCCGGATCCCAGCAGACCGCCAGACACTCCGATGGGATGGCCGAAACAACGCGGGCGGTTTCGGCCCCTGTTCCGACATAACAGGCGTGTTCGTTCTCCAAGCAGAGCACGACATTCCGACGCTCAGCCACCTCGACTGCGCTGGCCACTGCCTCGATGATCCGCTGTTCAATCTCCGCGTTCATTTCCTGGCGGCGCCAAAAAGTAAAGATCCGGATCATCCTTGTTTCAAAGAAATCAGCAAGAGTGATGAGACGATCCAGTAACTCGAACTGATCGTCATACTTTCGAGCTTGCGCAAGGTGCATCCGACCGGCAACAGCGGCCTCATCCGAGTACAGGTCGCACTTATAGAACGGGCTCGCCAGGCAACAGACCTCGATGCCACGTACCTTTAGCGCTTTCTTAGCTCGCTCAGCCTGATCTTGATCCAGGTCCGCGATATTCGTGCCCCAGAGTCCGCGGAGCTCAGCTCCGGTCCCACCGTATTCCGACAGGACATCCAGGGCGTGTTCGAAGTCCTGCGAGATCTCATCCGTGATGGCCGCTAGCTTCATTGTTTCCCGTTCACACAGAAGATGCGCCCGAAGCCGAAGCCGGTCTCGGACGCTAATCTCATGGTACCGCAGGGGTCCCTGGTGTGTCAAACTTGTGGGATTGGAACAGAAAGTGGCAGAATAATATCGGCGTATATATTGACAGCAGACATATGTTGGCGTACACTTAGATTAGCCGAGGAGACGAGGTCGATGACCAGAGGCCTTACCGATAAACAGGCACGGATACTGAACTATATACTGGACCATGTTAACGCCCGGGGTTATCCTCCGAGTATCAGGGAGATCGGCAACGCTTTTGGTTTTTCGAGCTTGCGGGGCGTTACCGTGCATCTCGATGCACTGGAGCGAAAAGGGTATATCAAGCGAGCAAGCACATCCCGATCCATAACGGTCATCGGACGGACAGGTACCGGCAGCGCCGCGCGCGACGTCGCGTTACTGCCTCTGGTCGGTACGATCGCTGCGGGATCTCCGATCACAGCGACGGAAAACATCGAGGGATTCATCCCGGTCCCGCCGGATGTCGTACGTAACCATGAAGGGGCGTTCGTGCTACGTGTTCGCGGAGACAGTATGATCGAGGATCATATACTGCCGAGGGATCTCGTGATCATCCGTCCTCAGGACACCGCCCAGAACGGAGACCTGGTAGCGGTTCTCCTCGGCGATGAGGCGACGGTGAAGAGGATCCAGTATGCCAACGGCCGTGTACGTCTGATGCCCGCGAACCCCGCGTATCAGCCGATCGAGGTGAACCGTGAGGATAGCCGGGTTATCGGCAAGGTGATCGGACTCATACGATCCTACCAGCCGATCTCCTTGTCGTGATGTTGCGCTCACCTATCGACTGACGCTCAAGGGGGCCCGATCAGCGGCTCCGTAACGTACTGTGGGAGCATCTCAATAGCGCTGCTCGCGGCCATTGGGGAATGCGGTCGACGTCGAGCGATCTGATCGATGCTGCGAGCCGTTACCGCCGTCTGTATCGTCCTCAAGATACGAACACCGTCATCGTTCATGCATTCAGTGAGCAGTTCCAGGTCCTCGCGGCGCAGGTCACACACCACCAGTTCACATTCCGTTAGGCCAAGCCTGCGAATCCCGCGAGACAGATCGGCTAACGATGACATCGCGACCTCGGATCGTGGTACCCGCTGGGCACCGGCACTGGAATAAATCTGCCAATAGGCGTGCCCTTTCCTGGATCGGAGGAGGACTGCCAGAATGGCATTCGTGGAACACCGATGCGCATAGGCAAGGGCCTCCAGAGATCCTATTCCCATGACCGGACAACCGATGGCCCAGGCGAGCGTCTTGGCGGTCATCACTCCGATCCGGACACCGGTGTAACTCCCGGGGCCGATGTCGCAGGCGATGGAGCATAGATCGCCGGGCACGAGCCCTTGTGCGCTTAGCATCTCGTGGATCCTCGTCGCCAGCGATTCCAGGAGCCGCATCTCATGGGCGAACGATACCTCCGCGACTATGCCAGTACCGCTCGTAATGGCTGCGCTGCACACCAAGCCGCTCGTCGAGATCGAGAGAGTCATCCGTTATGTTCTCGGCCTCCCCCATGCCGCTCGATGGTTAGATATCGCTCGTCGCAGTCGAGGACCTGAAGTAGCACCCGGTAGTGATCGCGAGGGATAGCGCCGCCTAGCCGCTCAGGCCATTCAATGACCATCACCGCACGATCATCCACATCATCCAGAAGACCGACAGTCTCTAGCTCGTGCATGCCAGAGAGGCGATACAGATCTGCGTGGATTATGCGACGATCGGGCGGCCCATAGACGTGGACGATGTTGAATGTCGGACTGGTCACCGGATCCGTAAGTCCATACCCATATACAAGACCCTGTACGAACGTGGTCTTTCCGCTTCCAAGGTCGCCCACCATTAGAACGACATCGCCCTCACGCACCTCTTGAGCGAAATCGCGACCTGCTCGAAAGGTCTCCTCGGCAGTACGGCAGATCCTCGTCGTGATGATCAACGGTAGCTCGGGGCGACGTAGATGAAGAGAAACGCAACGGATAGGGACATAAGAACCAGTCCGAGCAGAAGGAGGACAATGGTCTGATAACGCGGAGGGGTTATACCGTCGATGCCGAGAGCCCAGATTAATGATACCGGCAGGATCGCAGGATACAGGTACCGCCCCTGCGCCTGAAAGTAGGTCTGTGTGAAGCCGACAAACGAAAGGACTACGAGGAGGAGCAGCGCGGCGAGCAGGGCGAACGAAGCCCTGTACCCCTGTGTGTGAGCTGGCCGGCGAGACCATTGATACGCGCCCGCGATCAGCCCGGTAACGAGAAGCGCATAGTAGACGATGTATGCAGGCGGTTCAAGGAAGCGCGGAACGCCGATCGATTGCAGTGATGGGGGAGTAAAGGCAGCAACAAAGGTCCTTGCGGTCCAGTTCACAACAAGCGTCTGATAATCTATTGCGGTCATCGTCATTCCCGGACGAAGATCGCCGCTCCACAGATCGACGCGCAGGTCCCGTTTACCGATCCAGTCGGCGGCTCGGGAGGTGTGGGCAAACTCGTCTTGAAACGCGCGCAAGGGGAGCGGTTGGCCGTAATGGACGAGGTTATGACGAAGCCAGGGAGCAGCGATGATCAGGGCGGTGCATACTGGGATCAGCGTGACGCCGATCCGTCGTGCCAGGGCAACATCCCGGGCCGCGTACCAGATGGCTCCGAGCGCAACCGGCCACAGCAGCATCGTGTTCACCTTGGTGAGAAGGCCCAGAGCCATCAGGAGGCTGATGCCGATCAGTCTCGGGTATGTCAGACCGCGCAGGACGATTAACAAGAGCGCGTAAAGACCGAGACTGACCATCATCTCCGCGCCGGCGTCATTACCTACCGATGCGAGCGTTGCCTGGCGCATCGGCGTCAGCGCGGGAATGAGTAACGCCAGCAGATGAACCTTAGGGCGATCGGGCCAGAGCAGACGAGCGGCGGACCATATGGACCAGAGAGAGAGGACCGCCATAGCCATGGAAACGCCCCTCATTGGAACGAGACCCTCTCGATAAACGCCAGATATGATCGCGTAGTATGCGGGCGGCTGGTGCCACTGGTATGTCGCAAAGTTCGGGTCGTTGCGCGCGGGCAGGCGTTTCCCGACGGCAAGGGCTCGGACATAACCGATGTGCGCGGCCTCATCGGGCGCGTTGATAAAGCTGCCTGTTCTCGCCAACGGTGTGATCCTCGCATGAAACAGAGCAAGGAGCACGAACACCAACACTATAGCGGCGGCTGGGGCTCGATCCCGTAGATCCCGATCCCGATCTGTACGGTTCGACGGAGCTGAGGGAGAGGCTGCCGGAATCGACTCCGCTTGGGGGCGCCGCGGCTTCTTACGGGCGCTCAACGGTTGATTCTCTGCGTCGACTCGACGAACTCCAACACGAGTACACCATTGCGGCTCGCCTCTGGAATGAAACGAACGTGACCGGAGTCGGCGGCTTGAGCAAGCCATCGACGCCACGTTTCCTCACTTCTGTCACCCAGGTACCATCTCAGAAACAAACCCGGCAGCGTCTGTTCCACGATGGCAGTTCGGAGTTCAGCGGCGTGATCAGGTTTAACTGCCATGGGGGAGTAGACGAGGTTCACCATAGCATAGCGTACGCGGTTTTGTAGAAACCAGTGAACCATATCGCGACTGTCCGCGAAGCTCCGGTACGGGATGTAATCCGAATGAGGCTCGTTACCCCATAGATATCGGCGGCGAAGATAGTATCCTCGTGTCTCCTCGAAGAGCACCACTCGATCATCAGGTCGAGCGTGCGCGTTGAGCCACTCCTCGCTTGGATAGACGTTCACCTGTTGGCGCACGTAGGCCTCGGAGGCGCGTCGAGAGACCACCACCGGCATCAGATTGAGGGCGCGCGGGAGCGTATAGCTGAGGATGACGGCGCCCTGCAGTACGATGGCGATACTGAGCGCAGTTTGAACCCATGGCCGGGCTTTGATCAGATCATCCGCACTGCTGGCTCCCGCAAATGCGATGAGCGGCGTCATAGGAATGAGATAGCGCGCATATTGCATCGTCGCGGCCCAGATCAGGAGCCAGAATAGGATCACGGCAAGAGCGATGCCGGTTTCCCACGGTATGCGGGTGCGAAAAGCAGTGAGCGGAATCATCGTAACGCCCAGAAAGCCCAGACAGGCAAACGGGCTTGGGTCGGTATAGTTGTTGTACAGACGGGGCAGGGACACCAGGGCAAAGGGCATCAATACGAAGTTGCGGACCCGATCAGCGATCGACGGTGTCGTCCGGGCGGCTCTTGCCGACTTGAGATCCTCACCGACGGAAAAGTAGTGACCGTCCATCCCATAGCTAACCTGTTCGCCCGCATAGATCGCTGCCCGCTTGCTGTCCCAGTTCTTGCCCCCGAACAACGAATACGCAAACGGATATACCGGATTCCCGGTCAACAGGGCGGTTCTCAGGTAGAACGGCCCTCCGAATACGACGATAAGCGCGATAGCCGCGATAAGGTGGCGCACCGATGGACGCGTTACTAACAGGATCACGAGAAAAGCCAGTACGGGAATAGCGCTGAGTGTCTTGACCGCAAGCGCCAGACCGCACAGAATCGCGAATGGAATGAGATCGTTCGCCTGCCTGGAAGAACGGTAGCGAAGCAGGGCATGGAAGGCGAGAGTGACGTACATCGCCTGGGTCAGTTCAATGTAGGCGATCCCTGCCTCCCAGATCACAAAGGGGGTCAAGCAGAATACCACCGTGGTCAGAAGCCCCACTCGGGGCGATCCCCATGCGCGGCCGATCGCGTAGCATCCGAACGCGGTGATGATGCCAGCGGCCAGATGCAGGAGTTTGGCGCCGGCGAACCCGCTGTAAAGAAGGCCGATGGTGAACAACATCTGCGACAGAAACGGGAAATAGGAGTGATGGTCGGTTGGAAGCTCTATGATCCGACCGGCATCGATGAACGCCTGCGGCGCTGCGAGGTGATACGATAGGGAGTCCCATTCCCTCCCGCCCGGCGGAGTGAAGCATTCCAATAGCAGGGGGGGTAGAAGCGCCAGAGCAAGGCCTGCCAGGATCATGGTACTCCGGCGATCAGGACGGGTCGTCTCGGTACCGTTGGATTTCCACAGACGTACGAGACCAGGTGCGGCCACGGGTAGGAGAACTATCAGCGACAGGCCGATGGCGCCACGGTTCAGATGGCCAAGCAATCCCAGGATCCAGACCAGATACCCGAGAACTCCGAGGCCGATCGCGATGCTAAAGAGCCAGGCCTCCAGTTGCGTAGAACGGCTGCAACATCGAGCCGTCAGAAACCATCGTCCCAATCCTGCCGCCTCAGCGATCAGCAGAATAAGCAGCGCCACCGCGATCAAAGGGGGAGCAACTCCGCCGAAACGATCGACACCCGATCGCCGATTTCGAGATCCACTCGACCGAGCCAACGTGCATGAGAACCTGCGTGAACGATCATGGCCCGACCACGGCTCTCCCCTTGTGGCAGCGTCGTGTGGCTATGTCCGCCAATAATCAGATCGATCCCCTCCACCTGTTCCGCGAGACATCGATCGTGCTCGAAACCGATATGGCTGAGGCAGATCAGCATATCGCACTCCTGCCGGAGGGATGGTACGAGGCGTGCCGCCGTCTCTATAGGGTCGTCGAAAAGGTAGGCGCTGAGACGGCGGACCGCCATTTGCTCCGTAAACATCGGGACTGTCAAGCCCAACGTTGTGATCCGTCGACCGTCCACGTAATAGGTATGCGACGGCATGCAAGGAAGCGGCATGCCGCCATCACGCCGTCGTATATTGGCAGAGAGGATCGGGAATCGCGCAAGAGCGAGCTTGGATACAAAACCCCGTTCCCATACATGGAACTCGCGGTTGCCAACAACCATCCCATCGTAGCCGACCGTACTCATCAGATCCAGAATGGGCTCCCCGCTACGCTTATAGGTGATATTGCCAGCGGTAACTGCGTCGCCGGCATCGAACAGCAACGATGCGTGATCGATCGTCCGGCGGATCGATTGAACTGCGTTCGCTCGCTCGCTTGATAGCCGACCGTGCAGATCGTTGGTGTGGAGAACCGTGAGCCTGATCATCGGCGCTTCTGATTGCGCATGTGGATCAATGACACACGTTGTAGATATGGTACGTATAGTACTATGATTGATAACTGTCCCAAAGCGCTCAGCCAGGTGATCTACAGTATGGCAGTAAGTTCCATGCGCGTATATCTATGGGAGGTGCAATGATGTCGAACACCACATCGCAGCAGGTTTGGGAGTATCACGTTATCGATGTCCACGCGCGACACGTCCAGCTTCTCCAGGATAAGCTCAACGAGTTGGCCGGTGAGGGCTGGGAGCTTCTGTTTATGAACGAGCCAGCGGCCTGCCAATATCGGTGCGTGTTCAGGAGAACGGTTGCCTAACGATCCCTAAGGTCGGCTGCTGGCCTCACCGTTGCAACGTGAACCTGATGCTCGTTCGTTCGGGCACAACACCGATCAACTCAGGCTGTCACCGACACCTAACCGATGAACGGTTATGTCAGGCTGATCGTTGAGCAGGCGGGCCAGTTCGCCAGGATCTCCAGATAGAATCGGCCACGTGCCGTAGTGCATCGGGACGATATGGCGAACGCCGAGTAACCGAACGGCGTGCGAAGCCTCGAACGGGCCCATTGTATAGTGGCCGCCGATCGGTACCATAGCCACATCCGGACGGTACAGCTCGCCGATTAGACGCATATCACCGAACACCTGCGTATCCCCGGCATGGTAGAGGCAGCCGCCGTCCTGCAGACGGATCACGAACCCCGCTGGCTCGCCCAGCGTGATCGTACCGTTCTCGGTCTGAACCGAGCTCGAGTGCAAAGCAGGCACCATCGTGACGTACAATGCTCCAAGCTTAACGGTTCCTCCGATATTCATGCCGATCGTCTTCTCAACGCCGTGCCGCGTCAGCCAGTCCGCGATCTCCACGATCGCGACGACGGTTGCTCCATGGGTCATTGCCAGCGAGATGGCATCACCGATATGATCCCCATGCACATGTGTTAGCAGGATTGCATCGCAGCGCTTCGGCCGCTTGAGCGCGTCGGGGCAAGAGGGATTGTCGGACAGGAACGGATCGATAAAAACCACTGCGCCGTCCCGAAGTTCCATGCTGAACGTCGCATGGCCGTACCACGTGAGTTTAGCGCTGATTCCAACATTCATGGCGGATTATTGTCCTTATCGGAGGTCACGCAAGACGAACGACATCGGGCCGTCGCACCGCCAGAAACACCGTTACCATCAATAAGGCGCTGGCGCCAACCATCAGCGCCACGCTGACGCCGTATCGCTGGCCTATGGTACCCGCCATCAGAGCGCCGAACGGCTGCAGGCCGCCCATCGCGAACATATGAAGCGAGACAGCACGAGCGCGCATGCCGTCGGGAGCGAGCACTTGCGTCAGCGTGTTCGCGGTCGCGAGTTGAGTGACAGCCGCCATACCGACGGCAGTCAGCACGAGCAGCGCAAGCGTATACACATGGATCTGGCTGAGCGCCAGGAGGGCGACCGCGAAAGCCGCAGCCCCACCGAAGACCGCCAGACCGCGCCGTCCAGCGTCCGCATTGCGCCCGACGATGTACGCTCCAATCAACGATCCCACACCGATGGCTGAAAACAGCAGTCCGTAACGCGTATCACTCTCGGAAATGCCGAGAGAATCGAGCGCGATGGCCGGCATCAAAGTCTGATAGACGGACATGCCGAACACGCTCGCGGCTGCAGTCAGGAGTAGGATCGTCCGGGTGCTCTGGCTGGTGCGTAGATAACCCAGACTGGCCCGGACGCCTCCCAATGCTGAGATTCCGTCTGATCGTCCAGGACTTGTGTGCTGCGGAGTGCGTACCAGGGCAAGCGCAATCAGCACGGCCCCGAAGCTGGCGGCATTGGTTAGAAAGCACCACTCCGCACCAAGGGTAACGTACACAACACTTCCCAGAGCGGGACCGATAATACGAGCCGCATTGAATGAGGCCGACTGCAGCGCAACGCCCGTCGCGAGATCCTCTGGTCCGACAAGGTCATAGACGAACGCCTGTCGCGTTGGTCCATCGATCGCGAAGATGAGGCCGTTGACAAACGAGACGATGACCACATGGAGAGTCTCGGCACGTCCAAACGCCGCAAGCCCGGCGAGAGCGAGAGCGTTCAATGCGTAGAGACTCTGCGTTAGGAAAAGCAGACGACGTTTATCAACACGATCGGCCAGGACTCCGCCAAAGAGGAGTAGGGCGGTAGTTGGGATGCCTGAAGCGAGCCCCACAGCGCCCAGGGCCTGCTTAGATCCGGTGTGATCGTAAATATACAGACCGATGGCGACGTTCTGAATCCAGGTTCCGATAAAGGATGTGCACGATCCCGCCCAGAAGATCCGGTATGCGGGATGACGCAGTGCGCCGAAGGTCGTCGTGATTCGAAGTGCCGTAAGCGCTAACCCCCTCTGACGCAACCGAGTGCCGGTCCAGCCGCGTTTCCTGGCCGATCATAGTAAAGTACCCGACGCCAACCGGACTCTCTCGGTTGAGCGTTATTGTCGGCTTCTATCGGTACGCCGTGTTACAACCGATTGATCGGCTGCTTGACTCGACCGTCTTTGCGGAGCGCTATGCCATCAGGGTCGAGCTCAATCTCCGTAGGAGGTATCTTCGTGCAGATCTCGAAAGGCGTCTTCTCTGATCCTGTGATACGAACATTCGCCACTACGGGCTCTCCAGAGGTCCTGACCACCACGGGTAGCAGACACCAGCGCACCGGCGAGGATGTCGATATCGTCCCGGATATCAGGTAATCGCCGTCCTTCTGTACTGCAGTAACAGTCCCGAGCGCATATTCAGGTAAACCAGAAGAACGGAGCCACTCGTCGAGAAATCCACCATGTTCAGGGCCGTTGACTTTCCTCAGGGCCGCGACGAAGTCAGGCCAATCCACCGCGGTCCCTGGGATTCGGGCGGCAAGGAAGGCCCGGAGCGTGGCAAGCATTCGCTCGGAGCCGATATACCGTTCCAACTGCTCCAAAACCAGTGCGCCTTTTTTATAACCGATGGCGTAATGGCCCGGGTGCATCGCATTATTCGCCGTATCGAGCGGCGGATCGTTCGGGAGGTTCCGGCCTTCGTACTGGGCCCCGGAATCGGACTCCATGGCCTCGGATCCGCGCTTCTGCCGTTCATACAGCCGTTCTGAATAGGAGGCCAGGGATTCGTTCCACAACGAACGCGTATAGGCGTTGGGAAGCAGGCCGCCCCACCAGGTGTGACTGACCTCATGGGGAATGATATCCGGTAGGGTCTGCGAACCGCAGATCGTAAAGGAGTATCCCTCCAGACCATAGGGAAACACGCTCGATTCCACAACGGTATAGCGGCGGTACGGGAACGGACCAAATCGGGCGGAGAACCATCGAATCGCGTTCGCGGTCGTTTCAAGGATCCTCTCCGTCTGCTTCGGCGTCGCGCGCAGCGCCCAGGCCGAGACGGTGAGACCATCCTTATGCGTTCCATACTCGCGGTAGCGTCCGGCCGCAACACTGATGTAACTTACGGGCAGATCGTTTTGCCATGTAGTGCGCCGCAGCCCTCCAGCCACTACCGAGGATACGGCACGCCCCGGTGCGATGCCGCGCCAATCCTCTGGGACGAGTGTGGTGATGGTTGATGTCGCAGGGAGTCGCGCGGAGTGGGGAAGCCAATAGGCGGTTAACGCTGCCTCGGACGGTGTCGAGTATGACTCACCCTTGGACGGCAGTATCGCACGATATCGGAGGGTCATCAGCGACTTGTCTCGCTGCAGCGCCGGTATCGCAACAAAGCCCCCCGACTGCTTGAAGGTGATTCGCACCCCGTCGATCTCGATCGAGCTGATGGAGTAGTACTCGTTCAACCGAAAGACCGCATAAGATAACGGACTGGCACAGCGATGAACCTGAGCTCGGTCGATGATATCTACCGTCGACACATCGGGCCGAAAACGCACTTCCGCAGTATGGTGTGAGAAACGGATCCCAAGCGGATCTGTCTCCACGATCTCGGAGCCCAAACGGCGGACGTTGGCATCGGTCTGTAGGCGATACAGATGGTCGGACGTGCTCTGGCACACCTGCGGTCTCGAAATCCCGAGCAATACGGGATCGGTTGGTGTTCCGTCGGGGCTCTGTAGGATCGCCGCTCGCCATCTCCTTGAGGTCGGCCCTGAAGCGGGCCAGTCCTTGATCCAGCGGTAGTCGTTCGAAACACCCGAAGCCGTGACGGCTTCAACTCGGCGAAGATCCGAGTCATTGACAGCTTGCTCCGCCGTTCTGATAAGTTGGTCTTGAGTACGTCCGACCGGGTTTAGTCCGGCTTGAACGAGGAGGATGGCCGACAGAATGGTCGCCGCGATCGTGCCCGATCGTCTCATCGTACGGCCGAATGCCATGCGTCTCAGCCTCTCTCCTCGGGCGTTATCGGATCGAATCTCAGTCCACGAACGATCCTGGCGCCTCGCGCCCACGCAGACGCCTCCATCTCTCGTCCGCCTGCTGGCAGCACACGGCGCAATATCGCAATGTCCGAGCCCGCGGCAACGAAGACACCGTCTGGCGTCACCGCGGTGATCATGCCGGGAGGGAGTCCGTCTTCGCAGCTGCCACCGATCTGGAGATCGAGCGCTTTGATCCGACGCCCATTGAAGCAACAGAAGGCTCCGGGTTTCGGCGAGAAAGCGCGTACCTGATTACGACATCGTATTGGCCCTTCAGACCACCGCAGGATCGTCTCATCCGATCTAATCGGCGGGGCGTAGGTTGCATCCTCCTCGAACTGAGGAGTCGGCTGCACCTCGCCGATACTGAGCAATCGGGCGGTCCGTATTGCCAGATCGCCTCCAATCTCAGCGAGACGTTGTGCCAGGGCGCCGCAATCTTCGTCCGAATCCACAGGCACATCCGTCTGAAGAAGAATATCGCCGGCATCCATCTCCTCAGACATGCAGATCGTCGTCACTCCTGTTATGGTTTCGCCGGCCAGTAATGTTCGTTGGATCGGCGAGGCGCCGCGCCATCTCGGCAGGAGCGAAGGATGAACATTGATCGGGGCTATCTTAGCCACTTTCAAGATGGCACGCGGGAGGATGCGACCGTAATCGGCAACGATCAGGTAATCGGGCTGCAGGCCTTCCATAGCGGAGATAAACGTAGAAGACTTAAGGCGAAGCGGTTGGAATACTGGCAGATCAAGAGCGCGTGCAGTGCGTTTGACCACAGTCTCCGATACTCGTTGCCCTCGGCCGCTCGGACGATCCGGTTGCGTTACTACTCCAACGACCATGAGCTCGTTGGCGGCCCCAAGCGCGGATAGGATCGATGCCGCGAACTCTCCCGTACCGAAAAAGACGACGCGACTCTCAGGTGCGTCGCGCATTGGAGCCGCAACGGTAGGAACGCCGCCCTCGTCGCTAGCGAACAACACTGGAGGCAGAAGTGAGTCCGGACGATTCGGGCAGTTCCCAATGGAACGTTGATGCTTCTGCGCGATCGACGAACAAGATGCCATCCAGATGATCCATCTCGTGCAGGATCACACGAGCTTCCAGCTCGGATGCTCGGCGTCGGACGGTTCGGCCCAGGATATCCGTAGCCTTGACGATGATCTCCTTCGGGCGCCTCACATCCGCAATCAAGTATGGTATCGACAGACATCCTTCAGACCCCACTTGCTCGCCTTTCGCGCTGATGAGGTGGGGGTCGATCATTACTCGAAACGGCGCGTTGTCTTCAGGCAGCCGGTATACGAGGATTCGCAGGTTGATGTTTAGCTGCGGCGCCGCAAGTCCCATGCCACGATCCGCCTTCATCGCATCCCGCATCCGGTCGACGATGCGACGGATCTCCGGTGTCGGCCGCCCAACGGATTCGGCTTCGCGGCGAAGAGCCGGATGAGGGATTTTAACAATGTCGACAAGGCGCCTGGACCAGAGGTCGCGGACGATCTCCGGTACGTCGATCGACAGAGGATTGGGGCGAGCTCGTAAATCCAGTAGAGTCATGGTTGGTTGACTAGGATTATACCGCCAGGTCAACGGATCGGTTCCGGAACCCGTTGGTCCGAGCCGGCCCGCGCCCTCGCGGGTACAATAAGGGTCACAGAGCTCATGCCTCGATCAAGGTGCATATGGCATGGGCAAGGAGGATTCATTCATATGAGTAGCAACAAGCGCGTCTGGCTGTTCCAGGAGGGCAACGCGGGCATGCGCGATCTGCTCGGTGGCAAGGGCGCCAACCTGGCGGAGATGACCAATATCGGTCTACCGGTTCCACCCGGATTCACGATCACCACCGAAGTATGCAACGAGTATTACACCAATGGCAAGGTGCTCCCGGCCGGTCTGATGGACGAAGTGCGGGCTGCTATCGGAACCGTTGAGGCCGCCATGGGCCGTACGTTCGGTGACCCTGCAGATCCGTTGCTGGTATCGGTTCGATCGGGCGCAAAGTTCAGCATGCCAGGGATGATGGATACAATCCTGAATCTGGGTCTTACCGATCAGACGATCGAAGGGCTCATTGCGCGTACTGGCAACGCCCGATTTGCGTACGATGCTTATCGCCGCTTGATCATGATGTACAGCGATGTCGTCATGGATGTACCGAAGGAGCAGTACGAGCATCTGTTCACCGAACTGAAGAAGCAACTCGGGGTCACTCAAGATACGGAGGTTGGAGCTGATGACCTGAAGCGGCTCTGCGAGGAGTTCAAGACTCATACGCGCGCAAACTCCGGACGGGACTTTCCACAGGACGTGAACTTGCAACTTGAAGGCGCCATCGAAGCAGTATTCCGGTCCTGGATGAACGATCGAGCGTGCGTATATCGGAAGAGCGAAGATATCGCCGACGATCTCGGCACGGCAGTCAATGTGCAGTCCATGGTCTTCGGTAACACGGGTGATGACTCTGGGACAGGCGTAGCATTTACACGAAGCCCAGCTACCGGCGAGAAGACGCTCTATGGCGAGTTCTTGATGAATGCGCAGGGTGAAGATGTCGTAGCCGGGATCCGCACGCCCATGGACATTAAAGTCCTCTCGGAGATGAATGCCGCGGTCTATGCGGAGTTCGTCGAGATCGCGAAGGTCCTGGAACAGCATTATCGCGAAATGCAGGATATCGAGTTTACGATCGAAAACGGTCGCCTCTATATTCTCCAATGTCGCGCCGGTAAGCGAACGGGCACTGCGGCGGTAAAGATTGCGGTTGATATGGTCCACGAAGGTCTGATCACCAGGGAGGAGGCGATATCCGGCCGGATCACCCCCAAGAGCCTTCAACAGACCATGTTCCCGCAGTTTACGGAGAAACCGAAGGATCAGATCCTTGCCAAAGGGATGAACGCGGGCCCAGGCGCGGCTTCCGGACAGATCGTGCTCAGTTCCGCCGATGCGATCCGGCTGGCGGAGGAAGATCCGAATGCGGCTTTGATCCTCGTTCGCGAAGAGACGAATCCTGATGATCTTGCCGGCATGCTCGCCTCGCGGGCTGTCTTGACGAGCAGAGGTGGTCGCACCTCCCATGCGGCTCTGGTTGCACGGCAGTTCGGCATTCCAACGATCTGCGGCTGCGATGATATTTCGATCGACCATCGAGCGCGAACGATAAGCGCCCATGGCGTAACGTTGAAGGAGGGCGATTGGATCTCAATCGACGGCACCGAAGGGATCGTCTATACGGGCCAACTCCCATCAGAAGCGCCGAAGGTCTCTGCCGAGGTTGGGGAGCTCCTCCAATGGGCGGATGACATTCGCAGTCTCGGTGTATGGGCCAACGCCGATACCCCGGAACAGGCGGCGGATGCGCTGGCCAAGGGCGCCGAGGGGATCGGTCTTTGCCGCACCGAGCACATGTTCCTCGGAGACCGGGTTCCGCTGGTTCGCAAGCTGATCCTCGCAGACACCGAAGACGCTCGACAGCACGCTCTTGATCAGCTTCTTCCACTACAGCGGAAGGACTTCGTGGATATATTCCGCGTGATGCAAGGACGTCCGGTGACGATCCGCCTCATTGATCCGCCCCTCCACGAGTTCTTGCCGAAAGAGAGCGATCTGCTTGTCGAAGTTACCCGCCTGGAGTGTGCCGACCCGAATGACGCACGATTGTCTGAGCTCCGCCGTATGCTGGACGCAGTCCAGTCGATGCACGAAGCGAACCCGATGCTCGGCCTTCGGGGCTGCCGGTTATCGATCTACATGCCCGGAATCGTCCAGATGCAGGTAGCAGCGATCATCGGCGCCGCATGCGAAGTCCAAAAGGCCGGTACGCGTGTACATCCGGAGATCATGATTCCGCTCGTTGGACACGTCAACGAACTCAAATGGATCAAAGACCGTCTGGAAAAGACCGCCCAAGACACGATGACGTCCGAAGGCGTCACGGTCGATTATATGTTCGGTACGATGATTGAGATACCTCGTGCAGCGTTGACAGCGGCAGAGATCGCCTCAGAGACAACGTTCTTCAGTTTCGGGACCAATGACCTGACTCAGATGACCTACGGCATTTCCCGTGACGATGCGGGACGCTTCATGAAGCTCTACGTTGACGAAAACATCCTCCCCGGCGACCCGACGGAGTCCATCGATCGTGACGGGGTCGGGCGCCTGATGAGCATGTGCGTGAACGATGCAAGAGCGGCGAATCCGTCGCTTCAGATCGGCATCTGCGGCGAACACGGAGGCGATCCCAGCTCGATCGAGTTCTGCCACTCCCTTGGCATGAACTATGTCAGCTGTTCCCCGAAACGGGTTCCGATCGCACGCCTCGCCGCTGCCCAGGCCAATCTCGCGAAGGCTGACCGCGACAAGTAACCGCAACCAGATTATGGGTCGGTACGACGGGCCGCCTCTGCTTCTGGCGGCCCGTTCGGCCTGGCCATCGTACGGTTTGCCTGGCTGTCCCGCGCGGCCTGCGCATTCCGTGTCAGACCTTCTCGGCCAGCCCTCTCCATTGCCGATCGACGAAATATCGCCCGATATCGTTCTGGTGTGAGCGCAGCGAGTTCCTCCATCGTCATCGTCCTTCGTTCGCCGTGCGGTTGAAACGCAGGCTCGATGGTTCCGCGGTACCCGGGACCATGCGCGGGCTGCATGCGGTTCATCGGACATACCTCCTGACAGATGTCGCAGCCGAATACGCGGTTCTCCATCACCGCCGCAACCTCTTCAGGTATTGGATCCGGAGTTTCGATCGTATGGTAGGAGATGCATCGGCGGGCGTCCAGCTTATATGGATGAAGGATCGCCATGGTTGGACACGCATCGATACATCGTCGGCACGTCCCACATGCATCCTTCACAGGCGAATCCGTCTCGATCCCTACATCGATGGCGATACCGCCGATCAATAGATAGGAACCGAGTACAGGATGGATGATCATCGTATTTCGTCCGATCCAACCAATGCCGGCATACGCTGCGTAGCTTCGCTCGAGCACGGGAGCCGTATCGCAAAATGGCTTCCATTGGACGATCCGGCCAAGGATATACGATAGCAGACGACCCAGGCGAATCAGCCGCTTTCGGAACCAGTCGTGATAGTCGAGACCCAGGGCATAGCCCGCGAAACGAGCTCGATCAGAAGGCTGCTCTTGTTCGATGACACAATAACGCGCTGCGACCATAATCACACATTCGGCCCATGGTGCCCACTCGCGGAGAGACCGACGCGTCGCTGCGGTCCGCTCCATGTAGCCAAGGTCTCCATGAAGCCCCTCCGCGAGCCAGCGGTCGAACGCACCGGCCGTTTGGGGAGTATCGGCAGGAGCGATGCCCGCAGCGTCGAATCCGAGTGATAACGCAGCTATACGTATCCATCTCGCGGCCGATGCTCCGAGATCGGCAAGATCGAGGTTCTCTATGGACGGATTAGGCTCGGTCCGACGCACGGCGAAAGCCATTCGCGATATGTTGCTTCGGATCGGCAGCGAAGAGCGCGAAAGAACCCCGCTCTGGGATGGACCAGCGCCTGGTGCGGTTGGTGCAGACCGCAGCGACATCCCGACCGTCAGTCTTTATGCTCCGCCCGAAGACAAGCGAAGCGGCGAAACGGTGGTGGTTCTGCCCGGAGGGGGCTATACAGGGCATGCCGAGCATGAAGCGGCGCCGGTGGGACGTTGGCTCAGGAGCGCCGGGGTGGTTGCGCTCATCGTTCGCTATCGACTCGCACCCCGCTATAAGCACCCGGTCATGCTGCAGGATGCCTTTCGGGCGATATCCGTGGCACGTGCGGTGGCCGAGGAGTGGGGGCTGCGAACCGATCGGATCGGGATCCTTGGATTTTCCGCGGGTGGACACCTCGCAGGCATGACCGCAGTGATGGAAGGGCGAGAGGTCGCTGAGGTTCACGATCCGCCTGACTTTGCCGTGCTCATCTATCCCGTAACTACACTTACAGGCCCATATTCTAATCCCGGCGTACGGAGCGCCCTCACGGGAGATCCGCGCGATACTCCTGAAGCCGCGAGGCTCTCTCTGGGTCCGCAGGTCACCAGATCGGCATCGCCCGCGTTTCTCGTTCACGGAGCCGACGACGTCGTCGTGCCCGTGGAGAACACGTTGATGCTTGCGGAGGCGTACCGTGCAGCGGGACGTCCGGTCGATGTTCATATCTACGCGACTGGCCCTCATGGTTTCGGCCTCGGCGCGCGAGGGCGCCCGACCGGATCCTGGCCTCGTGAGTGCCTCACCTGGATGCGCGCGCTCCCGGACGAGCCCTGAAGGGCGAACCTTATCGCCGATCGCATACCGGCATAATCCCGTCTGATTAACCATGGTTGCACCGCAAGGGCAACCTGCTCCCGTGTCCATCTGCGGGCGTATCCCAACGCTCGGAGATGTTCCACGGTGCTCTGGCCGGATTCCAGCGCTTTCAATCGCAAACTGGCTATCGGTTCGCCGATACCATGGATCAAAGGCGGCAAGATCAAAGCCGTTGCGTCCGGTTCCCGGTACGAGTTATTAGTCCCAACGGACTGCCAGGGAACGATGCCGTCGGCGCCCGCGAGATACGCTCGGACAGGCCACCCTTCGCTGACCGATAACGACTCTTCAATCGACGGCGGGGTTCCGTAGTGCCAGAGGCGAACTCCGCTACGTGTATACCGTCTCATAAGACCGCAATATCGGTAGAGCTCATCGTTGACGACCATCACATCGATAAGCCCATCGAGATAGTCTCTCTGCCACTGCGGACGGGAGATATCGGCGCGAAAGACGATGCGGCTGCGCGGATACCGGCTCTGTACACGTCGTACGCGCTTTGCATACCATGCAAGAGCTAACCAATCGTCCCGGTGCATGGGCTCATCGAGAAGCCACCAGGAGGTGCCTCGACCGCCTTTCGCCGGGTCTCGATAGTCGTATTTGTTGTTCAGATAAAACTG
>JAANMY010000228.1_pt1 | contig 81483 bp, 69 predicted proteins | sample 7279691 | NCBI WGS metagenome assembly JAANMY01 (sample SAMN14094543, study PRJNA606508) | bioreactor metagenome | isolation source: A lab-scale SPAN reactor treating ammonium-rich wastewater day 388 | place: Ireland: Galway | collected 2018-02-07 | reverse complement strand
CTCCTTTTTTGGTTTGGCGACCCCGTCCCTATCGGGACGGAGAAGGAACCGCCACTTTTCTCAACTCAGAGATTCAACAGCTTCCGGGACATTCCCGCGTAAAGCACAGGCTCGGGTTTTATTTACCCACTCAGTAGCCTTCTCGACCACGTCCCAAGCGGTAGAGCCGTCCTGCCAGAGTGGCCCAAGAAGATCGGCTGCCGAGGCGGAGGCATCAAGCAGGGCCCGTTCGTGTTCGAGCATCGACCTCAAGTCATGGAGCGTGGGTTCTAGTTGTGTGCGTCCGATCGAGTTCCCTTCACGGGCCACTTCGTTCAGGACCTTCAACAACTTCCGATATCGCCACCAGGAAATCGGCCACACGGACCCTGCCGCACGCATGCACGACACCTCGAGGGATTCGAGGTTGAGGTTGACGATCTCAGGTTTGAACTGTTTATCGATCTTCGCGCAGAGCAGGTCCCTTTGTCGGCCATGATCGATCCAGCTTCCGATGCGGCGCTTGTCGTCGTCCCAAGTCGGCGTCGTGACGAGTGCTTGAGGTATTGAAGGAGCGTTTACCAGGAGACCAGCGACCTCGTCCATTGCTGCAAGATCTACAAGACTCCATCCCCCCTCGCCCATGGACAGTCGCGGACCAATCTGAAGCGCCTCCGTCGCAAGAGTCCTTGCGACATCGATCCCATGGGTGAGCGCGGACGCAACTTCTTCCTCCCATGCTGGTGTCCACTCACGCTGCCGAACAGGGCTCCAGGGATGGTTGACGAGATCCCCTAGCGCCATTGCGGTCGTTGTGAGGCGGTCGATGAGGTCACGCAACGCCGCCAACTGCTCAGGAGAGACTGAATCGGGTGAGGGCCAGGAGAGAGGAACCCTCGGCACCTCGCGGAGACCAATCAATTTCGATGTTACCTGGAATACGCTCTCCCCGAGTTTTCGCCGTGAGTGGAGCGCTGCAACATACGCGTTCAACTCATTGCGGAGTGACTCGAGCCGGCGTGCCTCGCGCTCCCACTCCTCGGGAGTGTAGGCATTGGTGGATGTCAGTGCCTCATTGAGTTGTGCGAGAACCTTCTGCTTCTCGGCTTTGTTTGAATGTAACTCCAGGCATGCCTGGGCCAAACCAACTTCCTGGAGCCGGTCGAATACGACATTGAGTGCCGCCCTTTTTTCGGCGACGAACAGGACAGTCTTTCCGTTCGCGAGACAGTGTGCAATCAGATTTGTAATTGTCTGTGACTTACCCGTTCCCGGAGGACCCTCCAGGACGAACGTACGGCCATCGGCTGCGGCATGGACTGCTGCGAGCTGTGAGGCATCAGATGGAAGAGGGCAGAACGTCTGGAGAGCCGACCGGGATTCGTCCATCTGATCCGGGTTAGGGAAGGGACCGCCGGGGTCGAATTTCTCGTCAGGGTGGTTCAGGAGGTGGTCCACGACGGCGCTCTTCTTCAGTTGCTCCGCATGTTTGTCGAGGTCGCGCCACATCAGAAACTTCGCAAAGGAGAACATTCCGATGAAGACTCGGTCGACGACATCCCACCGCTCGACGTCGCGGATTGACTGGCGAAAGTACCGCAAGATTCCCTGGACATCGACGCCGTGGTCGTCTTCAGGCAGAGGATCGAGTCCGGGGATGGTGATGCCGAAGTCCTGCTTGAGCATTTCGAGAAGCGTCACGTTGATGCGCGCATCATCATCACCGCGCTGAAGTGTGAAGCCCTCGCGAAGAGACTTGCGACGTAGCTCAAGCGGAACAAGTAGGATCGGAGCGAGCCGACATTGTGTGCTCTGAGGCGACTCGTACCAAGCAAGGAATCCGATGGCCATATAAAGTGTACTGGCCCCACCCTCCTCGAGGCTAAGTCTCGCCGCGCGATAGAGTTCGAGAAGCCGGTGATCGAGTTCTTCTGGCTTCAGGCTCGCTCGAAGCCGACCTGCTGCGAGTTCGTCACGCAGCAACTTCTCGATGACGGGACCGACCGTCCCCCGTTGCACGAGGGCTGCGGTGCGCGGATCTTGTGCACCCAATTCTTCGAACCGCGGCATCACTCTGAAGGTAGTACCTTCGGCAAGGGAATCCTCCAGTACGTGAGTGTCTGCGCAGAGAAGTGGTATTGTCTTCTTTGTCTCACGGAAGTTGAGGAGCCGATTTCGAAGGGAGAGGTCCAGAAGCCGGCGACGCCACCGGTCGAGGCGTAAGGCGGGGCTCTCCTGCTCTACGTCTGGGCTGGCCGTTTGTTGGGACGGGACAACGAGCGATAAACTCTCCGGAACCGTTGGTGCATCGAAGGGGACTTGGGCTTTTGGGGAGGCGGATGGGATTGTCGCTTCGACCCTATCGGGAATGGGTTTGATGCCGCCTGCCCGTGCTCGACGGACGTCGATGACACAGTGAAAGCGTTCCGGATCCTCCAGATGTTTCTTGCCTGCCCTTACGGATTCATTGAAGCTGGCCAGCGGGCGACTCGTCACAAGAGTTGGATCAAAAATAGCAATTTCTCCCAAGTCAACGCGCTTGCGCAGCCGGAGCGGCTCGTCCGACGATGGCTCAGCGAAACATTCCTCCTGAAGCCAGGTGCCGACGAAGGCATGTCCCTTGACCAGGATGAGCAGGGGGTTCATCCCCGCCTGTTCAAGGCATCCCGCGGTCAGAACCGCGAGGTCAAGGCAGGTCCCCATACGGGACTCGACGATCCGATCGGGAAATCGAATTCGCTGACCCTCAAGCTCGAAGCTTGCCGGCGGATTGATGTACGTCAAGTCGAGACTCTGGATGGCCGTATAGATCGCCCCCGCCATCAGGAAGATCCGTTTGGGGTCTCTTGATTGGTAGCCGCTGAGAGATGGATCCTCGTTCCACTTGCCGAGGATCGTTGCAGCGTTTGCCAATACGATCTCTACCATGGGATGGTTTGGCATCACGAAAGCCGCAAGGATTTCAGGTAAGGAAGCGATACCACTCCACTCTTCCCGGGTCAGAATCTCCACGGGCTCGATGCTCTCGGTGATCGTTTGGCCATTACGGGTCAGAGTTGCTCGAAGTTGTCCACGGGTTCGCTCGGTGAGGTCGCGAAGGTAGGTGGGCGAAAGTTCCAGATCGATCGTTTCAAGATCGTAGGTTGTGCCCGCAGCAATCCAGTCGATGTGGCTTTCCCAGGGATCGGCAAACTCTGGACGAGCGCTGATACAAAGAGAAATATCCCGCAGATCGTCCATGGTGTTATTGCTGATTCGCACCGCATTCACCATGGGAACACTATTTTGCTGCATCGCAAAATTAATGCGGCGATCGAGTTCGAGACGGAGAATCATACAACCACCGTTCTACTGAATTCGTGCTACTGATAAGGGATGCAACACCATGGTGTCTTAATCTGGACTTGGGCTACACCCTCTTCGACACGACAATTGGTATGTCTTTACAATCCGCCCCAACAGGTGTCTCATGTTCAAGTTCATCGATTGCTGCGTGTATGCGTGTTTGCCTACAACACTACAGATCTTGAGTCTACTTTCTCGGCGAAAAGCTACACCACGATGCTGGGGCTCGACTAGAAAAGGAAGAACGAACTGGGGTTTTTGACCGACACATCTACTCCAGAAATGAAGCGCATGTTCTTCCAATGCAGAACGGTGGCAATCCTTTGAAGCTGCACCTGGTCGATGCGACGTACGAATTGTTCCGGGCTTTTTTTGCCATGCCGCGGGAACGTGGGCCGGACGGGCAGGAGGTCGGTGCAATCCGTGGCCTCATGGGTTCGATGATCGCTCTCTTGCGCGAATCTGACGTGACACATGTGGCTGGCGCGACGGATCATGTCATCGAGTCGTTTCGCAATGATCTGTTCCCTGGCTACAAGACCGGCGAGGGAATCGATCCCGATCTTCTCTCGCAGTTTCCGCTGGCGGAAGAAGCTTTGTTCGCCCTCGGAATCCATGTCTGGCCGATGATCGAGTTCGAAGCCGATGATGCTCTGGCGAGCGCTGCAGCACAGCTCGGCGACCGGTTCGAACAGGTCCTGATTCTCTCCCCGGACAAAGATCTCTGCCAGTGTGTGCGCGGCAGCCATGTCGTCACGGTGGACCGCCGCCGCGGTCGTGTGTTCGATGAGAATGCCGTGCGCGAACGTCTCGGTGTGGCGCCATCGTCGGTTCCGGATCTCCTGGCACTCGTCGGTGATGCGGCGGACGGTATTCCCGGCATTCGTGGCTGGGGCATGAAAAGCGCCGCCACTGTTCTCAATGCCTATGGCATTCTCGAAGCCATTCCGCTGGACGCTTCGAATTGGACGGTACGGGTGCGGGGTGCCGCACGGCTCGCTGAGGCATTGGCCGAGGAGTACGCAGCAGCGATGCTCTACAAACAACTGGCCACCCTGCGAACCGACGTGCCGCTCGGAGTCTCGGTGGATGACCTTCGTTGGCGTGGCCTGCGCGCAGGCGCGTACCAGGCTCTCTGTGATCGCCTTGGTTTCCGTGAGTTGGCGGAACGCCCCCGGCAGTTCGGTTTGTTGCAGCGCTGAAGGGGACGTACAGGTCCTCCGCCCGAAAGGAGCATGTGCTTCGGGGGAGGTGCCTCGTCTGTTTCGGCTCACACACGCATACCTGCGTTCCTGACGCGGCCATCCTGACTTTCGCGAACAGCCGCTTTTTGCTTCAGCACAGTCGGCGGTTTGGACGATGGAGAAGGTGGGAGGTCCATGAGAAATCGGCATGGTGGAGTGGGATCGTGATGGCATCGGCCCGGATCAAAGGAGTGCTCTCTCCTGTCGTGACTCCCGTTGCGGCGGACTACCGCCCGGACCCAGGACGGTTGATCCGGCAGTGCAAATGGCTGCTCGATCAGGGTTGCGGTCTTGCCGTGTTTGGCACCAACTCGGAGGCCAATTCCTTCTCTGTGACCGAACGTATGTTCCTGCTCGATGCGTTGATCGAGGCGGGTGTCGATCCCGGCCGTATGATGCCGGGTACGGGTTGCTGCGCGCTGACGGATTCGGTCGAACTTACGCGGCATGCCGTCAATCACGGTTGCGCCGGAACGCTGATGCTGCCTCCCTTCTATTACAAGGGTGTCTCCGACGAGGGCCTGTACAGGAATTTTTCAGAGATCGTGCAAAGGATCGGCGATACCCGGCTACGGATCTATCTGTATCATATCCCTCCAGTCGCCCAGGTCTCCATTTCCATCCCGTTGATCGAGCGGTTGATCAAAGCCTATCCCGAAAGCATCGTCGGGATGAAGGACAGTTCCGGCGATTGGGCCAATACGAAAGCCGTCCTCGATGCCTTTGCGCCCGCTGGATTCGATGTATTCGCGGGAAGCGAAACGTGGCTGTTGGCCAACATGCGGCACGGCGGCGCAGGTTGCATCTCGGCAACGGCGAATGTCAATCCTGCAGCAATCGTCAGGCTGTATCACGAATGGCGTAATGACGATGCCGAGTCGCAACAAGCCACCCTGGATGAGTTGCGGGGCGTGGTGGCAAAATACCCGATGATTCCGGCGCTCAAGCAGATCATTGCGTACCATGCCGGCGATCCCGAGTGGGCAAGGGTGCGCCCACCACTGGTGGAACTCCCGGCGGTACAGGCTGAAGCACTGATCTCCGAACTGGCCGGGCTGACTTTCCGTATGCCGGGGATCCGTGACCCTCTTAGATCTCCTGAACACACGGGACAGCTCCGATAGCTCTGAGGACTAGCTCCGATGGACAGCCACTTTCCCGAAATTAAAAATCCATTTTGTTTTCGGTGACTTACAGGGTCGCATTCGAATAGGGATCGTCTGAATTTGCTCCGAGTGCCGGATTTTTCCTTCCGGTCCTGGTAGCCGGTTTTGCGGCTGAACTCGTACGCCGCGCTGAATTCCTGCACCGTCCAACCGCTCGATGTATCGCTGGGTTTTCACAGAGGCCTTCACCTTCAGTAGGGCTCCGTTCCTGGTGCCTTTCAGTGTTACCCATGTGCCCGGTCTAACGTGTCACCTATGTGACCGGTCTGTACCCAACACCGCCCCCCTCACCCCTCCCTCTCCCCCCCAAAAAGTGATTTTTGGGGGGAGAGGGGAATTTAAGGCTTTGCTCGGGAACAGACATCAGAGTCTGCTCGATGGGCAGCATACTGCCAGTACAGAAATCACATCACCACGCGACAGCCGCATCTACGTGCAGCGGCGAGATCCGTGCGCTTCAGCGGCGTCGCAGGCGTCCACCGAGCGCGGCATCGGCTGGGGAAACTCCAGTTGTCCTACGGGCTCCTTCCGTTTCCCCAGCCAATACAAAAATACTGGCAATGTGTCCCCAGGGGAGGACAGATTCACTGAACTGTTAACCCCGGACAAAATCTCTGAACTACTACATCTGACTGCAGATCGGTTGACAAGCGCCGCGGATCGCCGGAGCATCCGGCTATGGAAACCGAACTGAATGGCATCCGTCTGATCCTCAACCCCGAGGACGAGTACTGTCATCCTCCCGATGAGGCGAAGAACTACAACGAAAGTATGTATTTCAACATCGTCGATCCGGTACAGAAGATCGGCGGATGGTTTCGTATCGGCAACCGGGTGAACGAAGGTCATGCCGAAGTATCGGCCTGCATCTATCTGCCTGACGGCAGGGTCGGTTTCATGTTCAATCGCCCGCCGATCGAAAAGAATGATGAGCTCGATGCCGGTGGGATGCGTGTGGAAGTCGTCGAACCCTTCAGGCGATTGCGTCTCTCCTACGACGGCCCGATGCTTCTACTCACCAATCCACTCGAGATGGCGCACCCGTCCCGTGCCTTCAAGAACAATACGCTCGTCGAGTGTAAGGTCGAACTCGATTACCGCGGTATCGCGCCCATGTATGGCGGACGCCCGGTGCTGCCGGACGGATCGGATCTGCCGATCGATCCTGAGAAGTCTTTCGCCAAGGCACACTACGAGCAGCATATTGCGGGAAGTGGCCGATTCACTCTCGGAACGGAAAGCTGGGCGGTGGATGGTTTCGGCCTGCGGGACAAGTCGTGGGGCCCGCGCTACTGGCAGAACATCTCCTGGTATCGCTGGTTACCGATGAATTTTGGCAAGGACTTCGGGATGATGATCTCGCTCATCGGCAGCGACGACGATCAGGTCCGCAGGAGCGGCATGGTTTTGCGGGATGGAGAGTACGTCATGATCCGCGATGCACGTCTCGAAAGTGAGTGGGACGAAAACTACTACCAGACGAAGCTGCGCGCCTGGGCGAAGACCGATGAGCGTGAGTATGTCGTCGAAGGACGGGTGCTGTCATTGATTCCGTTGCGTCACCGCCGCAAGAACGAAGCGGGTGTCGAACTGGTGACCCGCATTACCGAGGGTCTGACCGAGTTTACCTGTGACGGGAAGACCGGCTACGGACTCTCGGAGTACCTCGACCAGATCGTCGACGGAAAGCCACTCGGCCCTGACGCGAAATAGGGATCTCGCCAAAAAAATATTGGTGCCGTCCCCGCTCGAAGGCTCAAGCGAGTGCGGCTGCGATCTCTTCCTCCGACAAACCTACCGAGCGCAGGATCTCCTGATTATCGGCGCCGAGAAGGGGAGCTGGCCGTTCGCCGCGCATCTCGTAGCCTGAAAGTCTCATCGGTGGCGCGATTGTTTCGTACTCCCCGGCGATGGGATGGCACACTGTCTGGAAGATCTCGTTTGCACGTGCCTGAGGGTCTTCGATGGCTTCTGCCAGAGTGCGTACCGGTGCCCAGATCACCGGTTTACCGGCCAGGGCCACTTCCCACTCGGCGAGTGTCTTCTGCACAAATACAGCGGCCAACTCTTCGACCAGTAGCGCCGAGTTGCGCATGCGGGCTGCCATGTCCTCGAAATCCTCTCGGGAAAGCAGATCGGATCGTTCGATCGCCGCGCACAGGCGCGGCCAGTAAATGTCGGATTCAATCATGCACAGAAAAACCCAGCGTTCGTCCTTTGTCCGATAAAGATTCCACAGTGGATTCATGGGGGCTCGCGGATTGTGATGCGGCGGGGTGTGCCTCGCAACGAGGGTGAGCGCCGTGTCGTTGCCCTGGATGTAGAATCCGATGTGCATCAGGTTTGTTTCGACGATCTGTCCCTTACCCGTACGGTCGCGCACGCGGAGCGCTGCAAGGATTCCCGATACCAATGCCAGAGCCGCGGCGTGGTCGCCGATCCCCGGACGCTGGAATGCCGGTGCTGCGTCGGGGTCGTGCAGGATGTCCATAAAGCCTGTGCGGGCCCAATAGGCCGCGTAGTCGAACGCTGGCTTCGTCGCTTCCTCACCTCTGGAGCCGTAGCCGTTTACTTCCGCAAAGATGAGAGACGGACGCCGAGTGCGCAGGGTCTCTGCGTCGAAGCCGAACTTCAACAGTCGCTGCGGCAACATGTTGGTGAGTACGATGTCGGCGGTGTCGATCACCTTCAGGAGCGCTTCTCGTGCGGCGGCTTTGGTCAGGTCGAGTGCCAGTGATTTCTTGCCGCGGTTATCCATTTGGAAGTGCGGCGCTTCGAGGAAATCGGTGTCCATTCCGTGCATACGCGGATAGGCCCAGCGGTAGAGTTCGCCTCGCGGTACCTCGACCTTGATCACCTCGGCGCCCATATCGGCCAGCAAAGCACCGGCCGCAGGTGCGGCGACCCAGCTTGCGATTTCGATGACGCGGATTCCTTCCAATGGCGCGGTCATTGTTGTTTCTCCTGATCCCGGTTCTTCACTTCCCCGAAAGGGATGGGCGGATGCTGCCAGTTCGTCTCTCGACAGGGAAGGGTGGGGATTCCTGCCGAACTACGAAATCCGTTTCAGCAGGCCGAGAATTCCCTGCCGTACCGCTGAACTGTGTGCCGACCGGCCGTCACTCCGATGCACCGTATCTTTGTGGCTGACATACCAATCGTAGGATTCGCAGATCATCTCCTCGTTCGACCAACGAGGCTGCCAATCGAGTTCAGCCCTGGGACGTGCGAGATCGAAGTAAAGACTCCGCCCATACATGAGCGCATGGTACGGGCCGAGTGGTGACAGTCCGAGGGCACTGGTGAGCCGCATTCCCGCTACCGCCAGTCCGAAGGGAATCGAGTAGACGCGGCTGCCTGTCCCCGCGTGGGCACACAATGCTTCCAGAGTCTGACGCATCGACCCGAAACGTTCGGCTCCGATATTGTAGGTGGCCGGACCGGAACGGGCGGCCGCTTTGATACATGCATCCGCAAGATCGTCGGCATGCACGAACTGGTAGAGGTTGTCTCCACGGCCGAGGACCGGAATTCGGCGTCCTTCTTCGATCCAGTCGAACAGAATCTGGAAAATGCCGAGGCGCCCATGGCCAACGATCGTACGTGGCCGGATGATCGTAACATCCTGTCCATATCGCTCCACCGCTGCAGCGATGAGCCGTTCGGCTTCCAGCTTGGCCTTGCCATAGGGTTCGAGGGGACGCGGTTCGACTCGTTCATCGACGGGATTCCTCGCGGGAATACCAAAGACAGCGCTTGTGGACGTGTGTACGATCTTGCGGACCCTGGCACGCCGCGCAGCATCCAGAAGGTGTTGTGTGCCGTCGCGGTTGACGGCGTCGAACAGTGCCCGGTCCTTGGCCAATGGCACCTGCGCCACATTGTGGTAGACGACCTCGACTCCCTCGCAAGCACGCTGGACGGCGGTGCGGTCGCGGATGTCCCCCTGCATGAACTCGACATCGGAGGGGCGATCATCGGCATCGATGAGGTCGAAGATGCGGACGTTTGCCCCACTGGTGCGGAGACGATCCCGCAGCAGGCAGCCGAAATAGCCGGAACCCCCGGTGATGAGCACGTTTTCTGCCATCAGAACGTACCCTCTTTCCCCGGCAGATCCTGTCGTTCCACCATGCTCATATCTGTTGTCCGTTGGCGAAGCACCAGTGCAGCGATTCACGCATCCCATCGCGTAGAGCGATGGTGGGCCTATAGCCGAGTTCCGATTTTGCCTTCTCGACCGAGCAGGCAATGCTGTGGCCCATTTCCCCCAGGACGTGAAATTTCTGGTGGTACAGGCCAAACGACTGGAGAAGGCCATCGGTCAGTTGCGCTACGCGTCCAACGACCGCCGGCAGATGCAGCCGTCGTTGCGAGCAGGTGATTCCGAAATCTTCCTCGAGAACCTCACGCACCGTATCGACGATTTCATTGATCGTGTACGGGCGCTCGTCTGCGATCCAGTAGGTTTGACCACTTGCTCGATCGACGGTTGCCGCCAGCAGGAGGCCCTGGCAGATATTGTCGATATACGCCATCGACCGCTTCTGCTCACCGTCTCCGAGGATCGGGAAACGACCTTCCTTGATCATCCGGAAGAACAATGTCTGGCGTGGCGGCTGGTGTGGTCCGTAAAACCACGGGGGACGGATGATCACTGTGTCGAGGCGGCCGGAAGCGTACGCTTCCTGTACCAGGGCTTCCATACGGAGCTTCGACCGCCCGTACCCCATGTAGGGATGATAGGGCGAATCTTCGTCGAAGAGGTGGTCGCGGGCCGGGTTGAACCCGAAAGGTGAATTGGAGGATACCGCGACGAAGCGCCGGAGTCCGTTCTCTATGGCTGCTTCCAGGAGATGACGGGTGCCGTCGACGTTGACGCGTTCGAAGTCACGCACACGGCTGGCTGGATGTACCACTCCTGCGATGTGAAACAGGATGGCTCCCTCAGCACCTGCACAGAGTGCCTGTGCCGCCGCCGGGTCCGTGAGGTCGCCCGTGACGATTTGAACGTTACCGCCGGTTTCCCCAAGTGGTGTGGGGTCGATGGCCGGTTGTACGAGACAGCGCACCTTGCGTCCGGGGTCTCCCGAGACAAATTCAGGAACGCCCGGAAGCCCATGGGTGAGCACTTCGAGAAGCCGTGTGCCAAGCCAACCAGGTGCTCCCGTAATGAGAATCGCCGGCTTTTCCGTAGCAGAGTGAACGATGTGGATCGTGCGCTTCGGTCCTGCCTGGCGCTGTGTATCGAAATGATCGGCGTTTCGCAGCGCGATGGCCATGGTCGTGCCCTGCGGGTTGACACCGGGTGAGTCCGGAATGAGGCTGGCATCGTTGACGTAGAGATTGCGAAAACCATTGACCTTGCCGAATGAATCGGTGGCGCTGGAGTCGGGATTTTCGCCCATCGGGCAGCTACTGAACGCGTGTACCGTCGACAGTGCCATTGCGCCGATGGGGATCGGCTCTTTCAGAAAGCCGCGGCACTGGTCCACCGACTTGAAAACGGCCTGAGAACGCAGTGATGGGTACACGGCTCGTGCGCCAGCGGCAAAAAGGATCTCGCCCAGATGGGCCAGGCCAGCACTGATGTTCTTCTGGTCGGCCGCTGTAAGACGGTAGCGGACGATGACACTGTCATCGCAACCCCGGAGCACTCGGATGGAGCCCCGATTCATACCTCGTGTCGCCGCGTAGTAGAGGGCCATCTGGTGCCATTCACGCATGGCGCGCTCGTTCAATCTCCAGTTGTCGGAGAGCAACATGGCAAGGAAACCCGGTGTGAATACCGAACCGCCGATCGTGATATTGGGCCAGAATTCCTTCACCTGGAAGATCGGCAGGGTTTCCTCGTGCGCGCCGATCTCCTCGTCGAAAAGAGCAGCGGCCTTGATCATCGGGTGAATGCAGAGGTTGTCGCCGACATTGCGTGTGATCCCACTGCGTCGCAACAAGGCGGGGGTCTGTATGGGACCACAGCACACGAAAATGGCATCGGCGTGGATCTCTGTGGTGGTGTAGTCCTGGGGGCCGCTACCACGCCGTGTGATTACGCTGGTGACACGACCGTTCTCGTGCCGGAGCCGCACTGCCTTTGTGTCAGGCAGGATTTGCGCACCGGCGGCCACGGCCATCGGGATGAACGTTCGTTGCATGGATTGCTTGTTCCCGGGCGCAAATGGGCTGGTACCGTCATTCTGCTTCTGGCAACGCGGCACCTCTGTGTACTGCCAGCGCATGCGTTCGATACCGTCACGGAAGCGCTGTGAACTACGCGGCAGACGTTCACTGTCGAGATAGGAGACGGACAACTCCGTTTCGAGCTGCTCGAAGTACGGCTCCATGATTTCGGGGGTGAAATCGGCGAGTGCTGCATCGGTCTGCCAGCGCGGGTAGCAATCAGGTGGAAGGCGGTGCCAGAAGGCGCTGTTTACCTCGGTCGAACCACCGATACACCGTCCCTCCACGTAGGCGATCGTCTGGTTGCCGAGGATTGGTGTCAGCCCGCCATTCCGGTACAAGCGCGCGATTGCTTCCGGCGAATGTGACGCGATACGGCTCGTGTCGATCGAGGGCCCTTCTTCGAGGAGCATCACCTCATAACCTCGGGTCGCCAGTGTCGCCGCTGTCGCTGCGCCGCCAGCGCCCGATCCGACGACGAGAATCTCGGTACGTAGGGTAGGGGTGGTCACCGGCTCACCTCGAGTCCTGTACCTGTATTCCCGTCTTCCGGTACACCATTCAGCCTTGCGCCACTTCCCGCGGTGCCGCGTTGTGGGGCCGCCGCTCCGCTTCGAGTTGCGCCAGTACCAGGGGATGATCGAAGAAGACGAACAGGACCGAGCTGCGGATCAGTTTGATAAAGTCTCGCATCGGTCGGAAGGGTGCGTCACTCCACAGAAGAAGGTAACGAGCCTGTAGATCTGCAGGCAGGCGCCGAAAGGTCCGGCCATATCGTAGGAACGGAAGGCTATTGAAGACGCACAGGGCGATGCCGTAGGGTAACCGGAGAAAGCCCGGCATGCCGTTGATCTGTGCTGTGACGTAGCGGGTGACGTCCACGTGAACGGTGTGACGCTGCTCCCGTTCCATCAACGGGTAGCCCGGCATGATCCGTTCGATGACATCGGCCAGGATGCGCCGCGAGTCTGGTCGGTAATCCTGCATCGTCTGGACGGAGAACGCTAGCATGATTGGTGCAAGCTTGGGAATTGGCATCCCGGCCGGCTGGCCACAAGTTGCCGATCTATGACAAGGAATCCGTGCCCCTTGTGAAACGCTGTCGAATCGGCTGAAAATAAATCCAGTCTTTCTCTCCGGAGGAGCGGCATGAAAGAGCGAAAGCGGTCTGCAACGAAACAACCCACGACCGCCCGTTTTGCGAACCAGCCGTTTCGGGCTTTGAAACAGGTGGCAGTTCCGGTCAGGCAGGCGGTCACTCCACGCCATGAACCTGCGCCCCTTATGGTGAGCGAAGTCGACGAAGCGATTCTGTTTGCCCGAGAAATGTCCGATGTGCGGCGTTTGAAGGACAGAGATCGCCAACGGGTCGAAAAACCACCTCCCGCATCACCCCCCAGAGAGATGACGAGCGAAGACTCCGAGGCTCTGGCGGAGCTCTGCGAACTGGTCAATGGCAATGTCCCGTTCGACGTGACGCAGTCCGACGAACATGTGGAAGGCTGTGTGGTCGGACTCGACCCGAGACTGCTGCGGCGTTTGCGTAAAGGTGAGTTTGCCTTTCAAGAACACCTCGATCTGCACGGACTCACCAGCGAGGAGGCACGGTTGAAAGTCGATGCATTCCTCAACCGGGTTGAGCGGGCCCAGCAGCGTTGTGTGTTGATCGTGCACGGAAGAGGGCTGAACTCGAAGGATCAGGAGCCTGTGTTGAAAAAGCGGCTCATTACCTGGCTGACGAGGGGACGCTGGGCGCACAACGTTCTGGCCTTCACCAGTGCGCGTCCGTGCGACGGCGGCGTGGGAGCCGTATACGTTCTGTTGCGACGGAATCGTACCGCAAAAGCACCGATGCGCGTTACCAATGGCGCGAAGTGGTAGATCAGCCGGAGCGTAGTTCGATCCACATAGGTAGACCGGCCCACCAGGCTTTCGTTGTCTAATGTCCCCCGGCTTTAGCTGATCTTCCCCTCACGTAAGACGAAACGGACACCGTACTCCGTTTCTGCCGACATCGATTCCGACGTGACCTCGTCAACAACATCGATGGTGACCTCGGCATCCGCATAGGGCTCGACCATTGCCGGCTGGAGATAAACGGGTACGTCCGCCACCTGGCCCACCTGAATTGCACCGGAAGTGATCACGGCATTTTCGAACAGGTGCGGCGCCGTTCCTTCGCAACATCCGCCGTCGATGGTGAACGTGAGTGGACCGAGCCGGTCAGCGCGAACGCGCGCTACGAACTCGGCGGCACGAGGGGTGATGTGGATGGTTGTCATGTCAATCTGGTGCGAGTGGTTCCTGTGGGGCGACGGGTCTGGCACAACCCGTCGCCCCACAAAATCAGTTAAGTAACGCCTGGAGGTAGAATTTCCCCTCTGGCCCGGTGTGCTCGCCGACGTGGATGTGTTTCACTTCGTGGTACTCGGCCAGACCCCATTTGCCCAATTCCCGGCCGACTCCACTTTGTTTGTAGCCGCCGAACGGGAATCGGATGTTCACCATGTGGTAGTCGTTGATCCATACCGTGCCGGTTTCGATGCGCCGTGCCACAGCGATGGCGTGATCCTTGTTCGCCGACCAGACTGCGCCTCCCAGTCCGTAAACGGAGTCGTTGGCGATCCGGATTGCCTCCTCTTCGTCTTTGTAGCGGAGCACGGCGACCACCGGCCCGAAGATCTCCTCCTGCGCGATACGCATCTTGTTATCGACATCGTCGAAGATCGTCGGGGTGTAGAAGTAGCCCTTGGGCAGATGGTCAGGGCGCTTCCCACCAGCGATGCATCTGGCCCCCTGCTCGTGGCCGAGAGCGACATATTTCTCCACGGTGTCGCGCTGTGCGGCACTCACCAGGGGACCCAGAGTGGTCATCATGTCGAGAGAGTCGCCAATCGTGATACGGGGCAGTGCGGCGATCATTTTTTCGATCAGGGCGTCGTGGATCGACTCGTGTACGAGAAGGCGAGTCCCCGATTCGCAGATCTGTCCCTGATGCATGAAAGTGGCGAACAGGGCACCGAGCGCCGCGGTGTCGAGGTTGGCATCCGGCAGGACAATGTTGGGAGATTTACCGCCCAGTTCGAGTGTGACCTTTTTCAGAGTGCCAGCGCCGAGTTGCATGATACGCCGGCCGACCTCGGTCGAACCGGTGAAGGCGATCTTTCCGATATCGGGATGTGAGGCCAGTTCCTCACCGGCCGTACCGCCTGGGCCGCTGACCACGTTGACGACGCCCGGGGGCACGCCTGCCTGGGTGCAGATTTCTGCCAGCAGCAGACTACTCACCGGCGTCACCGAAGCGGGTTTCAGAACGACGCAGTTTCCTGCCGCAAGAGCTGGCGCCACCTTCCATCCGGCCATGATCAGAGGAAAGTTCCATGGCGTAATTCCTGCGCAGACACCGATTGGCTCGCGGACCACGAGATTACGGCTCGGCACAGGAATCATTTCGTCGAACTCTTCTTGCAACATCGCCTTGTAGTCGTCGCCGGCGATGTATTGCCCGTAGTGCATGAAAGTCTGCATGGTGCCGGGAATATCCATGCTCATGGCCTTGCGCATCGTGCCGCCGCTGTCCTTCACTTCCACTTCGGCCAGTTCGGTCTGGCGCTCGAGCAATGCGGAGCCGACACGTTGCAGGATCTCACCGCGTTCCTGAGGTGATTTGTTGCGCCACACTCCACTGTCATGTGCTTTTTTCGCTGCTGCAACGGCACGTCGCACATCGTCGCGATCGGCTACCGCAACGGTCGCCCAGGGCTCTTCCGTGGAAGGGTTGATCGTAGGAGCAGTCTTGCCGCCCTTGGCGGCTTCCCACTGGCCATTGATAAACAGTCCGTATTCCTTCATGCCAAATCTCCTCCAGTGTACTGGTGTCCAGGTGCTTGATGGCTGGCTCGAATGCCTATGCCGTAAGTTCATGGCGGGTCAAGTCAGACATCTACTTCCGGGGAGCCGTCTGGTACTCGTTGTAGGATGATCGAAAACTGGTTGCGCACGGGTTCTCCATCCCGAAGGCCCATTGTGCCGCCAGGCGGGATCTGTTGATTCTAAAGGACGGAGGTGTCGTTCGTGCGTATTCTGATCTTATCCCTCTTTCTTTCCACCATTGCGCTGCTTGCGGCTGACTCTGTTGCGGCGCAATCTGTGGTTCAGGGTGCAACTCCCGATTTCAATGCAAAGCTTCAGAAGCTGGGTGAGATCTATGTTGCCACGGAACGGAAGAGCGGTGAGAGAAGCAAAGCCGTGCCGGTGTGGTTCGGCGTCATGGATGGGGCACTCTGGTTCACCACGGCGCCGAACAGCTACAAAGGGAAACGCGTGCGTCGTGGCAGTCCGATGTATGTCTCTGTCGATGGTATCGAGGGGCCATTTTTGAAAATGAAGGCCGAGATTGTCAAAGACGGCGCCAAAGCTGAGGAATTGGGCAGGCTATACGCTCAGAAGTATTGGATTGCCTGGCTGGGCTTTTTCAAGCCAGGCCGCGCGCGAAATGAATCGGGGAAAACGATTCTGTTGAAAATGACACCGGCGAACTGATGGGTTGACGGTGTTTCCGTATCCGGTCAGTCCTGCATCTTTCCCCGTTCCTGCAGGAGGCGGAGGATCGGTTCGTGGAGTGGGCCGTTGCTGGCGATGATGCCCGGCAGCAGCGTGCGAGTTTGGTTGAAGCGGAGTGGCCGGCCATAACGATCGGTCATACGCCCACCGGCGGCGGTGATGAGTGCGGCTCCGGCGCAAACGTCCCATTCATTCTTCGGTGTCAGGCTGAAGGTGGCATCAGCCCGGCCGGCTGCGATCAGCGCCAGCTTGTAGGCGACGCTGCCCGTGAGGGTAACCTGCATGTCGCTTCGGAATTCGTCCCATTCTCCTCGCTTGTCCTCCGAACGGCTGGCAAGCACCCGGGCCGCCGGGAGTTCCGCAAGTGAGGAAGGGCGTACCACATTGCCGTTGAGTGTCGTTCCGATCCCGCGTGCGCCAGCGAAGAGCTCGTCACTCATCGGGTTGTACTCGACACCGAGGACCGCCTCGCCGTTGATCGCTAGACCGATGCAGACAACGAACTCCGGGATACGATTGACGAACTCACGCGTACCATCGAGTGGGTCGATGATCCAGACGCGTTCCTTATCGAGTCTTGCCGCCGAGTCCGTGGTTTCTTCCGAAAGCCAACCGTCGTCGGGAAAGGCCCGTGCGATGTGTTGCTGGATGCAGTCGTTGGAGCGTAGGTCGGCTTCGGTGAGTGGGCTGTTGCCGGCCTCTGCTTTCCGTTGGACCGTGTAGCTGCCCTCGTAGACGCTGCGTACGATTCCACCGGCCTCTCGCGCTGCACTGATGGCCGCGGTCAGTTCGTGTTGCAGGTCACCGCTCATTTACGTCGCCTCGAGACGCGCTCATAACTACGTGCCAGACTGGTAAGCATGTCCTCTCGCCGGTCGTAGAGGCGCTTGGGCCGGCGCGGTTTGTGATTCGCGAGCGCATAGGCAGTAAGAATCGGCAGTGCCACTGTGGCATCGAGGTAGCAGACTACGGTGCTTGGCAGCGCCTCCGGATCGACCTTGCCCCAGCTCACCGCTTCGGAGGGCGTTGCTCCCGAAAGTCCGCCCGTGTCGGGCCGCGCATCGGTGAATTGCAGGAAATAATCGTGTCCTTTCTCACTGATGCCGAGAACTTCCTGAAGCTGAGGTTCCGTCTGCAGGAGGAAATTTTTGGGTGAGCCGCCGCCGACGATCACCACCGCACTCTTACCACCACGTTTCTTTGCATCGAGCACGATGGCGGCTGTTTCATTGACATCACGTGAGACATCGAAACTGAGCTGGTTGCCCTGGAGCGCCATGGCGGCGACATTCATGCCGATGGAGCTGTCGCCAGGCGCCGATGTGTAGATCGGAATACCGAATTCGTGTGCTGTGGCGAGTACCGATCGCCGTTTGAGGCCGAGCAGACGTTCGCGTTCCCGCACGTAACGGCCGGCACGATAGTGGAATTCGGCGGTACTCATAGTTGTCTGAAATTCCGGCGCTGCCATGATCTGGCGGAAGAAGGCGTCCGTCTTCAGCAACACCTTGTAGTCGAAAAGAATATCGTAGATTCGGACGATTCCTTTGTCGCGCAGTTCCACATCGTCCATGAACGGACTGCCCGAGTGCAGGTCGAGACCGATCCCATAGTGTGTGTCGTGATAGAGATTGGCCCCGGTGCTGATCATCCAGTCGATGAATCCTGCTTCCATGAGTGGGATAAACGCTGCGATGCCGAGACCTGCCGGAGTCAGGGCGCCGGTGACAGAAATTCCGATCGTGACGTCTTCATCCAGCATCCGCCGTGTAAACAGTTGGCAAGCCTCGCGCAGGCGTGCGGCGTTGTAGGCAAGAAAGGTCCGGTCGATCAGTTCAGTAATCGAAGTATTCTTCCGAATCGAAAGGGGATCGATGCGCGGATGCTTCCGCAGAGCAGGTGTCGGTCTGGCCACTGCAATTTCCTCCGAAGCAAAGTGCGAGTGGGTACCAGTATGAGGGAACCGATTCAATGCAAAGACAGGTACGGCTTGCCACTACATCACAAAGCGCGTCCTGCCGGAAAGAAACGTGAACGTTCCTTCGGCGGCATCAAGAAATCGTACCGCTGTTTCCGGCGTCCCTTCGTCGACGTAGTATTTGGCGTGTGTACACCAGGTCCTCGATGGCTTCAGGGCGCCGGAGGATTCGGCCTTTCTTCATTTCTTGCGGCGGCTGTTTTCCGCAAATACCCGTTGCCGGATCTTCTCCCAATCCCCTTGAGTCATGTCTGTCGCCTCGCCGTTGTCGATGGCTTTGAGCAAGTTTCGGTCGATCTGCTCTCGTAGCTGCCGCTGTTGCTCGGCGCGGACCAGGGCGCGTACGTATTCGCTCGGCGTGCTGTACGCCCCGCGCTTTACTTCGGCCTCAATGAACTTTTTCAGCGCATCGGGCAGAGATATGTTGAGACTCGCCAAGGTTTCCTCCTCCAAGCCATCATGATAGGTGGGAATGGCAAAAAGTGTCAACATATGAAGATAATGGAAACCCAAATACGGTCCGCCAAGGCGAATCCTCAATGAAACCGTTCCGGTTGGCGCGCTGCCGCCACTTCTTCAATGAGCTTTTGCAATGTAGCCTCGAGGTCACGCGCATTGCGCGCGAGATCCGACTCCAACTCGCGCAAGCGCTCCTTGCTCGTGCCGTGACGGACGTTGAACAGACGGCGTTGCAGTTCACTCCGTTCCGTGAGGAGACGATCCGTTTTCGCCAGCGATAGCAGCCGCACACTGCCGCCCTGGACATCGGATGTCATGGCAATCAGTCGACTCAAGAGTGCGGTGTGGTGATTGGTCACCGAACTGGCCAGTGACCGGCTGTAGACAGCACGCAGATAAAAGGCTGCATGGATCTCCCGGAGAGCTTCGGCCGCCTCTCCTCGCTTGATCAATTCATCACACTGGCGCGCACGCGCGACGTATCGGGCAAAGCGTTGCCGTTCCAGAAACGAACCAACCGGCCCACTGGCGGCGTTGAACAGCAGGCTGATGAGATAGAGCATCAGGCCGACCGATGCGAAAACTGTCAATGTGGCGAGCAGAGAAGTGAGCATCACGCCTTTTCCTGTTGCCGTTGCCGTATCGTCTCTGAACGGAGCGAGATCATCCCTGGCTTTGCGCTACGTCCGAATCTGGGATCGAGAACCATGACACTTGCCGGATCAGACACTCCGAGCTCCACGATGGCGGTCGTCCCGCTCACTCGAAGGTGAACTTTTACACGATGTGGATCATTGATCCAAACGGGGATTCGCAGCAGAAGCAGGATACGACGAATAAAGTTCAGCAGGCAAAGGGTAGGGAGGGACGTCATGCCATTCCACAACGACTACGACGTGTACGTCGGCCGCGATATGGGTGGGCGGGAGTACCGCATCGGCGAGGAACTGATCGAGCGCTATCTCGAAGGGACGGCAGACACGCCGGAGTTGTACCGGGATCCTTCGTTCGAGAGGACAGTCGCACCGCCGCTACTGTTCCATTCCGAGGTGTACGCGGACCTGTCGTGGTACCTTCCCAACCTGATTGGCAACCTGCACGCGAAACAGGAGTGGGAGTTGTTTCATCCCATGTTCGTGGGAGAAACGGTGCGCACACGGTCGACGGTAGTCGATCGCTACACGAAGCGAAACCGCGAATACATCGTCAATGAAGTCTTGATCACCGACCCGGCCGGTCGCTGGCTTCAGCGGAGCCGCACGCATCAGAGTTTTCTGATTGAAAACTACACCTCTCCATCGGCTGCCGGAGGGGAGTCGGGTGGTTTTGTTGTCGACAAGGCCCGCGAGAAGCAGTCAGAGCGTAAATTCGTAATTGGTGAAGGGGACGGACCGGAACTGGAGCCTTTGGAGAAGACGATCACCGTTCCCATGTGCCAGGCATTTTCGGGTCCGCACAAAAACTACCATACGGACCGGGAAATGGCGCAGGCGATGGGATTCCCCGATATCGTGGTGCAGGGGATGATGTCAGTCTGTTTCATCTCTGAACTGTTCACGCGGCGTTTCGGCGACGGCTGGCAGCGGGGTGGCAAGCTGAACGTGAATCTCGTCAATGTCGTATGGCCGGAAGACCATCTGGCGGTACGAGCCAAAATACGGGAAGAATTAAGGGAAGGGGCACACACCCGCATTCATCTGGATGTCTGGTGTGAGAAACCGGACGGTGTGAAAACGATCGTCGGTACGGCGAGTGCTCTGAAGTAGCAGCCTGTGCGGTGACAGGATCCGTGACGAGTACGCCGATACGCGGTTTACCGGCTCCTCGTCACCGACTGGCTGCAGGCTCGCTTCAGTTCTGCTCTTGTTTGATCGCGGCTTCCAGCCGTTCGAGGTCTTCTGGGGATAGATTGAAGTAACGTGCCTGGGGGTGGTGGAAGACCAGCGCCGTCACGGATCCCTCGGGCTCCATCATGAAGCCGTCCGTCAGGCGAACTCCGATCTGTTGCGAAACATCGAGCAAACGAAACAGGATGGCCTGATCCTCGAGTCGCGGGCACGCCGGATAGCCGAATGACACCCGAACTCCCCGATAGTGTGCCTTGAACAGATCAGAGGTCGTCGTACCCGGCGCATCGGCAAAGCCCCACATCTCACGGATCTTTTGATGCAGCAGCTCGGCAAAGGCCTCTGCTCCTTCGAGTGCCAGGACTTGAAGAATGTGTGATCGCAGGTACTCGCCTTCTTCTTTCCACTTGTCTGCCAGACGCCGGACACCTGGGCCAATGCTGGTAGCAAGAAAGCACACGTAGTCCGGAGTGTCGGAGTCTACAGGGAGAACGAAGTCGGAAAGGCAGAGGTGTGGTGCTGCGGCCTGACGACCGAAATGGAATTTTTCGAGCACGGTTTGGCCGTCACTGGCGTAAATGAGGAGTTCGTCGCCTTTCCCCCGTGCCGGAAAGAACCGATAAACCGCGCGTGCCCTGATTTCGGGATTGGCAAGCATCAGCGATTCGACTTCTGCTACCTGTTCGCGCAACTCCTTCGCCTTCCCGTTGCCAGCGGCGAGCGCTTCCTCGAATTTTCCTTTGAAACCCAGATGCCGCGTGTAGAGCATGGCCGGGTTGATGTACGGGAAGATGGAGTCGAGATCGAAATCTTTGACCGTGTGCAATCGCAGGTCTGGCGGGAGAGGCACCTCACGTAGGATCGGTGTATCTGACCGTGATGGAATGGCGGCTGGAGAGACTTCTTCTGCTGGTCGTTTCGGACCCGATGCCGCGAGAAATTCCGTTTCAGCCTGGAGCTTCTCGTTTAACGCCTCACGGCGTTGTGGATCCATCAACTGATTGGCCAGGTCCAACCCGGTCATGGCGTCTTTCGCATAGGCCACTGTACCGTCGTATTCGGCAGCGATCTTGAGACGAGTGAAGCGGTTCGATAGGGCGGCACCGCCAACCAGAATCGGACAGTTGATTCCAGCAGCACGAAAATCCTGCGCCGACACCACCATCATCTGGGCGGATTTCACCAGGAGTCCCGACAGGCCGATGGCGTTTGGTTTGTGCTCTCTGTAGGCCTTGATCAGTTCCTCGGGCGGCACCTTGATTCCCAGATTGATGATTTTGAAACCGTTGTTGCCAAGGATGATGTCGACCAGATTCTTGCCGATGTCGTGCACATCGCCTTTCACTGTTGCGAGGAGAATCGTGCCTTTGACCGAGGACTCCGATTTCTCCATGTGCGGTTCCAGATGGGCTACTGCTGCCTTCATCGCTTCGGCTGATTGCAGCACCTCGGCCACGATCATTTCGTTTGCGCCAAACAGGCGGCCCACCTCGTCCATACCCGCCATCAGTGGGCCATTGATGATTTCCAGTGGACGGCGGCTTTTCATGGCCTCATCCAGATCGGCCAACAGACCGTCCTTGGATCCTTCCACGATGTAGCTGGCGAGCCGCTCGTCGAGCGGCATGCCGCGCCGTTCTTCGATCTTCTGTTTTGGTGCTCTGACGCGGAAGTGGGCACTGAACGCTGCGATTGGATCCTCGCCACGCCACCAGATGAGGTCCTCGGCCAAACGGCGATCCTCTTCCGGGATACTCGGATACCGCTCGAGTTTCTCCGAATTGACGATTGCCAGATCCAATCCCGCCTGGACGCAATGATAGAGGAACACCGAATTCAGGACTTCGCGTCCTGCTGGTGGCAGACCAAACGAAACGTTGGAGACGCCAAGAATCGTCTTGCAACGAGGCAGCGCCTCTTTGATGAGACGAATCCCCTCGATCGTCTCGACACCCGAGCCGATGTAATTCTTGTCGCCGGTGCCGACGGGGAACACCAGGGCGTCGAAATAAATGTCCTCCGGCGCGATGCCGTACTTGCGGGTCAAGAGGTCGTGTGAGCGCTGCGCGATCTGCAACTTCCTCTCGCGGGTAATCGCTTGAGCCTGTTGCTTGTCCTCGTCGATGCAGCCTACCACCAGAGCGGCGCCGTATTGCCTTGCGATCGGAACCACTTTTTCGAAACGTTCCTCACCGTCCTCGAGATTGATCGAGTTGATAATTGACTTTCCTGGAGTTCGCTTGAGGGACTCCTCCACCACCCTGGAGTCGGTGGTGTCGATCATCAGCGGAACCTTGACCTTCTTGGTGAGCATCTCGAGGAATTGCGTCATGTCCGCAATTTCGTTCCGGTCAGGATCTTGCAGGCAGACATCGAGCACATGTGCGCCCTTGCGTACCTGAGCGCGTCCCACTTCTGCTGCCTGGTCGAATTCGTTGGCGACAATCAGTTCCTTGAATTTGCGGCTGCCCAGTACATTGGTGCGTTCGCCGACGATCACCGGGCGTGTGTCGTCATCGACGGTCAGCACTTCGATTCCGCTGACTACGGAGCGTGATTGCTCGACCGGCTGGCGCGGCTGATAACGGGCCGCCATGGTGGCGATCGCGCGGATGTGCTCCGCCGTAGTGCCACAGCAGCCGCCAATGATGTTCACCCAGCCCTGTGCGCAAAATCGTTCGACTTTCTTTGCCAGAGACTCGGGCGATTCATGGTAATGGCCTTCTTCGTCTGGCAGGCCGGCATTCGGGTAGACGGAGATCGGAAAACGCGAGATTTCCGACAGGGTGCGCAGATGATCCGTCATGAAATCTGGCCCGGTGGCGCAGTTCATACCGATCGCGAGCAAATCGCGATGTGCGATGGAAACGTACAGAGCCTCGATTGATTGGCCTGCCAACATGCTCCCCATCGTTTCGATGGAGACGGAAAGAACGATCGGAACCTGGCGGCCTGTAGTGTTGAAGGCGTCGTCGATGCCAAGCAGAGTCGCCTTGATGTTGAGCGTGTCCTGTTGGGTTTCGACGTACAGCAGGTCGACACCGCCCTCCAGTAGAGCGAGGGTCTGTTCGGTGTAGAGCGTGCGTACCTGATCAAAGGTGATCCCTCCGGTGACACTGATCATCTTCGTTCCGGGACCCATTGCGCCTGCAACAAATCGCGGGCGCTCTGCTGTGGCAAAGGAATCGGCAACGCGCCGTGCAATCTGCGCTGCCGTGTGATTGATCTCGTGGACCTTGTCTTCTAACCCGTACTCGCCAAGAACCAGGCGTGTGCCGCCGAAGGTGTTCGTTTCAATGATATCGGCGCCTGCTTCGGCGTATCCACGGTGAATCGCCTCGATGATGTCGGGCCTCGTCAGCACGAGGTGTTCGTTACAACCTTCCAGAGCTGTACCGCCGAAGTCCTGGGCGTGAAGGTTATAACTCTGAATTGCAGTTCCCATGGCGCCGTCGAGAACGAGGATCCGACGAGCCAGGGCCTGCTGGAGCGCCTCTGTGCTTTCATGTTTGGACATCACCACGATGTCCTAGCGAGCACTCCCCGGGAAGCCAAGAGAGATGCAACGAGGGTAGAAACAGCGAGCTGAACGTTTACTTGGCCGACCGAATCACGTTTTTTCGTTCGCGGTTACTGCCTGATCTCTCGCGCCTCGGGAATATCGAGAGAAGGGGAGGAAGGGTGAGTGAAGGGGCTTGAACCCTCAACCCCCGGAGCCACAATCCGGTGCTCTGCCATTGAGCTACACTCACCACTCGAGTTGCACTGTGATGACAATCGAAGCGGCTCTGCCATAAGCGATCGATCACATCCGCGCAAGGCCGTTTACATTCTGTGACATCTTCCACACATCATTCGACACACACGAATGAGGACAGGCCGGTGCGTTCTGGTTGGCTGAGAGGGGGTAACGCGCCAGAAGGGATTCGAACCCCTGACCCACGGCTTAGAAGGCCGTTGCTCTATCCGGCTGAGCTACTGGCGCCCCTGGTCGACATAGCCTCGTGCCCGGAGGTGTTTCGAGTCGGGGTGAGAGGATTTGAACCTCCGACCCCCTGCGCCCAAGGCAGGTGCGCTACCAGGCTGCGCTACACCCCGATGACTCGTTTGTCGCCGAGCATCGCGACTGCGGCCCGTTAACAGAGGCTCTCTACCAAATCAACGCAGTCGTTGCTCAAAGCACTCGCCGAGAGGTACTGAAAATGGAGACGAGTTGTGGTCGAAGGTTCAGGCATGCCTGAGCACGGTGACTGACCTTGTTTTTGACGTCAGGGGGAAGCTCGGCAAATGTGCAGTTGTTCGGAGGAAAGAAGAACACAGGATCGTAGCCGAAACCTCCGTTTCCCGATGGTGCAAGGGTGATCCGGCCTTTACAGATCCCTTCTGCGAAAACGGCTCGCCCGTCTGGATGGACGAGGGCCAACACGCAGCGGAAGCGTGCGGTACGCAGGGGCTCCGGTACACCCCTCAGATCACGGAGTAACTTTTCAATGTTCGCCTTGGAATCCTGAGATGGGCCCGCATAGCGTGCCGACTTGAGTCCCGGGGCTCCACCGAGCGCATCTACTTCCAGACCCGAATCGTCTGCGAGCGCCCATCCGCCGCTCCAGCTCGCAATAGCACTCGCCTTGAGCATGGCGTTCTCCTTGTAAGTGGAGCCGATCTCCTCGACGCAGGGCGCTGACTCAGACCCAGGTGGGATGTGGAGATCGATCTCAGACCCTTCAAGGAGGGTCCGTAACTCGTCCAGCTTTCCCCGGTTGGTCGTTGCGAGGAGGACGCGCGTCATCTTCAACGTCCCGCTTCCAGAGCCTGTTGCTGGAACGTGATCAATTCCTGGATACCTTTCCAGGCGAGATCGGCCAGGCGATCCAGATGCTCACGGCTGAACGGGCGCGACTCGGCCGTACCCTGTACCTCGACGTAAGTGCCACCGTTCGTCATGACGAAATTCATGTCCACCTCAGCCTTCGAATCCTCCGCGTAGCAGAGATCGAGGATGGGTCTTCCATCCAGGATTCCCGCGCTGACGGCAGCCACACTCCCCATGAGAGGATTTTGAGTGATCATGCCAGACACCATGAGTTTCTGCACGGCAAGTGCTAATGCAACATAGGCACCTGTAATGGACGCGGTGCGTGTCCCTCCGTCTGCTTCGATGACATCACAGTCGAGCCAGATGGTCCGAGCCCCCAGTGCCTCCATATCGACGACGGACCGGATGCTGCGACCAATCAGCCGCTGGATCTCGTGCGTTCGCCCTCCCACCTTGCCGCGAACCGATTCGCGAGGGATCCGATGCGTGCTCGAGCCGGGTAGCATGCTGTACTCGGCCGTTACCCAGCCCTTACCCGTGTCTCTCAGAAATGGTGGAACCTGCTCTTCCGTGGTCGCCGTACAGATCACGCGTGTGTTGCCCACCTCGATAAGCGCCGAGCCGGAGGCCTGGCGGATAAAACCGGGTTGGATGATGATCGGCCGTAATTCGCTATCCTGTCTGCCATCTGTTCGCATCAATCACTCCTGGGAATCTGCCCTTTACAGTGGGGCAAGTTGCCGTGCAATCAAAGGAAACCGTTCCTGCAAGAGATGTGGCTTGCCTCAGGTATGGGGTGCTGTTAGTTTTTTGACACCTATTTGGAGGGTGATGGAGCCATCATTAGTCAAAGGGAACCATCCTGTGATGGAGAAGATCCTCGGCATTTGCCAGAAGGTCGCCGTCACGGATTCAACGGTTCTCATCATGGGGGAAAGCGGGACAGGAAAGGAACTGATCGCGCGGTTCATCCATACGCACAGTCGGCGTGCCTCCAATCCGTTCATTGCGGTGAATTGTGGTGCGATTCCTACCGATCTGCTGGAATCCGAGATGTTTGGTCATGAGCGTGGCGCTTTCACCGGTGCGGTCGGGGCGCGCATGGGACTTTTCCAACTCGCCAATGGTGGTACGATCTTTCTGGACGAGATCGGTGAAATGACTGCGCCATTGCAGGTCAAACTTCTGCGTGTCCTGCAGGAGAGGGAAATCCGTCCGGTCGGAGCGGATCGAACGGTGAAGGTGGATGTCCGTGTGGTGGCTGCGAGCAATCGCGATCTTGCCTCGGAGGTGGAACAGGGGCGATTCCGAGAAGACCTTTTCTACCGGCTACAGGTGATCCCGATTACCATTCCACCGTTGCGCGAGCGCCGGTCTGATATCCCGCTCCTGGTGCGTCATTTTCTTGACAAACATAACCAGCAACGCCCGCTGCAGCCCGTAAGTGTTACCGAAGAGGCGATGGTACACCTTTGGGAGTACGATTGGCCGGGAAATGTGCGCGAACTGGAAAACCTGGTGGAACGGATGGTTGTTTTGAGTGACGACGGAGTGATTCGGGTGGAGAGCCTGCCGCCAAATATCCGTTCTTTTATTTCGGACAAGAAGATCCCTCGACCGACCCTGACGGAGGAAGGGATCGATCTGAACCAGGCCGTCGAAGAATTTGAATATCGGCTGATCGACGAAGCGCTACGAAGAACCAAGGGCAACAAACAGGCCGCAGCCCGGTTGTTGGGGCTCAAACGGACCACGCTGGTGGCAAAGCTGCGGCGTAAGGGAACGGGCTCGCCGCAAGGATACATCCTATGACCGCAGAGGCGCTGAAAGAGAAACAAGGCGTTCGGGGCCGGATTCTTGTCGTCGATGACGATGCGAACGCGCTGGACATCCTGACGAGGATGGTGCTTCACGAAGGCTATGAGTGCCTTGCGGCTTCGAGCGGACCGGGTGCGTTGGAGCTTCTCAAGGCTGAACCAGTGGACGTGATTCTTCTCGATGTTCTCATGCCAGAAATGACCGGCCTCGAGGTCTGTGAGCATTTGCACCGTGATGAAAGATTGCGCCGGATCCCGGTGATTCTGGTGACGGCCCTGGATGACATGGAAACTCGATCCAGTGGGATGAAACTGGGTGTCAGCGAATACATCACCAAGCCGATCAATCGGCTCGACCTCTTCAAGAGAATCCGGGCCCAGATGCATGCGCTGGAAATCGATCGCCAACTCTCGGTCGCCGCTGCGACAGTGTCCGATGACTTCAATATATAAATTGAAGTGCGGCACCGGAGCGCTCGGCGTCGCCCTGTGTCTCGTGGGAATGGTCCCGCCGGTCAGTGCGGGAGGCCACGATTCGCTCGTACCTGCCTCGGTCGGCATTCGTGTGGTGCCACCGATCCATGGCGACGATCCTGCGGGTCAGGGCCAGCCGGATGCCATCCTGCGGGATGGTACTGCGGCGTTTTTGCTGTCGGCGGGCGAGTTGCAGGTCCAGCCGGGGCTGCGTGTCCTTCTGTTTGCACCACACCCCGATGACGAAGTGATCGGTGCCGCCGGCTTGATCCAACAAGTTCTGGCCAATGGGGGCGCCGTGCGGATCGTGTTCGTGACCAACGGTGATGGCTACGTCGATGCCGTTCGAGATGCGGTGCAGCGCAGGACGGTGTCAGGAGCTGATTTCGTCGCGTATGGTGAACGCCGCCATGACGAGGCGCTCAAGGCCGCCGGGCGGTTGGGTCTGCGCCGTGATGACGTGAGGTTTCTCGGATTTCCGGATGACGGCATCGACGATCTGTGGAGCGCCAACTGGTCCGAGTCCCGGCCGTACACCTCGCCCCATACACGGTTCAATCACCCACCTTACCGTGACAGCCGGGTGCCGGACGTCGAGTATGCAGGAGTCGATCTGGAGACGGAGATTCGAGGGGAAATCAAATCATGGCGACCAGACTGGATCGTTGCGCCGGACCCTCGCGACAGCCATCCAGACCACTGTACGACGGGCGTCTTCGTTCTCGACGCACTGCGACAACTCTACAAACAATCTCCCAAGACGCCATCGCCTCGCCTCCTCGGCTACCTCGTGCACGCTCCCGACTATCCGGCTTCCGCACGATGGGTGAGTCGGATCGCCCATGCCGGGGTGGGTGGGTCCTCGACAGCTCGCCACTCTCTCGATGATACGGTCTGGCTGAGATTGCAGCTCAACTCGACACAGAGAGATCAAAAGCGAGAGGCCATGTCGGCCTACGAGACGCAGATGCACGTCATGAGCCCGTTTCTGAACCAGTTCCTGCGGGGAGATGAACTGTTCAGCCAACTCGACGAGGCACAGATTCAGGACGTACCACGGGAGTACGCCGCGCGATTCGGGCGCAAACGCTAGTCCCAGGCTCGCGTTGTTGCGCCATCGATCGCGTGTTAGAAAATCCGGCTCACGCATGACGCAGTTGCCATGTCCTGCTCCTTCGCCCGACGTTTTTTCGGAAGTTCGCTCGTGGCAAAGCCTTCTATCCTGGGCTTGCCAACGCGTTGCCCGAACTGCCCGTGTGGTCGGATCGTATGCCTATGCAGTTAGCCAATCCGAGTGAGTATCACGTCGATATCACAGCCAACCAGGCGCGCCTGGAACAGCTCCGACGTGTCGTCAATACGGCTGAACGGGTTGCTTTGCTGCTGCAGGACGATCCGGATCCGGACGGGATCGCCAGTGCGATTGCGCTTCGAACCGTTCTGGGGAGAAACCGCGCGACCACACCGATGTTCTCCTATGGGCCGGTGACACGGGCCGAAAACCTGGCGATGCTGCGATTGTTGGACGTCACGATCGAACCTGTGGATGTGGAGACACTTCGATCGTTTCCCTGTGTTGCCCTGCTCGACGTCCAACCCGCGTACTTCGGCGATCGGTTGCATCATGCCCATGTGGTCATCGACCACCATCCCAAGACAACTCCCATCGAGGCGGAGTACTGCGACTTACGCCCACACTACGGCGCCACGTCGACGATCCTGACGGAATATCTGGAGGCATGCGGCGCGGATGTGAGCCAGCGGCTGGCTACTGCTTTGCTCTACGGGATCAAGAGCGACACCCTCATGCTGAACCGGGAGACGGGTCCGGCCGACCTGCGCGCGTTCATGGCACTGTATCCGTTGACCAACTACAATGTTTTGCGGCGGATCGAACGGCCCGAATTGCCTCTGTCGTTTGCCACGTTTCTCAGCCGGGTTCTGCCGGGAATCCGCAAGCGCCTGGGCCTTTTGACCTTGCACGTGGGGCAGGTCGAGCGTGAGGATATCATTCCACAGCTCGCCGACTTCTGCTTGCAATTCGAGAATACCGAGTGGGTGGTCGTTTCAGGGAAGTGGCAAGATGCCGTGGTCATGTCAGTCCGGAATCCGGGCTATGTGCGCAGTGCCGGTGATGTGGTCCGCAAACTCTTCGGTGAAATCGGTCGCGCCGGTGGGCATCGCTCGATGGCAAAAGCGATCGTACCACTGCGTCACTGGCGCAAGGCTTTTGGCTCGACGCGGGACACCGCCATTTCAGCCGCACTCGAAGAGGCCTTTCTCCATGAATTGTATGGTGCAACCCTTGAGCAGGACGATGTAGGAGCCCCGGGATGAGGCCGCGCCAGCGCGCTGTTTGGGATTTCTGCGAGCGGTTCCGGGTGGCCATGTCTGGGTGCCTCACTTTCAAAGATAAAAAACGCCTGAACATTGCTCATGTGGAAGTTGTTGCCTTCCCGTACGTAAAATATCCTTTTCCGAATGGGCGGATTGACGGTGGCGTCACGCAGGTGTACTGGAACCAGCATCGTGATCGCTGTCGAGTTCTGATCTTTCTTGTACGCCAGGACTGAGCATTGCGTTGACTTCAGGAGGAAATTGGAATGCGAAATCCGAATCTGCGATTGGATGATCTCGTAGCCCGTAGCAGACGGGGGAGTGAAGAAACCCGGCTCATGAACGTCAAGATTCCGTCGAACGTGCTGGACCGTCTCGACAAGGTGGCAGAGAGCTTGCGGGCGACCAAGACGGAGGTCATCATTGCTATCTTGAACGAAGGACTGATTGCGGCCGAAGGCGAATTGCGCGGCTGGAATCCTCCGCCACAGCCGGCCATTGCTCGGGAGCGACGTTGCGAGGTCAAGGATTGTGAGCGCGAGAAGGTCGCCAAAGGGCTGTGTGCCACACACTACCAGGCCCAGCGGCGAGCACATCAGTCCGCGCATGCCTGAGGGAAGCCAGAATCGTCTTGGATTGCTTGTGGTGTCTGGAAGAGCGCGCCGGGCACGCCGCCGTCCGGAATCAGATCTTGCCCCCATCCGTCATTGCGTGATCGGGGTCCTGGTGATGCTGTTTGCCGGGGTTGCTATCACCCAGAACGGTTGTGGCGGTGATGACCTGGTGGTGGGGGGGATGGTTCCCCTGCCTCCGACCGTTGCGCAGCCGACGGCGACACCAGAATGTGCCAAAGGGAACGAACCCTGCGAGCGTAGCTCGGATTGCTGCAGCGGTGTGTGCCGGCCCGATACCCTGACTTGCCGCCCGTGACCGACGGCCACGGTCAGCCGACGAGCATCCACAGAAACCAGGCGGTCCAGGCAACGACGGCAGCTACCACGACAAGGCCACTGCGGCCGTAGGCTGCGGACGCCTGATAGGCAGGTGAAGTTGGCGGAACGGGGGTAATACGGCCCTGCGCCTGCCCCTGTAGTCCGATGTGAGTCACCTGAAAGTGGGACAATCCAGCGGCGCGGAATTTCTCCTCGACTCGACAGCGTGCCGCTACGGAATCAACTTCTGCAATATCAAATACTCGCACTACCACTTCGTATTGTGGCATCGACCTCACCCTTGACACACACTCCCCCCCGGGGTGTGCTATTCTCCTGGCACACGTACGACGATCTGTTTGGAGGGGCCTGAATTCCCACCAATGTCACGCAGCCGGACGGTAAGTATCGTATCGCCCGGGGGGAATGTCAACGCGTCGGAGATAAGGGTGCAGAACTGTACGGTCGAGCTTGGATTGCGAAAAACGAAATTGCTTCCGCTGTCCTGTGTGCAGGCGAAGTCAGTTTCGCTGTACGTACGGAAGCGGCAGGCAAAGTCGTTCAAGGCATCTGTGATCGATTGCTGCCGGTTGAAATCATTCGGCAGTGTGGCCGGGATCCCGCCAAGTGCAGGTAAAGAATTATCGCACACGGCCAGCGAGCCGTTCCCCAGCGCTCGGTTGGCTTCGATCTCCAGATCGGGGACTGCCTCTGGATCGCCCCGTTTGGGGTTGAACAGAACCGTCGACACGGGCAACTGGCTGTTGCCAGGCCGCCCCTCGACAAAAAGGATGAATCCTGACGGTGCGCTGCGCGTGTAGACAGGCCGCCCAACGGCATCGCTTTCGAGCGAATTATTGAATTGTCCGCCCGCGTCGGCAACTTCGAACGCCGTGATGATCGGTCCGCTCAGCGGCGTCGCTGAAGGCGTTGTGACCGGCGTTCGACTCGGTGTGCGTATCGGCGATCCTGTGGGAGTGTTTGAAGGATCCTGTGAAGGATTCTGTGTCGGAGTCCCTGCCTTCAATGTCGGAGTTGACGGCGGCGTGTATGTCGGTGGCCCTGCCGTCGGGACGACTGTGTTCCCGGGTGTGGGAGTCAGACTGATGCTGGGATGGATGGAAGGGGTCGCTGTCGGAGGTGAGGTCGCTGCGGGGGTCGCCGTGACGACGATGATGGTCGTGACCACGGTAGGGCTGCCGCCTCCACCTCCACTGCATCCTGTGAACAGACTCAATACCAGGGATGCACAGACGAACAGCGCACTTTTTGTCACTTGTAGCATTCGCCGTTGCCTATGACGGCGGTGTGAGTCCAAGTCAAGCAACGCATACCGCCACAGTCCATCGAATGTCTGATTACCGGGCAATCGTCCGGCAGGTTACCGGTGTAAGATCTATCATCGGTTTTCACCTCTCGTGCTGCCGCTCGGGCTGGTTACACGGCGCATGACCGGCTGGCCAGTCCCTTCGTCGCCTTCACGAGTGATCTCGAGCACCACACCCGACTGTTCGAGAACCGTGTTTTTCACCTTCTCTGCATCGACGCGTTCACGCAGGCCGAACTTGTCGATCAGTCGCCACGCCTCCCTGTGCAGCCCCGGGATCTGGTTGTAGATGTCCTTGTGCACTTCGAGATAGACGCGACCATCTCGCACCCCGACTTTGACCGGTTGGTAGACGAACTCCCCCGGTGTGCCAACCGATACGAGCGGAAACAACTGCTCGATATCCTCTGGATAGAGTCGAATACAGCCGTGGCTGACCTGCATTCCGACTCCCCAGGGAATGTTGGTGCCGTGGATGCCGAAAAGAGGCAGTGTCAGACGAAAGCGATACTTGCCGAGCGGATTGTCGGGTGCTCCACCTTCGATGAAATCCGGCGCCGGCTTCCCTTCCCGCCGGTGTTCTGCCTTGATCGATTCTGTCAGGACCCAGCGTGGATTGACCGTCTTTTCGGTAATGGCGAACTTGCCCTCCGGAGTGCGCCATTCGTCGCGTCCCAGGCCGACCGGATACGTCGTGACAACGACCGTTGTCTCGCCACTCGGACGAAAATAATAAAGCCGCATCTCGGGAATGTTTACGACCAGCCCCTTGTGTTCGACATCCGGCAGTACCCACTCGGTGGGCAGGAAGATGGCCTTGCCGGGTGCCGGAATCCAGGGGTCGATCCCCGGGTTTGCTTCTTCGAGTTCGTTATACCCCAGTCCATAAAACCGGGCGATGTCGAGGAATGTGTCTTTGGCCTGTACTTGATAATACCGAGACGAACCAATGACGGTCGACGCACCTGGTGCGTCTGCCGTGGTTGTACTGGCGATGTAGGGTCGCCCCATGAAGGGCTTGCGGGTAAACTCGTTCTCTGTCCACTCACGAGCTTCGGTGCGTCCGGCGCTTTGTAATCCCAGAAGGGCTGCCAGGAAAATGGAGGTCCGTACGAAACGGTGGTGAATCTTCAGTGATTGGCGTGGCAACGAGCTTCAGTCTCCCGTGCGGCATGAAAGCACACGGAAACGACCCTTCCAAGGACCAGGACCGTCTCGGTGGCGCTGGCAGCCGAAGATAGGCATGCTCGGCACATGCATCGTCTGCCTGTCGAAACGACGGGGAATTTGGAGCGTGCCTCGCGCCGTGCCTTTTGTATGTTTCCCACGGGAATTGTCTGCCCTTCCGGGGAAGGCTCAGGTCATCCGACCCCGATTTCCAACGCCGTACTGGCAGGCCGCCCGTGAACGGGATGGGCTTTTCGCGGGTGACGGCAGCCACCTACCCCGGAAGGTGTGCAAGGTTCCCGCAAACTTCTCCGCAGGGTTGGATCATCCTATGTCTCACATCATGAATCCGCTCGTGGATTTCTTGTTGCAGCCTGAAAATTACGCAGAACGTCCCGACCGGGTGGAGTTGCGACAAACGCACATTTCGTATGTTTTTCTTGCCGGACGCCATGTCTACAAGATCAAGAAACCGGTGCGGTTCAGCTTTCTCGATTTTTCGCAGCTCGAACGCCGTCGATTTTTCTGCGAGGAGGAGGTGCGCCTGAACCGCCGCCTGGCGCCAGATGTGTATCACGGTGTTGTTGCCATCGAGCCACGGGGGAGCGGTTTTGCTTTTACTGAGACCGGCTCCCCCAACGCCATCGAGTATGCGGTCCATATGCGGCGTCTGGCGGACGAGGTGCGTCTGGACGAGTTGATCCGCACCGATGACTGGCCGGCCGAGGAATTCATCCAGAAAGTGGCTGTGAGGTTGGCAGAATTTCACCGGACGGCAGCATCCAGCCCCGAGATAACGGCCAATGGATCGCCCGGGGCGATCCGGGCCATTCTCCAGGACAATTACAGCAACGCGCGCCGGTTCCGCGGCAGTACAGTAAACGAGGTGGACGACGACGCCGTTCAGGCCTTTGCACTGGGTTTTCTGGAAAAGAACGCAGCGCTGTTTCAGGAGCGCCAGGACAGCGGCTTCATTCGCGAGTGTCACGGGGACCTTCGCACCGACCATGTCTATGCGACGGATCCTCTCGTGATCGTCGATTGCATCGAGTTCAGCACGCAATTCCGTTACTGTGATGTCGCCTCCGACCTTGCGTTCCTCGTGATGGACCTCGACTTCAACCGCCGTTCGGACCTGGCGCGGGTGTTGTCCAGGGCGTACCTCGCGGCAACTCGAGATCCGGGACTGGAAGCCCTGCTTCCTTTTTATTCCTGTTATCGCGCCTATGTCCGGGGCAAGGTGAATTGTCTCAAGAGTGTCGAACCGGAGGTGACGGAAGCGGAGCGACGGAAGTCGATTGATGATGCCGTTGCCCACTTCGAGTTGGCGTACCGCTACACCTGGTCGAGTCATCCCGGCCTGATCATCGTCAGCGGGCTGAGCGGTACCGGTAAATCATCGCTGGCAGCACGTCTGGCAGATCGTACGGGATTCGTACACCTGAATTCCGATCTCGTTCGGAAATCCCTTGCGGGGCTGCCGCCGACGGCGCGTGTTTCCGAGGAGGAGAAAGCCATCCTGTACGGTGCTGAGTTCAGTGCCCGGACTTATGCGGCGCTGGGTGCCCTGGCGGGTGAAAACCTGGACGCGAGGCGGGGCGTCATTCTCGATGCCACATTTCAGAAAAACGCACACCGTGTCGCGGCAGAACGGATCGGACGTCAACGTGGTGTGCCGGTGCTTTTCATCAACTGTGAGGCTCCGAGCGAGGTGGTCCGCCGGCGCATCGCGGAGCGCACGGCGAAAGGTGATTCTCCGTCGGATGCAGACTGGGCTGTCTACCAGGCGCAACGCGCTGCCTTCGAAGCATACGAAACATCGCTCCCGCACTTGACGATCGACACGACAGGAGGCCTGACTGAGGCGGCCCGTTGTGTCGAGGCCGGTCTGAAGGATCGTTCGGTGGGCTGACCCTCACCTGACGCGATATGCTTGCTGGCCTGCGAATCGTGGTTACCCTCGCGCGCAGACTGGAGCGGACATGAATTTCAATCGATTGACAGAAAAATCACAGGAAGCCCTGCGCGCTGCACAATCCCTTGCCTCGCGGCGAAACCATCAGGGTGTAGAGGTCGAGCACCTGCTCAGCGCGATTCTCGAGCCCAGCGACGGACTCGGCGTCGCGATTCTCCAGGCCGCGGGTGTCGATCCTGCCGTCTTGAGGGAAGCTGCCGAACGTGAGCTGTCTCGCCTTCCTCAGGTGCACGGTCCGGCGGGAACGCCGGAGCAGATCTACGTGACGCCCCGGCTGAATCAGGTGCTGAATCGAGCCGAAGACGAGGCGAACACGTTGAAGGACGACTTCATCAGCGTCGAGCATCTCCTCCTTGCCATGTTCGAGGAAAAAGGTGCCGCGAAGCTTTTCAAACAGGCCAACCTCACCCGCGAATCTCTCATGCAGGCCCTGCAGAAAGTGCGCGGAGGCCAACGTGTCACCAGCCCCAACCCGGAGACCACCTACCAGGCCCTGGAGAAATACGGCCGTGACCTTACTCGGTTGGCCGGCCAGGGGAAACTCGATCCCGTCATTGGCCGGGACGACGAGATCCGTCGTGTCGTTCAGGTCCTGTCACGCCGGACGAAGAACAACCCGGTTCTCATTGGGGAACCGGGTGTCGGTAAGACGGCCATCGTCGAAGGCCTTGCGCTACGCATCGTGCGAAAGGACGTGCCCGAAGGCCTCAAGGACCGCCGCATCGTTGCTCTCGATATGGGAGCGCTGATCGCTGGAGCGAAATTCCGGGGCGAGTTCGAAGAACGCCTCAAGGCTGTCCTGAAGGAAGTGCAGGACGCCGAGGGAGAGGTGATCCTTTTCATTGACGAGTTGCATACCGTCGTTGGCGCGGGAGCTGCCGAGGGTGCGATGGATGCCGGCAATTTATTGAAGCCGATGTTGGCTCGTGGTGAGCTGCACTGCATCGGCGCAACGACGCTGGACGAATATCGGAAACACATCGAAAAAGATCCGGCGCTGGAACGGCGCTTCCAGCCGGTACGGGTCGACCAGCCATCGGTCGAAGATACCATCTCCATTCTGCGCGGATTGCGCGAACGCTACGAGGTGCATCATGGCGTTCGCATCAAGGACGGTGCTCTCGTAACAGCCGCCGTCCTGTCGCACCGCTACATTTCTGACCGCTTTCTCCCCGACAAGGCGATTGACCTGGTGGACGAGGCAGCGGCCAAGCTCCGCACCGAAATCGACTCCATGCCGAGCGAACTCGATGAGGTCTCGCGCCGTGTCATGCAACTCGAGATCGAGCGTGAGGCTTTACGCAAGGAATCCGACAAAGCCTCGAAAGATCGCCTGGAGAAGCTGGAGAAGGAACTCGCCGATCTACGAGAAGAAGCGGATACGTTACGCGCGCGTTGGGAATCCGAGAAAAGTTCGGTGATCAAATTACGCGACCTTCGCAAGGCGATCGAAGACGCCAAGGTCGAAATGGAGAAGGCAGAACGGAGCTACGATCTGAACCGTGTGGCAGAGATCAAGTACGGAACCCTGTCACAGCTCGAGCGTGACCTGGCCGCGGCCGAGGAACAACTCTCCCACCAGGAGGGGCCCAGCCGACTTATCAAGGAAGAGGTCGACGAAGACGACATTGCGGAGATCGTGTCCCGCTGGACGCATATCCCCGTCAGCCGGCTCCTCGAAGGAGAAACGCAGAAGTTACTTCGTCTCGAAGAGCACCTGCACAAGCGAGTGATCGGCCAGGAGGAGGCGGTACAAGCGGTGGCGGATGCCGTCATCCGTGCACGCGCGGGCATCAAGGATCCGAATCGGCCGATTGGTTCGTTCATCTTTCTCGGTCCTACGGGGGTCGGCAAGACCGAACTGGCACGTGCATTGGCGGAATTTCTCTTCGATGACGAGGGTGCGATGATTCGCATCGACATGTCCGAATATATGGAGAAACACACCGTGGCGCGTCTGATCGGTGCACCTCCAGGTTATGTCGGTTTCGAAGAAGGTGGTCAGCTCACGGAAGCCGTCCGGCGGCGGCCGTACAGTGTCATCCTATTCGACGAAATCGAGAAGGCGCACCACGATGTCTTCAACGTCATGCTGCAGATCCTTGACGACGGCCGGCTGACGGATGGTCAAGGTCGTACGGTCGACTTCAAGAATACCGTTGTGATCATGACCTCGAACATCGGCAGCCAGTTGATCCTCGGGTATCGTGGCGGTGACCATGAAGAAGCATACGAGAGCATGAAGCGTGAAGTGTTGGACGCTCTGCGCCAGCACTTCCGGCCGGAATTTCTGAATCGTGTCGACGAATTGGTCGTTTTCCACAGTCTGAGTCGCGAGCAGTTGAAGCAGATTGTGCAGATCCAACTGGGACGACTCCGCCAGAGACTGGCAGAGCGGAAGATCGATCTGGATCTCAGTGATGCGGCGCTACAGCACTTTGCCGATGCGGGATACGATCCGACGTACGGAGCGCGTCCGTTGAAGCGCCTGTTGCAGCGGGAACTCGAGACGAGTCTCGGAAGACGCCTGATCGCGGGGGAGGTCCGCGACAATTCCCGAGTGATCGTCGATTACGACGGCAACAAACTCACCTTCCGGGTGGAGGCAACAGAATCGGCCTAGTTGATGAACGGGCCACGAGACGCCGCTGGTGGATCAGCAGCGCATTGCTGCCGGCGCCCGCGGCGTCCGTGTCGAGGTCCATGTGTGCCGCCGAAGAACAGAACCGCCGGTTTCCGTTCCACTGCCCGCTTTTTCCCCTCGCTTCCTCCGTGCCTCACCTCTCCTCAGGTCCTGCCGTCGTCACCTGATCATCAGGAACGGTTGCTGGGCCTTGTGCAGCCAGCCCTTCTTCCAGGATCTGGCGTAGCTTGTCCCCCTCGATGATCTCGTGCTCCAGCAGCCAGCCGGCGATGCGATCGAGGATTGCGCGATGTTCGGTCAGGAGCTGCCGGACACGCGTGTGCACACGATCCAGGATGCGCTCGATTTCAGCATCGATCGCCTGAGCTTTTGCCTCGCCATAGTCCTTACGCGAGGTGCCTGGATGGATGTCGAGGAAAGCCGACCGGCGTTCCGATTCAAACGTTCGCAAGCCGAGCGTTTCACTCATTCCATATTGGGTGACCATGCTCATGGCGATGTCGGTTGCCTTTTGCAGGTCGTCCTGGGCACCGGTTGATACATCGGAGAAACGGATCTCCTCGGCGACCCGCCCGCCCAGGAGGACACAGAGCCGGTTTTCCAGTTCGGAGCGAGTCATCAGGTAGCGGTCTTCGGTCGGAAGCTGCTGCGTATAACCGAGCGCAGCAATTCCGCGTGGAATGATGGAAACCTTGCGCACCGGGTCGGTATTGGGGAGCAGCGAAGCGACCAGTGCATGACCTGATTCGTGAAAGGCGACGATCTCCTTTTCGCGTGGACTCATGATGCGTGTCCTTCGTTCGAGGCCCGCCGTGATGCGGTCGATCGCATCATCGAAATCCTTCATCGTCACTTCCTGGCGGTCGCGCCGGGCAGCCAGGAGTGCCGCTTCGTTCACGGCATTGGCGAGGTCAGCGCCCACAAACCCCGGAGTGCTCTGCGCCACGATGGAAAGATCCACATCAGCGGAAAGGCGCACCGTTCGTGTGTGGACCTTGAGAATGGCCTCACGTCCGCGCACGTCTGGACGGTCCAGTGCCACATGACGGTCGAAACGGCCGGCCCGCAGGAGCGCCGGATCGAGAATCTCAGGCCGATTCGAGGCAGCCATGATGATGACCCCGATATTGGGATCGAAGCCGTCCATCTCCACCAGGAGTTGGTTGAGCGTCTGCTCGCGCTCGTCGTGGGTTCCCATGGGATTGATCGAACGGGATTTTCCAAGTGCATCGAGTTCGTCAATGAACACGATGCACGGAGCCTTTTCCTTCGCCTGCTCGAAGAGATCGCGGACACGTGCCGCTCCCACTCCGACGAAGAGTTCGACGAATTCGGATCCGCTCATGCTGAAAAAGGGAACCTTTGCCTCCCCGGCAACCGCGCGGGCCAGCAAGGTCTTTCCCGTACCCGGCGCGCCCACGAGCAATACTCCCTTGGGTATCTTGCCGCCGAGACGGCGGAAACGCTCCGGGGTGCGCAGGAATTCGACGACCTCCTGCAATTCCTCCTTGGCTTCGTCAATGCCGGCCACGTCGGCAAAAGACACACGGCTTTCGCTTTCGACATAGATTTTGGCCTTGCTCCGCCCCACCGTCATCAAACTGCTCCCTCCGGGGCCGGCGCCACCGAGGCGGCGAAAGATGACGCTCCAGAGAACGATGAACAACACCGCTGAGAAGGCCCAGGACATCAAGGTCGGAAACCACGTGCTCGAGAGCTGTCCGGAGAACGAGATGTGCTGTGCTTCGAGTGTTTCGGTGAGTTTGGGATCGTCCACCCGTACAGCGCGGAATAAACGATCTCGGTCCGAGCCGGATTTCAGACGCGCCATCTGCTCACTCGTGAGCGCATCCCCGACATCGAGATCGGTCAGTTTTCCGGTTACCGTGTCAGAGGAGATCTGAACGTCGGTTACCTTCTCCCGTGCGACGAGTTGCTTGAACTGTGCATACGAAATTTCGATTCCGCTTTCGCGTGCCAGGTAGCTGTTCAACAACAACAGGATGGCGAGTCCTGCCAGAAAATAACCGATCGAGAGGCGGAAGCGGCTGTCCATTGGCACGTGATCTTCCTAGGGTACGCAGACGACGGGGCAGTGGCTGGCACGAAGCACCATTTCGGCCGTGCCACCCGCCAGGATTTCACCGATGCGGCGATCTGCGGCATGCATGCCCATGAAGACGGCATCGACGTCCAGGTCTCGTGCGATTTTGACGATCTCGACGAATGGGATTCCTTCGACGGTCATCGTGTCAAATGGCGCCGGGCGCTTCTCTTCCTGGAGATTGGCCAACCCTTGCTCTGCCTGAGACCGCAATTTGGCCAGTACGACTGGCTCTACCGCAATGTTTGCTGCGTCGATGCGCGCGGCCAATTCCGTGTCGATGACGTGCAGAACCGTCACTTCCGCCCCAGGATGCCATGCCAGGGCGGTGTCCAGTGCGCGCCGCGCCGGGGCGGAGAAATCCATTGCCACCAGAATCGCCTCGGGACGAGCCGGGAATTTGTCTGATTCCGTCACGATCAATTCTCCTCGTAATCAGATTACTTTCACCTCCGCCCACTGTCACCTCTGGCAGAGAATTTTGTTGACTGATCGGGAACGAGAAGATGCTATTGAGCATCGACAAAGAAGGTGTCACGAGCAAGTAGCCGACTTGACTGGAGCGATGTCGGCACAAAAAAGAGCTGAGTCCAAAATGCCCATTTATGAATACCGCTGCCGCAAGTGCGGCAAACGATTTTCCGTCCTTACCCTGCGGGTGAGTGAAAAGGCGGTGGCGCGATGCGAGGCCTGCGGCGCTGCTGAGGCGGATCGTCTCATGTCACGTTTTGCAATGCCGAAATCGGAGGCAGCGCGGCTCGAATCGTTGGCAGATCCGAGTAACCTGGGGGATCTGGACGAAAGTGATCCCGGGAGTGTGGCGCGCTGGATGCGCAAGGTCGGCAAGGAGATGGGCGACGAAGTCGGCGGTGAGGACTTCGAGCAGATGGTGAGTGAAATCGAAGGCGGCGCCGGCGAATCAAATGACGACTCGGAGGCCTCGGAATCCTAGATCCTGACGGTGGTTCCTGATTGGCGGTCGGAGCCCTCGAATCCTGGAGTCTGAAGACGCGGTGGATCAGCGGCTGCGCGCGTCTTGAAGCAATGCCACTGCCGTAGCGCTGATTGCTTCGCCACGGCCGATGGCATCCATTCCTTCGTTCGTTTTGGCTTTTACGCTGATCGCGGTGATCGGCACATTCAACAACTCGGCAATGCGATTGCGGATCGCATGCCGGAAGGGTGCGAGCTTCGGCTGTTCGGCACACACGGTGACGTCGATGTTGCCGATCTTCCAGCCTTCCTGTTCCAGCAAACCGGCGACATGCTGGATCAGTTTGCCGCTGGGTGTGCCGCGAAAGCGCTCGTCCGTGTCAGGGAAATGCTGCCCGATATCACCCGCGCCCATTGCGCCCAGGAGGGCATCGCAGATTGCGTGTAAGACCACATCGCCATCGGAGTGCCCCAACAGCCCTCGCGTGCTGTCGATGCGCACTCCTCCCAGGTACAGAGCGCGTCCCTCAGCGAGCCGGTGCAGATCGTAACCGTGCCCGATTCGTGTCATGGGCAGATCGCGTAGCATGGGTCCCGGAGTCAGGGAATCCGATGGAACTGTGCCGGGCGCAAAGAATCAGACGAGCGCGTCTGGCGCTTCAGGCTGGTTCCCCTGACCGCGGAATCACCGCTTTTTCTTGAAGGTTCCAATGTAGGCCACGACATCTCGAATTTGTTGTGGGCTCAGGCGTGTCGCCCATTCCGGCATGTACTTCGAGCCGTGGAAGGCTTGATCTGCGCCCAATGAAATGCTCTTGGCCAATTCCTCTTCGTGTCCTTCGACCACGAATTTCGGCGAGGTGAAGTCGCGTGGCGCAGGGTTGGTGATCGCTTGGGCAATGGGACCCTTACCGTCGCCGTCAGCACCATGGCAACCGGCACACCCCGAGGCGATATAGATGTCCCGGCCGGCTGGAATACTGACGTGCTGGCCGGGGACGGACAGTGCGCGCACATGGGCGATGGCGCTCAACAGAGCATCTTTCTTGAGCGCATTGCCGAGCGACATCGGGCCATGCGATGAATCTGCCAGGTCTTTGAGGATCTGATCGTCGGTCCGGCCGACGAATCTCGACGCATCGGTGAAATCGGGTAGGGTTTGCTTCAGATCCGGAGCGATGGGTCCATCGCCACGGCCGTACTTGCCATGACAACTGGCGCAGAACTCTCCGTAGATCCGCGCCCCGGGATCGCCGCCGCCCGGTGTAGACCCCTGTGCGGTAACGTACTTCGGGATGAACCCCAGAATCACCGCGATTGTGATACCGATCAGTCGAACCAACATGGTCGCTCCTCTCTCTTCTGGCCAGTCTGGCGCGATCTCTGTCACGTGGCTGCCAGCCCTATGCCTCCGAGCCGGATTTTGCCACAACACAAATCTCGAACCATCCCCCCGAAATGCAATGTCGAAAAATTGCTGTACATTGTCCGTCCGCCCCAGCGTGTGTGAGGCGGGACTCCGTCGGCACGGGGACGGACTATCCACGGTCCTGCCGTGCTGTGCAACGGACAGCACCGATATATTGTGCGAGACGATGACCGTGGCGGCTCTCTGGTGTCAGGTGGAAATATTTGGATCGGTGCAGGACCCATCCATGCAGAACAGAGATCGGCCAGCCTGGATCTGTCTGCGTCGCCTGAGACGAGAAGACAGACAGATCCGGACGGGTAAGGGATGTTGAACGGTCCGATGCCGGCAGGTTGGCGGGCGGCATGAGCAGGAGGCCACAATGCGAGGATTGAAGGACAAGCGAGTGATTCTTACCGGCGGTGCGAGCGGAATTGGCCGTGCGACGGCCCTCCGGCTGGTGGAGGAGGGCTGTTTCGTCGGTGTTATCGATCGGAACGAAGAAGGTGCACGGGAAACGGCGTACCTGGCGGGTGGTGATCGCATCGCCGTTCTGCCGGCGGATATTACGAATTACGAAGCTGTGTCGGCGGCGGTGGAAAGCTTCGAGTGGGCGCATGGTCCGATCGACTTTCTCGCCAACATTGCCGGGTGGGACCTTCCCAGGCCCTTTCTGGAAACTGATCTGGAGTTCTGGGACAGCGTGATTCGTATCAACCTGTATGGCCCGCTTCATCTGCATCACATCGTACTGCGGGGCATGGCACAGCGGGGTTTTGGACGTGTGGTGAATATCGCCTCGGATGCAGGCCGGGTCGGTTCCTCGGGTGAGGCTGTGTACTCTGCCTGCAAAGGAGGGCTGATTGCTTTCACCAAGACGATGGCCCGCGAACTGGCACGCAACGGTGTCACCCTCAACGTAATCTGTCCGGGACCGACCGATACGCCGTTGTTCGACAATTTCAAGGCCGGCGCAGGGAGTGGGCTCGGTGAGGCCCTGGCCAAAGCGATTCCACTTCGCCGCCTCGGAAAGCCAGACGACTACCCGGGTTTGATCGCCTTCCTGTTCTCTGACGATGCGGCGTACATCACCGGGCAGACGATCAGTGTGTCCGGTGGTTTGACGATGAGTTGAAGGCTGCAGCCGGACAGAGCCTCAGGACGGCCCGCGCCGCAAGACACCAAACGCCTGCCCTCGTGCCGCCGGCACTTCAGAAGGGCGGTTCGGTAACAGACTCATCGGTCAGCCGCAGAACCTGGACTTCCACCCCCGACTCCAGTGTGGTGACGTTCGGAGGGGCGATGATCAGGCCGTTACCGAGGGACATCGAACGGAGTACGCCTGAGCTCTGGGTCCCGGTGACATGCACCCGGTAGCTGTTGTCGTGGCGTTCAAGAACGCAACGGACGAACTCCGTCACGCCGGCTGCGGTTTTGATCGGACCGTCCAGGATCGCGCGTACCACCGGGAAGTGTACCGCCGCACTTCCCATCATGGCGCGCAGGGCCGGCCGCACATACACGTAGAAACAGACGAGGGAGGACACCGGGTTGCCCGGAAGACCGAAGAATGGCGTGCTGCCACGCATTCCGAAGGATAGGGGCTTTCCCGGCTTCTGTGCGACTTTCCAGAATCGCTCTTCGACACCGAGATCGGCCAGTGTCTTGCGGACGAGATCGAACAGGCCCATGGAGACGCCGCCGGTTGACAGCACGATATCTGCGTGAAGCGCTTCGCCGAAGATGTTGCGGGTGATGGCGAGATCGTCCGGTACGATGCCGAGAATGCGTGGCACACCTCCCGCCTCAGCGACGGCCGCCGCCAGGGTGTATGCGTTTGAATTGGCAATCTGGCCGGGCGCAAGGGGTTGTCCCAGTTCGACCAGTTCGTCGCCCGTGGCAGCAATGGCCACCATCGGACGGCGGCGCACCAATACGGTTGCATCGCCGATCGATGCGAGAACTCCGATATCGGCCGGCCGAAGGGTGTGGCCCGCCAACAGAACCGTGTCGCCCCGCCTGACATCTTCTCCGGGCTGCCGGATGTTTGCTCCCAACTTCGCGGTGGCTCGCACCTCGACCGTGTCGGCCGCACCGTTGGTGTCTTCGATCTTTACCACGGTGTCGGCACCCGGCGGTACCGGCGAACCCGTCATGATGCGCGATGCTGTGCCGGCCACGATGGACATGACCGGCATCTTTCCTGCCCCGATCGTTTCCAGAACCTTCAACGACACCGGTTCTGCGCTAGTCGCCTCGCTGATGTCCTCGAAACGCACCGCATAGCCATCCATCGCCGAGTTGCGAAACGGGGGTACATCGCGGAGCGACCGCACATCCTCTCCGAGAATGCGCCCGGTTGCCTCCAGGAGGGAAACCCGCTCGCAGCCGAGGCTCGGTAGATCGCGCAAAACCAGGTCTAATGCGGCTCGGACACTAAGCATGCGTGCAGTTATCGCCGCTCCGTTCGCCTTGTCAACGTACCCACCTGTGTTACGATCCGCCGGTGTTTGGGCACTCGCATCGTCATACCTTCTCGCCTGAGTGCAACAGGCCTCGTGCCGATGTTCTTCGATAACGTACTGGCCAGTCTGGGTGATGCCGTCATTCTGGTGGATTGCACCGGCCATATCGTTTTGTTCAATCAGGCGGCGCAGGAACTGACCGGTTTTTCGGAGCCTCAGGTGCTCGGCCGTCCGTGTCGTGAAGTCTTCGAACGCAACCCGTCCGTGGCTGCTCTGGTGGAACGGACGCGAGTCCTGGGGCAGAGCCAATCTTCCGGAGAAGAATGTCTGCGGTGCGGCCGCCGCTCCACGCCGGTGCGTGTGAGTTGTTCTCCTGTCTGGGAACAGGGTGGCGAACTGGAGGGGTGCGCCCTCGTGATCCACGATCTGAGCTACCAGAAAAAGCTCGAGGACGAAGCACGGCGAAATGATTCCCTGGCGCGTCTCGGCGGTCTGGTGGCCGGACTTGCCCACGAGGTGAAGAATCCGCTCGGTGGAATCCGCGGAGCCGCGCAGTTGCTGGCGGAACGCCACGGGGCAGATTCGGACATCCGTCAGTTCACGGGTCTGATGATCCGTGAGATCGATCGCCTGAGTCGTCTGGTGGAACAGCTTCTCACGTTCGGAGCGCTGCCGGCTCCGGAACCAGAGGCCCTGAATGTGCATGTACTGTTGCACGAGGTGATCGCCCTGTTGCGCTCCGAACTAATGCATGCTGGCGTTGCCGTAAAACTTCAAATCGATCCCAGCCTGCCGGACACCCGGGGTGATGAGGGACAGCTCATTCACCTTTTTTTGAACCTGGTGAAGAACTCTCTGGAAGCGATGTCCTCGGGAGGGATCCTCACCATTACGACACGCATGGAGACGGATTTCCGGATTCAGAAGCGTGCCGGCAGCAAGAAGTTCCTGCGTGTCGAAGTGGCGGACACCGGGCCGGGTTTTCCAGAGGAAAAACTCGATCAGGTGTTCGAGCCCTTCTTCACGACCAAGGCGCGTGGCAGTGGCCTCGGTTTGGCAATTTGCCAGCGCATCGTCGCGGCGCATGAAGGTGATATCGGGGTGCAGAATCTTCCTGAAGGGGGCGCGGTGGTCACGGTGAACCTCCCGTTGCTTGCATGACGGCGAAACGAACAGGAAGGATCCTGGTGGCGGATGACGAGGAGTCGATTCGCTGGGTGTTGGTGACCACCCTCGCGGAGGAGGGCCATTCGGTCGATGTAGTAGACAGTGGACAGGCAGCGTTAGAGCGGCTGTCCGACGCCCATTACGATCTGGCGTTCATCGACATCAGGATGGGAGATCTCGATGGACTGGCGGTGCTCGATCGCGTGCGGGAGGGGGGGCTGGAGACGCCGATCGTCATCATCACGGCGCAGAACACGATGGCCAACGCCATCGAAGCCATGAAACGCGGTGCCTACGATTATCTCACGAAGCCCTTCGATGTGGACGAAGTGCGGCTGCTGGCCCAGCGTGTCCTCGAGATGCACCAGCAATCGGCGGATCTTGCGCGTTTGAAGCGCGACACGCGTAAACGCTTCGAACTGGGAGTGGAGCTGATCGGCAAGACAGTGGCGATGCAGGAAATTTTCAAAACGATCGGTCGCGTGTCTCAGACGGATGCCACCGTCCTCATTCGGGGGGAGAGCGGCTCGGGCAAGGAACTGATTGCGCGGGCCATCCATGCCCACTCGCCACGCTGGAGCGGATCGTTCATTGCCCTCAATTGCGCTGCAGTGCCGCGCGATCTGCTGGAGAGCGAGCTGTTCGGCTATGAACGCGGTGCCTTCACGGGTGCAACCGAACAAAGGGCCGGTGTGTTCGAAGTGGCCAGCGGTGGGACACTGTTTCTCGATGAAATTGGCGATATGCCCATCGAGTTGCAGGTGAAACTCCTACGCGTGTTGCAGGAGAAGGAATTGAGTCGGGTGGGGAGTCGTGAGGTCATCCAGGTCGATCTGCGCCTGATTGCGGCCACGAATCAAGACCTCGAAGCTGCCATTCGGGAGAGGCGTTTCCGTGAGGATCTCTTCTTTCGTCTGAATGTCGTGCCGATCAGTGTTCCGCCACTTCGGATGCGGCGTGACGACATTCCCGATCTGGTCTCCTACTTTCTCGAAAAGATCAATCGTGACATGGGTACCCGCATCACGGGGATCTCCCCGGAGGCGTTGTCGATGTTGCATCAATACCCGTGGCCGGGAAATGTCCGCGAGTTGGAAAATACGCTGGTCCGTGCCGCTGTCCTCGCTCCTGGGCCCACCCTGATGCCGCATGACTTTGTGTTGGTTCGGCGAGAGCGTCCCGATGCGAGAGATGGTGGCACTTCGTTTGAGGATGTGCTCCGAACGAAGTTACGTGACTACTTCCGTCGAGCACGCGAGAGCGTGCCCTCTGGGCTTTACGAAATGATCATCGAGTCGGTGGAGCGGCCCCTGATCGAGTTGGCACTCGAAGAGACGGGGGGAAACCAGGTCCGCGCCGCGGTGATCCTCGGGATCAACCGCAACACACTGCGCAAGAAGATCACGCAGTTGAAAATCGATCCCCGACGGTATGTCGAAGATGCCGTGTAATGCGATCCCGTCGAGGGCGGCACGAGGCGCCATCCCTGCCTCTTCGTCTTCCCTTTCGAGGTGAGTGCATGAGAGACGGATTGCCGGTGTTTTCCTGTCCCATTTATCCGATCATCGATACGCTGGGGCTTCCGGCACGGTCGCATGTCGAACTCGCCCGCGCATTCACCTCCGCCGGCGTCCCGCTGCTGCAACTCCGTGTGAAAGATCAAAGCACACGCGTATTTCTCGATCTGGCCCGGGCGGTGAAGGAAATTACCGATGCGGCAGATGTCGCACTCATCATCAATGATCGCGCCGACATCGCCCGCCTGGTGGATGCAGCCGGAGTACACCTGGGGCAGGATGATTTGCCTCCTGCCGCCGCGAGGGCGTTGCTTGGTCCAGACAAGATCATCGGATTTTCGACTCACAACCAGAAGCAGGCGTTCGCGGCAGCCGAGGCGGGATTGGCCGACTACATCGGCTTCGGACCGATCTTTCCAACCAGCAGCAAGAGCAATCCCGATCCCGTCGTGGGGATCGACGGACTGCGTGAAGTCCGCCGCCTCGTGACTCTCCCATTGGTGGCCATTGGCGGCATTACCGGCGCCAACATGAGCCTCGCGCTGGAGGCCGGAGCGGACGCTGTGGCCATGATTGGCGGGATCGTGCGCGCCGTCGACGTCGAAGAGAATCTGCGTGAGCTGATGCGCCGTGCCCGTCAGGAGTGCGGCAAGATCGCACTCCCCTGAGGTGGCGGAGACCCTATGTTCAGGGTTCGCTCGGTGGATTCAGACGAAAGATGCGGTTATTGACTTCGGACAACACGAATGTCTGGGTCACTGCGTCGTACGCGATCCCTATCGGCATCCCGAACGGATCTGGCTTCGCGTGTGTTCCGCTCAACAGCATCTTCAGGACGCCTTGCTTATCGTAGGCGCGTACCTGGTGTTCAATCGGAACCGTAACCCAGATCCAGCCTTTGGCGTCGATTGCAATGTGTGGTTCCGAGTAGGCTTCCCGGGCCCACCCGGTGACACGGAACGATCCCGCGGGCGACCCGTCCGCATCGAACATCTGCAGGCGCGCATTGCCGTTGTCCGCGACGTAGACGCGTCCCGAAGCATCGACGGCTATGCCAATCGGTTCGATGAATTTGCCGGCGTTTTCGGACCCGTTCCACTCGTTGAGTTTGTCGCCCGACGAGGTGAAATGCATGACGCGGTTGTTCCCCGAGTCGGCCACGTACACCTCTCCCTGTGAGTTGACGGTGATGCCGCGTGGCGAGAAAAAGCCACTCAGCCACTGGCGCCGGAAGGTGCCATCTGGCCCAAACACCTGAATGCGCTGATTCCACGTATCAGCCACATAGATCTCATCCTCAACTCCGACGGCGACGCCCGCAGGCTGCCTGAATTGACCAGGTCCTACGCCGGCCTCGCCGAACGTGAAACTGAATTGAAGCGATTTGTCGAACACTTGCATCCTGTTGTGACCGAAATCACAGACGACCACGGATCCGTTACTGAGCAATGCCACACCACGTGGCTCGCTGAGCTCGCCTTGCTTTGCCTGGGGGACTGTCGGCATTGATTCGGGCCTGACTGGTCGCGACTGGTCTACCGAGGCCGAATCGTCGTCTGGAGCGACCAGGAGGGCCTGGGCAAAAACATGCCCCGAATCTTTCGGGTACCGCAAATCGACGATTTCGTGCTTGGGAAATTTCCCTTTTAGATCCGCCAGAACGACCGGTCCCGCTCCTTCAGTTGCCAGAATGAATGCAAGCCCCTCCCCGGCGTAATGGATCGGTGTTCCCTTTATCAGATCCGAGATGTTCTCCTCCCAGTTGAAATTCATCTCGAATACGTCGCCTTCGCGATAGTTCAGGTAGATGAGTGTATCGCGCGGGAAGTTGGCGCCGCCCACCCAGATGCGGTAGCGCGGATCGAGTGATGCCATGAATTCTCCCACCACTGTTGTTTCCGGGTAGAAGCCCCAGATCGTTCTGTGGTGCGGTCCGAGAAATTGCGCATAGGTCGCTACTGCCGAGCCGATACCAATGGCGGCGGCGAAGAGAGCGCCTGCCATGCCTTTGCGCTGTGGCAGGAGGCGGGCAAGCTCACGCGCAAAGAAGAAGACGCCCAGTCCGGCCATGGCGAAGACAAACGGCATGGAGCCGATGTTACGATTCATGTTCGGATCGCTGACGAAGCCCGGGACCATGCCGGTGATGAGTCCGATGAGTACGAACTGGGCCCGTTCATCACGCAGCCTCAAAAGACACCACAAGAAGCCAAACACGAAGAAAATTGCGGCGAAATATTCGAGCCCCGGCGTATTGGTGAAGAAATCGTCGCCGTTGGCGAAGTAATTGAACATCAGGGCCGATTTCTTTGCATTGACCCAGTAGGAGCCGCTGCCGACCAGGAAGGTCGCTCGCCCCTGGAACTTCGTCCAGTTGTGTACGGCGTACCAGGCAAGTGGAAAGATGGCCACGGTGAACGTCACGCCCATCATTACGATGCCGTAGCCGTAGCGTTTCAGAAAGCCGCGCCAGTGCCACGACTCCAGCATGAAGATCGGGAGCCAGAGTGCGAACACCACCGGGAAAACACGTGCTGCGTTGTAGGTGTTCATGGTAGCCGCCAGGGCTACGCCGGCCAGTCCGAAGTGCAACAGGGAGCGGGTGCGCATGGCGCGGATGAAGAAATAACAGGTGAGTGCCGTGAACAGCGGTTGGTAGTCCGATCGCCAACCGACACGGCTGAAGATCAGACTCCAGCCGGAGACACCGAACAGCAGAGTGCTGAGCAGTGCCACCGAATTGCCGAAAAGGTTGCGCATCCAGCCGTAGATGATCGGTAGCGTCAGTATGCCGGCGATCACCGATGGCCCGTAGACGGCCAGCCGCACGTTCCCCAGCAGCCACACAGCGACGGCACGGAAATAGAACGTCAGCGTCTCACGCCCCCAGGCCGCAGAGATGTACGGCGTGTAGGGGAGTTGTCCTTTGACGATGCCGAGGGCGTATTGTCCTTCCCACGCCGCATCGTGATTCAAACCGGGTGGAAGCTCGGAGAGTTTGTAGAATTTGAAGAACACACCGATCAGGAACACGCCGCACAGAAGCAGCCATCCGGTCCGAGGTGAAAAATCTGTTTGCAGCGCAGCCGGCATGGTGCGCGTGTCGCGGGCTACGCCGTAGAGCAGAACGAACGAGACTGCAGCGAGCGTCCAACCAACGGCGGCCCGGGCCGGCGCATCCTGGACACTCAAGAAGTACTGCCCGATGAAGGCGCCACCGAGCGCGATCAGAACGAGAGAAAGTCGTACCCAGGAACGCTGTGGCAGGCTATCGGTCGACGTCATAAGGAATGCGCGAGATGCGGTTTTCCAGGTCACTGACGACGAATTCCTGCACGGCTGCATTGAAGACAATGCCCATGGGTGTGTCGAAACCAGCGCCCTGTCCGCTAATCGTCCGGATCACGGCTCCGTTGCGATCGTAGACACGAACCTCCTTGTCGCCGGGGACAGTGACCCAGATGTTACCCCGGGGATCGACTGCCACATTGGGCTCGGAAAACACCTTGCTTTCCCAGCCGGCGACACGGAAGGCTGAAACGAACTTTCCATCACGCGAGAAAATCTGCAGGCGGCCGTTGCCGTTGTCCGCCACGTAGACCTGGCCCGCTGCATCAACGGCGATACCGCAGGGTTCCCAGAATTTCCCGTCTGTCTCTCCCTTGCCGCCCCACTCGATCTCCTTCAAGCCGGCTGCTGAGAAGCGCACGATCCGGTTGTTTCCGGTATCGGCGACGAACACCGAGCCATCGGCAGCGACGGTGACACCGCGCGGACCGTAGAACGAAGAGGCGAATTCGCGGACGTACTTGCCTTCCTTCGAAAACACCTGGATGCGCTGATTCCACGTGTCTGCAACGAAGATCTCGCCGCTGGATGACACGGCGATTCCACACGGTTCCTTGAACTGTCCGGGCAAATCCCCCTGCTTGCCCCAGCCCCGGAGGAAACTCAGATCGCTCTTGTATTCCTGAATACGGTTGTTGCCGAAGTCGCAAACCACCAGATTTCCGTCGGGAGTCGCAGCGATACCGCGCGGTTGTGAAAGCATTCCGGGGAGATCCTGCGCGCGTGGCGGTTCCTCCCCGGGCGGTACCTGCGCGACCTCCTCGATCGTGGTCACCGGCATTCCCGTAAACCGGCCGTTGACGGCGAAGATGGTGACCCCCGGGTTCTGGTAGATCGGGCGCAGCAGATCGGTCCATTCGTCGAAACGTCCCAGGTTACCACCGGCGTAAGTGCGTCTCTCCAGTGGGCCAACATAGACGAGGCTTACTTTGTATCGATCGAGAATCTCGGCCACAGTGTCGTGGTTGTCCGTTGTATAGAAGGTCTGGATATCCGATTTGCGCCGGTTGATTTCCGGCCATGGATGGGCCCGCTGGAAGACGTGGTAGGCCCAGCCCAGCACGGTAGGCAAGCCCGTGTTCATCGAGACGCGCGTGAATTCCTGATAGGAATCGCCGTGTGCCTCGATGATGTAGGGAATGCCCCGTACGTTGTTGTTGATCCACTCGAAGGCAGCAAACTCATCGGGTGATTTCTGTCTCAGATAGGCCGTGCCATCGAGCGTCGGTTTTGGCGTGGGCACGCGGTTGGTGCGCAAGACGCCAATGATATCTGTGACGCCGGTGAACATGCTGATTCCGACCACCACAACGAGACCAGCCTGCCAGATGCGGCGCAGCCAGGGCAGCCGGACAGTTCCTGACCAGAGACCCAGAGCGGCTGCGGAAGCCGCGGCAGCCAGCATGAGCCACGCTTCCAGATAAAACTTGAAGATCGTGTTCATGCGATCCCAGACGTAAACGAGATCGGTGCCTGCGGTGACCGCAAAGGCAAATGACGTCAGTGCCAGCGGAATGCGCCAGCGCCGCTCGGTACCGGGTGCCAGCAGAACCTGCAAGGCAATCAGGAAGAGAATCGCCATGCCGGCACGTGTCGATGCGAGGAAACCAAAGACGGGCAGGGCGATCAGTAGCAACACCAGGATTGTTCTCAGAATACCGAAACGGGAATCTTCTCGTCGCAGGAATCGAGCCCACAGGGAGAGCACGAACGGGATGAGAATGAACAGCGCAAGTCCGAATACCGTAAAGAAATCCACTGGCTGGACGAGCCCCGAAGGTGCCAGTCTTTCCCATCCGAAGTTTCGTTCTGGCGCCACGAAATCTGTCCAGTACGGCCAGAACAGGAGATAGGCACCACCGATCACAGCGGCTGCGACGACCAGCACATGGCTGACCGCTCCAATCAGGAAGCGCAGGATCCCGTGCTCGTCGCCCTCGGTGACCCAGATCGAGACGAGCAGAAAGACGAAAAACAATACGTAGGTCGGAGTGCTCCAGGTGTTCGTCACCGTCACCGCGCCTAACGTGAGTGCCAGCAACAACAGCAGCACAAGCATTGCGCTCGGCGGCAGTGGCTCCCGTGGTGCCATGAGGCGCGTGCTGACCCAGCGCACCGATAGCGCCATGAAGGTCAGCGTGACGGGCATGACCATGACGTGTGCGTGCAGGTCGGCGAAGAGAAAACTCCACAACGGGAACTCGTTGATCGTGTCTCGAATGACGCGTGAAGTGGCCCAGAAATAATCGAAAGCGATGTGCGGGTGGCACGGTGTCACACTGCACCAACCCAGAAGTTCGCGCGGCCCCGACAGATTACCGAGGAACACTGTGAAGAATGCTGCCAGAACTCCAGCACCCCACCGGTTCGTCATCATCGCCCCCAGGGCGAAGGCGGCAACGGCCGTCAGGCCCGCCATCAGGGCCATTCCCAGATTGTAGGTGAGCGCTGTCTGTAGATGCAGTGCTTTTCCGAGCGCCGCGACGAGATAGTATCCGAAATAGCTGTAATGGAGGCTGGACCCCGCAAACCACGGCTCGGGTGGAGGCATTGTCGTAGCGCGGTTGAGTGTATTCAGAAAAGAGAAGTCCATCGGCTTCTCTCCCCAGTAAATCTCGGGATTGTACGCCCGAACGACCAGAAAGAGCAGGAATGCACTCAGAAAGACCACTTCCGTGGCCAGGGTTTCTCCTCGTTCCATGGCGACACGCCCCTGGCGCCGCCAGGAGAGGATGCCGATGAGCAGGAACAGCGCGATCAGGGCAGTCAATGGCGCTTGTGTGAAGGTGATCAATTCGAAGCTGCACAAGATCCAGGAGACGTACCCGAAGAGCAGCACGCCCAGGGTCTTGCTCAGGGCCAGCGTGCCGACGCCGACGAACCAACGCCGCAGCACCGGGTAGACCGCAAAGCTCAAGGCCTCGACCAGGGCGAGGAAGAGCAGGAGGGCTGGCAGACTCGATGAAATCGGCTCGCGTGCTGTAGATCCGATTTCACTGGCGCCCGCCGGGCTTGCCGCAAGCAGATCGTCGCGTGTGAGGTGTCGCGAGGGAGGTTGGTTCAGGATCCGATCGAAGATCGTATCGGCGTCGAGTCGCTCGGTGTTCTGGAAGAAAACGACCTTGGGGTGGTCGTACACGGTGATCGATTCGTCTGCCAACTCGTCCGGAATCTCGATCCCGAAAAGTGATGGACGCGAAGTGACTTCGTGGATCATCGTGTAGCCGAGATCCCCGGCAAAAAGCTTGTAAAAATATCGGGAGGTGAGTGGATAGGCTCTGCGTCCGGGATTTTTCGGGTCACGCTCCGGGACACGGGTAACGGCGCCGTAAAGGCGTTTGGTCTGAAAGACGATGTAATCCGAATTGGCCAGAGCGCGGCTCAGCTTTTGTATCTTGGCCGGGTTGTCATCCTCGTAGTATCCGAAGTTGACGATGGAATAACGCCTTGGCTCATAGCCCGGGAGGCCGAAGGGAAATCCTTCGTCCCAGTCCTGGCTCAAGACCTTGCTCCCCGGTGGTACATGTTTGTAGAACCACTCGGATGCCGTGACGACGGTGTGCGGGCGCGTGTAGGTATTCACGAAGGCCAGCGTCCAGAACAGGCTTCCCGCGACAACGGTGGCGAGCGCCAGACGGCCGAACCAACTTCCCTTGCGCACCCGTTGCAGCAACCAGTCTGCCGCCCACAGACACATCAGTGGATAGATGGGGAGCAGGTAGCGCGGGAATTTCACCTCGAACCAACCCGAAACGAGAAAGAAGGGAATTACCCAGGCGAGGAGAACCCACTCTGCCGCACGGTGAGACCGCCAGGCTACGGCAGGCCGGGTTGCAGTTGCCCAGACCGCGACAATGCCGAGAGCCGGCGCCATCCCCCAGAGGATCAACTCCTTGATCTCGTAGAGGTATTTTGGAGTGTGCATGTACTGTGTCGTGTATGGGTACACTCCGGCGTTACGCACCATGGTGCTTTGCTCGAAAATGTCGCGATAAAAACGATCGAAGTTCAACAGACCGTAGGGCTCGCCTACGGCAAATCCGGCAACGGCCGCCACGATCGCCAGCAGAACCAGGCCACTGGTCCGAAAGAAACGGCGCTCCACATAGAGCCGGTTCAAGGCTGCGATGCCCAGCGGCAGGAACAGTGGAGTGGCACTGAATTTCGTTGCGACAGCCAGACCGATACAAAATCCCGCTGCAAGAAAATTACGGAGTTTTCCTTCCTCTGCGACTTTGACGAATTGGGTCAGAGCCAGGAGAACGAAAAAGGTGAGTGGTACGTCGACGGCCAGAAACCGTGAGTTCTGGACATGCAGCACCGCCGCCGACAACAGGAATCCGGCGAGTAGCCCCACTTTAGGATCGTAGAGCCGGCTACCGAAGGAGATGAGCAGCAGCACGGTGAGCACACCGATGACAGCCGTCATACGGCGGCCGTTGAGGATCACTCCATCATAGGAGCCCGCATTCGAGTCGGTCAGTGACGCCACATCGCTGGCAATGCGTGTCAGATAGATCGGCAATGTTCCGTAGTTGAACCAGTCCGGATTGAGTTTCAGATCCTTGAACGAGATTCGTTGCACGGCATAGGCCACGGCCCGTTCATCGGGATGGAAGAAGTGGTTCTGGTCCCACGCAATGTGTGGCAGGCGGACGGCCGCCGCGAATAGCACGATGAGGATGAGCCACAGCCGAGGGCTGGACCACCAGGATCGGGATGCGTTCATGACTTTATTTGCGGCCTCTCTGCCGTCACGACCAGACACTCTCCCAGATACGGCGGCAGGAACGGTCGCGCCGTCGGCGATAGTAGTTGTAGTGCAGCAGGTGCTTCGAAAATCATCCGTTGAACGATTGCGGGCAATAGCGGGATGTACGGTGAATCCCACATTCCATCTCCCTGAATGCCCACGAGTGTGAGTCCCGCCCGCCGTACCAGTTCCAACCATTTCTCACGGCTCAAAAGGCTGCAGTGAGTCGGGTCACGATAAGCAAACCAGTCCTTATCCTTCAATCGTTTTCCGAGTCCGTCGGGGTTCGGCACCACGAAAAGCAGTCTGCCGCCAGGGACCAGAGTTCTGGTGAGCATCTGGAGGATGTCCCCAGGCTCCGGCACGTGTTCCAGAGTGTGCAGCGAGACGACCGTGTCGAATTGTTCGGGTTCGAGTGTGGCACAATCCTCCACCAGGCGGGCAGCGGGCGCCACCTGGGCGGCATGCTGCCTGGCCACAGGAGACACATCGTATCCGGTGCAGGTGAAATGTCTCGACAGGCGGCGTAAAAGATAACCGTACCCACAACCGAACTCGAAGACGCGGCCGCCCGGTGGTGTCAAACGCCGTACGATACGCGCATACCACCACAGAGCGAGCCGGTCTCCGTTCAGTTGCTGTCCTTCGTAATAGTGTTCGTCGAAGGTCTCGCTCATGGCTTCGGTTTGCCGTGGCACACGAGGCTGTTTGCCCCAGTCGCATGAGGAGTTCAACGGGCGGCATGAGGGCGTGCCCGCCGCGTTGCAGTCACCCCGTGTCAGCCGGGGCGCTGTGCCAGGAGAGTGGAAAACAGTGCCTCGTATTGCTGTGGTGGTTGTTCTGGATCGAAGATGCTGCGGATCTCGGAACGAGGCCGGATGTACTGACTGCGATTGTGCAGCACCCGGATGAGGGCCTGGGCCAGCGCCTCCGCATTGTGTGGTGGTACGATTTCTCCCATACCGGTGCGGCGCACGACCTCACGGACCCCTGGGATATCAGTCCCGATCACCGGAGTTCCACAGATCATCGCTTCAGCCTGGGCCATCCCGAAAGCCTCCGTGGAGTTCAGACTGGTCATCGTCAGGACATCGCAGGAGGCGTAGAAATTCGGCATCTCCTCGTCGGGAAGGAGATCGAGAAAGGTCAGCTTGTCATGCAGTGGCTCCATCAAAGGTTGCAGCCGTGCTGCGTAGGCCTCTTCACCAACAGTGTCCTTGTAGGCTCCTGTGAAGACGATGTGGGCATCCGGAATCTCTCGCAGGACGATCGGCAGGGCGCGAAGCAGATATTCGACGCCTTTCTCGGCCGCAAAGCGGGCGGCAAATCCGATGGTATGCGGCCGTTGCAGATTCCATCGGGCGGCAAAAGCCTGCACGGCATCTTCCCGGACCTCGGGCAGATCGATGATCGGTAGGATCTCTTCGAAACGCGACAGGTATCTGCTCAGGAAACTCGAATTGGTCGCATAGTCCGCCGTATGGGCAACGATCCGGTCTGCCCAGCGGGCGGCAGCCCGGTTCCCGGGGCCGAGGCTCGTCTCGACGATACGGTTGAAGGTGCCACCCGGGAGTTGCAGATCGCAGTGGTAGGTGAGTACGGCAGGACGGCGTAGTTGCCGCGCCAGACCGCACAACAGAGCGGCCTCGAATTGAGGCGCATGCACGTTGACGACGTCATGCTGGCGCAGGAAGTGCCACGCGTAGAGTCCGAACAGCGGCATGATCACGCCTTTGCTCACCTTCAGAGAGACCGGCACCCGGACGATCTCCACACCATTCATGCTCTCCCTTGCTGGCAGGCGTGGATGGTATCGGGAGGTGAGGACGGTGACCCGGTGCCCCCGTGCCGCGAGGCGGCGCGCCAGGCGTTCGGCGTAGATCGTGAGACCGCTGACGTGAGGGCGGTAGTAGGTGAGCGCGATGAGGATGCGCACCCGTCACCGCTCGTAGATGGTTGTATTCCCCTGGCTGAAGGCAATCTTCAATCCGGAGAATTTCTGCAGGCCGGCCGGTTTGTAATCCTTCCGTTCCAGTTCACCGGCGACGATGTACTTGACGTGGTACTGATTGAGCAGAGGCTCGATCTCTTCCAGCGTCGATGCATTGTACATATGGACCACTTCCTGGCGGCGTCGCTCCACGGCGCTTTCATGGCTGCGCCACAGTCCCTCATGATTAGCCCAACCCATCACAGTGGGCAGGCCCGTGTTGCTGGAGAAACGGGCATAGTAGGAATACGGGTTGTGGCTCGCCTCGAGGATGACGGGCAACCCCTGCACGTGTTCGCGGATCCACTGGATGGCGGCATAATCATCGGGATGTTCGTGCGGCAGGTAGTTGTTCCCGTCGAGAGAGGGCGGGTAGAACGGGTTCTTGAGACGTGTTGCGGTGACGCCGGCCGGGTAACAGATGCAGGCGGCGATCACGGCAACCGTGGCACCGATGGCGCCGTAATGGAGCGCTGTTCGCTTCCCTTTTTCCTTCAGGAGTTGGTGGATGCACCACGGTGTTGCGATGGACAGGAGAAACCAGGCCTGGAGGTACAGCTTGAACACCGTGTTCATGCGATAGAGCTTCTCGCCATACGGATCCTTGATGTAGACGAGTTCACAGGCAAGGAGGGCGGCCGAACCGGCGACGATCAGGAAGATCGGTGCACGTTGCTCGGGATCGTCGATCGAATAGGCGCTGGCGATCCCGGCGGCGACGAAGGTGGCCATCAGGAGCAGCACGGCCTTACCGGTGATCAGGCCGACAACGACAATGAGTACGACACCTGCGCCGAGGAGTTGGAGTTGTTCGGATTTGAAAGAACGCTTCGTGCCCAGCAGACCGGCGAGATACAGTGCTGGCAGCAGGAGCAGGCCACCGAATACTGTCAAAAACTCGGCCATGGACGTGGTGGCAATCTTGAAGCCGACTCCGCCCTGTGGTGCATCGAAGTGCAGGTAGAAGGGAAGGAAGAGGACGTAGCTGGCTGCGAGCATGACGACCATGGCGGCAATGAGTTGGAGGCGCGCCCTGGTGATGAGTGGACGGAGCGGCATGTAGCGGTGCAGGAGCAGGAAAGTGGTCATGGCGCCAACGGGTAGTTCCCAGGTGCTGATGGCGACCATCACGCTGAGGGTGAAGGTGATCGGGACATACGGCCATAGATCGCCAAGTGTCTTCAGACCGCGCTCGCCCAGATGGCGCAATCTCTGAGGATCCAACAGCAGGCCCAGAAGCAGGACCGTAACGGGCATGACGAGAAAATGCGGATGCAGATCGCCATGAATTGCCGTGAAGTAGGGGAACTCGTTGATGGTAGCGTCCTGTCCGACGATACGGGTCGACCGGAAATAGTTGAATCCGTAGAAGCTCCACTGTTCGAGCAACTGCCAGAGGCCATCGAGGTTCCCGAAGACGATGCCGAAGCCGCCGGTGAGCAGGCCGAGACTCCAGCGGCGCGTGAGGGTCAGGCCGATGGCGAACAACTCCGTGAAGGTGAGCGAAGCGATGGTGGCGACACACAGGTTATAGGAAATCTGGCTGACGATGGGTGCCAACCGCGCCAGATTGGCGAACATCAGATAACCGAAGTAGTAATAATTGAACGTCATGCCGGACATCCAGGGATCTTGCGGGGGCATGACATCGGTGCGCAGCAACGTGTTGAAGAACGCGAAGTCCATGTACTTTTCCTGATCCACGATTTGCGGATGCAGGCTGCGTTGCCAGGCAAAGAAGAGGAAGGTGGCGGTCCAGACGATATCGACTGTAATGAGTGAGCGCAGGCCGGGACCACTGATCCATTCACGCAGGCGTGGCAGATCCTTCCAGGCGATGGCGAGGTTGAGGACTGCGAGGAGAATGATGCCGGCTGCCAGTGCGGTGCCGTAGGGAATTCCGAGGCAGCCGAGGATCCAGCCCAGGTAGGTAACGAGAATGATGGAGATGATCTTGGCGAAGGCGTACCCGTGCTGCGATCCGGGGGAGAAAATCCGGGCCGTGAGAGGGAGGGTGAGAAAACCCAGCCCTTCGATCAGCAACCACCACAGAGCAAGGGGACCCATCAGCAGGCTCGCAGGTATCCTGTCTGCGGGGCGAATGCAACGCGGACGGCTGCCGATCGAGCGGATCCGTATTGAAATATCTGGTGGTAGTTGACGACCGGACGGCGCTTGCCTAATGGCAACAGGGCTCACGCGAAAGTGGCGGAACTGGCAGACGCGCAGGATTCAGGATCCTGTGGGGTAACACCCGTGGGGGTTCAAGTCCCCCCTTTCGCACCACCCTTCCTCGGAAAGATCCGCGGTGGCTTCCATTTCAGGGCAAGGTTCCGATCCGCGAAAAAGGCGATTCTCGTGGCGGTGGACAGATTGCCTGGCCGTGTGGCGCTTTTGGGCACCGCATGAACCCGGGATGGTGTGACGTCGTCGAAGCTCCTCGAGATCGGTCCGAACACCGGACGGTAGTCCCAGAGGACCCTTGCTGGCGCAGTCAAACGGATTTTTCGAGTAGATTTACAAGACCGAGGTGTCGGCCGGATGCTTTAAGTAGCTAGAATACAAGGGTTGTTCTGAATGTGAATTGAGTGGATGTCGCGGATCTTCTGAGAACTCCCTGCACAGCTTCCTGAAGTTTGGTGAAAATCCGTGGAGCGTCTTTCCTGAATCTCTGGTGTACGGGAGGGTCCACGTCCATGCTACGGTAGATCGCTCCAAAAGGAGGTGGCGATGCGCTTCGCACGGATTTCGGTTGACCCGGAGCAGATGAATGGAGTTCCGTGTATCAGGGGCCTGCGTATCCCGGTAGCCACGGTGGTTGGTATGATCGCGGATGCGATGCAGGAAGAGGAAATTCTACAGGCCTTTCCTGACCTCGAACGCGACGACATCCGCGAAGCGCTCCGCTACGCCGCAGAGGCGGTGCGCGAACGCGAACTTCCCCTGGTCAAGACGGCTTGAGATTCCTCATCGACAACGCGCTGTCACCGGCCGTCGCGGAGGGCCTGGGATTGGCCGGACACGACGCAGTGCATGTGAGACAGTATGGCATGATGCGTGCCACGGACAGCGAGATTTTTGAGCGTGCGGCTCGAGAAGATCGGATCGTAGTGTCGGCCGACACCGATTTCGGTGCTTTGCTCGCACTACGCAAGGAGAAAAAACCTTCGGTGGTTCTCTTCCGGCGCAGCGGCCAACGCCGCCCTGGTGCTCAAGTCGCTCTCCTGCAATTGAACCTGTCCAGCATCGAAGGAGTCCTGGAGGACGGTGCGGTGGTTGTGATCGAAGAGACTCGGATTCGGGTCCGGCCACTGCCAATCGGCGAATGAACGGGAGTCTCGAAATCATGTCGGAACAGTTCGCGTAGAGGCCGCAGCCAGATGGCCGCTATGGCAAGGACAGGTGAATATCGGAAAGGCCGAAGGTCTGCTGGGACCAGCGTTGGGAGACCAGCGGTCGATGCTGTGTGGTCGCCGAGTGGCCTGTTCGAAGCGCCTGCGCGTTGCTTTTGGCCGTACACATCTTGCTCACTCATCGCTGCTGAAACGATCCACGAACACTGTTGAATGAGCTCCCGTTGCCCCTCGAATGAGACAAGAAGGCCAGAGGGACATTCAGAAAACTAACCAACGATCCCAGCACCAGACGAAATATCATGGATCCCGATATCTGGCCGTGGAGCGTTTACTGAAACAGTCGACTTCGGGTTTGGTAAAACGGGCTCGCAATATACACGGGGGTGGCCGCTTGACTCGGAGCATCAACAAGAGTCAGTCTCTTCATGGGAACCTCCTCTTCCCTCACGGGTTGTGCGGCTGCATCGATCGCAGCATTGTCGAACACTGCCGCAACGGCAGTGTCTCACGGGCACGGAGGAGGCTCCCGCTCCATTCAACTCGGCAAGTCCAGCCCTGATCTCCAAGCGTTTGTCCACCCGCCGTGACACGCGCCACATGGTAGTCACGGGGATCCCCGACTCTCACGCGCGACGAGACGCGTCAAATCGTCGACTCGATCGACATCGGCAACATGAGCGGCCTTCGCGACCGCACGCTGACCGCCACCATGGTCCATGCCTTCGCGTGCATCGGCCCGGTATTCGGAGGGATTTGAAGACTACTACCCACAAGACAAACGCTGGTGGCTTCGGTTGCACGAGAAGGGTGGCAAGCGACACGAAGTTCCCTGCCACCACCCCCTCGAAGAGCACCTCGACGCGTACTGCGAAGCCGCCCGGCTCTACGATTCTTCGTGACGCGACAGAACGCTTGTGCAAGAAATTGATCGTTTGTGATCAACGCGCGAGTAGAAACGCAGCCGCCACCCTCGCCGACTACGACAGCAAGACACTTGCCCATTTGCGACCAAAGGTGGCAGCCCTATTGAACCAGGACCCATCCCATCCCGGTTAACTTTGTGCCATCGAAAAGATCCTGAACCCGGGAGGTCACGACGATCACGCGCCCAACGCTGGCGCGCTCAAGGTTGCACTAGGCGATCTCAAGCAGCTCAAGCGATATTACCTAGGCGCATAGCCACAGACCACACCCACACGAACCCGGATATCGTTTGACGGCTACACACACCTGTGTGTATGCTGACCGCCACAGGAGAGGAACCGCAACCATGCAACGACGCATCAACATCTCACTATCTGAGGAAGCCGTCCGGCTCCTCGACCGTATGGCGCCCAAGGGCGACCGAAGCCGCTTCCTCGACGAGCTCGTGAAGCGGACGGCCCGCGACCGCGAGGCTATTCGTGCCCGCCTGAAGGAGGGCTACATCAAGCGCGCCCAGCGCGATCGAGAGATCGCGTCTGAATGGGACTCTGTGGCGGATGAAGTATGGCAATGCGACGAGCCCCGCTAGTCCCGAAGCGGGGTGACGTCTACGTTGTCCGCCTTGATCCCACCGAGGGGGTTGAAATCGCCAAGACGCGGCCGGCGGTCGTCATCCAGAACGACGTCGGCAACCGGTTCAGCGATCTGACGATCGTTGCCCCGATTACGTCGAAGTACGACGCGGAGCTGTACCCGACTGAGGTGCTCATCAAGGCATCGGAAGGTGGCCTCAACACCGATTCGGTCGTCTTGCTGAACCAGATCCGTACCGTCGACAAGCGGCGCTTGACCCGGCGTCTCGGTACGCTTCACCCGTCGACCATGACGTTGGTCAACGAGGCTTTGGCCGTGAGCGTCGGATTGGCCGACCTTTGAGTATGTTCGAGCAAGCCTTCAAGAACATAGATGATGTCCTGCGCAAAGAAGCCGGCTGCGCCACAGAGCTGGACTATGCCGAGCAAACGTCCTGGTTGCTTTTCCTGAAGTACCTCGACGGTCTCGAAGAGGACCGTGCGGCGGAAGCCGAACTCAAGGGCACGGACTACACATACATTCTTCCGAAGCAATACCGTTGGAGTTCGTGGGCAGCGCCCAAGGACAAGGCCGGCAATCTCGACCACAATGCCGCGATAACCGGGGACGACCTACGGGACTTCGTCAATCAGAAGCTCTTCCCTTACCTCCACGGCTTCAAGCAGAGGGCAAGCGGTCCGAACACGATCGAGTACAAGATCAGCGAAATTTTCGGCGAGCTCAAGAACAAGATTACCAGCGGATACAATCTTCGCGAGATCATCGACCACGTGGACGAGTTGCGTTTCCGCTCTCAGACCGAGAAGCATGAACTCAGTATGCTCTACGAAGAGAAGATCAAACGCATGGGCAACGCCGGACGGAACGGTGGCGAGTATTACACCCCGCGCCCGCTCATCCGCGCCATGATCCAAGTGGTCAGCCCCAGGCTCGGCGAGACCATCTACGACGGTGCGTGTGGCTCGGCCGGCTTCCTCTGCGAAGCCTTCGACTTCCTCCGGCAGGCCAATCCGAAGCGCACTACAACCCAGGACAAGCGTCTCCAGGAAGCCACCTTCTACGGCAAGGAAAAGAAATCCCTCGCCTACGTCATCGGGATCATGAACATGATCCTGCACGGGATTGATGCGCCGAACATCATCCACACCAACACGCTCACCGAAAACCTCGCCGACATCCAGGAAAAGGACCGGTTCGACATCGTGCTCGCCAATCCCCCTTTCGGAGGGAAGGAGCGCCCAGAGGTACAGCAGAACTTTCCCATTCGCACCGGCGAGACTGCGTTCCTGTTCCTTCAACACTTTATTAAGAGCCTCCGTGCCGGTGGACGCGGCGGCGTGGTCATCAAGAACACCTTCCTATCCAACACCGACAATGCCTCCGTGAGCCTGCGCAAGCACCTGCTGAAAAGCTGCAACCTCCACACAGTGCTCGACTGCCCCGGCGGCACATTCCAGGGCGCAGGCGTGAAGACAGTGGTGCTCTTCTTCGAGAAGGGCCGTCCGACGCGGAAGATTTGGTTCTATCAGCTTGATCCTGGCCGCAACCTCGGCAAGACCAACCCGCTCAACGACGACGACCTCGCCGACTTCGTAACCCTGCAGAAAACCTTTGCCGAGTCGCCCAAGAGCTGGAGCGTGGATCTGAAAGACATTGATCCCGCCACCTTCGACCTTTCCGTGAAGAACCCTAACGGCGGCGAAACCGTTACCCACCGCCGCCCACAGGAAATCCTGGAGGAAATCGCCGCGCTCGACGCCGAGAGCGCCGAGGTTTTGGAAAAAATTAGAGCGCTGCTGGAATGAAGAAGGCTTGGCAGACAAAGCGCATCGGTGACGTGTGCCATGTTGTAAACGGCGGTACGCCGAAAACCGGCGTGGCCGACTACTGGGGTGGCGAACACCTATGGATTACGCCCGCAGAGATGGGGGGACGTGAATCTCCGTATGTTGATGACACCGAACGGAAGCTTACAGACGCGGGACTTCGCGACAGTTCGGCCAGACTGCTTCCTCCGTACTCGGTCATTCTCTCCTCTCGCGCTCCAATTGGCCACCTGGTCATCAACACAAAGCCGATGGCTACAAACCAAGGTTGCAAAAGCCTGATTCCAGGAAGCCAGCTTGAGCACAAGTTTCTCTATTACTACCTGAGCAGTATCGTCGCTCTCTTGGAATCTCTAGGCACCGGCGCAACTTTCAAAGAACTCTCCGCTGGAAAGCTCAAGGAAGTCTCCGTTCCCGTCCCCCCGCTGGCCGAACAGCAACGGATCGTGGGCATGTTGGACGAAGCGTTTGCCAACCTGAACACTGCCCAGGCCAACACCGAAAAGAACCTCCAAAACACGCGAGATCTCTTTCAAAGCCACCTCGAATCCATCTTCAGCCAACGCGGTGAAGGGTGGGCGGAGAAGCGGCTCGACGAAATTGGAACGACTCAAACCGGCTCGACGCCAAAGACAATGGATCGAGACAACTACGGAGACTTCATCTCTTTCATCAAACCCTCCGACTTCAAACCCGATGGCACGCTAGACTACGAGAACGATGGCCTGAGCGAAAAGGGGCTTGGGGTTGCGCGAACGATCGCGGCGGAGTCGGTCTTGATGGTCTGCATCGGCGCGACAATTGGAAAATGTGGTTACTGCGATCGCGAGGTAACGACAAATCAGCAGATCAACTCGCTGACCCCCAACTCAGAAATCAACCATTTGTTTATCTATTTTCAAATGCTCACCAAGGATTTCCAAAAACGTGTCCGCTTGAACGCAGGGCAGGCCACGTTGCCGATTATTAGCAAAGGCAAATGGAGTGCCTTGTCTGTTCTTGTACCACCTACTCTCGAAGAACAGGAAGAGATCGCCGCACAACTCGACGATTTCGCTGCCGAGACGCAACGGCTGGCACAGATCTATGAGGAAAAGCAAGCCGCACTCGCCTCGTTGAAAAAAGCGTTACTACACGAAGCTTTCACCGGTAAACTATGAACGAAGCCGAAACCAGAGCCGAGCACATCGACCCCGCCCTCAAGGCCGCGGGCTGGGGCGATGTCGCTGGCAGCCGGATTCTTCGCGAGTACCGGATCACAGAAGGTCGGCTTCAGGGCCGGGGCCGCCGTGCTCCGGCGGACATCGCCGACTACATCCTCGTCTACCGCAACAAGAAGCTCGCCGTGGTCGAGGCGAAGGCCTACGATCGGGAACTCACCGAAGGACTCGCCCAAGCGAAGAGCTACGCCGGCAAGCTTGCAATTCGCTTCACGTACGCGACGAACGGGCGCGGCATCTACGCCGTTGACATGGAGACCGCCGCCGAAGGCGAAGTTGCCCGTTTCCCGTCGCCCGATGATCTCTGGAACCAGACGTTTGCTACCGTAAACGCGTGGCGGGATCGCTTCACGGAAATCCCGTTCGAGGACAGAGGTGGATACTTCCAGGGGCGCTACTACCAGGACATCGCCATCGAGCGCGCCCTGCAGGCGATTGCCGACGGCCGTCAGCGTATCCTGCTCACTCTTGCCACCGGGACGGGAAAGACGTTCATCGCCTTTCAGATTGCGTGGAAGCTCTTCCACAGCCGCTGGAATCTTACGCGCGAACCGCAGCGCCGACCCCGCATCCTGTTCTTAGCTGACCGCAACATCCTCGCGAATCAGGCCTTCAACGCCTTCTCGGCCTTTCCCGAAGACGCGCTCGTTCGCATCTCGCCCGAGGATATCCGCAGGAAGGGCAAGGTGCCGAAGAACGGCAGCATCTTCTTCACGATTTTCCAGACGTTCATGAGCGGTCCGCCGAATGACGGCCACCCATCCCCCTACTTCGGCGAATACCCGCCTGACTTCTTTGACTTCATCGTCATTGACGAGTGCCACCGCGGCGGTGCAAACGATGAAAGCACGTGGCGCGGCATTCTCGAGTATTTCGCGCCGGCGGTGCAACTCGGCCTCACTGCCACGCCAAAGCGCCAGGACAACATCGATACCTATGCGTATTTCGGGGACCCGGTGTACATCTACTCGCTTAAGGAGGGCATCAACGACGGTTTCCTCACGCCTTTCAAAGTGAAGCAATTTGCCACGACGCTCGACGAGTACGTTTACGCCCCCGATGACCAGATCATTGAGGGCGAAATCGAAAACGATCGCCGTTACACGGAAACCGACTTCAACAAGATCATCGAAATTCGCGAACGCGAAGCGCATCGCGTCGGGCTCTTCATGGACCAGATCGATCCCGGCGAAAAGACGCTCGTGTTCTGTGCCACTCAGGACCACGCCCTCGCGATCCGCGACCTCATCAACCAGAGGAAGAAGGTCCCGGACCCGAACTATTGCCACCGTGTCACGGCGAACGACGGCGCACTTGGCGACCAGCACCTCCGAGACTTCCAGGATAACGAGAAGACAATCCCGACGGTGCTCACGACATCGCAGAAGCTCGCCACCGGCGTCGATGCTCGAAACGTCCGCAACATCGTCCTTCTCCGACCCATCAACTCAATGATTGAATTCAAGCAGATCATCGGGCGCGGCACCCGGCTGTATGAAGGGAAGGACTACTTCACGATCTACGACTTCGTGAAAGCGCATCTTCACTTCAACGATCCAGAATGGGACGGCGACCCCGCCGTACCGGAGCCCAAAGAGCCAAAAGCGCCGAAGCAGGAACCGGTCCCGAAGCCCGTTGAGCTACGCGAACCAGCGGAGGAATGGAAAAAGCGACAGAAGGTTAAAATCAAGCTCGCCGACGGCAAGGAACGGAAGATTCAGCACATGATGGTCACGAGCTTCTGGCACCCGGATGGTAGCCCGATGTCGGCCCATCAGTTCCTTGAAGCTCTATTTGGCAAGCTCCCAGAGTTCTTCAAGGATGAAGACGAGTTGCGTACGATCTGGAGTGCGCCGGATACGCGCGCGAAGCTTCTACGTGGGCTGGCGGAACGAGGCTTTGGCCACGAGCAGCTCGTTGAGATGCAGCGCATCATCGATGCTGAGAACAGCGACCTCTTCGATGTCCTTGCCTATGTCGCCTACGCTCTGCCGCCACTCACTCGCGAAGAGCGCGCAACGCGTGCGCAGGTCGCCATGCAGGACACCTTCAACGATAAGCAGAAGGCCTTCCTGGATTTCGTGCTCTCACATTACGTCAGCGTCGGAGTCGAAGAACTCGACCAGGACAAGCTCACGCCACTTCTCCGTCTCCGTTATCGCGACTCAATTGCCGATGCCATTGCGGATCTCGGCGCGCCGAAGACGATCAGCGCAACCTTCGCAGGATTTCAGAAATTTCTCTACGAGAAACGGGCCGGGGTCTGATGCTCCACGTCTCGCTCCAGAACACGCCATACGGCGCAACACTACTGCCGGAATTCCTCAATCAATTCGCCTTTCCCTTCGGGTTCAAGTTCCCCCTTTCGCACCACTCTTCCTATGGAAGATCCGCGGTGGCTTTCATTTCAGGGCGGCCGTGCGATCCGCAAAAAAGGCGATTCTCGTGGCCGTGGGCAAAATCGGCGGGCCTGCAACGCCCGTGGACGCCCAAACTAGCCGGGCACTTGTCCTTATCGGTTCAGATAGCGGTGTTTTCCTGCCGGCGAGATGGAAACCAACCCCAAGTTTGTCGCCCGCTCTGCTGGCTGCTCCACGGATCACCGCGATCTTCGGCTGGCTCCTGTTCCGCGAGACCAGGGGAGCGCGCGACTTTCTGAAACTGCGGACAAGCGAAGCCGACAAGGTCCGCTGCGGACAAAAGCACTTCGAAGCTTTGGGGGTGTCTTTCGCCGTGGCCGTTACGGCTGACGATGTGTAGCTCCTACGTCAGGTCCTTCCGGGTGAAGAACCCGATCAGTTGCGCTTGCAAACGGACCATCCCGTCTTCGGTCATAGAAGCCAGTCGGTTTTCCGGCCGGAGGAATCCGAGGTCTACCGGGTGAATCAGCCGCAGATCCGCGTAGCAGTCACCGAGTTGTGGAACCTCTGGCAGCGGGAACAGCGCGTGCTCACGTTGCTCGAAGACGGCATTCCGTGATGTCGACAATCTATCCGCAGTTCCCACAGGCGCGACCAAGATGCGCTTCTTGGAGTCCTTCTTGTCGATCTCGCAGCCGTGAGAGACCACCAAAACATCACACTGGCGTCCTTCCGCCAGGACGCGCACGATGCCGTTGTGGTCTGGTTTCGGAGTACCCGGCGACCAGACTTCCTGGTTAGCTTTCGCCGTCGTCTTCTGGAGAAATATAGGCGGACAAACTGGAAGGCCTACTATAACCCCGCGAACGATGTCGCCCTGCGACAGTTCCGTTGCGAGATCTTCCAACCACCACCCCGCCACGCCGCCCCGACCCTCCGACTAAAACAGTGGGTCCGGACGTGACGCATCACTCTCCGGCAACGTGCGCGCCTTTTTCAACTGCTCGACCAGCTTCCGCCAATACTCGGATGGGACTTGATTCTCGCCGATGTCGGTTGTCCGCTCCTTGGGCACTTGTCGCTTCATCATTTCAATGGCTTCGCTGGATGATACCGAAAGCGAGACTACCCCCACCGTGACAGACAAGCTGAGCACCGGTATAAGCAGCATCTCCTTCCATGGCGCACGTCGCGGCGCTTTGCGTTCCGCCGGACGCGTTTTCAGGGGTGTAACCATCCCCTCATCTACCCACATTCCCGGTTGGTATGAGTCAAACTCTTTCATCTCGCTCGACCTCCTGTGGGAGAGATTTCGTTGCTTCTTCAATACCATCTACAACGGCGGCGAGGAGTCGTGTTGAAAGTTGAATCCGCACGACAGGATCAATCCCGATCACGTTGGCGTCACCGTGGTGCAAGACGGATCGTATCGCGCTCGGAGATGCATGGTAGAAATCAATGCACGCGTCGCGCTCAACGTGCGCTGCTGCAATGATGCTCACAGGCATTGCGACAGTCTGTTCCGGCTCTTCCTCGATTGTTGACAGCTCCGCCTTTGCTGCGGCAATTCGATCGAGATACGCATGCAGCTTCGGACTGAATTCCGTACAAGTCTTCAGAAAATTTCTCACGCCCTCCGGCGTGAGAACGAGGACTACCAGTGAGCGAAGCGTTTTCCCGCCGATCGTCCGTTGTCCAAACAACAACTGCAGAGAATCGTCGACCGCCTTCACCGCTGCGATATCTGCCAGGTATCGGCGATCTGGTACCGGCGCCTCGCTCAAATCGAGACCGATTTCCAACGCCGTTGTCCCATCTGGCCGAGGCGCTGACTTCCTCACGATTTCAATGGCAACGCCATCCCCCGCCCGAATGAGCGCCGACATCTTTCGCAGATGTTTTTGTTGCTTCGACATTTTCAAGTGGGCAAGTGTAATTCGGTTTCACGGGGATTCCAAGCGGACCGACGGCTCGAAGACACCGCCAGTCCGCCGAGGGGAGTAAATGTCACTCGGGGCTGCGGTCAAGCGCGATTGGACCCCAGGGTCCAATCTGCGCCACAACACGCCATGCGGCGCAACACTACTGCCGAAATTCTTCAATCATTTTGGCTTTCCCTTCGGGTTCGAATCCCCCTTTCGGACCACCCTTCCTCCGGAAGATCCGGATCGTCGACTTCCATTTCGGAGCAGAGATTCGATACGCAAAAGAACTAATTCTCGTGGCAGTGGACAGATTGCCAGGCCGTATGAGGCCTGTGGGTCCACTCCATCTGTGGCAACCCTGCCGCCAGGGATGTCGATGTAGCTGTATATCTCCCGTCGCTCCCTTGAATGAGATAAGAAGGCCAGGGTGGGACCATTTGGAAAACCAACCAACGATCCCAGCGCCGGATCAAATATCATAGGCTGGGCAATCTGACGGCGGGGAGTTCACCGGAACTGACCATTCTCATCACCTGCCAGCATCCTCGGATCGGAGGACACACGTGAACCGGACATCGAACCGGCCAGAAATACGGCTATCTGAGACTTTGGGGGTGGAAATAACCGTGATATTCTCGATCTTAAGGTGATTCCAGAATCGGCTGACAAACCGGACATCGGTACGCCACCGGACCGACATGAGGATCTGAGCGGAATGGAGTCTATGCTCCTCGCGGAGGGGTCCCGCCATCGGCCCGCGCTCAGCGACATTGTCGTGGAACTTGCAGCAGCATCGGCTGGCCTGCGCCGTAGTCTGTCCGTTGGCGTGACCCGGGCGCTTGCCGATCTGGTCCGCGCGATGAACTGTTACTACTCCAATTTGATCGAAGGCCACGACACGCACCCCGTCGACATCGAACGGGCGATGAAGAACGACTACAGCGCGGATGCAAAGAAGCGCAATCTCCAACTGGAGGCGAAAGCCCATGTCGCTGTCCAGAGATGGATCGACGACGGTGGTCTGAAAGGACGCGCGGTGAGTGTAACCGGGCTCCGTGAGATCCACCGGCGATTTTGTGAGTTGCTGCCCGAAGAGCTTCTCAAGGTGAGCGATCCGGTGACGGGTGAAGAAGTGTCCGTTGTTCCTGGTGAACTGCGCCGCCGGGATGTAAAGGTCGGAGCCCATGTCCCGATCAGCCCCGGTGCGGTGCCACGTTTTCTGGATCGCTTCGAGCAGGTGTATGGCGCCCTTGGCAAATCGGAGACAATCCTGGCGGCGGCAGCGGCGCATCACCGGCTGCTGTGGATTCACCCTTTCGTCGACGGCAACGGCCGTGTCGCCCGCCTCATGTCACACGCGGTCCTGCTCGATGCGCTCGACACTGGCGGGATATGGTCGATCGCACGCGGGCTCGCCCGCAGAGAGAACCACTACAAGCAGTACCTGATGAGTTGCGATGCGCCGCGGCGCAACGACCTCGACGGCAGGGGACCCCTGAGCGAGGAAGCGCTGGCGGATTTTACTCGCTTCTTTTTGGTGACCTGCCTGGACCAGGTCCGCTTCATGGAGGAGCTGGTCCAACCCAATCGTTTACGCGAGCGCATCCTATTCTGGGCGGAGGAAGAAAGGCGCGCCGGCAACCTACCTGCGAGAGTGGGGGAAGTCCTGGAAGCAGTGCTGTTCCGCGGCGAACTGCCGCGCGGCGATGTGCCCGCCTTGCTCGGTATGGGCGAGCGTCAGGCGCGGCGTGTCGTTTCGGCGCTCCTGGACCGTGGCGTCCTTGTCTCCAAGAGCACGCGGGCGCCTCTGCTGCTGGCATTCCCCGCTACACTGGCGGCGCGCTGGATGCCTGGACTGTTTCCTGAAAAGAGCCATTGAAGGCCCACCAGCAGGTCTGATTTGGCAATCCTGGATTATCACCACGGTACCGCCCCGGCCGTCAGCTCTGGCGGATAGCCTCCTCGGCCCGGAACCCGGCGTTTACGCTGAAGAGCAGCAGAAGCCGCTACGCGGGCGTGTGGCGGTAGGCCCTCGCCCTGGAAGGTCGAAGGCTGTTGATTTTTTGTGATCATAGCCCGTAATCCCCCTTGGAGGCCGAACAGGGTTTATGATTCTGCTTGTGGAGTCGAAACGCACCTCACGGGGCATGCAGGTCGAAACCCGGTAATTGTGTCGAAAATCAACGTACGTAGTTGCATGAGGTCGAACCGCACTGTGGAGCGGGGGAAATTTCCAAAGTCAGGCAGCGGCCGGGAAGCTCGAGCAGGGCTGAGCCGCGAGAGGGACTCCACCATCGGACGGCTGGTGCCAGTATCGTTCAGCGTGTCCAACGCCATGGATAAAGCGCAAGAGTGATTCGATGCTCCCATGGAACTCCGGAGATCCTGAATAAGCTCTCCTCACTCCTCCAAATTGGGGGACATTGCCACCGCCGAATCGGGTGTTCATGTTCGATCGAAGCCCGTGGCAAGTGCGTAGCTGGTGCTCCGGCCACCTTCAGGACTGCGGACGAAAATACCCTTCTCGACGAGTAGCAAAATGTCTCGAAGGGCTGTGTCCTGCGAACATTTTGCGAGCTTTGCGTATTTCGAAGTTGTCAGCTTCCCCTCAAATCCGTCAAGCAATCTGCTGAGGACCAGACGCTGCCGGGAGTTGATCGCGATATCTGCGATCGATTCCCAGAAACGCGCTTTGGCGAGGACCGCGTCCAGCGTGGTCCACGCACCCTCGATGGCGCGACTGAGACAGGCGAGAAACCACTCCATCCATGTTGTGATGTCCATGGTGCCCTTCTGGGTCGTCTCGAGGATGTCGTAATACGCGTTACGCTCCTGCCGGATCTGCGCCGACATGCTGTAAAACCGCTGCGAGCTGTTTTCCGAGCGGGCGAGGATCATGTCTGCGATGACACGCGCAATGCGGCCATTGCCATCATCGAAAGGATGGATGGTCACGAACCAGAGATGGGCCAGGCCCGCTTTGAAGATCGGGTCGATGTCGGTCCCCGTATTGAAATCGTCGAGAAATGCCTTCATTTCTCGATCGAGGCGTTCCGCACCTGGTGCTTCAAAGTGGATGCGTTCTTTTCCCTGCCGCACCGGAGACAACCTGCATCGGGCCTCTGGCGTCGTTACGCCACGCTCCCGTGGCGATTTTTGCCATGCCGCTGCGACCCGTCGGGAACAACGACGCATGCCACGCGAAGAGCCTTTCGGCTGTGAGCGGTTGGTCGAAGTGGCCCGTGGCATCGAGCATCATTTCGACGATGCCCTCTACATTGCGGTCCGACGGGTTGAGCCCCCCGATGTCCACGCCCAGCCGGCGGGCAATGGAGGACCGGACCTGATCCGCATCGAGTCTCTCTCCCTCGATCTCGCTGCTCTGGAGAACGTCAGACGTCAGAGTCTGGAGCACGGCTTCCTGACGGAATTGAAAGCCAAGCGCCTCCATGCGGCCAATGAGTCGACCCTGCTTGTGGCGGACGGCTGCCAGGGACTCAGCGAGCTGCCCCCGATTCCACTGGAACCGGGGCCAATCTTTGCGTTCGTGTATGTACATTCACCGCACGCTCTGCGGAGATTATGAATCGGAATCGCCGCGGGTGCAAAAACATTCTCCGCGAAATATGCGGAGAATATCACGCCTGACCTCCGCAAACGGGAGAGCCTGAAAAGGCGAGTGCATCGGCATCGGAAATTTTTTGAACCCCTGCGGTTTCCAGTATTTCAGCGTGATTTCCGAAAACGTATCTTCGGATGACTCACTTATTCTGGAGGCTGATCAGATCGCTACTGCGAAGGTCCTCGGAGCCAGTGAATTCCGACTCGCTTCCCCAGGAGTGACAAAAATCGAGCGGCCGAGTGTCCCCGAAACACAGGCGACACTGATGGTGGCCGTCAACCGCTTTTGAACTTCCGAGTGGGTGTGAAGATGCCGTACTCCAGCGCTTTCCCGCAACTACGATTCCGGCCACGAGAATCGTTGTGGCAACGGTCACACCGGACAACGATCTCAGGTCTGCCTTCAGCGTGTTCTGGAGAAAAACGCTTCCGGTCGTTGGATTTATTGTCGACGAATTGCAGATGGAGTAGAAGTCGGGGAAGGAGGGGCGTTCGGTGCCATGGCATTCTGTCAGACGTGGCGTTTCCGAGAAGCTGCCCCGTGCTCTATCCTCGTTGCACAGATTCTTCCGTTTCAACGGTGCGCTGACTGGTGATGGCCTATGCGCTTTTTTTTGATCACCTCGGTGGTAATTGTCTTCCTGTGGATGTCGGGGCATCGCGCAGTTGCGCTGACCGCCTGTTCCGCAAACGACATCATCAACCAGGAAGCGAACTGTCCTGCGGCAGGCGATTGCACGATCAGCAAGCAGTACACGATCGCAGGCGGTTGCACGCTCGACTTCAGCGGCCGAAACGTAACGCTCGCTCCTTCCGCCGTGCTGGCGATTGGTCCGGGTACTGTCACGCTGCTGACCCGCGATCTGGTTCTGGCCGCATCCGCATCGTCGGCCGCATATATCGATGGCCGCGGCACGGGGACCAGCCCACCGGCCAATCAGGGGCGCACGGTCATCATCAATGCCAGCGGCGATGTCAGCATCCAGAAAAACGGCACACCCCGCGCACGTATCGATGTATCCGCGACTGAGGATTCGGGATTGATTCAGATCACCGCGGCCGGGGGCGTCAATGTTGCGGGGCGGCTTGCTGCGAATCCGGCTCTGAATGCCGCAAACGTCTCCGGAGGCAGAATTCGTGTGGAAGCAGGTGGCGACATTGTTACTGGTGCTGGAAGTCAGATCCGCGCTGGGACTGAACCCGGTGAATTGGTGTCTGGTGGTTTGAGAATCCACCTCAGTGCCGGCGGTAACATCGACCTTGGGACCGTTATCGATGTTTCGGGCGAGACGGGCGGTAACATCGCGCTGGAAGCGGGCGAAGACATTGTTGTGCGCGGAATCGCCGGCAGCGGTACCAGAGGAGATGCGGGAGAACTCTGGATCCGGGCGGGGCACGGGGTGCAACTCCTGGCGAGTCCCATCTACCTGATCGGAAACGGTACTGCTGGTGCCGGCGGTAACGTATACATCGAGGCGCAGGAAGGGGATTTGAGGATTGAGGCCAGCGTGCTTGCCGAGAGTCGTGGCACCATGGAAGGCCGTGAAATCACCGGTATGTTGATCAGGGTCGCGGGAGACGTCACCGTTGCCGCGGGGGCTCGCCTTTCCACACATGGCTACAGGCATTTTGGCGGACCGATCGAACTTCACACGGGTGGGGCGCTCGTAATGGCTGGGACAATCGACGTGGTGGGGGGTGGACCGGAGGGCGGTTACGTCTACATCCGGGTTGGCGGTGATGCGACGATCAGTGGGTCGATCAATGCTAGCTCTGAATCTCGTTTCGGTCGCGTGTACGAGATTGGGATTGAAGCGGGTGGCGATCTGCTCGTCTCGAGCGTCCTCAATTGTAGCGGTGGCGGCTGTTATGGGGCCCAATACTGCAGCGAAGGTGGTTTCATCAGTCTCAGGGGACGGAATGTCACGTTGACCAGACGGGCACAGCTTCTGGCACATGGGGCCGGAAGCGGTGGCGTCAACGAGATCACCGCGGAGGAGGTACTTGTGATCGACGGAGTTCTCGACTCGCGTCTATACGGCTCAGCTCCCTCCGACTTCACCGGTGCCAACTATCTCTATGCCTCGTGTGCGACGATTCGCGGAACGATTCGTCCACCAGCCGAAAGGGTTCCCGAACCCTGTCTACCGTCGCCGACAAATACACCGATTCGCACCCCCAGCCCGACATCGACTGTGACACGCACATTTTCGCCGGTGGCAACCGCAACGCGCACACCGACCCGAACCGTTCCCTCTCAACTGACTCAGGCTGCGACGAGAACTTCGACTGCGTCCAACTCGCCTGTAAGTTCTCCGACAGGGACGGCGACGAGCCTGGTCACACCGGTGACCTCCGTGAGTTCCACCCCTTTGCATACGCTTACGGGCACCCCCAGCCCGACATCGACTGTGACACGCACATTTTCGCCGGTGGCAACCGCAACGCGCACAACGACCCGAACGGTTCCCTCTCAACCGACTCAGGCTGCGACGAGAACTTCGACTGCGCCCAACTCGCCTGTAAGTTCTCCGACAGAAACTGCGACGAGCCCGGTCACCCCGGTGACCTCAGTGAGTTCCACCCCTTTGCATACGCCCACGAGCACCACCGTTCCGACATCGACTGTGACACGCACATTTTCGCCGGTGGCAACCGCAACGGGCACACCGACCCGAACCGTTCCCTCTCAACCGACTGAGGCTGCGACGAGAACTTCGACTGCGTCCAACTCGCCTGTGAGTTCTCCGACAGAGACTGCGACGAGCCTGGTCACGCCGGTGCCCTCAGTGAGTCCCACCCCTTTGCATACGCTTAGGAACACCCCCAGCCCGACATCGACGGCGGTGCCTCGGCATCCCGGAGATCAGAACTGCGATTCCACCCTATCAGCAGCCGATCTGTCAGGAATCGTGCAAATGCTGCTTTCGGGGGAGTCCGGACCGTGCGGGGGCGACGTGACCGGTGACGGCGTCGTGGACGAAGACGACATCGATGCCCTGATCGGCCAGCTCTTCGGGGATGCCACCGAAACGATAGAGTGGAATCCTTCATCGGATGGAGTGTCGTATCGTGACGCTCGACAGTGAACCCGAAACAGAGCGCGGTCTTCCTGGCCACGCTCGGTCCTGGACGTGGTAACTGGATCGCCAGGACCCGACCAACCGGCATCATCCAGAACGATATCGACAATCGTTTCAGTGGAGTCACGATCATCGTACCGATCATGTCCAGGTACGACCCGACACTCCCGATGCCTTTCCAGAGACACTTTGGGCATCAGGGCCGAATCCTCAGAAACCCTTGATTTTACAGGAAGAGGAAGACGTCCCCGACGGCATTTGAACCCGTTCCAGATGTTGAAACCATCGAGTTTTTTCGTCCCGATGTGACTGAAAGCGGTTGAATCGGGTACACTTTGGATATCGGTATCCAAATGCTGAGAGCAACGCGGCTGGACGGCATACGGCTCGTCTCCAGCCGACTTCTCCCTGCCAGACAGTAGGACGGTCGCTGCCGTCCTGGACACGAGTGCGCCAAGAGGGGGCGTGTGGTTTGCACCGTACGCTTTTCGGGAAACTACGGCGTGAGGGAATGGGTGCTTATGGGTGAGTTTTTGGGTGCTGGATTTTTGGGTGTTTTTGGGTGAATTTATGGGTGGGGATGGGTTTGATGCTGAAGACGGATACCATCCGAATTACCCGGGAATTCCTGGCGCTGATCTCCGAGATTGACGAGTTCAAAGGCGCCTGGCGCGCCTTCGGCACGCTCGCACCCGAGCGCCTGAACGCCCTGCGGCGCGTGGCGACGATCGAGAGTATTGGCTCCTCCACGCGCATCGAGGGCAGCAAGCTGAGCGACCGCGATGTCGAGCGTCTTCTCTCCAACCTGCAAATCCACTCCTTCGCCACAAGGGACGAGCAGGAAGTGGCGGGTTACGCGAAAGTCATGGAGACGTTCTTCGAGTCCTGGGCGGATATCCCCATCACGGAGAACCATATCAGGCAGTTGCACCGCGATCTTCTGTCGTACAGCGACAAGGACGAATACCACCGGGGCGCATACAAGACGACACCCGATAGCGTCGCCGCTTTCGATGAGACCGGCCGCCAGATCGGTATCGTCTTTGAGACAGCAACGCCCTTCGACACGCCCCGCCTCATGACGGAGCTGATATCCTGGCTGAGCGAGACGCGCGCCGCTGGCCGCCTCCACCCCCTTCTCATCATCGGTGTCTTCATCGTTGTATTCCTGGAGATCCATCCGTTTCAGGACGGCAACGGCCGCCTCAGCCGTATCCTCACCACGATCCTCTTGCTCCAGGCGGGATATGTTTATGTGCCCTACAGCTCACTGGAGAGTGTGATCGAGCAAAACAAGGAAGGCTATTACCTCGCGCTGCGTCAGACGCAGGGGGCCATCCGCGCTGCCACGCCCAACTGGGAGCCGTGGCTTCTCTTTTTTCTGCGCGCGTTGCAGCGGCAGAAGCGGCAACTTGCCGCGAAGATCGAGCACGAGAAGATCCTCCTTGCTGCCCTGCCTGAGCTGGCGGTACGGATCGTCGAGCACGCCCGCCAGCACGGCCGTGTGACGATCGGGGACATGATCCGCATCACCGGTGCGAGCCGGAACACGCTCAAGGAACACTTCCGGCGTCTGGTTACGCTTGGCCATCTCAAGCAATACGGCGCCCGTAAGGGTACCTGGTACGGGCTTCCATGACGGCGGAGTGGATTCCTCGCGGCAACGGATTTGTCGAGGCGGATGTCACCCGCTGCACGGAGAGTGTCTGGCGGAAACGCCCGCGTGGCTGGGGCGTGGCCATCAGCATCTGCGAGCATGTGGTCATCGCCAAAGTTATCCGTAATGACTTCACCGATCGCGAGGATTGACCCCTTGCTGCTCGGGAAGGGGGTATCAGCCCTGTTGCGTCTTGCGGACGCAGCGGCCCAGCCAGGCCGCGAGTTCCGGCTCTCCTATCTCGCCCGCGGCAAGAGAACGGATCACTCCGGTCGCTTCGGCCTCCGCGGCGATCACTTCCATACCGTTGCGAGCGAGGAAGATGTAGGCGGCCATGAAGCCAGTGCGCTTGTTGCCGTCGATGAACGGATGATTTCCGACGATGCCGGCCGCATAGGACGCGGCCAGCATCACGATGTCAGCAGATTCATAGCCATGCAGGTTCCGGGGCCGCGCGAGCGCTGAGTCGAGAAGCCCCTCGTCGCGCAAACCGGGCGACCCGCCGAATTCCGCGAGCAGCATCTGGTGCGTGGCGAGCACGGCGCGCTTGTCGAGCCAGACGGGGATGTTGCGACGCGTCACTTTGCGAGTTCGCGCAGGGTGTTGCGGTAGGCGCGCATGCCTTTTCGGGCGATTTTGAGCTGCGCCTCGAACTCGGGGTCGTAAGGCGTGACCTCGTAGCCACCGGGCGTCTCGATCAGGAAGAGTTCGTCGCCAGCCTCGACATCGAGGCGGGACAGGGCCTCTTTTGGCAGGATGATGCCCGTGGAATTGCCGATATGGCGGACTGTGACCTTCACCATGGTTTCGTTCCCTTTGCGTGCGTTCCGTAATACGCGTGTTATAACATCGCGGCGCAATCGTCCAGAAATCGCTTCGCCTTTGCGCCGGGGATTCCTCGCCCTCCTAAGCGGTCGTTTCAGAGATGGCCTCACGCTCTTCCCCGCCGGGCAAAGCGGCGGTTACCGCGGGCGCGGCTGGTGGGTTTAAGGGCGGGATTCGTCAAGTTGGGAGGGCGAGTTGCGGGTCTGGCGGCGGCACGGTTTTCATAAGAGAGCGGAACACCCCGTCCATGCAGCGGAGCGCCCAGCTCTGGACCGGGATTCTGACCAGTCTCGTGCCTCGGGAATCTATGAATCTCTTCTGTGACTCAGGTGTTGCCCCTGGAATCGCGAGCTTTGCCGGCAACCGGTCCGCGTGGTGCTGCGAAAACCGGGGGCTGAGCCGTCGGACAACCAGTCCTGTGTACATCTACATCCGGTCTCCGTGGACGACGTCGACGCAGTTCCAGTAGTCGGTGAACGACAGATGCTCGTCGGTCATGGCTCCAGCCTTTTCCTCGCAAGGCCGGGTGTTGCGCAATGGCGTTGATGATGATCGTGTCATCGGTCAGGTCTTCCTCCTTGGTCCGGGTTTCTCGACTACGCCTGTTCGCATGACGGGGCGGAGAAGCGGGACGGTCACCGACGTGAGCTTTCTCGGCCCTGTGGGCCGTCTCACGAGGGGAACGGGCAACGCGGCCTCTCGGTGCGGGCCGCCCGTTGACCGGCCGGCGCGCCCAGTCAGGTCAGGGCGTGAAGGGTCGAGGAACCCGGCATGGCGGGTCCGGCGACGGTCCTTGGGAAGGTCTGGATGTGATGGCAGAGCGCAGTGCCCCGAAGAGAGTGGCCAAGCAGATGGCAGGAAGGTAATGACAAGGTCATTACGCTGTGGTAGGCTGGAAAAACAAGGAGAGCCTCGATGAGTGTTTCTGAAACGGAGCGGACGAAGCGGGACACGCTCAACCTGCGGATCAAGCCGGAGCTGCGTGGGCTGATCGACCGCGCGGCTGAGCTGCTGGGGAAGAACCGGACGGACTTCGTCCTGGACGCCGCGCGTCACGCCGCCGAGAATGCTCTGCTGGACCGGACTGTGTTCGCCGTCAGCCCGAAAGCTTACGCCGAGTTCGTCGCGCGGCTGGATGCGCCGCCACGACCCAATCCCCGCCTGCGCCGCAGCCTTCGAACGCCGGCACCATGGGAGAAGTAGCTCGGCTGCTGCCGCCGGAGCCCCTGACCGAGCAGCACGATCTCGGGGGCTTCAGCTCGGGCGAGCCGGCTCTGGACGATTGGCTGCGGCGCCGCGCCCGGGCGAATCAGGTGGGCGGCGCGACGCGTACGTATGTCGTCTGCCAGGGAGAGCGCGTCGTCGGATACTATGCCCTGGCTTCCGGTGTCGTCGCAGTGGAAAGTGCAACAGGGCGCTTCCGGCGCAATATGCCGAGCTCCGTTCCCATTGCGGTGCTCGCGCGGCTGGCTGTGGATCGCGACTGGCAGGGACGCGGTATCGGGCGGGCGATGTTCCGCGATGCGGCGCTACGCGTGACCCAGGCGGCGGACGCCATCGGTATCCGCGGCATCATCGTTCACGCGCTCTCGGACGAGGCGAAGAAGTTCTATCTCGCCTTGGGCTTCGCGGAGAGCCCCCGCGAGCCGATGACGCTGATGGTGACCCTCTCGGACGTCCGCGCTGTCCTGCAAGAGAAGAATTGAGCCTCGCCACCATCCTTCTATGCTCGCAAGACTACAGCCACGGGGCGGACGTTGGCCTATGGAATCTGTCGGAATAACGATGCCGATGTCACCCTGGGTTTACCGGAGCGAGTGCTTCTCAGGAAAGCGACGGTCGCACATGCTTCCGGAGAGCAATGGCGACGCTCGGTGAGTGCAGAGAGGCGGTTCAGCATCCGGGAGCTTCCCCAACATTACGGGCGACGCCAATGAGTACCGCTGTGCCCGCCACAGCTTGAGCAGGTTGTGCGTCAGAGCAATGAGGTCCCACTCCCACTCCCACTCCCTCTCCTTCGCGCACATACGCTCGTAACTCATCGCTTTGTGCCTGGAGGCATTCGCTTTCACCTTGCTGCCGTCCAGCGCTACGTGTCCAAGCTTGACCAATCCAGCCGCCTCGCACAGCTCCAGCACCTGCACAAACAAACGCGCC
>JAANMY010000227.1_pt1 | contig 81486 bp, 73 predicted proteins | sample 7279691 | NCBI WGS metagenome assembly JAANMY01 (sample SAMN14094543, study PRJNA606508) | bioreactor metagenome | isolation source: A lab-scale SPAN reactor treating ammonium-rich wastewater day 388 | place: Ireland: Galway | collected 2018-02-07 | reverse complement strand
GATGGCCCTGAGCGATCAGATGCAGGCCCAGACCATCCAGACTCAGATGATGGCCGACACGCAGAAGCAGCAGGCCGAGCGCTGGAAGATTCTGCGCGAAACGCAGACCAAGATCTTCGAAATTCAACAGGACGTCACGGTCAACCAGGCCAAGACGCAGGACAAGATGTTCAACAAGTGGAGCGACTACATCAAGAGCTAAACTTCGTCGCACGAACCGTGCCAGGTAACGTGCCATTTCCGGCTGCACGATGCCCAACCATGCTCCGGGGCGTCCGGGGTTTTAACATTTATCGGATTAGCCAGCTGTTTACAGTTTGGAAATAAACTCGACGTTTACGCCTCCAGCGCAGCCTGGTATACTCCACACACCTGGGATAAAGGAGCGAACTTCGTGGCTACAAGTGGAAGTCCCATCAATCCTGCGGTTGGCAATCAGCAAGCTCTGGTCAAGCGCACCGAGCACGTTGGCCAGGCTGCGGTCACCGGAACCACTCGCAAAGCGGACGGAACCTCCGTCGAGCAGCGCAATGACGAGGTGACCTTCAGCCACCAGGAGCGCCACGCTGAGCACCTCGAGAATGCCAGTCACCTGGGCCTCACCGGCCAGATGGGCGCCAAGCAGACGCGCCAGGGCGAAGAGTCTCAGTCGCGTGAGCTGGTCAGGCGCGAGGATACCCCTCGGGCCGAATCGGGGGTGCAGGCCGAAGTCCTTGATCCCGAGCAACTGGGTAAGCAGCTGGTCGAGCTGGTCTCGGTGGCCCCGGAAGGCTTCAAGTCCGCCTTTGCGGAGGAAGGAAAGGCTCTGATGGGGCAGGGATTGCCTGGCGGTGCGGCTGCCGGTCAAGCTGCCATCAATGTCGCCTCTGCGCAGCTGAATCAGCTCGAAGGCGACATCAGCACAAACGTTCCTCCGCAACTGGCTAAGAATCCCGCCTTTGGGGATGCTCTGAGCCAGGCATTCGAAGCTGATCGGGCGGCTGGCAAGCAGACGCCAGCGATCGATCTCTTCCGCCAGGAGGCCAGCAAAGAGATCGCCTCTCAACTGGCCAGGGATCCGGACAATGCCGAGCTCAAGGCCTACGGCGACAAGCTCAGCCAGTACGGCCTGATGGAGCAGATCGCGAGCACAGGCAGGGGCCTGGTCTACAGCCTGGGCGGGACTCCGGCCGGGACGAACCTGGTGACGTTGGCCGGAAATGGCGGCGGGCCAGTGGCCCCGGCCGGCAACCAGCTGGTCGGTCAGCAGTCTGGCCTGGCTCTGCAAGGAGCTCAGGCACCGCAACTTCTCGGCTCGACCAATGCACCCGGGCTGCTCTCCTCGCCAGTGGCCGAGGCGCCCGGTGATGGAGGCGGAGCGGTTCCTCCGGGAGGCGGCTCGGGTCTTCCCCCTGGCGGGGGTGGGGGCGCAGTTCCTGGCGGCAGCGCATTTGTCCCTGGAGGAAGTGGCATCCCGCCCGGTGGGGGCGGTGTTCCGCCCGGCGGGAGCGGGATCCCGCCCGGTGGGGGCGGTGTTCCGCCCGGCGGGAGCGGGATTCCTGGAGGTCCCGGTGGTCCCGGCGGCCCGTCCATGTCCGCGGCCGACCAGGCTCGCCGGATGCAGCAGATCCTTCAGGACCAGGAGGGGGCTCGCGACATCTGGATGCAGATCTGGGCCGAACGGCAGAAGCATGAGGCCGAGCGCTGGAAGATCATGAAAGAAACCATGGACTACTGGATGAAGACCTTTCAGGAGTCGACCGTCAACCAGGCCATGACCATGCAGCGCGTCAACGAGATGTGGCATCAGTATTTCCGGAGCTGAATCTCGGAGCTACAAAAGAGCCCGGGCCTCGTCGAAGCCCGGGCTCTTTTTTCATGCCCTCGTCGGGCTACATCATCGTGGAGGCGTCGATGTACATCTCCTCGAGCTTACGTCGGTTCTCGCGGTTGATGCGCATGGCTTCGTTGATGTGGTCGTTGCCCTGGCGAGCCAGCTCGAGTCCCTCCTCCAGGTGAGCCGGGTTGGGGTCTTCCACGAACAGCAGCATGCGCTGAACGCCTTCTGTGTAGAGTTGGATGCCTGAGAAGCCGACCTCGAGCTCCTCGCGGAAGTCCTCCACAGCCTCGGGGGGAATCTCGATCTCGCGGATCTGCTGCTCGCGCTCGTTGAGAATGCGAATGATGCCGTCCAGGAACTCGCCAAGCTCTTCAGCCGACCACTCCCCTTCGGCTGTCTTGCGAGCAGCATCTTCCAGCTGAATCAGGCGCTCATTCACCCGCTCGGGCTCCGGCGCCTGAGCAGTCTCTTGCGGCAGTTGTGCCTTCAGCTTGCTCATGGACGGATCTTGAAGTGTCTGGTCGCCCGCCTGCTCGCTCACGAAGTTCCGTTCCTCCCAAAGGTGATTGCTGGGCCCGCCGGCTGGCTGCTTGCTTCGCTAACAAATCCGGCTGTGCGGCGGGCTTCGGCGAACTTTTTCCAGACTCCTCCAAGGAAGGGAGCCCCTGGCGCCTGTCTAATACAGGACTTGCTGTGTACTCCCGGTCGATGGCCCTGGTTCTCGCCCTGTTTTTGTGTCTGGCCAACTGGCCGGCGAGGGCTCAAAATTATCCCAGCGGCCGTGTCACCGGGCCACCAAATCCCGCCGCCTCCCCACCCCCGGCGGGGTCTCCAATCCCTCCACCGCCTGGTCCGGTCCCGGTTGTTTCCTCCAGTGAAGCTCGTCAACTGGTTGACAATCTCTACACGCCGACTCAGGGATTGCCGATTCGTGACCTGATTTTGGAGATCGAGTGCAGCGAGCTGGTCGAGCAGGATGGGGTGGGAAACCTGCTCCCTTCTGGCACTGACCGGGTTTACTACAAGTTCCCAAACCGACTCCGGGTGGATACCGTGTTCCACGAGCCAGGCACGCAGCTCGATGGCAAACAAGCGGTCATCATTCGCGATGGCAGCAACATGTGGATGTTCATCTCCATGGGGCAGTACCCCGTCAAGAAGGGGGCCGATACTCAGCAGCCCAGCTTGCAGCTGCCCTTCAGTCTACAAAAGTATCCGCACGACGCCAATGACGACTATAAGCTGGTGGGCTCGGAGTCATTCGAGGGTATCCCCGTAAAGGTCGTGGAGATCTCCAATCCGGAGCACCCCGAGCTACCGACCCGGGTCTGGATCGACCCGGCTCGCCGTGTGCCCCTGCAACTCGTCGTCAAGGTCAAAGGCGAAGCTTCCAGCGGGCCGGGGGAAAAGAAGGTCGTCTACCGCGACATCAAGCAACTCGAGGACGGCCGCTATCTCCCCATGCGGCTTGAGATTTACGTCGACCAGGTTCTGCGTCAGGCACGCGTTTATCGCGGGGTCAAGGTGAATGCAGGCCTTCAGGACAGTCTATTCGAGCCCATGAAGGGGTTGCTCAAGTAGCTGATGCGCTCGCCCAGAATGTCGTGCTACACTCCCGCGCGTTGATCGGTGCAGAATGAGAACGCGCGGCGAGTGTAGACAATCTGCTGAACGGCGCCGCACGAATTCCTGAAACGTTCAACGCGCGGCGCCTTAGAGGTCCAGCCGCCTACAATCTCTTGTTGTAGTTGCGGAGGCGGGGGTAGGGCCCCCGAGAGCGCGCCTCCTCCGACACTCCATGGGGGGGGTGTGGCCGGACTTCTAACTGGGGCCCTGGTAGCCCGCCTGGTAGAGAAACTCTCCCATGCTCTCGAGGTAGGTGCGATAGTTATTGAAGTTCATCGCTACCGCATCGTTCATGAGGCTATCGGCCTGGGCGGCCAGAGCCAGCACCCTTTTGAGCTCGCCGGAGTCAACCGTGTCGAGCCAGATTCGAAATCCGGCCAGGGCCTCGAGATAGGCTTGCAGGCCTTGACGCCCGGTGCGCAACTCTTCCTCGACCATCGGCAAGGAGTCGGAGTCGAACTGATCGTCGGCCGCCTGGCCTAAAATGGTGCGGATGGTGCGCTCCTCTTCGGCCAACCTGGCTTCCAGATCGAGTCGCTCGATGTCTCGGGTTCGGTACTCGAGCGACCAGCGGTTCAGCAAGGCCGTCTTTGTCTGGACCCGAGGAGGGGCTTTGCGTGCCGGCAGGTCCGCTCCACAGTGTTCGCACTGATCCTGAGGCTTGCTCAGGTTCAGGCACTGGTAACAGAGCAACATCGCAGCGCCTTTCTACACTTGGCGAACAGTTCCCCCGGGCCTGGGCTTGCTTTGAAGGCCATTCTAGCAAAATGACCTGGCCAGCAGGCGGTCAGGGTACCTGACCGACACGGCTCTCCGGTTTCGATAGGAAGCGAGGAAACGGTTCCTTCTGAGCCCTGGAGAGCCTGAGTCGGGAGGGAGGACTCTTGCCGCTGGGCACGAAGGGAGACCATAACGAGGGGGAATCTTTTTCAATTGCTGGCCGCGCGCTTGTGATTGAGATTCAAGAAAGGCAGGTGTTTCTTTGAGGATCAATGTCCGCCTCAAGAATGCCGTCATGGTGCTGGGATTGCTGGCCCTGATGGCTCCGGCCCGGGCCGAAATACTCTACTCGGTTCGCGCCACCGACACTCTGACCAGGATTGCCAAGGCTCACAGCCTCAGTGTCCAAGCCATTTTGCAGGCCAACCCGGGCCTGAAGACATCTGACGCTCTGACGGCAGGCACAGTGCTCGTGCTGCCGACGACCGACGAAGTCGGAGCGGGAACAGAGCAAGTGCAGGATCCGCTGGTGATCGCGGGTCTGGATGCCGAGCCGCCGGCTGCCCACCTGATCAAAATCGACGCGAGGCCTGAGCAGTTGCGACGCATCGTCGGCCCGGATGGCCGCGTCGTCGAGATGGCCTACGAGCCTGGAGTCGACCGCACCGGCGAGCGTCATTCCCTGGCTGGCTCCCGCCGGGGCCGCCTGGTATCCAGTGTGATCCGCAGTGCCAACGGCTTCATGGGCACTCCTTACGTGATGGGAGGGACCACCGCTCGGGGCATCGACTGCTCGGGATTCACCCAGCGCGTCTTTGCCATGAACGGCATCCGGTTGCCCCGTACTGCTGACGTCCAGTTCAACGCTGGCGTGGGCGTGGGCCGTGGCCAGGAGCAGCCGGGCGACCTGGTCTTCTTCGAGACCTATCTCCCCGGTCCGTCCCACGTGGGCATCTACCTTGGCGATGGAAAGTTCATTCACGCCTCTTCTTCGCGTGGGGTCTGCGTGAGTAGCCTCCGCGAGGATTACTACCGGCGCACTTACATCGGCTCTCGTCGCGTCCTGCGCTGAGGCGCGGCGGGTTGAACCGCGCAGGCCTGGCTTGAGCGACGCAGGTCTCGAGCAGCACTCTGTTGGCGCGACTTTCCCGCTTCGTGCTGACTCTGGTTGGCAGGTTTCGCCTTCGTCTTGCGCGTAGATAGCGCGAGCGGAGGCGTTTTCTTTTGAGCAAGGACCTGACGGTATCGCGCGACGACCGACTGTTAGCCGGGTTGGCCTATCCCTTCTGGCCGCTGGTGTTTCTTCTGGTCTACTTGACCCCGGAGAAGCGAGCGATCCGTTTTCTGCGTTATCACAGCTATCAGGGGTTCTTCATGGGCCTGGCTCTCTGGGGGGGTGGGGTTCTGGTTCGTACTCTGGCTGCCTTCTTGGGCCGCAACCCGCTCTTTGGCTTGATGCTTTACCCCTTTGTCAAGCTTCTGGGCTGGCTTTCTCTGCTGGCCGTGCTTTACGCCATGATGATGGCCTGGCGTGGTCAGTATGTGAAGCTCCCCTTTGTGACTGAATTTGCCTTGCCCTTTATTGATGAAGAGAAGTCGGTGGCCGAGGAAGATAGCGCCATGCAGGCCAGCGGGAGGCCCCAGTAGCCAATCAGCCCGAAGTCATCGTTTATACCGATGGCGCCTGCAAGGGAAACCCGGGTCCTGGAGGGTGGGCCGCCCGGTTGATCCATGTGCCCACAGGAAAAGTGCGCGACATCGCCGGAGGTGAAGCGCACACCACCAACAATCGCATGGAGATGAAGGCGGCGTTGGAGGCGCTGCGCAGCCTGACTCGCTCCAAGGTTCGAGTGGCCATCTACAGTGACTCGAGTTATCTGGTGCAGGCATTCAACCAGAACTGGCTGGAACGCTGGCAAAGAAACGGGTGGCGTACCTCAGCCAGGAAGGAGGTCGAGAATCAGGACCTGTGGCAAGGTTTGCTGGAGGTTGCGCGCATACACTCGGTGACCTGGGAGCATGTCAAGGGCCATGCAGGCCACGAGCACAACGAAGCATGCGATCAGATGGCTCGGGAGCAGTCCGAGTTGCAGGCCATTGACGGGGGCGCCAGCCCTGTGCTAGGATAACGGCCGACCTGCGGAAGTGGTGGAATTGGCAGACGCGCTGGGTTCAGGGTCCAGTGGGCTTACGCCCGTGGGAGTTCGAGTCTCCCCTTCCGCACCAGAAGGCCCCGGAGTGCTCCGGGGTCTTTTTGCATGACCACAACCAGGTCGAGCCATTCAGGACATTGCCGACGCAGAGCCGTGAAGAGCGCGCCGGGATGGGCACGACTCTGAAGTGCAGAAGCTCGCCCCTGCAAGGCAGGCCCGGAAGGATGGGCATAACCCTCAGCACACAACGCTCAATGCATTAAAGGCAGAGGTCGGCGGCGCGCAACCTGGGACTGACCAGCTCCATCACCGGTTGGTCCAGGGAGACTTCGACGATGAGCGGGTCGTTCGATTCGATGGGGATGATCTGGATGTTCACGGGCGGGCCTCCTGAGCTGGCTATCGAATGCACGATAAGCCGGCCACCTTCGCTGCTTTGTTATCCTTGGATTTCCAGCATGTTGCCAACCGGACAAACGGGCCCGGATGGGCGGCTCGGGCGAGGAGAGGACCTGATCGGCGAGAAAACCATGACCTGATGGCTCGGCGCCGAATTCGAAACGTGCTTCCCCTGCCTGAGCCGGTCTCCGACGAGCCGGCTCAGCGCGAGGTTGAGCTCATGGCCCTGAAGGAAGTGGTCCTGTTTCCTCATCTCATCATGCCTTTGCTGGTGGGGCGCGAGCCCAGCGTACGGGCCCTGGAGAGAGCACTGGAGCACGAGCGCGGCCTTTTCGTGGTGACCCAGCGCGAGCCGGGCCTGGATCAACCAGGCCGACGAGACCTCTACACGGTGGGCACCTACTGCAGCATTCTGCAGGCCTTGCGGCTTCCCGAAGGGGGCTACCGCGTCGTGGTGCAGGGGCTTGAGCGGGCCCGCATCCTGCGCACGCTCCAGAGCAAGCCCTTCTTTCGGGTCAACATTCGGTTGCTGGCCGAGCGAGGTGCCAGCGAGGAAGCGGCCCGCACCGGGATGCAGGTGGTGCTCAACCAGTTTCGCCAGGCGGTCGACCTGGGCAAGGACGTTCCGCCCGAGTTGCTGGTGGCCCTGATGAACATTACTGACCCCGGCCACCTGGCCGATGTCATCGGTTTTCACCTGGATACCGGACTGGCCGAGAAACAGGTTTTGCTCGAATGCGCTCACGCCGGAGAGCGGCTCAGGCTGGTCTCGGTGCATCTGTCGCGCGAGCTCGAGGTGCTCAAGATCGAGAATCGACTTCAGTCGCGAGCTGAGCGCGAGATGGAGAAGGGGCAACGGGAATACTTCCTGCGTCAGCAGCTGCGAGCCATCCAGGAAGAGCTTGGGAGTGGCGACGAGGATGAGGAGGAGGTTCGCCAGCTGGCCGACACGATCAGCCGGGCCGAGCTTCCCGGCGAGGTTCGCGAGCATGCCGAGAAAGAGCTCAAGAAGCTCGAGCGCACGCCTCTTGCGGCCGCCGAGCGGACAGTTCTGAGCACTTACCTCGACTGGCTGCTGCAGGTGCCCTGGAGCGCTCGCACCGAGGACCAGCTCGACCTCAAGCGCGCGGCGGCCTGCCTGGACGAAGACCATTTCGGGCTCCAGGACGTCAAGGAGCGCATCCTGGAGTTCCTGGCCGTGCGTCAGCTGGCGGGGGCCCACAAGGGCCCCATCCTCTGCTTCGTTGGCCCTCCAGGGGTGGGGAAGACCTCTCTGGGTCGCTCGATCGCGCGGGCCTTGAGCCGGAAGTTCCATCGCACTTCGTTGGGAGGGGTGCGGGACGAGGCCGAGATCCGCGGGCATCGGCGCACCTATGTGGGTGCCTTCCCCGGACGCATCGTGCAGTGTTTGTGCCAGACCAGGAGCAAGAACCCGGTGCTGGTGCTCGATGAGATCGACAAGCTGGGCCTGGATTTTCGTGGCGACCCCTCGGCCGCGCTGCTGGAGGCACTCGATCCCGAACAGAACAAAGAGTTCAAAGACCACTACCTGGGAGTCACCGTGGACCTCTCCGAGGTCATGTTCTTGCTGACCGCCAACCTTCTCGACCCGGTTCCTCCAGCTCTGCGCGACCGTATGGAAGTGATTCGCCTTCCCGGTTACACGGAGGAGGAGAAGATTCGCATCGCGCTGGGCTTCCTGGTTCCCCGGCAGCTGGAGGCCCACGGCCTGAGCACTCGCCAGCTGTGCCTGCCGGAGGAGACCGTTCGGTCCATCATCCGCAATTACACTCGGGAAGCCGGAGTTCGTCATCTCGACCGCCAGATCGCCAGGCTGTGCCGAAAGCGGGCCCGGCAGGTGGTCGAGAAGGAGCTCGGGCGCAGGCCCGGGCCAGTATTGCCACGTCATCTGGAGAAACGACTGGGGGTGCCCACCTTCGAATGGGGGGCCGATGAGCGCGAGCCCCGCGACCTCCCGGGAGCGGCTCGAGGCTTGTCCTGGACCTCAGTGGGAGGCGAAGTCTTGCTGATCGAGGCCAACCTGACCGAGGGGAAAGGACGGCTGATTCTTACCGGCTCGCTGGGCCAGGTCATGAAGGAATCGGCTCGAGCCGCTGCCACCTGGGTCCGCAGTTACTGTGGTCGTCAGGGTATCGCGTTTGATTATTACGCCCACGACCTGCATCTGCACGTGCCTTCCGGGGCCATCCCCAAGGATGGCCCCTCGGCCGGAATCACCATGGCCACGGCTCTGGTGTCGGCGCTCACCCGGCGGCCGGTCGATTGGAACGTCGTCATGACGGGAGAAATCACGCTTCGAGGGCGGGTCATGCCGGTGGGAGGGATCAAAGAGAAGGTTCTGGCCGCCTACAACGCAGGAGTTCAGCGCGTGGTGCTGCCCCGAGCCAACCAGAAGAACCTGCAGGACGTGCCCGAGAACGTCAAATCCAGGCTGGACTTCGTTTTCGCAGAAGGAATGGAGGAGGTGCTGGCGGTCGCCCTCCCCGCCCTGGCCTCGAGTTAACAGGTTGTTTACATCCCGTCTTTAATTGTTCACATCGGCAAACTTCATGTTACATGAGATCTATGCATGACCGAGGAGCCGGTGGTAAGATGTGCCTAACCTGTCTTGAGCAAAGGAGAAATGAAGAATGGCTGGTGGAGTGAGTAAAACGAACAGTAGCAGCAGCAACCGCAGCTCGCAGCGGACGCAGCAGACTCAGCGCACCCAACAGGCGAACAAAGCTACGACCCAGAACAAGGCCGCCGATACGAAGAAGGCTGGCGAAACCCAGAAGCCTGGCGAAACCAAGAAAGCGGACGATGCCAAAAAGGCAGAAGATCCTAAGGACAAAGTCGACATCAAGGGTGATGGCGAGAAGCCAGGCGATGGCAAGAAAGCCGAGGAAGGCAAGGACGGCGAAAAGCCAGGTAAGGGCAAAGAGATCGAAGATCTCAACAAAGAGATCGAGGACCTCAAGAAAAAGCTCGAGGAGATGGCTGGCAACAAGCCCGGTGAAGCCGGCGGCGGCGAGAAAGGCGGCGGCGAGAAAGGCGGCGGCGGTGAGCAGGGCGGAGGTGGTGCTCCCCCGGCCGGTGGCGGTGGCGCTCCTCAGCAGGCCGGTGGGCCTCAGCAGGCTCAGCAGCCCGGCCAGGGCCAGGGCGACATCAACTCCCAGCTCCAGGGGATGGCGGCTCAGGTCCTCATGCAGAGTGGCGGCCTGGGTGGGCAGCCCTTCGGCGGCCAGCAGTTGGGCCAGCAGGGCGGCGTTCCCGGTGTGGGCGCTCCCGGTGCCGGCGGTGCCAACCCACTCATGGCGGGATTCCAGGCCGGACTCGGCGCGTTCGGCGGCCAGCAGGGTCTGGGCGGCCAGCAGGGCCTGGGCGGCAACCCGCTCCAGATGGGTGGCGGCAACCAGCTGAAGGCACAGCTCGCCCAGTCCTACGCTCAGGCGATCCAGAATCCGCAGTCTGCCCAGCAGATCAAACCGGAGACGCACGCTCTTGTGCAGGCCGCCCTGGGTGGCGGCGGTGGCCAGATGGGCCAGCTCGGCCAGCAGAACCCGCTTGCTCAGGGCCTCGGCCTGGGGCAGAACGTCCCCGGCCTGGGTGGCATCCAGCAGCAGCAGCCCTTCGGCGGAATCGGCATCTAGGGTCTCCGTCGCTCGACCAGGGAAAAGCCTCTCGGCTCAGGCCGGGGGGCTTTTTTCCTGGGCTCAGAGCAACAGGTAGCGACGCAGCTCCCACTCGGTCACCTGGCTGCGGAACTCGCGCTCCTCCCACTCGCGGGTGGCGGCGTAGTGATCGACGAAAACGTCGCCCAGGGCCTGGCGGGCAAACTCGGACTCGCGCAGAGCCCGGGCTGCCTGGCCCAGGTGGGCCGGCAGAAGGTAGTCGGGGTCCATGGCCTGGTCGTAGGAGTGGCACTGCATCGGCTCGGTGGGGTTCTCCTGAGCCAGGATGCCCTCCAGGCCACAGGCCAGAATGGCCGCCAGGCTAAGGTACGGATTGGCATCCGCCCCGGGCAGCCGGATCTCAAGCCGGGCCGAGGAGCCGGGAATGACCCTCACCGCACAGGTGCGGTTCTCGATGCCCCAGCTCATCTGGTTGGCGGTTACGTAGTGCGGCCAGAAGCGGGAGTAGGAGTTGACCCAGGGAGCCAGCAGGGCTGTGAGTTGAGGAAGCCGCCGCTGGAGTCCGGCCAGAAAGCTCGCCATCGCTGGGGATAGCTCTCCTTCCTCGCAGCGGAACACGGTCTCACCCTCGGGACCAAGCAGGGAGAGATGCACATGCCCCCCGTTGGGGGCCACCTTCTCGGTCCAACGGGCCATGAAGCTGGCCAGCTTGCCATGGCGTCGGGCCACCGCTTTGGCCAGCATCTTGAAGAGCGCCGCTCGATCGGCCAGCTCCAGAGCCGGGGCAGGGGCCAGGGCTGCCTCCAGGGACTCGGTCTCATGATGCAGAGCTTCAAGATGCAGCCCCATGGTGGCGGCCGCGTCCATCAGCTCGCGGTGCAGCTCCGACTCGGCCAGGGTGCCTACCAGCGAGAACCCTCCCGGCACCGGGCCGGCCTGGATCAGGTCGCGAAACTCCTTCTTGCGGCAGCTGTGCTCGTCTTCGTTGAAGATGGTGAACTCATACTCGATGCCAGCGAGGGGCTCATATCCCTCGTCCTGGAGCCGGCGGGTGACCCGGCGCAGCAGCGAGCGACAGCAGAAGTCGCGTCCCGGACCCGACTCGGCGTACTCGGCCAGAAAGAGGGGAATGTTCCGCTCGATGGGCAACGGGCGCAGCGAAGTTGGTAGCAGCCGGGCGGGAAAGTCGGGAAAGCCCGGGTGGTCCTCATAGAGCTGAAGGTAGTCGATCAGGTTGTCGCTGGCGTCCCAGCAGAGCGGGATGGAGCCGAAGCGGAAGCCCAAATCGCGGGGTCGAGAGGCGCTTCCCCCGCAAAGTGCCATTGAGATCGAATAGGCCCACCAGCACGTGGGCGATCTCCTGGGTGGCCATCAGCTGGCCGATCTGCTCGACGGCTTGCCGCACCCTGGAGCGGTCAGTCGCCTTTTCGCAGGCGGACGCTGTGCTCGTCAAGGGTGCGGCGCTCATCGGGAGTGAGGGCGCCGATACCGTCCACGCGGATCTTGTCCAGAATGCGGTCGATGTCTTTCTCGAGGGTCGTGGTCAACTCGGGCACAGGAGCCAGGACGTTGCCAGGGGGCGCCTTCTCGACCAGCTTCAAGCGGGCTTTGGACTTCGAGCTGCGCGCTTTGCGCGGGCGTCCGGGCCAGAGCTGGCGCGCGGGGGTTGCCGCCGTCCAGTAGCCGGCCGCCAGGCCTACCAGCACGGCTCCCACGCCCGAGAGGGGATTGCCCGAGAGGTCCGACCAGAGGAACATGCCCACCAGAGTGATGTAGCGGAAGATCACCCCGCTCACGGGGATGATCAGCATCAGCATGATCTGGGCCCGCGGGTTGAGGACGGTCCAGGCCACGCACAGAGAGCCCAGAGGCAGCGTCATGCCGATCTCGGGGCGGCCGGTACAGACCAGTGTGACCAGGTCGTGCATTGCGCTGAGGGTCAGCCAGGTCACGAGCAACTTGCGCGATCCCCAGAAGGACTCCATCTGTCCGCCCACCCACCACAGCACAGCCATCATGAAGGCCCAGCCCAGCGGATTCATGACCGTCAGGAAGGGATAGGTGAACAGGGTCCAGGGGTACTGGCGCGGATCGCCGGCCACAAAGGCCAGGACGTGGCGCGGACTGATCACGAATCCCAGAATGGCAGCCAGGCTCAGCGCAATCAGCCACATGGTGACCGGCATGGTGCGGAACATCGAGCGCAGAGAGGGGCTCACGCGAATAGATTCACCAGCTTCGGCCCGGCTCCCTGGTCAGCACTCACTCTTCCTGCGGCTCCGGGGGCGGTTCATTCTCTATCTGCTCGGCCAGCTGGCCCATCCGCTGCACCTGGTAGATCTTTTGCGAGCCCTCCCAGACGACTCGAATGCCGGTTACCAGGGTATCCCGCTGGCGCTTGTCGACATACGTTCGCATGACATCCAGCCCGCTGCGAAATTCCTGGATTCCCTGCTCTAAGAGCTCGACGGTCTCATCCACCAATCCAAGCTGCTCGTGCAGGGACTGCTCCTCCTCCTCGGAGAGACCGGTGGGAATACCGGGGCGGGGCATGCTCTCCAGCTGGGACTCGCCCTGCTCGAGCAGCCCCTCGGCCCAGTCGATCACCTCCAGGAACTCCTCGGCCGTGATCTGCTTCTGCTCGATGGCCTCGCAGGCGTCGAAGAGGCGCTTGAGATGGTTGGTCATGACCATGTCCGGGGCCTGCTCGGGCCTCGGCTCGTCCGTCTCGCGCACCTCGAAGGTCGAGGCGGCGCCCTGGTTGAACTGGGGATCGGCTACGCGCGGCAGAGGTCCCGAGCATTTGGTGCAGACCCGCAGATCGGGCAAGTTGGGCTCGCCGCAGCGGGGGCAGAGCACCTTGCCCTCCCGGTCGGCCACGTTCTGATAGACGTCAGCCGAGCCCTTGAGCGAGCTGACTGCATGGCTGAGGGCCGCAATTCCGGCATCGAGCTGCTCGGGGGTGGGACCGGGCAACGTGGCCCGCATCTGGGCGATGGCCTCGTCGTGCAGGTCGAAGGCCTCCAGGGTACGAGGGATCTCGTCCTGCAGCAAGGCCGATGAAACCGGCACCTGGGCCGAGCTCTCGAACTGGCGGCGCGCCTCGCGCACATTGCTCTCCAGGAAGTCAAGCGCCTCCTTGAGGACCTGGGAGGGGTAAAGACCCGCCTTGACGCCCTCGGCGGCGTGGATCACCCAGTTGACGAAGGGCGATTCGGTAGGGGTCTCCATGAAGGCACCCTGCTGGTAGAGCTTGAGCGCGGCCTCCAGTTTGGCAAACCCTTCTTCGAGCATCCGAAGGTCGAGCTCGAGCAGGTCATTCTCGCCCAGGTTGCGCTCCATTTGCTGAAAGGCTTGAATGATGAGCAGGCAGGCCTCGCGGCGCTCTGGGACGCCCTTTTCATCCTTTTTAGAGCTCTGATCGATCTCCTCGACAGCCTTCTCGAAGAACTGGCGGCCGCCATCGGCGGCCACTCGGAAGTCGTCCGAGCTCATCTCACCGGCCTTGAGAGAGGCCACCGCTTTGGTAAAGAAGTTCAGGACCGGAAACTGGCTGGGGCCGGTCTGGGCGTACCGACTCTCGTAGTGGGTGACGGCCACGTACATGTTGTTGGTGGCCTGGATGAGCTGGTCGATGCCTCGCTCGAGGCGGACTGGTTGGCGGTCCTTCAAGAACATGGCCAGGGTGCCCTGAGCCTCGGCCACCTGCTCGAAGGTCTCGAGCACCGCGTCGATAGACTCGCGGAAGGCGGCGGCAAAGGCTTCTCCCTCGGCGGCCACTGCCTCCAGAAAGCTGGCTCGGGCCTGATCAAGCGCCATCACCCGCTCCTGCAAATAGAGATTGAGATCGTTCAGCTTGCCTGGCTCACCCGAGAGCACCGCTCGGCAGAGGTCGAGCAGCTTGTTGGTCTGGGTCGAAGGCGTGGGCTGCTGGGTTGCAGTGGGTTCGGCCATGATTCATCGCTCCCCCGGTGGAAGTTCTATCGTCACTCTTCGCGGTCGAATTTCGAAGAATCCTCTCGGGTCTTCGCGCGCCTGCGGCTGGGCTGTACCCGGGGCGGCTCGGCCTTCTGCTTGCGAAAGTGGGGCGGCCAGGGCGCATCCTCCTGGCCCCGGGCCAGCTCGAGCAGGCTTTCCAGGCTGCCCGAGACCTGGTCGATGGCCTCGTGAGGGTCACCCATCTCCGCGTAGCGGAGCGGAACCGTGTCCATGGTGAAGCAGGCCGGTTCGACCGTGGCTACCTCCTCCCATCGCAGCGGGCAAGAAACGCGTGCATCCGGGGTGGGGCGCACCGAATAGGCCGAGGCCACGGTGCGGTCGCGGGCGTTCTGGTTGTAGTCCACGAAGACGCCGTGGCGCTCCTCCTTCCACCACTTCGAGGTGGCCAGGGCGGGAACCCGACGCTCGATCTCGCGGGCCAGCGCCAGGGCCGACTGGCGCACTTGAGTGAATTCCCAACGAGGCTGGATACGCACCAGGATGTGCATGCCGCGCGAGCCGCTGGTCTTGGGGAAGCCCTCCAGGCCATGGTCGCGCAGCACCCCGCGGGCCACCAGGGCCACCTCGCGCACCTGGGCGAAATCCACCCCCGGAGTGGGGTCGAGATCGATGCGCAGCTCGTCGGGCCGGTCCACGTCGTCGGTGCGCACCGGCCAGGGGTTGAGGTCGAGACAACCCAGATTGGCCACCCAGGCCAGCCCGGCCACCTCGTCGAGCACCACCTCGTCGGCCGACCGGCCGCTGGGAAAGGAGATGGTGCAGGTGCGGATCCAGTCGGGACGGCTGGGAGCGCGTTTCTGGTAGAACGGCTCGCCCTCGGCTCCGTCCACGAAGCGCTTGAGCACCATGGGACGATTGCGCACGCCTCGCAGGGCCCCTTCACCCACCCTCAAGAAGTAGCGCACGAGATCGAGCTTGGTCTTGCCCGCCTTCGGAAAGTAGACCTTATCCGGATTGGTGACCGTAACCTCGCGGCCAGCCGCCTCCAGAGTCAGGCTGCTCTTCAACTGGCAGTCTGGTTGAGCAGGTAGACCACGTACTTGCCTAACAGCTCGACCTGCTGGGGGTTGAGCTCACCAAAGCGCAGGCCCGAGAGCACCAGGCCGGTCTCGGAGTCGCGGCGCGAATCCACCACGAGCCCCGGCAGGCTAAGAGTGGGCAGAATGCGCCACAGGCACATATCCAGTTGCAGCCGGGTATCGCGGGGGAATTCCTCGTTCAGCTCGATCAGGGCCCCACCAACGCCCAGGTTGACAACCCGGGCGTTGAGCTGGCTCTTGTCGGGCGCTTCCACTCGGGCCGGAATGGAGGCGTTGGCTCGGATGAACTTGCGTTTCTGGTAAACCCGGCTCTCGTCAAAGCCCAGCTCTTGCAGCACAAGCTTGACCCAGGAGGCCCGCAGATTGTCGCTCGAGTCGTCATAGCGAAGGCCGCTGACGCTCTCGACGTAGCGAGCATGGGGCTGGCTCCAGATCACCTGGCAGCGAATTCCCCCGGCTTCGGCGCCGTTGTAGTGGATGCTCACCTGGGAGCCTTCGGGAAGCTTGCTGGGGCACTTGAGACGAAGGCCGTCCACGCCCAGGTCGGTGACCACGCCCTTGAGCTTCTCCTCGCCCTGCTGCACCTCGACCTGGCAGTAGCAGCGAATCCGGATCATGCGCCGGCGCTCTTCCAGAGTGACCCCGCCGGCCGACTGCAGTCCCTGAATCTGGTTCTTGAACATGGCGCCTCACCGAGCGCGGCCAGACATCCCCGGCACGGCATTTCGACCGCGCGACACTCCCAGGATTGTGCCGGAGGTCCGACCCCGCCTGCTGGCCGGTCGGAACCGTAGGTTCAGCGAGCCCGGGACGGTTCCTGCCCTGAGCCGAGGCGTCCATAGATCAGCATGAGGCTGAACGTGGTCAGCAGCATCAGGGTCGAAACCGCGTTGATCTCAGGTGTGATACCGGTTTTTACCATGCTGTAGATGCGGATCGGCAGGGTTCCTGAGCCGATCCCCTGGGTGAAGAAGGTGACGACGAAATCATCGATGCTGATGGTCAGGCAGAGCAAAGCGCCCGAGATGACGCCGGGCAGGATTCGGGGCAGGGTGACCAGACGGAAGGTGTCCCAGGGCCCGGCCCCCAGGTCGGCCGCAGCCTCCTCCAGGCGAAAGTCCATCCCGGCCAGGCGGGCCCGCACCGTGATGGTCACGTAGGAGACACAAAAAGCGATGTGGGCCACGATGATGGTGGAGAGCGAGAGCTTCCAGCCGATGGCAGCCAGGAAGGCAAGCAGCGAGGTTCCCATGACCACCTCGGGCACCACCATGGGCAAAAAGACGAGACCGCTCAGCGCTGCCTGCATTCGGAAGCGGTAGCGGGTCAGGGCCAGGGCGGCCATGGTGCCCAGCACGGTGGCAGCCAGGGTTGCGATCAGCCCGACCTGGAGGCTGTTCAGGAGGGCCCGCTGGATCTCGGTATCTTGCATCAGTTTGGCATACCATTGCAGGGTGAAGCCCTTCCAGACGGCGTTGCGCGGGTCCTGGTTGAAGCTGTAGAGAGCCATGACCAGCACTGGAGCGTACAAGAAGAGATAGACCAGAGCGGTGTAGACCAGCAGGACGAAGGAGCGCTTCAAGCCAGCACCCGTTCCGAGCCGGACAGGCGCAGATAAAGGGCGATGCCGATCAGCATCAGCACCATCAAGAGCAGCGCCAGAGCGGCTCCGAAAGGCCAGTCGAAGAGCTGGAGATACTGCTCCTGGATAGCCTGCCCGATGGTGATGGTGCTCGGTCCGCCCAGAAGCTCGGGGGTCACGAAGTCGCCCATGGCTGGCACGAAGGTCAGCAGGGTGGCCGCGATCACGCCCGGACGCGAGAGCGGAAGAACCACTTTGAGGAAGGTGGAGAGGGGCGAGCCGCCCAGGTCGGCTGAGGCCTCCAGCAGGCTCCGGTCAATCCGCTCCAGGGCCACGTAAATGGGCAGGGTGGCGAAGGGCAGGAAGCCGTAGGTCAGGCCCAGGATGACTGAGCCATCGGTGGCCAGCATGTCTAGCGGACGCCCCAACCAGGGCTCGAAGAGCACCGTGTTGATCAGGCCTTCGGTCTGCAGCAAGGTCATCCAGCAGTAGGTGCGCACCAGATACGAGGTCCAGAAAGGCAGCATTAAGAGCAGCAAGAACAGGCTCTTGTGCCTTCCGCCGTGGAGAGCGATGAAGTAGGCCAGAGGGTATCCCAGCACCAGGCAGGCCAGAGTGGTGGCGGCGGCATAGCTGGCCGAGCGGAGTAGGACGGGATAGTAGTCGGGGTTCATGGCCCGCCGATAGTTCTCCAGCGTCAACTCTTTGCCGATCTCGTAGTCGGGGGTGACCAGGTGGAAGCTCTGCAGGGCCACTGCTCCCAGTGGCAGCAAGTAGAAGAACACCAGCCAACCCACCATGGGTAGCACCAGGAGCCAGGCTGTGCGCTGTTTCATACGCTGTGCAGCTTCACTTTCTCCCAGACCCGGTCCCAAAGGCGCTCGCCCTGGCCCAGGTCTTCCTGGAAGATGGTCTGCTCGAGCATCTGCTCGGGGGCGTAACCGAGGGGATTGTCCAACAGCCTGGGATCGACCAGCTCGCGGGCCCGGGTCACGGCGTTGGGGTAGCCCACCGTGTTGGTGATTGCGGCGGCCACCTCGGGCTTGAGCACGAAGTTGACGAAGGCGATGGCGGCCTCGTAATGGGGGGCATCATGGGGGATGCACAGGTTGTCGGCCCAGATGTAGCCGCCCTCTCGGGGAATGACGTAGCCCACCTCCGGCAGCGATTCGTGGGCCTGCCCCACGTCGCCCGAGTAGCCCAGGGCCACATGGAGCTCCTGGCGCACCAGATCGTCGATCATGTCGGTGCTGTATTTTCGCACCAGGGGCTTTTGCTCGAGCAGGGCCCTCTGGGCCCGCTCGAGGTCTTCAGGGCGAACCGAGTTGCCGTCCAGGCCCAGCTTGAGCAGGGCAGCGCCAATAGTATCGCGCTTTTCGTTGAGCATGCCGATGCGGTTCTTGTAGCGAGGCTCCCAGAGGACGCTCAGCGAGTCGGGAACGGGGCGGGCGTGGGTGGTATTGAAGGCCACCCCGGTGGTGCCCCACAGGTAGGGCACGCTGAAGCGGTGCTCCGGGTCCCAGGGTTTGTGTTGAAAGCGTGGCAACAGGCCTTCCAGACCCGACACGCCCTGCATCGGAGCAAGAAGCTGGTGCTTGATCAACCGGCGCACCATGTAGTCGGTGGCCACCACCAGATCGTAACCCTCCAGCCCGATTTTGAGCTTGGCGAAAAGCACGTCCTGGGAGCTGAAGGTGTCCTGGTTGACCCGAATGCCGGTCGCCTTCTGAAAGTCGGGAATGGTGGTTTCGCCGATGTAGTTGGCCCAGTTGTAGAAGTTCAGCGTCTTGGGCGCGAGCGAGCAGGAGCTGAGCAGGGCCCCGGTGGCCAGGCAGCCCAGAAACGAGCGCCGGGACATTTCAAGAATTGAGAGAGGAGCCCGAGTCCTCGTCAACGAGCCTCGGCGGGCAGCAGGGTGCCGCTGGTTGGCCTCCACTGCAAGAAGACCGATTCACCGGCCTGGTAGCCGTCCACCACGTCCTGGTTCTGCTGCTCGGTGGTCAGGCGCACGCCTTCGGCCACCTCCACGGTGTATCGGGTAACCGGGCCCATGTAGGTGCACTCCACCACCCGGGCGGGCAGGCAGTTGGAGCCGTTGCTGCCGGGCTCGCGAGTGAGCCAGAGCCGCTCGGGCCGAACCGACAGCTCGACCCGGGCACCCACCGGTGCCTTCTCAGCCGAAGGGGCCACCAGGCTCACACCATCGGCCAGCACCACGGTCGAGCGACCGTTGTTGACGGCTCTCACGGTGGCCGGAAGAAAGTTGGCGGTGCCGATGAAGTCGGCCACGAAACGAGTGGCCGGACGCTCGTAGATGGCCCGGGGGGCGTCCACCTGCTCCACCTTGCCGGCATTCATGACGGCCACCCGGTCGGAGGTGCTGAGGGCTTCCTCCTGATCGTGCGTGACCAGAACGAAGGTGATGCCCAGATCCTTTTGAAGGCGCTTGAGCTCAGTGCGCATGTCTCGACGCAGCTTGGGATCCAGGGCCGACATGGGCTCGTCCAACAAGAGAACCTGGGGCTGGTTGACCAGAGCTCGGGCCAGAGCCACCCGCTGTTGCTGGCCACCGGAAAGCTCGGTGGTGCGCCGGGCCAGCAGGTCGGGCAGGCGCACCAGCTCGAGCGCCTGGCTCACCCGGGTCTGGATCTCGGCCTCCGGGACGCTGCTGCGGCGCAGGCCGAAGGCCACGTTGTCGTACACGTTCAGGTGGGGAAAGAGGGCGTAGCTCTGAAACACGGTATTGACCCGCCGGCGGTAGGGGGGGAGCGACTGTACAGGCTTGCCGTCCAGGCGGATCTCGCCCTGGTCGGGCTCCTCGAAACCCGCTACCAGGCGCAGGCTGGTCGTCTTGCCGCAGCCCGAAGGCCCCAGTAAAGAGAAAAATTCGCCTCGGCGAATCTGCAGGGTTACGTTGTCCACTGCGGTCACACGGTCGAAGCGCTTGGTGACGCCCACCAGCTCGACGACGAGCTCTTCCAATAAACGGTCCCTCCGCTCCCTGGTCAGCTGCCCTCGGAGCCCGCCAGGGCGCGACTCGGAGAGCGAAAACTGCCGCCTCCATCTTAGCCGATAAGTGCCTCTTTGAACAGATTGTTTCGATACTGAATCTGATTCAGTTTACTCGCCAGGAGGCTTGCCCGGGAACCTGAATCGACTGTCCCGGCAAGACCTGGGATGCGACCTCCGCGCTTTCGGCGCACCGCCCGCCGTGCCTTGAAGGTGCCGGGCCAGGGCGCGGTCAAAGAGGCAACCCATGAAGGGCATGTGTGTGGTGACCTCCGGGATGTGCGGTCTTTGGGACAGCACCCATTTTCCCATGGTCTACGACGAAGAGAGCTGGTACGATACGCTCGGGGATGACTCGGAGGTCGTGCGTCACACGCTGGGTGGATACTTCGTGCCGGTGAGGCTGAACACGCCCGGGGTCTTCGAGTACGAATTGCGGTTGGGCACAGCGGCCGAGCCGGCCGACCTGACGGAACGCGAGCGGAGCTTGCTGGCGGTCAGCTCGCGCAAGTATCTCTTCCGCTCCTCGGGAGGGCTCTGTTTCGGCGACTACCGCCATCTCGAGGCGGTGGCCAGCGACAAGGTCGGTTACCTGGAGGTCGCGGCTGGCGAGTATGTGGCCCAGATCCACATCCTGGCCTGGAACGACGAGCCCGGGGCGGAGGATGAGCGGGGCCATCGAAACGAGGGCACGCTGCCTGACCTTTTGATCACGCTGAACCCGGCCTCCCTGGACTTCAGGGCGCCGGGCTCGCTGCAGACCTTCACTCGCTCCAGGCCTTAACGCTCGTCCCGGTCTCCGCTGGCGCTGCCTCCACTGGCCTCGGGGACGACTTCGCCACAGGCAATGGCCGCCAACTCGTGACCGTGAGGCGACTGAGCGGCGGCTTCCATCAGCTCGCTGCGCCGGGTAGGCTTTGTAACGGCGTTTTCGATAGCCTTTTGGGAGGCCATGGGCGAGAGTTGCAGCCAATCCGCGCGGCGATGACCGGGGGGCGCGACCGAGGGCTCGATTTCGGTCGGCCGGGCCGTGGTGGCCGGGGCCTGCACCGTGACCTGCCGCTGGGGGATGTGAATGTTGTTGGCGGCGTTGGCGCTGGCTGCGTGGTTGTTACCGATGGCTTCTATGCCGTCGGAGCGTTTGTGCGGGTGGGCCACCTGGACACCTCCGTAAACTGGCTCTAGACCTCCATTTTGCGGCATGATGACAAGAATGTAAACTTCCGACATGTTAACAAGTTTGACCGTTCGGGAGTCGGAGCTCCTTGGAATGGTCGTTTCGTGGATCGACCTTTGCCTGAGCCCGTGCGCGCAGGCAGACGGCTTCGACCGGGGGCAGCGGATTGCTCGCGCCGGGGCAAGAAGTCGTAAGTCTTTCCAACCCTACGCCAGTTGGGCGCCTCACCAGGCCCTGCCGACCGATCCCCCTCGTCCGCCGTGGTAACATAGGGTATGACAATTCTGGAGAGAATGGTCCTGGCCGTGGAGAAGGTTCGCGATCGACTCTTGAGAGCAAGCCGGGCTCTCGCCACAGCCGGCATTGGATACGCGGTGGTCGGCGGGAATGCCGTTGCGGCCTGGGTCGCGAAAGTGGATGCCGGGGCGGTCCGGAATACCCAGGACGTAGACTTACTGCTCGACCGAAAGGACCTGGCGCAGGCCACTCAGGCCCTGAAGAACGCCGGATTTTCCTATCGCCATGCGGCCGGCGTTGACATGTTCTTGGACGGGCCGCAAGCCAGAGCGAGAGACGCGGTGCACATCGTGTTTGCCGAGGAGAAGGTTCGTCCGGACTACCCCCTGCCGACCCCCGCGCTCGATGAGGTCGAGCCCTTCGACGAGTTCGTGACCCTGCGTCTGGACGCGCTTGTTCGCATGAAGCTGACCTCCTACCGCCGCAAGGACCAGGTTCACATACTGGATCTGATTGGCGTCGGCCTGGTGGATGAGACCTGGCTGGAGCGCCTCCCTTCCGAGTTGTTGCCTCGGCTCCGTGAGCTTTTGGAGTCCAAGGAGGAGTGAGCTCCGGACTTCTCTAGGGGGAGGGAGCGGGCGAGGGAGCGACCGGTCTGGCTCCGCTGGTCTCCTCGATCTGCATTCCCTGCTGACTGTGGTAGCGAAACTGCTTCAACCCGTGACGCTCGGGGGTGGGACAGGACAGCAAGTAGCCGCCCGGTATGCTGGTCATGAGGTAGTTCTTGCCGCTGGCCGGACACTGGGGATACCGGGAAATGTACTTTGGGAACATCTCGTCGAGCGACTTGGGAAACGTCTTGTTGTGATCCTTGGCGAAAAGCTCGGTCTGGGTGGCCAGACCTTTGAGGTTAAAGCCGCACTGCAGGGCAATCTGCTCGGTTCGCCGCTGCTCAGCCAGCCGCGCCATAAAGCCCCAGTCCACCTCGGGCAAAGTAAAGCTTTGCCCCCCATAGGCCGCCGGGTCCGGAATCGAAAGCGCGTACTTCTTGAACGGAGGCTTGCACAGGTAGACGAACGACTTGCCGGTTCCCGGGTCTTTGGGAATCACCAGATCGGCCCCACTCTTTGGCTTCATGGTGTTGAAGGCACGCTCGAGCTCGGCCAGGGACTCAGGATACTGGCCCTGCTCCATGAAGAAGTACTCGAGCAAAGCCTGGACCTTGGACATTCGGGCCCAGGCCTCCCTCAGCTGGTCGGGCTGAGACTGAGGCTGCTGGGCCAGCATGGGCGAGAGCAAGGCCAGAGCTACGATCAGGGCACAAACAAGCCTTCTCACTGGCCCATCCAGTAATCTTTCAACCACTTGCTCCGGGTGGGATGGCGAAGTTTGCGCAGGGCCTTGGCCTCAATCTGTCGGATGCGCTCGCGAGTGACCCCGAACTCCTGGCCCACCTCCTCCAGAGTGCGGGGACGCCCATCTTCCAGGCCAAAGCGCAACTGGAGAACCTTCTTCTCGCGCTGGGTCAGGTTCTCCAGGACGTCCTCCATCTTCTCCTTGAGCAACTGGGTGGAGGCGGCCTCGGCCGGAGCCACCGCCTCGGCATCCTCGATGAAGTCTCCCAGGTGCGAGTCTTCTTCCTCGCCGATGGGGGTCTCGAGCGAGATCGGCTCCTGGGCGATCTTCATGATCTCGCGCACCCGCTCCTCGGCAAACTTCTTCTTCTTGCGGATCTCCTCTTGAACCAGCTCGTCCTCCATGTCCAGGTCGCGACCATACATCTTGCTGACCTGGACGCGGACCTCTTCATGGTCGACCGGATACATCTCCCGGGTGATCTCCTCCACCGACGGGTCGCGACCCAGCTCTTGCAGCAGGTGGCGCGAGACGCGAATGAGGCGGTTGATGGTTTCGACCATGTGCACCGGAATGCGGATCGTGCGCGCCTGGTCAGCCAGCGCCCGGGTAATCGCCTGGCGAATCCACCAGGTGGCATAGGTGCTGAACTTATAGCCTTTGCGGTAGTTGAACTTTTCGACCGCTCGAATCAGACCCAGGTTGCCCTCCTGAATCAGGTCGAGGAAAAGCATGCCACGGCTTATGTACTTCTTGGCGATGCTGACCACGAGGCGCAAGTTGGCTTCAATCAACTTGCGCTTGGCCTCCGCGCCATCGGCCACGTCATACTCCAGTGAGCCAATTCGCTCGACGAGCTTGCCATTGCCGCTCTTCTTCCTCAGCTCATCTTTGTAAGCCGCCCGGCCCTTATCCCAGAATTTCTGGATATGAGTGTGCTTCTCGAGCAGGTCCTTCGTCTCGCTGATCGAGTCCTCGCCAAGCCGAGCTTGCTCAAAGCGCCCAAGAACCTCGGCTGCCCTCTCGCCCTGGTAGATTTCCTCACGCAACCGGTGCTCATCCACCTTCTGCAGGGATTTGATCAGCTGAGCGCGAGCCTCCTCGCCTTTGTCTGCTTGAGTCTTGAGCAACTTTTGCACGGCCAGCCACAGGTCTTCCATCTGCAAGAGCTCGCGCATGGCCTCTTCGCCCTTTTCAATCCTCTGAGCCAGGCTGATCTCTTCGGCCGGAGACAGCAGGTCGACCCGGCCAATCTCCTTGAGATACATGCGGACCGGGTCATCGAGGGCAACACCCTCCACCCAGCCGTCAGCCGTCTTGGATTTCTTGGGCAGAGCCCGTCCCGGCCCGGAAGAATCCTCCTCTTGCCCCTCGTCGACCTCGGTATCATCCTCATCCTTGTCGTCGGTGATCTCGATGCCCTGTTGGTGAATCTTTTCCAGCAGGTCGTCCATCTGATCGGGACTGAGGTCCTCCTGCTGGTAGAGCAGATCACTGATCTCCTCATAGGTGAGAAAGCCCTTTTCCTTCCCCCGGGCCAAGAGCTTCTGGAAAGAGGCTGGGATCTCCATGTCTGCGGGGGCGCCACCCTTTTTTCTCACTGGGCTACCTTTCTGAAATACCGATTCAACTCGAGATATTCGCGGAACCTTTGGTCATCCGAGCTCAGCAGGCCGGCTTCCATAGCCGGCACGACTTCGCGTCGAAGCTCCTCTAACCGCCTTTGCTTGAGGCGATCTCGGATTGGCAGGATCAGCTTCAATACGTCATCTGCGGTCGATTCGGGAGGCTCGTGGACCAGTAGTTCCGTCCATTTTCGAAGCATTCCTTCTTCCTCCAGGAAGGCGGACAGGTCAGCCAGGCTCAGGGCTTGCTCACGGCCCTCCAGGGCGAACAGTGCTTCCGCCAGAGGACGCAAATCCTCCCGGGCAAAGTCTTGCGGGCCAAGATGTTGGCGCGTCAAGTGGATGTAGGTCGGGCTGTGGGCGAGAATGCGCAGGAGCCGCTCTTCAGGATCGAAGCGGGCCGCCCGATTGACTTTAAGGGGGCGATCCACCTTCGTCTCACGAGGCATCTTCCAGGCCAGGCGAGACTCACTGACCTGGAGCTTGTTGGCGACCCTGCGCATGTAGGCATCCTTGCGGACTGGATCGCGCAGAGCCCCCACCACGGGCAGCACCTCTCGCGAGTAGTCCTCCTTGCCTTCCGGGGTGGACAGGTCGTTTCTCTGCTCGGCTCGCTGCATCATGTAGTCAACCACGCTCTCGGCCTGCTCGATGCGGGTGGCCATCACCTCGGGGCCGGCCGAGCGGATGAGCGAATCCGGGTCCTGGCCTCTGGGAAGGACCGCCACCCGCACCCGCAGACCCGCCTCTTCGAACAACCCGATCGCCTTGACGGTGGCGTTTTCTCCCGCCCGGTCCGAGTCGTAGGCCAGGACGACGTTCTTCACGTAGCGTCGCAGCAGGGCGGCCTGCTCGGAGGTGAGCGATGTGCCCAGAGAAGCGACCGCGCGGTCAAAGCCGGCCTGGTGCAGCATGATAGCGTCGAGATAGCCCTCGGCCACGATGGCCTCCTCAGCCCGTGAGGCCGGCCCGCGGGCCAGGTTCAGGGCGAATAGCTGTTGTCGCTTGGCATAGAGGGGGCTCTCGGGAGTATTCAGGTATTTGGGCTGACCCTCCCCGATCAACCGCCCGCCAAGGGCGATGGGACGGTCCTGCGGATCGCAGATCGGAAAAACGATGCGCGATCGTAAGCTGTCCATCACCCGGCCGTCTCGCTCGCGCAACAGGCCGGAGAGAACCCCTTCCTCGGGCCGAAACCCGGCCGCTTGCAGTTGTTTGGCCAGGGCCCCCGGGCCTGCCGGGGCCCAGCCCAGGCGAAAGCGCGCGCGAATGGTAGCAGACAGGCCACGATGCTGAAGGTAGTCTCGCGCCTCTTGAGCCACCGGGCTCTGCTCGAGCATCTCGGCGTAGAACTGCACCGACCTCTCGACGAGTTGCAGCAATCGGTCCCTCTCGGACCGCTCTTCACCCTCCTCCTCGAGCTCGACCCGCACACCACACTCTTCCCCCAGTCGTTGCACGGCTTGTGGAAAGGTCAGCCCCTCCATGCGCATGACAAACTGGAAAAGAGAGCCGCTCTCCTGGCAGCCGAAGCAGTGATAACCCTTCTTCTCAGGGCTGATGGAGAACGATGGCGTTCGCTCAGAATGGAAGGGACAGAGCGCCAGGTAGTTCTTGCCCTGCTGGCGCATCTTGAGGTACCGTCCAAAAATGCCGACCACGTCGCTCTTGAGAAGAATTTCCTCGAGAGTCTGAGTTGGGATCCTGCGCGCCATGGCTCAGGGCTCCGCGCTGGCTTCCACCGTGAGCAAACGGGTGGTAGGGGGGATTCCCCGGAATTCATAGTCTTTCACGCTCAGGCTGCGGTCGGGATTCACGCTGACCCCGCTGGATAGCCAGGTCCCCACGACCAGTTCCGCCTCCTGGTCCTCTCCGAGGTTTTGCGGAGCACTGACAAAAGTGGCATAAGGAGACCCGTCTGCCTGGCGGAGCAAGACCCTGACACGGCCCGAGGCGCTGGAGAAACGGCGAGCCGGCCCCACGCGGGCCCTGACCACCAGGCGCTCGCCTTCAATCTGAGCGTCGAAACGACGCACCTCCAGCGCAGCCTTCTCGCCGGTGCCCCGCCAGGCACTGTCCGGCGGGCGCTCGTAGTCTGCAGTGTAAAGGTCCAGCCGATCGGATTGGAGGGTGACTTCCACTCCCAGCAACGGGTAGATCTGTGATTGCGAAAGATAGGCCACATCAGCGAGTACGACGATAGGAAACTCGCGACCCTTCATGACGGCCGTGCCTGCATGGCGGTTGAGACTGACCCGCTGGCTCAAAGCCTGGGCCAGCGCCAGCAGGGGAACATGAAGCTCTCCTTGATGCATCCGAGCCTCGATTCCCGGGAGGCGCCGATCATCGAGCGACACAGGCACTTGAGCAACTCCCGGGGCCAGGAGCAGCAGCATCAAGACCACGGACTGCGCCAGCCTCGGGGCAACAGATAAAACAGCAACTCGGGACATTTCCAAAGCACCCTCCCGGCGACCAGCAGAACACACACGAAATCTCGTATTGATATGCTCACGCAGGTTTTCTCGGCGAGATGCCTGCCACCCTCTGCAAACTGGAAACTTCTTCAGTCGAGAGAAGCCGGCTCTGCCCGCAGGCCAGCGCTCCCAGGGCCACGGGGCCGACCTGGACGCGAAGCAACCGTCTCACTCTGCATCCAACGGCTGCCAGCATCCGCCGGATCTGGCGCTTGCGCCCCTGGTGGAGGATGATCTCAAGCCAATCGTCCGGGCCAGGGGTGACCTCGCAGGAGGCGGTAAGGCCATCCTCGAGCTCGACACCGGCCCTCAGCCGTTCGAGGGCAGATCGACCGGGAACCTGGTCAACCTGCACGCGGTAGCGCTTGGGAACGTGGTGACGAGGGTGCGTCAGCCGATTGGCCAGCTCCCCATCGTCGGTCAGAAGAATCAGACCTTCCGAGTCCAGGTCCAGGCGGCCAACCGGAAAAAGGCGCCTTTGAGAAGCGACCAGATCGAGCACGGTGGGACGCCCCCTCTCGTCGCGGGCCGTGGAGAGAACCCCGGGCGGTTTATTGAGAGCCCAGACCTCGCGGCTTGAATCCTGGGAGACGGGCAGGCCGTCCAGGCGAATCCGGTCTTGCGGGCCAACCCTCTGACCGATCTCTGCCTGGCTGTCGTTGACCGTAACCCGGCCAGCGACGATCAGGCTTTCGCAGTGCCTCCTCGAGCCCACTCCGGCTCGGGCCAACCATTTTTGGAGCTTCTCTCCATCCACGGTGAAGTGCTTGGCCCCGACGCGGAAGGATCCTCCAAATCCCTGGCCGAAAACGCCTAACCAGCGCAGAAGACCCAATTCGGAAACTTCCTGGAGGTAGATCCGTGGCTGAGGACAGAGGGATCCTGACCCAACCGATCGTGTACGATGGGGAAGAGTATAGCCGCGAGTCGCTGCAGGATATGGTGAATACCTATCAAACTCAGCACTCGAGCCGCATCCAGGAGCTGGAGTCGCTCAAGAAGACTCACGATAGCATCTCCCGCGAGCTCACCCAGGAGCTGGCGGAGCAGAAGTCGGCCTGGGAGTACCTCCGGGGGATGATGACCCTGGACCGACACAACGCCATGTCGAACTTCCGAGGCCTGCTCGAGAAGGTGCCTATTCTCAAGGACCGTATGCCCGACCGACCCCTGTCCGAGCTTCTGCAAGAGAAAATTCAGGTGGCCGAGAATCGGACCCGCGAGGTGGGCCATTTCCTGGACAGGATGGAGTCGGAGATGGAGTCCATCCGTCAGGACATCATTCGACTGAATAAGAAGATGGTCGTCGCCGCCGAAAACGAGGAGAAGGCCGCCCACTACATTCTCAAGCTCAAGGACCTGCAGAGCGAGTTGGAGCAAGAATTAGCCTCCATGGGCGAGACCGTGACGGCTGCCCACCGGTCCAAGAAGGCCGAGATCGACGAGGTGAAGCGGATGATCTGGGACCACGGGGCCCGCCTGCGACTCTACTCCAACGCAGAGGACCGCATCTCGGCAATCGTGCAGATGAACAATCACTTTCTTGAGATGCTCACCAACCTGCATGGGAACATGCAGAACCTCTACGAGGCGGGCCTGGAGGTTCTCGATGAGTTGCGCGGCAACCTGGCTTCGCTTGCCACGGCCACGGAGGCAAGCGAGCTGACGATGGATATGCAAGAATCAATGCAGTCGCTCAAGGACAGCGTCAACCGGGTCGCCGTACTGGCCTCCAACACCTCGCTCTATCTCACCCAGAACGTCGAGCGGCTCACCTCGCAGATGCGCATCTACGACGAGCAGACCGAAGCGTTGGTCAAAAGCAACCTCGAAGCCGAGCGCGAGATCCAGGAAAAGCGCATCGACGACACGCTGGCTCTGGCCGAGAAAGAATACGGGCTGCTCAAGCAGGCTCGCGAAAAGTAAGCCCTGTCCAATGAGCTCCGAGAGCTCTCCCCTGCGCGCCGAGCCGATCGCGCCTGAGCAATTCACGCGCATCGCCGGCCAGAGCGTTCACATCTATCTCGAGTTCCTGCGCAACCTGGTGCGCGGGGGCCGGCTGAACAAGTTTTTCCCTGACCCTGACGGTCTCGACAACCTCTACCGCGCCATGGGTGAGGTGCCTCTCGATCCTGGCAAGGAGCCGAACCTGCTGATCAGCCTGCGCACCGGGATGCCGGCCGAGCCGGAGATCGGGAAGATCCTGGCCGATAAGGAGCTGGCCGCCCGCTTCCTGAAGGCCAACTCGCCCGATCTCCTCAAGCAGCGCAGTGACGCCGCCTCCCAACGCATGCTTGACAAGCATGTTTATTTCAAGTTCCTGGACGGGGCCCGCATTCCGCGCCGCACCCACCTGGAAATGTGGCTGCGCCAGGTCGACGAGTCCAAGCGGGTAGCGTACTTCACCACCATCTTTGAGCGCTTCGACCCCACGGAAGGCCTTTTCGTGCGCTACACCATCCAACTGGCCCAGCAGCATGCCCGGTGGAGCAAGCCCCAGGTCGAGTTGCAGGGTGACGACCTGGAATATACCACCGCCTTTCGCAATGTGATCTCGCGCTACTCGGCCGACGAGGCGGAGTTCGCCTTCATCTTGCTCTCCGACCTGCCCAACATCACGGTGCAGGAGGTCGTCCGCGGACGGGCTGGCCCCCTCTGGATGGACGGCATCACGATGCCTCCTGAGGTGGCCGCTCTGATGGCCAAACACCCCGGCAACTTCATTCTCAATCTACCTTCCGAGCGAGTCAACGCCCCCTCTGAGAAGGCCGCCTCCTCGGTGCGCGAGGACAAAAACTGCGACCCGTTCGCGCGTTTCTACCGTGAATCGCTGTCGCCTGAAGTGCGCAGCCTGGCCGATAGCCGGGCTGAGAAACTTGGCTACCACGTGTTCAAAGAGCGAAAGTTCTGTTGCACCCGAGGCATCGAAGACCCATTCAAGAAGCTGCTGCAGAGCCACGGTCATCGCTGCGTGATTTACCGGGTCTGAAGGGACAAGTGGCCCGAACAGGAAGTTCTCCTCTGCATGTCCAGAGCTTCTCTCATCGTGTGCGCCGAGGATCTCGCCCAGGAGCTCCCCCTCGTGCGGGGCATGATCATCGGCTCGGGTCTGCCAGGTGCCCTGGGAAACCTGGCCCCTGGCCCTTATGGACTGGCCGGGACCCATCTCGCGGTGCTCGACATCCTCGAGCAGGCCGGCTCGGTTATCTTGGAGGTGGAAACCCGGCTGCGACAGCGCATTACCTCTGATCGAGGAGGCGAGGCCGAGATGGCTGGCTTTGACTTCATCGCTGAATTACAGCCGATGGACCGGGCTTTCTGCGCCTGGTACGCCGTTTACGTGGCCTCCGATTGGGCCAGCGCTCAGTGCGCCAGGCACACCAGCACGGCTGTCTCGGTCAAGGGGGGCTTCAACAACCGCTGGGTTCAGGATCTGGGGAACCTGGCCGGCAACAATCTGCTGCAGGTGGTCGTGCGCGAGCTGAAAGGCTTCTACGAGCACCACCGCAACCACTCCGATCCGGCTCGGCGCATCACCGAGCCCGAGCGTGTAGCCGACAGCTCAGCAGCCTTCTTCAAGCTGCTGGCCAACGGGGTGGCCAGGTTTCTCTCCGACGGAGAGTATGAGCGCCACCGGACAGTTCTCGAAGGCATGCGGGTGGAGATTCTCGGCCAGGGTTATGTGGGACTGAAGCCCACTGCGGCTGCTGACACCACCCGGTCGAGCGACCTGCTGCCAGTCAAGCCCGAAGACGTCGTCGGAAACCAGGAGTATCTGGCCGCCGGGATGCGCCTGGCCCGGGATGTGGCCGGCTTCGACTTCAAGACCGGCAAGAATCCCAAGAAGGTCAATCCGGTCTTGTTTTGTCAGGGCACGCCGGGCTGCGGCAAGACCCTGACGGCCCACGCTGTCGGCAACTATTTTCTGGACTACTGCCAGAAGCGCGAGATTCCGGCAAGATTTCTGATCATTCGGCGCACCGACTGGGCCTCGTCCTACCAGAACGCTTCGGCCAACAAGCTGATCGCCATCTTCAAGGACGATGTCTACGCTTTCCCTGGCGTGGTCGGCTGCTACTGGGCCGACATCGATACAGCCTTCGCGGCTCGCTCCGACCCTGGCCTGCGCTCGGAGGAGAAGAATATTCTCGGAGCCAGCTTCGGAATCTTCGACGGCACCCTGATTCCCAAGAACGGAAAATGGTTCTTGCTGTGCGATGCCAACTATATCAACATGGATCAGGCCACCCTGAGCCGCATCAGCCAGGACCCTTATATCGTGAAAGGTCCGGTCACAGTGGACGACTTCGTGACCCTGTTTCGAGACAAGAAGTTGCACGAGTTCGCCGATTTCTTTCATCTCAGCGATGAGCAGTGGCGTCAGGTGGGGCAAGCCTGCCTCGACTTCAACCTGTCCGGGCGCAACGTCGACAACGTCACCCAGAAGCTCATCCGTGAAGTGCAAGACGTGGACCCACCCGACGATTACTACAAGGCCAGCTTTGAGGAGCGCAGGCGTATCTTGCGAGAATTGTCCAAACCGATGACCGTCGAGCGAATCATCGAGATCATGGACGGTTTTCGCAAGTTCGAGGCCGAAGCCGAGGCGAAAGCCGAGCGGCAGCGTTTTGACGAGCGGGTGCGCGAGATCGTGTTCAACCTTTCGGCCCAGAAAGCGGCCCTGGAAAGTTACGGGAACTGAGCTATGTCGACGACTCCCGAGTACGCCCCCGAGGCGGGCGATACCCTCGAGCAGCTTGTCCAGCAGTTCACCAACCAGTATGCCTTTCTGCGCGAGCTGATTCAGAACGCAATCGACGCCGGAACCAAGCGAGTCGATGTATGGTTTGAGTTCGACCCCTTCGAGGGCGGCAGCATGGGGGCCATGCGGCTGCACGTGGACGACACCGGTGAGGGCATGAACAGGGAGATCATCGATACCCAGCTGACCCGCCTGTTCTCGTCTTCCAAAGAAAACGACCTGACCAAGATCGGGAAGTTCGGCATTGGATTCGTGTCAGTGTTCGCCCTCTCGCCCGAGGCGGTTGTGGTGGACACCGGCCGGGACGGAGAATACTGGCGAATCCTCTTCCACGGCAAGGACAAGAAGTTTGAGCGCATCGTGCTCGATCAGCCGATCGACGGAACCCAGGTCCAGCTGATCAAAATGGTCGACAGCGATGATTATGAGAAGCACCGCCACGAGAGCAAGCGCACCATCACGTACTGGTGCAAGCACTGCGATGTGGATATCTACGTAGACAACGAGAGGATCAACCAGCCCTTTACCCTGCACGCCCCCCACGTCATGACCCACCAGGTGCCGGGAACCGAGCTGGTCGTGGCTCCGGCCGACGGTCCGAAGCCCTTCTACGGCTTCTACAACCGTGGTTTGACCCTGGTGGAGTCGATCGAGCGGGACGACCCGAACGACCGGCAGGACCATCCCCCCGGCATCCACTTCAAGATCAAGTCGCGCTATCTCGAGCACACGCTGACTCGTGATAACATTCTGCGCGACGAGAACTACCACAAGGCCATGACCATCCTGCGCTCGTTCGTGGACGGACCGTTCCGCAAAGCGCTCTTTCAGGCAGCCCTGGAGAAAGGTGAGGACGCCGTCTTCGGCTTCCTCACCCACCGGTTGCAAGGTCTGCCGGAGGAGCTGGCCAACAAGCCTCTGCTGCCGCTGGTGGATGGAGGGCGCCTGACGCTCAAGCAGTTGAAGACGGCGGTGGATAAGCAGGGCGAAGTCTTCTACCAGGAGTACGGCTCGGCCCTGACCCAATCGCTGAAGGGCCAGGGAAAGATCGTGCTCAAATGGGCGGGCCCCGAGCGCGAGCCGGGCCTGGGCAAACTCCTCGAGCATCTGTGCCGACGCAAAGACAAAATTTTGCTCTTGAGTGCGAGCGGAACCTATGCCCAGCCAGCTCTGGTCAGCAGCCTTCCCAAGAACCAGCAGGAATTGCTCGAAGCTGCCGGGCGCATCTTGAAGAGGGCTGGAAGCCCCTACCGCAGCATCTTCCCGGGGCGCTTCAAGGACGCCGGTGCTTCTCTGGAAAAACGAGCCTACGTGCTGCAAGAGAAGGCTGGCAGCCTGTTTCGTCCGGAGGGGGAGAAGAAGGGCCTGCTGGCCACCCTGTTCGGCTCCCGCAAGGCGCCTCAGGATCTGGTGGTCAACCTGGACGACCCCCTGGTCGAGAAGAACTTCCGGCTCAACGACAAGTATCCCCAGTTAGCCCCCTACATCCTGGCCTGGTGCGTCCTTGTCAACGATGGCCTGGACGGAGCCACTGTCGCCCGCATGGTCGAGGCCGCGATGGCCGAGGGAGGGGAACGCCAGGTCTGACGCAGGCACGCCTCCCGGTAGGAAAGTTTTTCCCCCCGTGGAAAGGCAGTGAAAATCTTTACGCAAGCGAGCATTCTTGGAACCGGTTCTTCGTAGCTTCCTCTTCTGCGACGCGGTTGTGCCCTCTCACCATGGCAAGCTGCTCTGCTATGGGGTTTTCTCGGATCTGTGGGCGCCCAAGTTCCCGGTGACCCACCCGCGTTTCTCCATCCTGACCTCGTGGAGCCGGGGTACGGGCTTCCACATCCAGGTGGTCAAGATGTTCAATCCAGCCCGCACCGTGATGCTCAACCAGTCGCCCGAGATGTATTTCACCCTGGAGGACGAGAGCCAGACGGTGCACGTCCAGGTGGACGTCAACCAGATCGTCTTCACCGAGGCGGGAACCTATTTCTTTCAGATCTACCTGGACAGCAGGCTGGTGGCCGAGCACACTCTTAACTACATCCAGAAGAGCTGAGACCCCCACAAAAAAAGGAGCCCGAGTCTGTGAAGACCGGGCCAGGGGTTCTGGAGGGTCCGAGCGCGGGGACGCGCGCTACAAACAACTTTTACTGGTTCACACGCTCTGGGGGCGGGTCGAGTGCACGGCCCCGGCCTGCATCCCGGGCTGCACTCCCGAAACGCTGCCGTTGGAGCCATAGACGGCCCCGGCCTGCATTCCCGGGTCGTAGTTGGAGCGAGGGGGCCCGCCGCCACCCGTCTGAATGGCGGCTGCGTCGTTGACCTCGTTGACCTTCTGAGTGGAGGCAACCTGCTCGGGCGCCTTGAGGGCGCTGATCAAGCTACTCAGGTTCTGGTCCTTGACGGTGTTGTCATCGTCAGTATCGCCGACCTCGGGCGAGAACTGAACCTTATCGGTAATCCCGCTGGCCGCCTGGGTGCCGGCTACGCCAGATGCACCGCCACCTTCTCCGATACGATTGGCCGCTCCGCCTACCGGGGGGGTGTAGCCGGGGCTGACGCCCCCAACCCCTCCACCCGAGCCGGCTCCGTCGACCTTGCCGATTTCAAATGGGTCTTTCTGGGCCATGTGGGTTCACTTCCTCAATCACTTCGCGGGTATGCTCCCGTGGTTGTATGATAGGGCTGCCCGCACCCCGGCCGATAGGGGATAGTGTTAACGGGATGTTAACGATGTAAACACGATGTTAACTCTTTGCCTGGGATTCGTTCACACTGCTCCCGATGTTGACGCGACCAAACGGATTATCGTATTATCCCCGGGTTGAACCAGGGCGAGGACTGCGGTGCCCTCCCACCCTGTCCTGGCTTGAAGTAACAACTCAATGGAGGTTAACCCGTGGCAACCAAGGGAGAAGTTATCGAGCAGTACCGCACCCATGAGGTAGATACTGGCTCGGCTGAAGTGCAAGTCGCACTGCTGAGCGATCGGATCAATCATCTTACCGAGCATTTGAAGGTACACAAGAAAGACCATCACTCTCGGCGGGGACTGCTCATGATGGTAGGCAAGCGGCGCCGTCTGCTCAACTACCTGCAGAAAAACTACATCAAGCGCTATCGCACGCTGATCCAAAAGCTCGGTCTGCGCCGCTAGATGCCCCCAACTCAGCCGAAAGGATAGACGGCTGGCAACCCGGACACCAGGGGAAGAGCTCCCGCTGGTGTTTTCCTGCTTCCACGAGATAGGAAGCTTCCTCACACCGCGCAGGCGGCTTTTCCGCCCAGTCAGGCGCGACCAAGTAGAACGTACCCGAGGTGAAAGAAAGAAATGGCAACTCAAGTCATAGACGCCGAGAAGGTGATCGCCGAGCGAGAGATCGGCGGACGCATCATGCGCATGGAGACCGGCGAGCTGGCCAAGCAGGCCGGTGGAGCCGTGTTGGTAACCTACGGCGAGACCGTGGTGCTGGTCACCGCTACCGCCAACGACAAAGCGCGCGAGGGGATTGACTTCTTCCCCCTGACGGTCGATTACGAAGAGAAGATGTACGCCGCCGGTAAGCTGCCGGGTGGCTGGATCAAGCGGGAGGGCCGTCAGCCCGAGCGCTGCATCCTGACCTCGCGGCTGATCGACCGACCCATCCGCCCCCTTTTCCCCGACGGTTTTCGCAACGACGTCCACGTGGTGGGCATGTGCTTGCAGGTTGACGGGAAGAATGAGCCCGACGTGCTGGCCGTTGCTGGCGCGGGCGCGGCCCTCTCCCTATCGGACATTCCTTTCGAGGGCCCGGTAGCGGGCGTGCGCATCGGCTACGTCGATGGCGAGTTCGTGGTGAATCCCGATAGTGCCCAGATGGCCGAGAGCAGCATGAACCTCGTGGTGGCCGGCACCCGTGACAACCTGATGATGGTGGAGTGCGGCTGCGACGAGCTTTCCGAGGAGCTCATGCTGGACGCCTTCGAGGAGGCCCAGAAGAACATTTGCGTGATCATCGAGATGATCGACGAGCTGGTCGAGAAAAAGGGCAAGCCCAAGACCGAGTTCACCCTGTTCAAGCCGGCCGAGGACTTTGAGAAGTTCGTGCGCGACCGCATCAGCGACCGGGTGGCCAGGGCCATCCGCACGGTCGAGAAGCAAGAGCGCAACAAGGCCATGGGCGCGATCAACAAGACCGCTTTCGCCGAAGAGGTGATGAAGGATTCCAAAGCCTCGGCTGCCTGGAAAGAGCGTGTGCAGGCAGATACCTTTGGTCGCGACTTCGATTACGTCCTCAAAAAGATCCAGGAGGACGAGCTGGTCACCATGATCGTGAAGGAAGGGCGCCGCCCGGACGGCCGCAAGGCTGACGAGATCCGCGCCCTCAAGTCCCAGGTAGGTGTGCTGCCGCGTGTGCACGGCACGGGACTCTTCACCCGTGGTCAGACCCAGGTGTTGTCGCTTCTGACGCTCAGCACTCTGAGCGATGAGCAGTTGTTTGACAATGTCATCGGGGAAGAGTCGCGCCGCTACATCCATCATTACAACTTCCCTCCCTTCTCGGTGGGCGAGGCCCGCTTCATGCGCGGGCCGGGCCGACGCGAGATTGGACACGGAGCTCTGGCCGAGCGGGCTCTGGTGCCGGTTATTCCCGACGAGAACGACTTCCCCTATACCATCCGCATCGTCAGTGAGGTGCTGGAGTCAAACGGCTCGACCTCTATGGCGTCGACCTGCGGCAGCACTCTGGCCCTGATGGACGCAGGTGTGCCCATCAAGTCGCCGGTTGGCGGCATCGCCATGGGGCTGGTGGCCAAGGGCGATGACTTCACCGTGCTGACCGACATCCAGGGCATGGAAGACGCGTTGGGCGAGATGGACTTCAAAGTGGCCGGCACCCGCGAGGGCATCACCGCGCTTCAGATGGACATCAAGCTCAAGGGAATCACGATGGAGATCCTGCGCCAGGCGCTGGAGCAGGCCAGGGCGGCCCGCTTCCAGATCCTGGACGTGATGGAAGAGTGCATCCCGGCCCCCCGAACGGAGCTCAACCCGCTGGCACCTCGCATCTTCACGATCACCATCGACCCCGACAAGATCAAGGAGATCATCGGCCCGGGCGGCCGCGTGATCAACAAGATCATTGCTGAGACCGGGGCCAAGATCGACATCGAGAACGATGGACGCATCTTCGTCGCCTCCGTGGACCGCCTGGCTGGCGATCGCGCTGCCAAGATGATCGAAGACCTCACTCGCGAAGTCCAGGTCGGCGAGGTCTTCACCGGCAAGGTCATGCGCATCATGAGCTTTGGAGCCTTCGTCGAGCTCTTGCCTGGCAAGGAGGGCTTGCTGCACATCTCCAAGCTGGCTGCTGGCCGGGTGGAGAGGGTCGAGGACGTGGTCTCGCTGGGCGATACCATCGAGATTGTCGTGGACGAGATCGACTCGATGGGGCGCATCAATTTGTCCCGTCCCGGCCTCAAGAAGGAGCCTCGTGAGGACCGCGACGACCGCGGGCCGCGAGACCGCGGAGATCGTGGAGATCGTGGAGACCGCGGTCGGGGGCGCAGCCGTGAAGAGCGCGCTGATCGGGGCGACCGTCCGCCTCGGGAGGAGCGCCCGCCCCGCGAAGAGCGCCCCCCCCGCGAAGAGCGGCCCCCGCGTGAAGAACGGCTGACCCGCGAAGATCGCGGGTCGCGCGTGCCGCGCGACCCGCGTGAAGATCGTCCGCGCCGCGAGGAGCGCAGTCGAGAGGATCGCCCCTCCCGCGAGTTCCGCGATGAGCGGCCCCCTCGCGAAGAGCGTTTTCGCGACGAGCGCCCGCCCCGCAGCGCCGAGCGCCCCCCTCGTCCCTCCCGGGAAGGCTATGAGCGCCCCGCCCCTCCGCCCTCGCGCGAGCGGGATAGCTACCAGCGCCCGCCGCGCGACGACTTCGAGCCTCGGCGGTCGCGGGAGGACTTCGACCGTGTCCCCCGTGGCCGGGGTGAGGCCCCGCCTCCTCCGCCTCGCCGAGGCGAAAGCAGCCGTGACGACTATCGTCCTCCCCGCGACGACTTCCGCTACGAGCGCCCCCCTCGGGACGACTATCGCGGCTCGCGCGAGGATGTCCGCCCCGTGCGCGAAGAGCGCCCCCCGCGGTCGCGCGAGGACTACGACCGCCCACGCCCGGCTCCCGATTGGGAAGGCGGCGACCAGAACGGTGCCTCAGCCTCCGAGCCCGATCGCGCCCGCCGCGCGCCGCGCCGTCGCCGCCCGCGCGGCGACTAGTCGGCTTTGCGCCCGCTCCAGGCACGCGTGCGTGACTTTTTTACGCGCGTTCTGGCTGCGGGGGGCTACGAGGTACGCTCGGCTCAGCTCGAGATGGCGACCGCCGTAGCCCGCGCTCTGGTCGACCAGGAAGTGCTGGTGGTGGAAGCCGGCACCGGAACCGGGAAGTCTCTCGGTTATCTGGTGCCGGCTTTCTTGTTTCTGGAAGAGACGGAAGGCCCCGTCGTCGTGTCCACCCGCACCATCAACCTGCAGCAGCAATTGCTCGAGCACGATCTGCCCCGGCTGGCTGGCTTCCTCGAGCGCGATTACCAGGTGGTGCTGGCCAAGGGCTGGTCCAACTATGCTTGCCTGCGACGCTTCGATCAGCTCGATGAGCTCGAGCCGGCCGAGCAGGCCGCCCTGGAGCAGATTCGTCCAAGGCTGAGTAGAACCGGAGAACGCCAGCAACTTCGGCTGTCAGACGAGCTTTGGAGTCACGTGGTGGCTGACCCGCTGGCCTGCAGCCGGCAGGCCTGCCCGCACTTTCAGGACTGCTACTTCTTCAAGGCTCGCCGCGCCCTCGAGCAGGCCGATGTGATCGTCACCAACCACGCTCTTCTGTTGGCCGATCTCAATCTGCGCCTTGGTGGCGCCCAGGGGGTGCTGCCCGAGTATCACTATCTGGTGCTCGACGAAGCCCACCACCTGGAGGAGGTCGCCACCGAGCACCTGGGCCAGGGGGCGAGCCGTCACGGGCTCGAGCTCTTGCTGCAGCGCCTGTATCGGCCCCGCGCCCGCAGCGCGGAAACCGGCCTGCTGGCATCGATCCGGGCCCGAGTGGTCCGCTCGGGGCTGGACGCGGAGCTCGCGCGAGAATTGCTCAAGCAGATCGACTACCAGCTTCTGGCCCGAGTCATCGATCTGCGCGAGCTTTCCGAGCGGCTGGGAAACGCTGCCGCGGCTCTGGCCGGGGGCAGCGAGGGGCGCTATCGCCTCAAGCGCAGTTTCCCTGGCTCACTGGCCGAGAGCGAGTTGCACCAGGCGGGGCTGGCCCTTGTCCAGGAGCTTCGTCACTGGTGTACCATGCTCCACCATGTGCAGAACACCATGCTGACCAGTGAAGCCTGGACTCTGCAGGATCCCGGCTCGTCGGAGCTGGCCGGTGCCCTGTCCAGGCTGGATTCCACGGTCCGGACACTGGAGTTCTGCTTATTCCCAGACTCCGATCACTGGATCTACTGGGCTCAGGCTGGCAAGCGCGACGCCGGTGTGGCGGCGGCACCCCTCGATGTCAGCCGCATTCTTTCGCAGGAGCTTTACCCCCGGATGCGCACCGTTGTCATGACCTCGGCCACACTGGCTGTTGGCGGCCAGACCGGGTTTTTTGAGAGGCGGGTGGGCCTTGATGCGGTCAGCGACCGGGTTGCCCGGATGCTGCTCGATAGCCCCTTTGAATATCCTCAGCAGGTCTTTCTGGGACTTGCCTCCGATCTGGGCGAGGTCTCCAGCGAAGGATTTGTGAGCCGGGCTCTGCCGGGACTTCTCCGCCTGGCCCAGGCCCTGGCGGGGCGGACCTTTCTGCTGGTGACTTCCTGGCTGCAACTGCAACAGTTCGCGCGTCAACTCCGCCCCCGCCTGGCCGAGATGGGCATCGAGCTTCTGGCTCAGGGGGATTTGCCCTCAGCTCAGCTGGTGCAACGTTTCCGCTCCCATGGTCGGGCGCTGCTCGTCGGCACCGACTCTTTCTGGGAGGGGGTGGATGTGCCCGGCGACGCCCTGCGTTGCGTCGTGCTCGCCCGGTTGCCTTTCCGAGCTCCGACCGATCCGGTCGTTGAAGCCCGCTCATGCGCGCTCGAGACCGAAGGGTTCAGCGCCTTCGAGTTTCTCCAACTGCCGCTCGCCATCCTCAAACTCCGGCAGGGCTTCGGCCGCCTGATTCGGACAACCAGTGACCGCGGTCTGGTCTACCTGCTCGACCCGCGGGTGCAGACCCGGCAGTACGGGCCTCGCTTTCTGCAGTCTCTACCTCGCTGCACTCGCATCGCGGGCGCATTTGAGGACCTGGTGGAAGAGGGACTGGAGTGGCTGTTCATTTCTAAGCCTTGGGGCGGAGGAGGATCCTCCGGCTTTGAGACTAATTCACCGTAATGAGACAATCAAGACTCTGGGTCCTGGCCCTCATCTCAGTCTGGCTGGCTCTGCCGGCCTCTCCCTCAGGTGTAGACGCGGAAGCCCTGTTCGAACGGGTCAAGAATCTCAATCCAAGCTTACAAGATTATTCTGCCGACATGACCCTGGCCCTGGACGCCAAGGTTTCCTTTGTGCCATACAAGCCCAATTTGAAGGGCACTTACTACTACAAGAAGCCCGACAAGAACAAGGTCGAGCTCGAGAAGGCCCCCGGCTTTCTGAAGCGTTACCCCAATATCTATGGCTTTAACCTTCCAAATCTGCAGAAGTACAGTGCCCGAGTTGTGGGCCGCGAGAAGCTGAACGGTGAGGACTGCCATCACGTGGAGCTCGTTCCTAAGGTCTTCAAGAGTGATGTACGCCGGGTCGATGTCTGGATTCACAGCACGAGCTACGCTGTGCTGCGCCACCAGACCACCTACGCCAGAGAGGGCCTGCTGACGGTGGATACCGAGTTCCAGACGGTGGATGGCTACCTCGTACTCAAGGGCATGCGGGCCATGTTCCATTTTCCTGCAGCCTCCATGGAGGCCACCGCACGGGCCCAGTACAGCAACTACCGATTCAACCAGAACTTGCCCGACAGCCTTTTCAGCAGCAGGCAAGAAGGCTAGTTTCGGCTCTGGGCGAAAGCCGGCCGCATATGCACATGCAGGTCTTCTCCAAGATCCACCAGTCCTGGCATCTTTACTTGCAATCGCTGGCGGGATTGCCAGACGAGTTCGTGGTGGCCGAGAAGACTATCGGACTGTGGTCGGTCAAGGATATCATGGGCCACATTGCTTCCTGGGAAACCGAGTATATCCGCGCCACCGAAGAGTACCTGTCGGGCCGCCGACCTCGGGTGTTCGACTATGACTGGGCCAGAGACGGGGACACCATCAACGCGAAGCTATGGGCCGAGAAGCAACACCACACTCTGCAGCAGGCCTGGCGCGGTCTGGCAGGTACCCATCGCGCTTTCCTGGCCGCCCTGGCCAACCCCGAAATCCTGGAAGAGCCCGATATGGTGGCCCTGGCCCAGGAGATCTCCTGGAAGCACTACGACCATCACGCAGCCAAGGTGAGGGGCTATCGGAGCACTGCTTACCCGGACGAGGTGGGCTTTTGCTACTATGTCATGCGGGTCGATCGCTGGCCCGACCTTGACAATCCCGAGCACTGGCAGAATCTGGAAGGTTCGCAAGAGTTCATCCAGTGCGCTCTGGAGCCGGACGCCGTTGAGATGATGGCCAATCGACTCTTCGCCCACCTGAGCGACCCGGCTCTGGCAGTCCTGGTGATCGACCTGGCCAAATTTCAGCCTGAAGCCGTCAAGGCCGGTGGTCGAACAACCCTGTCAGGCCACATTCACGGCTGGTTTGCCCTCAGTGCGGTGATCGACTGCCGGCGGATGGTGCGGGCCGAAACCGGACGCTGGCTCTTTCCCTGGTCCTAAGCGGGTCAGAGCAGCCCTTCCTCGCGGGCCAGCAACTCGAGACCCTGACGCAACTCCGTCCTTGGGCGATAGCCCGTGGCCCCGAGCAGGGTCTGAGGGCTGCCCCAGACCCGAAAAAGCTCACTCTCTCGATAGGGCAGAGCCCCCATCTCGACAGGTATCTCCCGCCCTATGACGGCAGAAAACAGCAGTAAGACCTCGTGCAAAGAGGTTTCGCGGCCGGAGCAAACATTGAACACCTGACCACCCAGGTCGGGACGGCGGCCCAGGCGCAGCAAGGCCTCGACCGTATCTCCGATCCAGGTAAAGTCCCGAGTCTGCTCGCCGGGTGTCATTTTCAATTGCTGGCCGCTCTTGAGAGCGTGGACCAGTTGCGGAATGAAGTTGAAAGCTGGTTGACCCGGGCCGTAGACCATGTACAGGCGGGCCGAGATGGCCTTCAACCCGATGGCCTGGTGTAGAGCCTGGCACCAGAGGGTGGCGGTGGCTTTGGAGGCGGCGTAAGGGGTCAGCGGACCGCAGGGCTGGGCCTCCGAGAATGGGGGCGTCTGGCGCCCATACTCCTCATAGGAGCCTGTGTAGACCACCACCTCGGTCCCGGCCGCGGCAGCCGCCCGCATCACGTTCAGAGTGCCGTTCACATTGGCCTGGGTCAGCTTGTCCACAGCTGCCAGGCTTCGCGATCGATCAAGCGAAGCGGCCAGGTGAAAGACGACCCGGGGCCGAGCCCGGCGAACGGCAGCCTGCACGGTTGAGCCGTCGGTCACGTCTGCCCGCTCCAGGGCGACCGACCCGAGGGCCTCCAGCCCGGGATAGGAGCGCTCAGGCCGAATCAGGCCGGTCACCCGGGCGCCCCGCTCGACCAGGGCTCGACACAGATGCAGCCCCAGAAACCCCCCCGCGCCTGTGACCAGAACTGGCAGGTCGCGATACACGTGCCGGGTTTCCCGACCGGCCCAGCTCTCCCCTGCAGGACGGGCCCGGGTGGAGGCGAACCTTCAAAAATGAATCGAATTCAGCCCATCCGGGTGCTGCGTGCCCTGCTGCTGACTGTACTGGTCATGGTCACTTTGATGGGCCTGCTGCTCACCTTCGTTCCGAACCTTCGCGAGGAATTAATCGGTCACACGCTGCGCCACCGCCTGAAGGCCGGCGAGGAGGGGGACGTGGCCCTGACCATGGTGCTGACCCGGGGTCAGGAGATCGTGGGAGAAGCGCGTCCCTCCGACCAGCTTCGTGGCGAGCAACTGCAGATCAACATCCGACTCTACGAGAGCGTGGAGTCCACCGGCCGTGAGGAGTCTATCCGCTACGAGGTGCGCGAAATGCGGTCCGAGCAACTGAGCGCCGGCATTCGCGGTGTGTTGGGTAAGGAGCGCTTCACGCTGCGCATTCCCGCCCGGGGGGGCCTGGTCTCGGTCCTCCGCAGCGGGGCCAGCAAGCAGGATGTGTTGGCTGACAGCAATCTTGGCCAATTTTCACTCCTTCTCTGGCCCACTCTGCCCGACCAGCGGATTACCGCAAAGGACGCCCGTTGGAGCGACAAGATCATTCTGAGCCGTAAGCTCCTCACCGAGGAACTGCGGTTGGTCCATAAGCTGGACTTCAAGCTGATCCGGATGGAGGAGCGCCAGGGTAAGGACTATGCCCTGATCGAGTTCAGTGGCTACATCGACCCCGAGATGGTCACCGGGGAGATGAAGCCTGCCGGCCAGGGAAAGGTCGTCGGACGCAGTATGATCGATATGGCCACGGGCCGTGCCGTGCTGGGGGCTTACGATCTGCGCCAGGACTATCTGCTCGAGCTCAAGGGGGCTCGCTACCGGTGGTTCGAGCATCAGGACCTGAAGTTCTATCGAGGCAAGACCCCGGACGAGTTGGAGGCTGAGCTTCTCTCCTCCCCCTCGCCGAGTCCTTAAGTTCGTCGTGGGCTGGCCCAACCGCTACCAGCGACTCTTGATCGCAGTCGCATTCGGGTTGCAGGTTCTGGTGCTGGTGGGGCCCTTCCAGAGCCAGGTCAGCATGATTCACGACGAGGCTTACGTTTTGGAGTGCAGTTCCCGCATGGTCAGGGGAGAACTGCCCTATCGGGACTTTGCCACGCGCTTCACACCGGCCACCAACTGGCTTCTGAACGCGGTCTTCTCCACGGTGGGCGAGACGGTCGTGGCCATGCGGCTCTACTTTGTCCTGATGGCGGCCCTGTTGGCCGCCACCATCCAGTGGTTCTCGTTCCGCCTGCTGCCGCGAGGCTGGTCCGAGTTGCCAACCCTGCTGTTCCTGTGTCTGGGTGTGCAAGAATGGCCAATCGTGAGTTTCCACTGGGACGCCACTATCTTCACGCTGCTGGCATTGGGGGTGCTGGCAGATCGCTGGAGGAAGACCTCTCCCAACGGTATCAGAAGGCTCTTCCTCTCAGGCTTTCTTTGCGGCCTGGCCGTTCTGTTCCTCCAAACCAAAGGACTGGCGACTTGTCTCGGGGCCGGCCTGCTGCTATTGCTCGAGCCGCTGTCGGGGGCACGGAAAGCGCGCAATATCGGAGTCTTGATTGCGGGAGCTGCCTTACCCGGGGTGGCCTTCTTGCTGTGGCTTTCTGTCAACGGGATTCTGGAACACTTTTTTGCTCGGGCGATTACGTTCAACACCAGCCGCTACCTGATATTGCATCGCTCCTATCTGGATCTGAGCCCGATCTGGAACGAGTTTGCGGTTCTGGCTCAGGGGTGGTCGAGCTTTGGCCAGCCCACCCTGGCCGCCTGGTGGAGTTGGTGCTGGCGAGCCACTGCCTTCACCGGCGTCGACCTCGTCAAGTTCGCGGGATATTACCCGTTGCTGGCCCTGGCCAGCCTGCTGGCCGTCTGGCGGCGCGTGCGGGCTCGCACGTTCGAAGTGAGTGATGCCGCCTTCCTGGGCGCGTTGCTGGCACTTCTCTTGGCCAGCCTGTTCGACTTTGGGCGACCCAACCGCTATCGATTGCACTTCCAGGCCCCACTCTGGAACGCGGTGTTGATCTACTCTCTTTACAGCCTTTATCGGTGGCGCCGCTGGCTGGGTGCTTCCCTTACCGGCCTGGTTGCAGCGACCTATCTGCTCCATGGCCTGGACAACTTGCTCTCGTGGAAGGCCTATCGTTATCCCGTAGACTTTCCGCGAGGCCGCCTCTACTTCAATGACCCGAGGTTGGCAAGCTATCTCAACCAGCTGAGCCAGAGCCTGTCCGCCCTGGTCCCACGAGGCAGCCGGGTATACGCCTTCCCCGTGCAGAATTTGCTCGTCTGGCTGCAGGGCTACTCGAATCCCACGATTTACCTCGAGACCGTTCCGGTTCTCTACTCGCAAGAGGAGTTCGTGAACGCCCGCCGTCAGATCGAGGAAGGCAAAGTTCAGTGGCTAATCTACTCGCCGCTCGACCCTGGCTTGAATGGAGACTATCCCAACGTGTCACCGCAAGAGTTCGCACGGGACCAGGAGTGGGCCCGACAAATGCTCACAGAGGGCTTCACCCCCAGCCTCCAAAGCGGGCCGATGATTCTCTACAAAAGGAAGGAGCCCTGATGGGCTCCTACTTTCCATTGGCCTCGCGGCTCTCTTTGCGTTTCTGTCGCTGGCGATAATAGATCGCGTAGCGAATGATGGCCGTCCGATTGTCCTCGGGGATATCCTCGTATTCCACTTCGGTGATATGCTTGCGGCTGTTATCGCGAGCAACTTGACTGGCTACCGCCCGTCCCTTGGCCGTGATGTCGGGGGCATTGGGGATCTCGAGCTCCATGTGGAGTTGGGTATTGGGCGGAATGGGCAGATTGGTTTGCAGGAACAGGCCGTTGGTGGTGATGGCGTGAGTCTGCGCTACCTGCGTGTGAGCGGTTCGCATGGCCCGATATTCCACCGGAATGGGCACTTCGATGCGGAAATTGTCATCACGCGGGGGAACCTCGACCTCAGCCACCTCGCGTGGAGGTTGCACATCGAAATCGCGGTCGCGCGAGTCGAGAACCGAAGCACTATAGGAGAACAGTCGGTCATCCATCAGGGCGGAGATGGTCACCTGCTGACCCGGCACCAGCCTCACCGGTCTGCGATCGGACCCCGGCGAGGAGATGCATACACGCTTCTTCTGCACGTCGAGGATATTCACAAAATGACTCTCGAACTCCCCGTCGGCATTCTCGAACTCTACTTCCACCTCTTGTTTGGGGAGAAGCTTCAGGGTGGGCTTCTTTTTCCCAAACCCGAACATCGCGCGTTCCTCCTCTACCTGTCCCTTGCTTGGACGAAAAAGCCCTGTTCTACAGAGCGGACAACGCTTCGCCTCCTGAAAAGATTATCCTTTCCCTCGACCGACAGGAGGAGATTTTTTCGAGTTCGAGCCGGAAGAAGGAGTTTTTCTTGGATTGACAGAAAGCACGGGCTCGTTTTTGAAGGACGCGTCCAAGCGGCCTACGGTAAGGAGCGGCCCCATGCCTACCTATAAAGAAGCTTATCTGGAAACAAATTTCGACGACTTCGCCTTCTTCGACCCGCAGTGCAACGACCGGCGGATCCGCGAAATCCACATGCGCACTAAGCGCTGCCTCAATTGCCCGGGCCTGAGCGGTTGCAGCCTGTATCCCGAATACTGGCTCCTGGGCCAGGTCGAGCGAACGCTGGCCAACGAGAAGATGCCTGACGACGAGGCCTAGATTTCCCGCCCTGACATCCAGGGGAGCCTGAGCAATCGGCTGGCCGGACGCCATCTGGCTCTGGCTATCTCTGGCTCCATCGCCGCCATCAACACCCCCGCGCTGGCACGTCTATTGATTCGCCACGGGGCCGAGGTGCATGTGGTTCTGAGCCGGGCCGCCGCGGAGTTGGTTGCGCAGCCGGCCCTCGAATGGGCTACCGGCCACCCGGTGCTTACCCGGTTCACCGGTCGAGCCGAGCATATCGAATTGTGCGGCCACGGCGGGGTGTGCTCGTTGTTGCTGATTGCCCCGGCTACGGCCAACACGGTCGGCAAAATCGCCCTGGGCCTGGACGACACGCCTGTAACCACGCTCGCCACCACGGCCCTCGGGGCCGGGCTTCCGGTCCTGGTGGCGCCAGGTATGCACGAGCCGATGCTGGACAGTCCCTTTGTCCAGGAGAACCTCGGCCGCCTGGAGCGTGCCGGGGTGCGACTCATCCAGCCCCACGTGACCGAGGGCAAGGCCAAGATGGCTTCGGGGGAGGTGATCCTGGAGTCGGTGCTCCAGGCCCTGCGCCCTCCTTCCCTGAGAGGGCGACGCGTCTTGCTCACGGCCGGCCCCACCCGCGAGCCCCTGGACGCGGTGCGAGTGCTGACCAACCCCTCCAGCGGCCGCATGGGAGCGGAGTTGGCTCGGGAAGCACGCCTGCGCGGGGCCGAGGTCACCCTGGTCTATGGGCCGGCCAGCCACCCTGCCCCCCACGGCGTGACGGTGCTCCGCGTCTCAACCAGCGCCGAGATGGCCGAGGCGGTCTACCTGCAACTGCAGAGCCAGAGATACCATGCCTTTCTGGCAGTGGCGGCAGTGGCCGACTACACCCCGGCCAGTCCGTTCGCTGGTAAGCGGCCTACCTCGGAGGGCTCGATGACAATCGAGCTCGTGCCCACTGCCAAGATTCTCGACCAGGTACGCGACTGGCAAAGCGACCTGCTCGTGGTCGGCTTCAAGGCCGAAGCAGAGCCAGAACGACTGCTGCCGTCCGCCCGCGAGAGACTGCAGAGCGCCAGAGCTGACGTAATCGTGGCCAATCTGGTGGGCCGCGGAGGACTGGGCTTTGAAACGCCCGATAACGAAGCCTGGCTGGTGGAGCCCGCCGGAGAACGTCACCTGCCCCGACAGAGCAAAGCCCTTCTGGCTTGCGCTATCTGGGATCGCCTGGAGGAGTTGCCCTGGCCATCGAGCGCGAGCTGAAGTACCGCCTGGACGAGGTGGCCTACGAGCACCTGAAGACGGCTCTGGGCAAGAGCCAGGGCCAGGAGTTGCAGGTCAACCTTTATCTGGATACCCCCGAGGGCCGGCTCTCAGCCGCTCACGGCGCTCTGCGCCTTCGCCGGGAACGAGAGACGCGCACGCTCACTTACAAGCGCGGACTCTCTCAGACCGGGAGCTTCTTTGAGATTCTCGAGCTGGAGTCCGAAGTAGACGAGCCGTTGTGGCAAGCACTGGCCTCAGGTCTATTGCCCGAGCTCCCCCTGGAGCCATTGGAACGCCTCCGTCAAGATTTTCCAGGCGTCAAGCAACTTGTGCCCCTGGGTCAGGTCCAGAACCTCCGTATCCGGTATCCGCTCCCGACCGGCGACACGGCCGAGCTTGATCGCACCGAGTTTCCTGGGGGCGGGCTCGATTATGAGCTGGAGGTGGAGACAGAGCGGCCTGAAGAGGTGGAGCGCCATCTGCATACCCTCGGGGTCATCCTCGCGCCTCAGAGCAAGACCAAGTTCCGACGTTTCCTGGAAGCCGTCGGGCGGGCTCGGGAGCGGGGGTAGGGCCCCCGACGGCGTTGCCCCTGCGCCGCCACAGGGTGGGGTTGCGCCTGGACTTCTAGGAGCGCAGCCGGAGCCCCCCTTGACACGGTTTTCGGCTGCGCGACGCCCCAACAGATTGTGCTAGAGGTCCAGCCAGCCGCCTACAATATCTTGTGGTGGCGGAGGTTCCCTCCGACACCACATGGGGGTTTGCGGCCGGACTTCTAGCCAGAGACCAGGCTCTTGCCCGCCGCCACCAGCTTCTCGGCCAGAGACAGGCGCGCCCGCCGGCGCAGCACCTCGGCCCCCAGTTCGTCCACTTTTTCGAGCAGGCCGCGATAAATATTGGTCATGGCCTGCAGGGCCGGACGCGAGGAGCGCTCGACACGGTCCGCCAGAGGTGCGGAGCGTTCATAGTAGTCCCGCGCTCGGGCAGCCTCGAAACGGACCAGCTCGGCGAAGCCAGGCTCGGGGCGGGCGGCCAGCAGAGCTTCTGGGGTGACCCCAAAGCGGGCCAGGTCTTCCAGAGGCAGGTAGATGCGACCGCGCCCGGCGTCCTCAGCCACATCCCGCAAAATGTTGGTCAACTGAAATGCGATTCCGCGCTCTTCAGCCATCTTGAGAGCCTCTGGGCTGCCGTCGAAGCCGAAGACGTGCACGCACACCAGTCCTACGGTGGAGGCAACCCGGTAGCAATAATCATAGAGGTCCTCGAAACGATCAAAGCGGGTGACCGTGAGGTCCATCTCTGCTCCTTCAATCAACTCCTCGAAGTAGACCTGGGGAACGTTGTAGTGTGCCACGGCGTCGCGGAAGGCCGGGAGAATGGGGCTCGACTCCACATCCTGGCTCACGAGGGCTTGGCGCCATTGGAAAAGCATGCGGGCCGGGTCGCCCGACTGCTCATCGTCGGAGAGATCGTCGCAGTAACGGAAGAAGGCATAGATGGCGCACAGCGCGTCTCGCCGTTCGGCAGGCAGGAGGCGAATGCCGTAATAGAAGTTCTTGGCCTGCTCGCGTGTGACTTTCTTGCAGTGGCGGTAGGAATCTTTCAGGGAGAGGGCCATTGATCGGCCCAGATTCCGGGCTCGGACCGATGGTTCCTTCAAAGTCGCCATCAGGCAAAGTGCGTGGAGGGTGACTCCGCGCTCGGTCCTCGGGTTATCGGGCTCCTCCCGTGCTCACACTCAGGTTTTGCACATCACACAATTTGACAAACGCGCTAAGGCGCCGCGCAGTTCAACAGGTTGTCTACACTCTCGCGCGTTCCAATACTGAACAGTGTAGAACGCAGTTCCAGCGCGTTGTGGAGTGCAAGACCAGAGACCTTGCACTTTAAGCGATCATCCGGTTATCGACCACTTTGGCCGACTCGATGTCCACCCGAATCTCTTGAATCTCTCCGTTCCCGTAGGTGAACAGGATCGCTACGCGTCGGTTGCGGTCGATGATCAGCCGCTGCCCGATTCCGCGAGTCTGCCCGTCCGCCCCTGGCTGCTCACCCAGCACGTAGGCCCGCAGTCCGGTCTCGTCCATCTCGATATCTGGAGCCAGCAGCCAGCCGTGCCGCAAGATGTGCTTTGGTTGCTTCATATACTTGCGAAAGCGCGGGCTGTGCACCTCCGTTAGAGCCTCGAACAACCCGGCCTGCTTCAGGCGGTTGCTGAGCTCCGAGCTCACTTTTGAAGATGCTTCTTTCTCTTGAAGCTTGTTCACAGCCGTCGACCTCCATCGGTGCCTCGCACCGGTTTCTACTTGGAATATGCGCTGAGCGGCTTAAAAATGCATGAAACATGGTTAAGGTTGGAAAATACTTTTTTTGGACCGCTTAAATCGGCTCTGTTGCAAGCACCGCGGCAGGATATGAAGGACCGGCGAAGAAACCTGGCCAGGTTCCGGGGTAATGAATTTTCCTCAAGCAGACGAGGCAACAGGGTGGTAGCGATGAAAAAGAACGGCAAGAGTACCCACAACAGGATGAGCGACCGGGTCCGGAATGCCTCGGAGGCGGCTACGAAGTGGCTGCTGGCGGAGCAGAAACCCGACGGTCACTGGGTGGCCGAGCTCGAGGGCGACACGCTGACCGCCTGCGAATATGTGATGCTACTGACCTTCCTGGGATATCCCGGCACCCATCCCAAGATTCAAGCTCTGGCGCGTTACCTGGTAAAGAAGCGCAACGCCGAAGGCGGTTGGCCCATCTTCGAAGGTGGGCCATCCGAGATCAACAACTGCGTCAAGGGATTTCTGAGCCTGAAGATCGCCGGCCACTCCGAGAGCGAGCCCGAGATGCAAAAGACCCGCCAGCTGATCCTCAAGCTGGGCGGCCTGGACAAATGCAACTCGTTCACCAAGATGTATCTGGCCATGCTTGGCCAGTTCCCCTGGAACGCCTGCCCCTGCGTCCCGGCCGAGCTGATCCTCTTCCCCGATTGGTTCTACCTCAACATCTACGCCATGTCGAGCTGGTCGCGCACCATCGTGGTGCCCCTCTCCATCATTTTTGCCCACAAGCCCGTTGTGCGTCTACCCGAAGCCGGCTCGGTAGCTGACCTGTGCCTCCACGGTAAGCCTCAACAGCTGCCATGGAGCCAGAAGCTCTTCACCTGGAAGAACTTCTGGCTGGTGGTCAACAAGCTGCTCTGGGCTCACGAGAACTTCCCCTTCAAGCCATTCCGCCAGAAAGCCCTGAAAATGTCGCTGGACTGGACCCTGGCTCGCACCCACAACTCCGATGGCCTGGGGGCCATCTTCCCCCCTATCGTCAACACGGTGGTGGCGCTTCGCTGCATGGGCCACTCGATGGACGACCCCCACGTGCGCGAGGCCATGCGCCAGCTCGAGCTCCTGGAGATCTGGGAAGGCGACGTGCTGCGCATGCAGCCGTGTAAGTCGCCGGTCTGGGATACCATTATCTCCAGCATCGCTTTGCTGGAGGCGGGTCTTGATCCGGCCCATCCCCAGCTCATCAAAGCTGCCGACTGGGTGCTCGATCGCGAGGTGCGCACCGTGGGCGACTGGGCCCACGTCAACAAGCAGGGCAAGCCGGGGGGCTTCTACTTCGAGTATGCCAACGAGCCCTACCCCGACAACGACGATACCTGCTACGCTCTGCTGGCCTTCTCCAGGCTGCAGCATCCCGAGCCGGCCCGGCTGCGGGGAGCAATCAAGCGCGCCCTGGACTGGCTCTGGAGCATGCAAAACGACGACGGCTCCTGGGGTGCCTTTGACAAGAACAACAACAAAGCGTGCCTCGAGGCCATGCCCTTTGCCGACCACAACGCCATGATCGACCCGGGCACGGCTGACATCACGGCCCGCATCCTCGAAATGCTCAGCGCCTACGGCTATGACCAGGCCGATCCCAGGGTGCGCAAAGCGCTCGACTTCATCTACAAGGACCAGGCCCCGGACGGATCCTGGTTCGGACGCTGGGGCACCAATTTCATCTACGGCACCTGGCAGGTGCTCAAAGGACTGCGCTGCATCGGCATCGATCCTCGTTCGGAAGTGATGCAGCGGGGGGCCCGCTGGCTCAAGTCGGTGCAGAACGAAGACGGTGGCTGGGGCGAAACCTGCGACTCCTACGAGGATGAGCGTCTCAAGGGCAAGGGCCCGTCCACCGCCTCCCAGACGGCCTGGGCCCTCATGGGCCTGATCGCCGCCGGTGAGGAGCATGGAGCCGAGGTCGAGCGTGGCCTGGGCTACCTTCTCGAGAGCCAGAATGAGCATGGTACCTGGGAGGAAGAGTGGTTCACCGGAACCGGTTTCCCCAAGGTCTACTACCTGCGCTACCATTACTACCGCCACTATTTCCCGCTCTTTGCACTGGGCATGTATCAGCGCTCGATGCGCTCGGAGACGAGTGAAGTCGTCTCGATCGGCGCGCGGCGCAAGAGATGAGGGTGCTGGTAACCGGCGGTGCCGGCTTTGTCGGCAGCCACATCGTGCGCCAACTGGTGGCTCGGGGAGACGAAGTGCGCGTGCTGGTTCGCCAGCGCTCGCCTCTGCGCAACCTGATGGCCCTGGATGTGGAATGCTGCTACGCGGACCTGATGGACCTGCGCCCTCTGCGCGAGAGCGTGCGCGACTGCGAGCAGGTTTACCATTGCGCGGCCGACTACCGGCTCTGGGCGCTGGAACCATCCGAGCTTTATGCCCACAACGTGCAGGGCACCGAGAACTTGCTGCGGGCCAGCCGCGAGGCGGGCGTGAGCACCGTGGTCTACACTTCCTCGGTGGCAGCTGTGGGCATTCCTCAGGATGGGACCCCGGGTGACGAGGAGACACCCGTTAAACTCGAGGACATGATTGGCGACTACAAGCGCTCCAAGTTCCTGGCCCAGGAGGTGGCCTTCCGCTACGCCCGCGAGGGGATGCGGGTGGTGCTGGTCAGCCCCTCCACCCCCGTGGGGCCGGGAGACTTCAAACCCACCGCCACGGGGGCTTTGATCAACGACTTCCTGAACCGCAAGATGCCCGCCTACGTGGATACCGGTCTCAACCTGGTGGCCGTGGAGGACGTGGCCCGCGGCCACCTGCAGGCGGCCGAGAGAGGGCTGGCCGGGCGCAACTACATCCTGGGCAACGAGAACTTGACGCTCAAGCAGATCCTCGACCTGCTCGGAGAGCTGACCGGATTGCCCTCGCCCAACTTCCGCATGCCCCACGCGGTGGCCCTGGGAATCGGGGCGGTGGATAGCTTTGTGTCGGGCACCCTCCTGCACCGCCATCCCCGCGTGCCTTATGAGGCGGTCAAGATGTCCCTCAAGAAGATGTGGTTCTTGAGCGCTCGAGCGGTGCGCGAGCTGCAGTTCGACCAGACCCCCGTGCGCGAGGCCTTGCTACGGGCCTGCCACTGGTTTGTGGAGAACGGTTACGCGCCGGTTCCCCCGGCCTGGAGGAAAGCGGCATGAGCTCGGCCCCTGTGGGCCTGATCGTGGCCCTGCCGGAAGAGAGCCAGGCCCTGCGCTCGGTGATGCGTCGGGTCAAGCCCTGGAGCTTCCCTGATTATCCTGCCTGGCGGGGCGTGCTGGGCGGGCGCGAGGTGGTGCTGACGCAGTCGGGAATGGGTCACGGCCACGCCGCCGCCTGCGCCCGTCAGCTGTTGCGCCTCGAGCGCCCCGCCCTGTTGATCGCGGCGGGCTTCGCCGGTGGTCTGACTGACGACTTCGCGCCCGGCGACGCCATCGTGGCCAGTGAAGTGATTTTGCTGGAGGGCTCCGCCCACCGGCGCTGGCCCAGCCGTCTCAAGCTCGAGCACGCCTCTCATCGGCGGGCAGTGCTGGCCAGCCCCGATCGGATCATGCGGTTTGCCAGCGAGAAGCAAGAGCTGGCTCGCCTGACCGGGGCCCAGGCCTGCGACATGGAGAGCGGCACGGTGGTGCGCGAGGCTGAGGAGGCGGGGGTTCCCTGGCTGGTGGTGCGCAGCCTGACCGATGGCGTGGCAGAAGATCTACCCATGGATTTTCAGCCTTTCACCAATGCGCGCGGGGTTCCCCACAAGCCGCGCATCGTGCTGCACGCCCTGGTGCGGCCCCGCACTCTGTGGGGCCTGATGCGGCTGGGCCGCCGAACGGCCCACGCGGCCCACACCCTGTCGCGCTCGGTGGAGCAGATTTTGAGTCGGGTGGACCAGCAGCTTGCTCCTTGACCTTTTGCTGGGCCTGTGCATCGCTTGCCTGGCCTTCTCTTGCCTCTATCAACTCTATACCTGCCACGTGGTGCGCAAGTTCGTGTTGGAGGAAATCCCCCGCGCCGACCTGAGTCTGACCGACTACCGGCCCGCCTCGCAGCTCAAGCCGGTGCACGGCCAGTCGCCTCGCCTGAAGAGCTGCCTGGTGACCGCCCTGGACCAGGACTACCCTGCCGACTGGGATGTGGTCTTCTCGGCCGGGCTGGCGGACGATCCGGCCCTGGATCTGGCCCGAAGCCTGCCCTCTGCGGTGCCGGTGCAGGTCGTGGGTGGAGGGGTGACCGACTTCACCAACCCCAAGGTGCGCAGCATGATGGCGGGCGAGCCTTCCCTCAAGAACGAGTGGGTGGTCTGTTGGGATGCCGACATGCGCGCCCCGAAAGACTTTCTGCGGCGGGTATTCAGCCCGTTCCGCGACCCTCAGGTGGGGGCTTCCACCTGCCTTTACGGGGTCAAGCAGGTCGACAACTTCGGCCAGGCCCTGGAGGGTCTCTCGGTGACCGATTTTGGCTCCTCGGTGCTGGTGGCCCGCAAGCTCGAAGGAATGAGCTTCATGCTGGGGGCGGTGCTGGCCTTCCGGCGCGGAGTCCTGCAGCAGGTGGGCGGGTTCGGGGTGGTGCGCCACCACCTGGCGGACGATTACCAGTTAGGTAACCGCACCTTCAAGGCTGGCTGGAAAGTGGCCCTGGCTCCCTGCATCGTGGAGGATGTGTTGGGTGAGCGCAGTTTCTCGGAATACTGGGAGCACCAGCTGCGGTGGATGCGTACCTACCGGGTCTGCCGTCCCAACGGCCACGCCGCTTTCATCGTCACCCAGGGGCTGGTGTGGTGCCTTTTCTGGCTGCTGCTGAGCGGGGGCAGCCCGGCCGCCTGGCAGGGGCTGGGGGGCTGGTTGCTGGTGCGCTGGCTGACCACCCGCTACAACTGGCAGCTCCTGGGCAGCCCGGGGGCGGCCCGCTGGGCCCTCATCACACCCTTCAAGGATCTCTGCTATTTCGCTCTTTGGGCCGCCTCCTGGCTGGGTCACACCGTGCGCTGGGGGGGCAAAACCTTCGTGCTTGGAACCGGTGGCACGATGCGGCCACAGAAGAGCTGACCCGCACCTGAAGGCACCCCGCCCGGGTTCATCGAACTAACCGGGATGAAGCTCTGGAGGTAGGCCGACTTTGTTCTGTGTCAACTGCGGTAAGACCATTCCCAGCGATGCCCAGTTCTGCATCAACTGCGGCAGCAGCGTTCCCGAGGCGGCCCGTCAGACCGCCACTCTGGGCGCCGGTGGCAGCTCGTGGTCGAGCGAGCCGATGACCAGCACGCCGAGCTACGGAGGCTCCCAGGGTCAGATGCAGACCCCCTCCATTCCGGCTTACGATGCGGGAGGGTCCGGGCCGGTGGGGATGGGCCTGAGCTCCGCTCCGGCGGGTGCCTACGCGGGTCCACCCTTGCCCTCGGGCAATGATCCGGCCATGCTCGACCGCCTGCCGAGTTGGAACTGGGCCGCCTTCCTGTGGGGTTGGATCTGGTGCATCCCGCACCGGATGTACATCTGGATTCTCATCGACCTGGTGGGTAGTATGTTCATCCCCCTGGTGCCTCGGATCGTGCTGGGCCTGGTGGCCAACAAAGAAGCCTGGAAGGCTCGTCCGGTCACGAGCCTGGCCGAATACAACGAGATTCAGAGCAAGTGGATCAAGGGCTGGCTGATCCTGTTCTTCGGAACATTCTTATTGTGCGGGGGGCTGATCGCGCTGGCCGTGGTCATGGACTCATCCAGTCGCTGACCCGATAGCGATAGACCTTCGCGCGCCCCCAGCTGAACAGGTGTTGGCTCTCGCCTACCAGCTCCAGCCGGGGGCGCTTGCATTCATGGCTCACCGAGAGCACGCGGCAGCCGGGTGAGAGCGTGTCCAGCCGCTCCCCCAGTCGCTCCCTGGTCTCGGCTGACCAGGTCGTGCCGGCCAGATAGACGACCGAGGCCGGGCTCAGGTCGGTGCGCAGGAAGTCTTCATCGCGGAAGACCGCGTTCTCGATTTTGAGCCACCGCGCCAGACGCCGCGAGACGTAGTTGTATCCGCCCAGGAGCTCAATCCCGACGGCTTGGCAGCCGCTGGCCAGGGCTGCCAGAAAGACCATTTTGCCCCGACCCGCCCCCAGGTCGTAGAACGTGTCCTCGGGGCCCACCTCGGCCAGCTTGAGCAACTCCAACCCGGTAGCCCAGGGCGTTTCGCCAAAGCGAAAGTCGTCGCGAGAGCGCCCGAGGCCCCGGGTCTGCAGCCAGATGTCCAGGGGCGCGAAGCGAGCCAGGTAGTGCCCCCAGTAGAGGGCCTCCACCTGCCAGAGCCTGCGCACATGAAAAAGGGGCCGCCATTCACGCGGCCCCAGGAGAAGAACCTCCAGGGATTCGTTCAACCGCTCACATGCCAGGCGGCCAGACGCAGCATGCCCGACACGCTCTTGGAAGCTTCGTCCACGGCACTCTGCTCGAACCCCGAGTGCATTTTGCAGTTGGCACAACGGGGATCCTTGCGGGTCACCCAGTAGTTCCAGTCCACGTCGTTCCAGAACTCATTGAAGTCGGCGTAGTATTTGTCACCGATCAAGTAGCACGGGCCCTTCCAACCCTTAGGCGTGAAATTCACGGTCGAATAGGGCGAGCAGAGCAACTCCTTGAGACCGGCCGCGAAGTCGAGGAAAGCCGGCGTGGCAGTCAGCTTGTAGCGGCGCGACAGCTCGCGCACCCGCTTGAACTTCTCATGGATCTGCTCACGGGTCAGGAACACGTCGCGCTTGACCGTTTCGTAGTGATAGCCAGGCGAGATCAGGATGCCGTCCACGTTGAAGCTGGTCAAAAGGTCGCAAAGTTGCTCGACCTCGTCCATGTCGGTCTCCTTGTAGACCGTGGTGTTGGTCAGAGTCAGATAACCTCGGCGCTTGCTCTCCTTGATCATCTCGACGGCCTTGTCGAAAACGCCCGGACGGGCGCACACCATATCGTGGGTATCGCGCATCCCGTCGAGGTGGACATTGACGAAAAGCTGCTTGGAAGGAGGGATCACGCCGAACAGCTTGGTGTCAAGCAGCAGGGCGTTGGTGCACAAGATGATGTACTTGCCACGGCGCATCAACTCGTTGAGCAGCTCGGGCAGCTCCGGATAGAGCATCGGCTCGCCGCCGCATACGGCCACCGTAGGCACTTCGGAGTCCTCCACCGCCTTCAGGCAGGTCTCCACCGACAGGCGGTCCTTCAGCTTGCCGGTGTGACGCTCGGTCGAGCAGCCGATGCAGGCCAGGTTACACGTATAGAGCGGCTCGAGCATGCAGACGGTGGGGAAGCGCTTCCTTCCTTTGGCGCGCTGCTGCACCATATGCTTGGCCTGGGTCAGGGCGAAATCGAGAGGAAATCTCACGAGCCTCTCCTCCTCTGGTTCGGTTGTGTGAACGAGCCGACGGCTCGCGCGAAAAAGATTCTACAAAAATCGGGTCCAGGTTCGCGTAAACTGGACAATTTCCTTCCCGCTGTTGTAACCCAGAGTTGAAACCAGGTCAACTCTTGATCAGGGCGGGCGTGAGTGCTATGATAGCCAGGCTGCCCAGATGGCGGAATTGGCAGACGCGCAGGTCTCAAACACCTGTTCCCGCGAGGGAGTGCCGGTTCGACCCCGGCTCTGGGCACCACAGGACGGGAGACGAAGGTCTCCCGTTCCTTTTTGAGGGGCGCTGGCTATGGCTCGACTTTACGTCATCGACATCATGTATCACATCTTTCGGGCCTTCCACGCCCTGCCCCCCCACCTGGGCACGAAGGACGGGCGTCCCACCAACGCCGTGCACGGCTGCCTGGGCATCCTGCGGGTGCTCTGGAAGACCTTCCAGCCCGAGTATGCGGTAGCCGTCTTCGAATCGCGCACCCGGGTGTTTCGGGCCGAGCTGGCCGAGGACTATAAGGCCAACCGCCCCGAGACTCCCCAGGCGCTCAAGGTCCAGGTCCCGCTGGTCATCGAAGGGCTGAAGCGCCTGGGTATTCCGATGCTGTCGATGGACGGCTTCGAGGCCGACGACGTGATCTGCACCCTGGCCCGCCAGGCTGGCGCGGCCGGGCACAGCGTCACGCTGGTCACTTCCGACAAGGACCTGGCCCAGGTGCTGCAGCTCCCCGGCGAGATGGAGCTCTTGCGACTCTCGGGCACGGGCAAAACGGCCAAAGTCGAGCGGGTGGGCCGGGAGCAGGTCGAGTCGGTCTTCGGCGTGCCGCCCGAGCTCATCCCCGACTACCTGGCCCTGCAGGGCGATGCCGTGGACAATTTGCAGGGCGTCCGCGGTATCGGTCCCAAGACGGCCATCTCGCTGCTGAAGAAGGCCGGCTCGCTGAAAGCCCTGCTGGAGAGCCCGGCCCAGGCTGGCAAATTCGCCAGCCTGCTGACAGAGCAAAAAGAGCGGCTGCTGCGCGATCTTGAGCTGGCCACGCTGAGGGCCGACGTCCCCCTTGAGACCTTCGATCTGTCCCACTTTGCCCTGCAGCCCCTCGAGGGGGCGGCCGAATACTTCCAGGACCTGGAGATGAAGAACGCTCTGCAGCAGCTCGACGGGCTGCTCTTCCCCGATCCCACCGTGCGGGAGCTCTGGGCTCCCGACTGAGCTTCTCAGGGTAGGCCAGCCGGGACCCCGGCCAGCTCTTCAAGCAAGAGCATCGAGGTGCGGATGCCGCGGTGGAAGTTGCCCAGGTCCATGTGCTCGTCGGGCGCGTGCAGATTCTCGTCGTTGAGCCCGAAGCCCACCAGGATGCCGGGGACGCGCAGAATCTGCTCGAAGTCGACCACGATGGGGATCGAGCCACCCTCACGCACGAAGACTGGAGGACGGCCGAATTCACGTTCGATCGCCCGGGCCGCTGCCTTCAGGGCCGGGTGGTTGCGAGGCGCGATCCAGCCTTTACCGCCGTGGAGAGCGCGCACATTGGCCCGGACGGTGGGCGGCACCAGCGACTCGATGTGGGCTTTGACCAGCGCCGCAATCTCCTCGGGCTCCTGATCGGGCACCAGCCGGCAGGAGATCTTCACCATGGCCTTGTTGGGCAGCACGGTCTTGGCCCCCTCACCGGTAAAGCCGCACAGCATGCCATTGACCTCCAGGGTGGGGCGAGCCCAGCGGCGCTCCAGCACCGTGTAACCCTCCTCACCGTCCAGGGCGGGCACGTTCAGGCCGGCTCGGAACTCCTCCTCGTCGAAGGGCAGGGCGGCATACTCGGCCCGCTCTTCGGGCTCGAGCTCGCGAACCTTGTCGTAGAAGCCGGGAATCAGGATGCGACCGCTGGCGTCCTTGAGCCGGGCCACCAGGCGGCAGATCTCGAAGCCCGGGTTGGGCACCGCACCCCCGAATACGCCCGAATGAAGGTCCGAGTCGGCACCGGTCAGGTCGATCTGAAAATAGGCCAGACCTCGCAACCCGTAGAGAATCGAAGGGATGCCGGGAGCAAACATGGCGCTGTCGGAGATGACCACCATGTCGGCCTTCAGCAGGTCTTTGTGCTGGCGAAGGAAGGGAGCCAGGTTGCGCGAGCCGATCTCCTCCTCACCTTCGATGACAAACTTCACGTTGACCGGCAGCTCGCCCCGGCTGGCCAGCATCGCCTGCACGGCCTTGACGTGCACCAGGAACTGGCCTTTGTCGTCGGTGGCCCCCCGAGCGTAGACCTTGCCGTCGCGCACGGTGGGCTTGAAGGGCGGCGAGGTCCACAACTCCACCGGATCCTCGGGCTGCACGTCGTAATGTCCGTACACGAGCACGGTGGGCTTGCCGGGGGCATTGAGGCGCTCGCCGTAGACCACCGGATGTCCCGCGGTGTCCATCACCTCCACCTTCGTCAGACCGGCCTCGCGTAGTTGGCGGGCCACCTCCCGGGCGCAACGGCGCACCTCGGGAGCGCGGGTCGAATCGGTGGAGACGCTGGGGATGGACAATAGCTCGAACAGGTCGGCTTCAAAGCTCGCGCGCTTCTCTTCGAGATACTCCTGGACGGACGCTGGCATGGCGGGACTCCTCTTCGCTGAATACTTCTGGATGCGCGGCCGGAAAGGCCGTGCCTTGCCAGGATTCCGGCCATGCGCAATCTCGTGGACCGGGAGGTATCCTGGCGCGACCGCCCCGGGAGTTCGCGCATGATCAGGGGGGTTCCCGCCGCGGCGGGCGAAATCAGGGGCGCGTGAAACCTTCCCGACTGACTGGACTGCTGCTCCACTCGGGGCCCGACCCGTTGCGCAACACGGTGATGGGTATCTTTCTGTTGATCCTCCTGGCCTGCCTCATCATGATCGCGACCTCCCTGGTCGGTCTGGGTCGCATGCAGCGGATCTCCAACGAAACCCAGGACGGTGTGCAGGCACTGCTGGCACTGGAGAAGCTGCGTCGGGGCGAGAGGGAGGTCCAATTGTCCGACCTGGCGGGTCGGGAAGCCCTGGAAAGGGCGCTGCTCGGCAGTGATCAGGAGGCTCTGGCTCTGGCGCTCGACCGTTACGAGCAGGCGGCTCTGCAATCCATTCTGGAGGCAGAGGAAAAGAGGGCTCAGCAGCTTCGCCTCCAGCTCTTCGCCGGAGGGATCTTGATGTTCGGCACTCTGGTCGGGCTGGTCGGCTTGCTCTACTGGCTCTTCGGCGTACTCCTCAAGCCCATCGAAGACCTGGCCGGGCTGGCCCGCCGGGTACGCGAAGGCGAGCTGTCCTGGCGAGCGTCGTCTTTCACTCAGCCTGAGCTGAACGAGCTGGGGCAGGCCTTGAACGACATGTTGGAAGCCCTGGAGCTTCGCCTGCAAGAGCTCGACCGCCAGCGAAGCGACTGGGAGGCCCTGGTGGGCTCGATTCCAGACGCCTGGCTGAGCCTGGATGTGGACCAGAAGGTCACCCTGGCCAACCCGGCCGCTCGCGACCTGGCCGGGGAGGACTGGACCGGTCGCCAGCTCGAGGAATTGCCCCTGGTGCGCCAGGATGAGCAGCGCTGGCTGTTGACCCGGGCCGACGGAAGCCAGATTCCGCTGCGCTCCAAGCGAGTCGAGCTGGCCTCCCAGCGGTCCCTGCTGCATCTTCGCGACCTGCAGCTGGAGGAGAGGTTGGAGCGGCTGCGCCAGGAGGCGGTCTCGGTGGTGCTGCACGAGCTGCGAGGGCCTTCCCGGCGGCTGGTCGAGCTCTGTGAGTGCTATGGCAACGCCGAGCTGGCTTCACAGGCGCGTTACCTGCGCGGTCTGGTCCACAACCTGAGCCTGACCGAGGCGCTCAGCCAGGGCCGATGGACCACCCGCCTGGTGGATGTGGAGCTGGACAGTTTGCTGGAGGAAGTCGCTCAGTCCCTGAGCGGACTGGCGCGAGAGCGAGAAGTCGAGCTGGAAGTGAGGGTGGAGGAGTGTCGGCTGGCCGGCGACCCCGAGCAGCTCGGCCTGCTCTGCTCGATCCTGCTGCGCCGCCTGATCGAGGAGACGCCTCCAGGCGGCAAGCTGCGCCTGGCGGCGCGATGCCACCAGGAGCGGATCTGGCTGGAGCTGACCTCCCAGGAAGCCAGCCTGGCCAGCCAGGTGCGCCTCTGGATCAACGGCAAGGCTACAGAATCGGACGGAGCGGCGCTGTTGCGACAGATTCTCAAGAGTCACGAGGCGTACCTCGAGAATGAGCCGGGCGAACGCCTTCGCATTGCGCTGCCCGTGCGAGAGGCCCGGCCTGCCCCTTCCGTGATCGAGGTCGAGCCGGATCCATCCGCTCCCAGGCGACCGGCCCTGCGGGTGGGCTGCTGGGTGCGTGAGCCGACTCTCGGCGCCTGGCTGCATCGCAGCCTGCGGCGTGACTTCGAGCTGTGTGAGCCGGGGGAGGAGGGCCTCGAGATCCACGTGGTCGACCTTGACGACCTGCCCGAGCAGATCCCTGCAGGCCGCCTCGTCGCTCTGGCCGCCCGACCGGCCGAGCGAATCGAGAAATTCGTCGAGCTGGAGGCCGTGGCCTTGCTGGAAAAAGACAGCTCTGCCGGGGAGCTGCGCTCGGCCCTGCTGCGCGTGCAGGGGGGGGCGACCGTGCTCAGCTCGGAGGCAGCCCAGGGGCTGCGCCTGCACGCGAGCAAGGCGCGCCGCCAGGCGCCCTCGGCTTTCCTCGAGCTGACCGGCCGCGAGCAGGAGATCTTCCGCTCCATCACCCGGGGACTGAGCAACAAGGAGATCGCCGAGGCCCTGGTCATCAGCGAGGGCACCGTCAAAACCCACGTGAACAACCTGCTGCGCAAGCTCAACCTCAAGGACCGGGTCGGGCTCCTGCTCTACGCCGCCCAGCACGATCTCCTCACCAAATAGAGCTTTTCAGGCCTTCTCCACCCATGGGTCGAGAGACTTTTTCCAGCCTCCGCCCGATGGTCGAGGGGCCTTTTTGGACCTATTCTGCGAGCGGTGTGAATGTGAGATACCCCACATTCGGGGGGTATCGGGAATGCTAGTCTGAGAGCGGTCAAAAACCGACCCGAAAAGGAGAGTCACAAATCCTATGTTGAGGCAACGGACGAGGAGAGGTCGTGGCTTCGTGTTAGCCATGACCCTCATCATCATCGCCCTGATCACGCTGGTGACCTTTATGGCGGTCAACGTCTCCACCCTGGAGTCGCGCACGGCCATGCAAGACTATGCTGGCTCGCGCGCCATGTACGCGGCTCGCGGCGGTCTCAATTACGCCATGTCCAAGGTGACCCAGCTCAATGATACCAGCTGGGTGGTGAGTGGGGGTACCGCAACCTTGCCGCTCGAGCCCGGTGTGTCGTCCTTTACGGTCGTGCTGCGACCGCACCCCGACAATCGAACGACTCGCACCTCCCAGCTGGCCTGGGAGGTCGTCTCCACCGGGTTTTATGGACAACCCCCCCGCCAGGCCCAACGTCAGTTGGTGGCCTTCATCCAGCAAGAGCCCTTCTCCAAATATGCTTACTTTACCGACCGCGACATCGGCGTGGGCGGAGCCATCATCCGCTTCGTCTCCAACGACGCCATCACGGGCCCGGTGCGCACCAACGGCTACTTCACCATCGCCGGCCACCCGCGCTTCTCCGACCAGATGCGCTCCTCCAACCAGACCGATACAGCCTATACCGCCGGGCCGCCGCCCGTGTATCGCAATCCGAACGGGACCACCACCTCCGACCCGACCAAGTTTCATCGCACGGAGAGCAACGGCTCGTATGCCCAGAACTCCCCTGTGGCCCTGAACAACAGCCCCAACTTCTCTTTCGCCGGCGGCCAGGCCGTCATCCCGTTGCCGACCGACAACGACAAGATTCGCACCCTGGCCGAGTCCAACGCGCCCGATACCGCCAACCTGGCCATCAACACCCCTGGCTCCCTGCCGCCGAACCACTACAAGAATCCGTCCAACGCATCGGCGGACTACGACATGGTCTTTGACGAGAGCACCGGCAAACCCAGTAGTTTCACCAAGAACGGCAATGCCATCAGCACCAGTGACGCACCGCCCGTCTTCAAGATGACCTTCCGCAGCTCGCCGAACCCGGCCGGCGCTGTGGTTCAGCGCTGGGACGCCGGCACCATGAGCTTTCGGAACTGGGACCTGACGGCCCGGAGCTTCACCACTTCGACCATCGTGCTGGACACGTCGGCGGATACAATTCACGTGGACGGATTCGTGGTGATGGAAGGCACCGTCAAGGGCCGCGCCACGGTCGGCTGCAAGTATGACGTGCACCTGAGCAACAACCTCGTCTACTCGGACATGGCCCAGGACGTGCTGGGAATCGTGGCCAAAGAGGACATCATCGTCGAGAGCCGCACCAACACCAGCCAGGACCGCACCATCCACGCCACCATGATGGCCCTGAACGGATCCTTCACCGTGGACAAGTACAACCAGGGCAGCCCCCGCGGGACGCTGCACCTCTTTGGAGGCATCATCCAGCGCACTCGCGGTGCGGTGGGCACCGGCTCGGCCTCGCGGGTCTCCACCGGCTACGCCAAAGACTATCGCTACGACGACAAGCTGATCACCAGGCCCCCGCTCAACTTCCCCAATACGGGCGAGGTCTACATCGTAAATATCAACGACAAGGGGGCCACCGGTTCGCTGTGAGCACTTACCTGCGCCCAACCCGCAAGGGATTCACGATGGTCGAGCTGCTGGTGGTGATCTTCCTGCTGGCCCTGGTGCTGGGACTGGTCATCTTCAACGGCCGGCGCGGCATCGACAACCGCGAGCAAGACAAGGCCGCCAAGGAGATCGAGTCGGCCATCAACCTGGCCCGCCAGACGGCCACCAACCGGATGCCCCCGGCCGGCCAGCCCGCCAACACCCCGGTGGTGCGCCTGGCCCTGGTCAGCGGCACCGGCGGCGCCGAAGGGTCCTGGACCCTGAGCACCATCGGGGGGGGCAACGAGCAGGCGGGCCGGCTGCACCGCAGCATCCAGCTGACCGGCGCACCCGACCTGACCCTCAACTTCCTGTCGACCGGCGGGCTGAGCGCCAACTACACCATCACGGTGGGCAGCTTCAATACCAACCGCACCACCACCATCTCGGTCAAGCAGTTGACCGGGGGCGTGACGGTCTCGCAGTAAGGAGCGCGCGATGAGACAGCTACAACGGAAGGGATTCTCCATTATCGAGGTGCTCATCTCGTTCATGGTGCTGACGGTCGCCATCCTGGCCCTGCTCGGCCTCATGCCGGCCGCCTCCAAGCAGGGCTCGACCACCGGCAAGCAGAGTCAGGCCCTCTACATCGCCCAGAGCCACATGGACAACCTGCTCTCCCAGAACACCTTCAATGCCGCCGACACGGTCCCGTTGCCGGCTCTGGCCACGGGAGCGAGCGCCCGCTGGTGGTGCACTGCCGGGCCGGAAGCTAACACGCAGGTGTTGCACGTCGAGGTGATCTGGCTCGAGTTCGGGCGCTCGCGGCGGGTCGAGCTCGCCAGCATGATCTACCGTTGAGAAGGAAGGCAAGAAAAGTGAAACGTGGATTGTTCCGAGGTCTGACCCTGTCCGAAGTGCTGGTCAGCCTGTTTCTCATAGGAATTTTTGGCCTGGTGGCGGTGGGCAGCCTGCAGATGGCGCTGCGCCAGTGGGGCAGCGTTGCCCAGAAGGTCAACGCGGCTCAAAATGCTCGCTTCATCACCAGCACCATCGCCAATGAGCTGCGCCAGGCCATCCCCTGGCCTGACCCCACCCGTGGATACATGAGCATCACCCCGGCAGTGGCCCCCACCGGGGTGTTGACTCCCAATGCCAATGCTCCCAACTCGGCCCAGGTGGTGTTCACCGAGCCGCACCCGACCACCACCGGGGGGGCCTGGGACCCGATGCAGAGCGGCTGGAGCAGCACCAGTGCCAGCAACTACAGGACCATCACCTACCGCGTGCAGGGACTGGATGTCATTCGCGAGAATCGGCCCGGCACGGCCGGGACCTCGACTCAGGAGATCATCGCCAGCGCCCAGCAGAACGGTCAAGTGACGCTGGCCTTCTTATGGCAATCGCCCAGCATGGTGAAAATCACCGTGACGGCGCGGGAGGGGCAGGGTTCGCAGTCCTACACCTCGTCCTATCAGACGGCCTGTTTTATCGTGGGGAAATAATCATGGCGCGCGCAGAACGCTGGGAAATCGCTTCCGACGCCGAGCTGGTCAAACGCGGACGCATCCTGACCATCTTCGGGGTCATCATCTTGTGCCTCGGCTCGTTGGTGACGGTCGCCTTGATGTCGGTCACCGGCACCAGCGGCCCTCAACGCACCGGCTCGGGTCCCATCCGGCTGGTAGCCCCTCAGGTGGCCAGCCACTCCAACTCGGGCTCGACCGGCGGAGCAGCCTCAGGGGGAAGCGCGGGAGAAGCGACCCCCGGTGGAGCCACCACCGGGGGCGCCTCGGGCGCCGAGCTTCCAGGGGGAACAACAACCGGGGCAGGGACGGGCACGGGCGTGACCGGGCCCTCGAACCTCGATCCCAGTCTGGTCCCTGCTCCGGGCACCAACATCCTGGGGCTGCCAGTTCTGGGAGCGACCCCGAGCAGCACGCCCACACCCCCGTCGAACACCGGCCAGTTGTTCGATCTCTGACTGTAGATGGTGGAATGCTGAAGATTTTGCGGGAATTTGCGCCGGCAAGCTTGTAGGGAGGCGCCCCTGAAGGACAGGCAAAATCCTCGGCAGCGATCACCTCGCTACCCTCTCTTGACCGGCCTGGTTGTCCTGGCTCTAACCCTGCACGGACTGGTCTGGCTGGTCCACGGCGCCCTGATGGTTTCCGGCCCGTATGAGATCGATTTCGGTGAGGGGCCGGTGCTGCAACTGGCCTACCAGGTTCACCAGGGCGAGCCGCTCTACCGCTCGCTGGAGGAGCCTCCCTTCCAGGCTTGCCTGTACACGCCCCTCTACATCGGCCTGGCGAGCCTGCTGCAAGGCGAGCATCCCAGCCTGGGCAAGGCCCGAGCCCTGTCGGCCCTGGCCACCCTGATCGCCGCCGCAGCCACGTCTTTCGCGCTGAAGAGACGTCACGGTTGGCTGGTCAGCCTGACCTTTCTGGCGCTCTTCCTGGGCCACGCCCTGACGCTCAACTGGAGCTTCTACTGCCGGGTGGATTCTCTGGCGCTGATGTTCTCCGTGCTGGGCTTGCTGGCCGCCGCGCCGGACTGGCGCCGGCCCCTGGCTCAGGAAGCCACCGTTGCCCTCTGTTTGTCGCTGGCCGTCCTGACCAAGCAGTCGTTTCTGGCCGCCCCCGTGGCCATCTTTCTGCTCTGGCTGCCCCGTCCGCTGCGGGCCCTTCGGCTCGTCCTGCTCTGCGTGCTCTTCACCGGTCTGCCCCTGCTGTGGCTCAACGCTTCCTCCCATGGGCAGCTTTTCAACCAGCTCTTTCGCTACAATGCCCTCCCCTACTACCTCCACCAGATGACCGGCTACCTGAAGGGCTATACGGCATCGGCCGGTTGCCTGATGGGACTGGCCCTGCTGGGAGCCCTGCCGGCCTGGCGCAGCGAGCGCGTCTTTCTGCTCTACACCTTGACCAGCCTGGGAATCGTGCTGGGGAGCGGGCGCATGTTCAGCTGGTACAACTACTTCCTGGAGCTGCAACTGGCCCTGGCCGTGCTGGCGGCGCTGGCGGTGCAGCGCTGGGCCCCCGACCCGGTCACCCGCATCGCCGTGGCCGTGCTCCTGGCAGGCCAGCTCTTCTGGCTGAGCTTCACGAGCGACCTGAACGGCACCTATCTCGAGCCCGCCGGCGTTCGATTCAAGCAGGAGGTCTGGCCCGTGCTGAGCGGGCGGACCCCGGCCCGGGTGCAAGACCGAATCGAGCAAGCCCGTCGCCTGAAGGACATGCTCGAGCAACACCCGGGCCCTCTCCTGGCCGAGTACTCCGCCCTGCCCCTCTGCCTGGGGCGAACCAGCTGGCTGTGCGACCCCTCCACTTACTGCGCCCTGAGCGGTCTGGGCTGGTGGAACCAGAAGCTCTTGACCGATCAGCTCGAAGAGCGTCGCTTCGACCTCATCCTGCTCACCTGGAAGGAGAACAGCCCCCACTTTACGAGCGAGGCGATGGAAGCAATCAAGGCCAACTACGTCGAAGTGGGCCACACCGGGGGTACGGGTGCGATGTACTACTTCGTCCGCCGACCTTGAGACCGTTGGGGGGAGCATGGCCGACAGCCTGGTGTGCAGAGCCGGCGGAGCGCTGGAGACGCTGGTCCATCAGTTCTCCGATCCGCTTTCCTTCTATCGCGAGCTGATCCAGAACTCGCTGGACGCCCATAGCCGCCGCATCGACATCCAGGTTGAGCACCAGGACGACACCATGGTGATCTCCCTGGACGATACCGGCGAGGGCATGAGCGCCGAGATCATCGATACCCGCCTGACCCGGCTCTTCAGCTCCGGCAAGGAGGAGGACCTGACCAAGATCGGCCGCTTTGGCATCGGCTTTGTCTCGGTCTTCGCCCTGAATCCGGACGCAGTCGTTGTAGATACCTCGCGCGACGGCGCCCACTGGCGGGTCCTCTTCAAGGCCGACCGCTCCTTCGTGCGCCTGGCTCGCGACGAGCCGGTGGAGGGCACTCACATCCGCATCTACAAAAAAGCCACCGCCGAGGAGTGCGCCCAGCTCGTGGCCCGCTCCCGGGAAGTGATTCGCTTCTGGTGCCGGCACGTGGACGGCCAGATCTTCTTCCAGGGCGAGCTGCAGAACGAGCCCTTCGACATCGCCGGACCCTGTACGGTGCGCCGGAGCCACAAGGGCACCACGATCCTGGTGGGCTACCCCGAGGATGGCCAGGCTTTCATCGGCTTCTACAACCGGGGCCTGACGCTGGCCGAGAGCACCAGAGAGCACACTCTGCCCGGACTGGCGGTGAAGATCGACTCGCGCTTCCTCGAGCACACTCTGTCCCGCGACGGGGTGGTTCAGGATGCCCGCTTTGCCACCTTGATGGCCGAGGTGCGCGAGATCGCCTCGGGCGAGTTGCCCGACCTGTTGCTCGAGCAGCTCGAGCAACGCCTGCGCGAGAACCAGGATGCAGGCCTGCACTACGCAGCCGCCACAGCCCTCTTTGGCTGGCCCTTCAGGCGCCGGTGGGCGGGCGCGGCCCTGAGCCACCGCGACGGCGAAGCCGAGGGGGACAGCTGGCGGGCGGTGCCGGGGCGGCACGGCAGCTGCCACATTTGCTACGGCCCTTATGTGACCGATCTGGAGCCGGGCGACTCAGTGGCCCGCTTCCGCCTGCGCTGTGAGGCGGACGGTCCGGGCGATGTGGCGCAGGTGGACGTGTACGATGGGGCCTCCCTGGTCGCGCGCAATCTCAAGAGCGAGGACTTCCCCTACCCCGATCGGGCCTGTGACTTCTCCCTGGCCTTTCGGGCCGCCCAGGGCAGCAAGCTCGAGTTTCGGGTCTACTGGCACGGCCAGCACCCCCTCCGGGTGGAGCAGGTGGAGGTGCTGGGAGGCGCGCGCCAAAGGCCCGGGGGACTGGAGCGCAACCTGTTTCGCACTCCCGCGGGAGCCGAGGTCTCACTGCGTGAGGTCCTGGCTGCCCGGCCCTGCCTCACGGCCTGGGAGAACGGGCCCCTGGTCCAGGCCCTGGAAGAGCAGGGCAAGCTGGTGCTCAGAGCCCGGCCAGGCGAGGGCTCCTGGGCCTTGCTGGAGGCGCTCTTCGATCAGCCCCCGGTGCCGGCCGCCCTGAGCTGGTGCCTACCGCGCCCGGCCGACAGGCAGCACGAGCAGCAGGCAGAGCCTCTCCGGGCGGCCGTGCAGAAGCTGGCCTGCTCTAACGGAGCCCGGGTCTCCCAGGTGCGGTTGGCCCATTTTGATGGTCCCGAGCGGGTGGCCGGCCAGGCGGTCCCGGGCCAGCTCACCCCGACCGGCCAGCTCGATCGCCTGCCAGCCGGGCTGCTCTCTCGTCCGGCGGGACTTGCGCTCAACCTGGACCATCCGTTGGTCAAAACCCTGATCGAGGTCAGCCAGAAGGAGCCCTGCCTGGCAGCCTACCTCCTGCTCAAGCTCTTCTTGCGCCCGGACGCCGAGGAGGATGCCCGACTGGCCCTGCTGACCTGGAGGCAACGATGTCGCAAGAGTTGATCGAGCAACTCATGGTCGGAGGACGGCCGGTGGCCGAAGGCGAGTTCACCCTGGACAAAGAGATGGCTCGCCAGAAGATGCGGCGCTTTCAACTGGCCGACCCGCACGCCTACGTGCTCGAGCTGGTGCAGGCGGCCGTCATGCGCGGCGCCAGCGAGATCGCCTTCCGCATCGACTCGGACGACATGCACATGCGCTTTGACGGCCCCCCGTTTCAAGCCGACGAGCTGAGCCGGGCCGAGGCGGCCATGCTGGAGAGCGGGGGGGACTCTTCCCTGCGCCAGCTGGGCCTGGGCTTGAGCGCCTGCATGGCGCTCAAGCCTCGTTTTGCCCGGATAGACAGCGCCGGCAACCGGCTGGAGCTTCGGCCTGGCAAGCCGGACGTGCTGGGTCATGGACCGGACGGCACCCACACCCACATCCACGTTCGCGATCGCCCTGGCCTTCGCATGGGAGAGGTCTTCCGCAGCCTGCTCGGACAAACGAGCGAAGGCGACCTGCTGAAGAAGCACTGTGCCCTGGCCCCCGTTCCCATCAAGTTGAACAAGAGCCTGATCTCAATGCCCCTGGAAGAGTACTTTCCCTACGGAGCGGTCTTGATCCAGGGGGAAAACTTCGGGGGGTGGGGTGGGTTCCGCCTCTTCGAACGAGCCCGTCTGGGCTTTCTTCGGGCCGGAGTGCTGGTCGAGTGGGTGGATCTGCCCGAGCGAGTACTCCCCTTTCAGGCCGTGCTCAGCTGCGACGAGCTGCTGGAGAACGTCTCCCAGACCGCCATTGTGCGGGATGCCACTTACGAGCGCCTGGTGGCCGCCTACCGGGCCGCCCGCACCGAATCGGTGGCCCGTCTTTGCGAGCAGCCACTGCTGCTGGTCAAGCACTGGGACTGGCACTCCCAGATGCGCCAGGAGATCCTCACCTTCGAGACTGCCGAGCAAGTCGTCCCCGAGGCGCTGGCCAATTTCAACCTCTGGACCACGGCCACGGGAGATTGCCAGAGCGTCTCCCTGCAGCAGATCCTGCAGGTGGTGGCGGAGCGGGGCGACGTTCCCAGCGCCAGCGAGGGTAATCCCGGCCTGGAGCTGGAAGGCATGCCGCTGGTGCTGTTGGATGACGGGCCCAACTTCGAGCCGCTGAGAAAGCTGCTTCGCCACCGGGTGCGCAACGTCACCCGACGCATCCACAATCGCAGGCGCCGTGAGACCAACCGACGGCTGTGGAGCAAGAGAGCTGCAAGGCCCGTGATCTCGGGGAGAGAGATGGCCGTTCGCCGCTCACTGAGCGCTGAGCAGCTTCGGGGAGAGGTGGGCTTGAGCAGGAGTGGAGGCTCTCCCCTGGTCCGACTCATTGTCGATGGTTGCGAGCTTCCCGAGCTCCAACTTCTTCTCCCTCTCACCGGACTCGAGGTGGTGCTGGAAGGCGCATTCACCCCGGCGGAAGACTTTGACGGCGTGCGTCGAGATGCGTTCTACGCCAGGGCCATGGAGTGCTGGGTGGCTCTCCTGCCCGAGCTCTACACGGAGCTGGCGGGCCAGAGGCTCAATCCATGCTCGCGCTCCTCCCTGCGAGGCTGGGCCCACCTGGCCACCGGCTCGGCCGAGAGCCTCGCCCGGGCACTGCGCCTGAGCCAGATCGCCCTGCCCCGGGTCGACCTGGAATGGCTCGAAGAGCTGACTATCTTTCAAGTCGGCAAGCGCTTCGAGTCGGTGAAGGAGCTGCGCCAGAGGGCTCCGCTGGCCTGGGTCAGCCCCGGTCATCAAGCCGGCCCGGAGGTCCTGCGCCTGGACGAAACCGACCTGGAGACGCTTGAGCGCCTGCTGGGAAAGCAGGCTCTGATCAAGCAGCAGGACAGTCCGCCGGCCCGGTCTGAGCCGGCCTCAACCGCCGTCGAGAATCGCTTTCTCGAGAAGCTGGAGGCGCTTCTGAGCCGCCTGCAAGATGCCCGGGCCGAGTTGCTCCTTTCGCGCTGGAACCTCTCCCTGGTGAGCGGACCCAACGAGCCCCCCGTGATCTGCGCCTGGGACGGTCCGCGCATCAATCGCCAGGATCCGCTCATCAAAGCCGTTCTGGGGGCCTTCGAGCAAGACCCGGCGGCTCTGACTCTGATGGCCTCGGTGGTGCTCAGCGAGGTGGCCCGCTCGGTTCGCGGCGAAGCGGACCTGGAGCTGGGATTCCAGGAAGTGGTGGCCCGCTCGCTCCTGCCCGACCAGCCCGGGTTGGAAGGTCCTCCCCGGGTGGAAGGCGATCTGGAGCTGATTCGACCGGACGGAGCGGTCCAGGGCTGGGCCCGGGACCCCGCCGAGCCCGACCTCGTGGTTCCGGTCAAAATGTACGTGGACAGCAACTCGATCTGCCAGTTCGTCGGTCTGGCCACGCCCAGCCCCGAGGACGGGCCCGGAGCTTTTCGCTTTCAGATCCCCAGGCACCACATCACGGGTCAGAAAAAAGTCCTGGTGGTCAGGGCCGAGGTCGGAGGGCGCCTGGTCGAGCTTCCCGGCTCGCCCCGAGCCTTCGTGGGCGCGGTTCCCTATGCGACCCCCCCCGTCGGTCACCTGGAGCGAATTGAGCCCAACGGCCTGGCGGTCGGGTGGACGCTCGATCCGAATTGCCCCGAGCAGTCCATCGACCTGCACTTCTATCTAGACGGGCCGGCAGGCCGGGGTGAGTTCGTGGGGGGGATTCGGGGGGATCGACCCCGCTTGGACGTCAACGAATCTACCGGCTATCCGGGCGACCACGGCTTCTTGTTCGAGATCCCGGGCGAGCATCTCGATGGCTCCCAGCACGAGCTCTATGCCTACGCTCTGGATCCCGCCGGCGGGCACAACCCGCTGTTGGTGGGGAGCCCCATGAAGTTCAGCTAGACTGCTGCGCGGCCGTCTCCTGAAAGCCGGCGCTGTGCTTGTGGCCCCCTCCACCCAGCGTGCGCGCCACCTCGGAGACATCAAAGTCGCCCACCGACCGAAGTGACCAGGTGCGAAGGCCGTGCTCATCATCGTAGTAGGCAGCCGCGAAGGGGGCGGCGGGATGTAGATCGCAGAGCCGATTGGCGATCTCTGAGCGAAAGTCGGTGGCATTGACCACCGGCACGCGATGTCCGCCGACCTGCGACCAGCGAGCTCGGGCGCAGGCCTCGTTGACCAGTTGCTCTTGCAGGCGCAGCAAGATGGTCCCCTCGCGCTTGAGATCATCGACCTTCAAGCGGGACCACAGCTCGAAATCCATCGGGTGGGAGCGCAGGGCGATGGTCACCTCTTTGCTCTGAGGCAGGGCAAAGCGCCAGAGGTCCTTGTCTTCCACGTAAGCCAGAAGCTCGGGCAGCGGCTCGTTGGGATGAAAGAGCTCCCAGGAAAGATGAGCCCCGGACCGCTCCATGTCGAAAATCGTGTAGCTCAGGCCGGCCAGCTCTTGCTGAGCCGTCTTGTGGTGATCGACCACGAACAGGTCCTGACAACGCCCGCGCAGGGCCAGCAACTCGGCTCTGGGGTAGGAGAAGTCGACCAGCACCACCCGCGCCGAAACGGGTAGCTGGGGAGCGGGCTCCCCGTGGCTGACCGGAAGGTAGACGGCCCGGTCGCCTAACGTGCGCCAGGCGGCCCAGGCGGCGCCGAAGCCGTCGTCGCAGTGGGCGTGATAGAGAATGTGAGTGGCCGACTTGGGGTCCATGCTACTCCTGGGGCAGAACCTGGCGCAAAACCCTCAGCCAGTTCCCGCCCAGCACCCGGGCGATGTCTGGCTCGCGCCAGCCTGACCGCAGCATTCTCTCCACGAGGTTGACGACCTGCCCGGGATGGCCGAGATCGGTGGGCAATTCGCTCACCCCGTCAAAATCGCTGCCCAGAGCCACGTGGTCCACCCCCATCAGCTCAACCATGTGCTCCAGGTGGCGCAGCACATCCTCGCTGGTCACCGGGCCTTCTGACTTGAGAAAGCGCGGAACGTAGGTGACCGCGGCCAGACCCCCGGTGGAGGCCAGAGCCCTCAGCTGGGCATCGTCCAGGTTGCGCTCGATGTCTACGAACCGGGCACAGCAGGTGTGGCTGTTGATGACCGGTCGGCTGGCCACCTCCAGCACCTGATAGAAGGCCTTGCGCGCCAGGTGGGCTACGTCCACCACCATGCCCAGCTCGTGCATGCGAGCGATCAGGCGTCGGCCGAAGGGGCGCAGGCCGCGAAACCCGGCGGGAGGGGGAGCCATGGGCGAGCCGCAGCCCGCGGCAGCCTGGTTGTCGTGGTTGTGGGTCAGGCCCACGGCCCGCAGGCCCAGGTGAAAGAGGATCTCCAGCCGGCCCAGGTCGCCCTGAAGCGGGCCAGCGCCTTCCAGCGAGAGGAGGAACTGAGGCCTGGAGGAGCGCCGCGAGCGCTCGAGATCGGCCCGGCTTCTGACCAGGGGAAGCTCCAGGCGATGAGCCGCGCTGGCCACCGTCAGGGCCTCCAGGAAGCCCCGGTAGCCGTGCACCGAGGGGTCCACGAAGATGGCCAGGAACTGCAGGTTCTGGTCGATCTGCTGGAGGCGGGGGAGACTCAAGTGCCCGGCCGGCTCCGGGGCGGCGAGATCGTAGCCTTTCAGGGCTACCAGGGCAAGCGTGTCGGCGTGACCGTCGCAGAAGTAGTTGCGGCGCAGGATAGCCTGAGCGTTGGCGGCGGGGGAGTCATAGTCCATAGGGATTGACTTCGACGCTTCCCAGAGGAGTCCTTGAAAAAAATTACATACGCTCGACGTAGATTCGGGCCGCGAAGCTCAGCCGGGCCAGGAACTCGTCAGCGCCCATCTCGACGCGACTGGGGCGACCCGGGAAGGGGTCGCGCAGGATGAAGCCAAGAAGCTCTGGCGCGCCGGAATCGTCCATCTGATAATAGACGGCGGTCAGGACGTAGGCGTGACCTTGCTCGCCGGGATTCAGGCTTCGCAGGCCCACGATCAGGGGCCAGCGCCGGTGCAGGTCGTCGATGACGGTCATCTCGTTGATGTTCTGGGCGTCGGCGTGGACGGCCGAATAGCGGCCCCGCATGTCGGGGGCCCAGCCGCTGAGAGCCTGGAGGATCTGGTGCGGATGCGCGGGACGGTCCACCAGATGGCCGTACACCCGGGCCACGATGTCTTGCTGGGAAACGTACAGCCCGTGGTAGTTGAGCACCATCTGGATGCAGGCCGCCCAGCACCAGTTGGATTGCTGCTGGCGCCCTCCCCCATCGGGAGCGGCAAAGTGGACGAACTGCTCGGTGGGCACCCCCGAGACGAAGATACCCGGTTGAACCTCCTGCGTCTCGGCACGAGCCGGAAGGGACACCAGAACCAGGAGCAGGAGCAACAGAACTCTTCGCAAGCCTCATTACCTCGATGATGTTGTGACGGTCGCCGGGCGACCCTCCTGAAGGTTTCTCCCCCTGAAACCGGCCCCCTCCAGAAAAGATTCCCCTGCCAGGGGATCCTTGAAAGTGCGACGAAGGCTGCCCGCCTACCGATGGAAATTGAATGGCTGATCCTGGCCGACGCCGCTGAGGTCGTCGGAAACAAGCTCTACCTGCTGGGAGGCGGCTGGGACCGACTCACGGTGCACGCTGGCTTCCCGCTTGAGCAACATTGTGCCGTAGCCGCCTCGGTTCGAGTCCCCTGGCACGAAACCGAGATCACTCACGAGTTCGCCATCGAGTTCATCACGGAAGATGGCCAGGTGCTCGAGTCGTTGGGGGCGGAGTTCGAAGTGGGACGCCTGCCCGGGCTGACCCCGGGACGCGAGCAGCGCTGGCAGTTCTCGGGTGATTTCGACCTGAGGCTCGACGTCCCCGGGCGCTACGCCGTGGTGTGTCTTCTAGAAGGCGAAGAACGGGCTCGCCTGCACTTTGAGGTCGTGTCCGGGGTTCGGGCAGCCGACCTTCCCGAGGTTTCTTGAAAAAAATTTGGAGGATGGGATCCCGAGGTGCTCTCGGGCGGCAGGTGGCAACATGCTCAACGCGCTACAAGATCTGATCGGCGGCTTGATGGCCCTGTTCCAGGGCCGAGGCGGCAAAACGCCCGAGGAGCGCCGTCGATTGATTCGGCTCAAGTGCAGCTACGACGTCACTGCCATCGTGGGCGATCGCACCATGCCCGCCCGGGTCATCGATGTCGGCCTGTACGGCATGCGCCTGGAGATGCGTGACCGCCTGCGCAGCGGCTCCTCGCTCTACGTGCACCATCCCAAGCCGTCGCATCGATTCGACAATGAGCACGTGCTGTGCGAGGTGCGCTGGTGCCGACGCAAGCCCAAGAGCCCCAATCTTGAGGTGGGTGTTCAGTATGCCGACACTCCAGGCAACATGCGTCGCTCCTGGGTCAAGTTCTTGCTCAAGGAGCTTGGCTTCGACGAGCGCGCCATCTACACGCGCCGCAAGGCGATTCGCGCCCCCGCCTCCATCACTGGCGAAATGCGCGATGGCCAGACCACCATCCCGGGCACGATCCTCAACCTGGGCGTGGGAGGGGCGCTGCTGCAGTCGGCCAGTTCCTATGCGCCCGGCTCCAGCTTGCGACTTCGGGTCGGACCTTACAAGCGCTTCAAACCGCTCGACCTGGAAGGGACCATCATCTCGACCCGCAAGCAAGACGAGAGCGAAGGCTATCTGACCAGCATCCGCTTCGGTTCGGTTACGCCGTCGCAGGTGCGCCTGCTGGGCGACTATGTCATCGACCTTCTGCGCGACGCCACCGACTGATCTGGTCGACCTGGTGGCGGCAGTCCCCGCCGACACTGCGGTGTTTTATCGCAACCTGGTGGAGGGAACGTGCTGGGGAGCCCAGGCCGATGTCCGCTTTCCTTCCGCCAGCCTGATTAAGGTTCCCATCATGCTCGAGCTTCTTGACAGCGGGATCGACCTGGAAGAACCCTTCGAGCTACAGGAGGGCCACCGCGTCGGGGGGGCCGGTGTGCTGCAAGAGATTTCCACCGGGACCCGGCTGAAGCTGGTGGATCTTTGCCGGCTTATGATCGTGGTTTCGGACAACGTTGCGTCCAACGCTCTGCTCGACCGGTTGGGGCTCGAGGCTGTCAACGCCCGCATGCGGGCCCTGGGAATGACTCAAAGCCGCCTTGGGCGACGCTTCATGGAGCCGGCCGACGGCGAGAGAGATAACTTCATGAGCGCCCGCGATGCCGCTCTCTGCCTGGAGGCCGCCAATGCCCGTCCCGAGGCCCGGGCCATCTTGCTGCGCCAGCAGTACCGTGAAAAAATCCCCCTCATGCTGCCCGAGGGCACCGAGGTGGCCCATAAGACGGGCGAGCTCGAGGGAGTGCGTCATGACGCGGGGGTGGTGGCCGGACGCTACTCGCTGGCCCTGTTGACCCGCAGCGGCGGCCCTCCCTGGGAGGTCGACCTGGCCCTGGCCCGGCTCTCCCGGGCCGTCTATGATCGGGTGTTTGGGTGAAGACCGACTTCAAGAGCGGCTTCGTGGCCCTGGTGGGCAAGCCGAACGTGGGCAAATCCACCCTCCTCAACGCCCTGGTGGGCACCAAGGTGGCTATCACCTCGCCCCAACCCCAGACCACCCGGCGCCGAGTCCTTGGCGTCGTGCATCGCCCCGGCTACCAGGTCGTGCTGGTGGATACCCCGGGGCTTTCGGAAGCCCGCCACGAGCTGGGCCGGCGCATGGTGGGCACCGCCCAGAGCGAGGGCCGGGACGCCGATCTGGTGCTGTTCCTGGTGGATCTCACCCACCCTCCCACCGAGGCCGACCGCGAGGCGGTCAGCCTGTTGGGCAAGACCAGGGCACCCTGCCTGTTGGTAGGCAACAAGCTCGACCGTGCCAAACGCCCGGAGGAAGCGCTGGAGGCTTACCTTCAGCTGGCCCCTTTCGTGGAATCGGTGATCCTGTCTGCCCTCACCGGCAAGAACCTGCCCAGGCTGCTCCAGGCCGTGGTGAAACGACTGCAGCCCGGGCCGCCTTTCTATCCGCCCGAGCAGGTTTCCGACCAGAACCAGCGCCTGCTGATCGAGGAGGTCATCCGCGAGAAGGTGCTGCTCAACACCCGCCAGGAGATCCCCCACGCCGTGGCCGTGCAGGTGGAGGAGATGCGCCCCGGCACCCAGGCCGATACCGTGTACGTGGCTGCCAACCTCTACGTCGAGCGCGAGGGCCAAAAGCGCATCGTGATCGGCAAAGGCGGCGCGCTGCTCAAGAAGATTGGCCAGCAGGCGCGCGAGGAGCTGCAGCAGCTGCTGGGAAGCAAGCTGTTCCTGGAGCTGTGGGTCAAGGTGAAGGAGGACTGGCGGGAGCGCCCGGACTGGCTGCGCTCGCTGGGCTACGAGTGACCGGCGGCAAAGGCTGACCCAGCTCGGTCAGGGCTTTGCGGGCCACCGGATGGGCCGGCTGCAGCTCAGCCGCCGCCCGAAACCGCCCGATGGCCTCCTCGAGTTGACCCTGGTGCAGGGCCAGCACCCCCAGCGCCACGAGCAAGTCGGCGTGGTCAGGCATCAGCTGGTAGGCCTGGTGGAGGGCCTCGGCCGCCTCTGGATAACGCTTTTGGCGCGTCAAAGCCTCACCGGTGGCCAGGAACGCCTCGATGTCGGCCGGATTGCGCTCGATGGCGTGCTTGAGGGCCGTCAAAGCCGGCTCTGGCTGGCGCAGGCGCAGCAGAGCCCGGCCCAGGCCGGTGAAGGCCCGGCTGTCCAGGGGCGGCTCGCTGGCCTGCTCGAACACCTGAGCGGCCCGCTCGGGCTGATCCGTGCCCATGAGGCTGGCCCCCAGCCAGTACAAAATCTCTAGCCTTCCGCCTGGGGGCGGGTCCTGGGTGGCTTTCTCCAACCAGGGCAGGGCCGCGGCGTAATCGCGCTTGAGTAAGAGCCAGCGGGCGTACAGCCAGGGAGGCACTCCTGCGCCCAGCTCACCGTTTCTCTGGGCAGCCAGGAAAGCCGCCTGCACCTCGGGGGCGGGCGCGTTGGATGCGGCCAGCCAGCGAGCCTCCAGGAGCGCATTGGGAAAAATCTTGAGGAACTCGCCCACCCGGGTCGTATCTCCCAGGTTGAGCCAGGCATGAGCCGCCAGTAGCAGGTTCTCGGGGGTCACCGCCACGCCGGGTGGCAGGGCACCGTTGTTGGTGCGGCGCATCAGCTCGAAGTTGGCCACCTCGCTGCGCTTGTCATACAGGCGCAAGGGGGCGTGAAACTCGAGTAGCGGCAGATCGTCGGTGTTGAAGGGCGACTGCCCGAAGAGATCAAGCGCCTGCTCTCGAGTCATCACGAAGTGCCCCATCAACTCCTCGGGCCGAAACAGGTCGATGGCAAAGAAATTTCGCTGCATGCCCGGGCTCTGGTCGTAGAGCTGGCGCAGCCGCTCGAGGTCGAGTTGCACGGGCTCATTGGACCCGATCAGGATCAGGTCGCCAAAATTGCTCTGCCAGACCGCCCCGTTGGGGAACACGTCGAAGAAGCTATGCAGCACGTAGCCAACGCATTCGCGCGAAAGGCCGTAGGCATGCAGCCACTGGCACATGATCCCCCGGGGCTTGAGGTGGGCGCGGCAGCTCTGGTAAAACTCGTGGGTGAAGAGGCTGGCGACTCCAGCAATCCAGACGTTGGACGGCTCGCTGGCGATGATGTCGAACATGCGCGGCGAGCCCAGCAGGTAAGTGCGCCCATCGGTGATGACCACGCGCACGCGCGGGTCCTCGAGGACGTGGCCGTTGTAGTCTTGCCAGAGTCGGTTGGCATCGAGCACGGTGCCCTCAAGCTCCGGACAGTCGATCGTCTTGACCCCGGGCAGGTTGGCCAGCGCCTCCACGGTCATGCCGCCCCCCAGCCCGACCACGACCACGTCCTCTGGTCCGTGGTGCAACACGCCGGGGATGTAGCCGGTGAGATACATAGTCTGTCGATCGAGTTGCTCGAGGCTGGCGTCTACCTTGCCGTTGACGCGCAGGTCCAGAAAGCTGCGCCAGCCATCCGAGAAGACGTTGGCGCTGACCAGGCAAGACAGGCCGTCCTTGTAGAAGGCGGGGGGGCGGTAGATGGTGCGGCGCAGGTCGAATTCTGACATTCCCTGGTGGCGCAGGGCCTGCAACACCACGCCGCTGCCCATCACCCCCGGATCCCAGCGAGGCAGAAGCGCTACCAGCGCCAGGCCTGCCAGAACCAGGGACGTGGCCGGACTGCGGTTCCGCCCGGCAGCCATGAGAACCAGCGCACCGACCAGCAGGTTGACTACCGCCGCCAACTTGAGGGCGTTCTGGGTGCCCAGAGTAGGGAGTAGCACGAAACCGGCCAGAAACGAGCCAACGATGCAACCAAGCGTGTTGGCCCCATAAACCTCGCCGATGGAACGGCCTAGCAGGCGCATATCCTGAGTGTAGAGGTGACTGGTCAGGGGGAAGGCCAGGCCCATCAGGAAGGTCGGCCCGCCCAGAACCAGGGCCGACAGGGCGACCTGGGTGGAGAGCACCGCCCCAAAGCTGGTACCGAAGCTGGGGGCGAGGTGAAAGAAGATGCGAGGCATCTGGCCCAGGATGGGGATGGTGACCGAGCCAAGTAGTCCAACGGCGATCTGGAGCCAGGCCAGGTGCTCCAGACGTGGATGGCGTCCTCGCGCTATGCGCGGATAAAGCAGGCTGCCCAGCCCGAGGCCGGCCAGAAAGGTGGTCAGGATGGCGCTGAAGGCGTAGACCGAGGAGCCCAGCGAGAGCGCCAGCCCTCGCGTCCAGCCGATCTGGTAGGTCATGGAGGTCAGGCCGGCCAGCCCGAAAGCCACCGGCAAAAGCCACCCCAGACCGGGCGCCGCCGGTGGCTCCTGGGATGGTTCCTCGGCCGCTGACTCGGGGGCACCCTCGCGCCAACCGACAAACCAGGCCGCCAGGCCAATCGCCAGGTTGACGACCGCCGCCAGGCAGAGCGAGATCAGCAAGCCCAGGGTGGGAAGCAGCACGAAACCTGCCAGACCGGCCCCCAGGAACGCGCCCAGCGTGTTGATGCCGTAGATGCGAGCCAGCAGTGAGCCCAGGTCCTGGTTCCGACGCACCAGCAAGCGGCTCATCACGGGTAGAGTGGCCCCCATGGCGACCGTAGGAGGCAAAAGCACCAGCACGCTGCCAACGAAACAGGCCAGGTGCAGGGGCGTACCGCTCCAGCCCTGATGCGAGAGAGACAGGTAGCCTCTCTCGACCAGGCCCAGCAGGGGCAGAGAGAGCAGGGCCCAGATGCCCACAAAGAGCTCCAGCACCCCGTAGAGGCTCAGGAAGTGGCCTGGAGGAAAGCTCGGGTCGGCCGACTTCTTGTCGGCGAAGCGGCCACCCATCAGGCTGCCCAGCGCCAGGCCCATCATGTAAGCCGTGAGCACGGTGCTGACTGCCAGGGTGGTGTGGCCGAAGGTCAACGTCAGTCGGCGGGTCCAGAGCACCTCATAGACCAGGCCGGTGATGCCAGAGAGAAAGAAAAATACCAGCGAGAGCCGGGTACCCAGGCTCATGGCTCGATGGAGTAGGCCTTGCTCCCGGGCTTCTTGCGCATCTGCTGAAGGGCGCGGTGCAGCTTCTCCACGGCATTCTCCTGCCCGGGAGGGAGTCCGACGAAGCACACTCCCACCCAGTAGGATCCGTCCCGATGATCCTGGCAGTAGACCACCTCGGCCTGTACCTGGATGGGGGCCGGGGCGGTATCGTCCACGTCGAAGGCGACCAGGAGCCCGGTGCGCTCGGCCACAGGGGCGCTCAGGTGTAGCCGCATCCCTCCCTCGGCCAGGTTTGAGGCCATAGCCACGAATCCGGGCAACTGGCGCGAGATCACCTGGACCTGTTGCTCAACGCGGGGCCAGCGCCGACGCTCGCCGGCTGCGGATGTCTGGGCCTGGGGGGCAGGGGCTTGCAAGCGCTTCACGAGCGCATCGCCCACTTCAGGGCCACCTTGGAGCTCGGCCTGGTAGATCACGCCCCGGCCGGGGGCGTTCTCTTCCGTGAGCAACACGGCGCTGACCCGCATGGCGCTGCTGTCGGGCAGGATCAGCTTCAAGGTGAGCTCAGCGTTCATCGACAGGCGAGACGGGGAGAGCACTCGCACCACCTGATTCTGGTATCCGAGCACCTGGACGGCCGGCCCGTCCTCATCCTTCTTTTTCAGGAAGTTCAGCACGGCACGAGACCCTTCGGCCGCCGGGTGCCGGCATCCTTCGGCCTCGAAGTCTTGACAGGCCCTTCAGGGTCTGCTAAATTCGCTTCTGCGTTCTTTGACAACTGAAGAGGATAGTAGAAACGAAAGCGATTTCGTCGTGCATGTCACATTGCAAGCAAAGCTCGCAGGAGCCAGTCTCCTGAGTGGTT